>Ga0315294_10009586_pt1 | contig 10633 bp, 8 predicted proteins | sample YL17G13_40_MG_FD_203626 | JGI IMG/M metagenome (GOLD analysis project Ga0315294, IMG submission 203626) | Sediment microbial communities from Yellowstone Lake, YNP, Wyoming, USA - YL17G13_40 | ecosystem: Environmental > Aquatic > Freshwater > Lake > Sediment | place: USA: Wyoming | collected... | reverse complement strand
TGAAATCAGGCATCCGAGTTCGACGGCCCTTAAAGCCTCTTCCGCCGTCCCTGAGAAACAGTGCATGATAGCTCCTACCTTATGCTCTTCAAGGATATTAATGCAATCGGCTTCAGCCTCCCTCGAATGGATGACAAGGGGAAGGCCGTGTTCAACGCCTAAGCTGACCAATTCCGTAAAATGCGCATTCTCAGCCGCCCTCCCGGCTTCGTCCCTGACCCAGTAGTAGTCCAAACCGACCTCCCCGAGGCCTATGATTTTCCCCATGTTCTTCCGTATCAGCTCCTTCATCCGCTCGTATCTTTTCCCATCAAGCTCTGAGGCGCTGACTCCTAAGGTGCAGTAGACGTTGTCATACCTTTCAGAAAGCATGAGGCCTTTTTCTACTAACTCCGGGTCGACCGTCGAATTGACTATCAGCGTATCCTTCGCCCTCCTTACGACTTCGTCCCTGTCCTTGTCGAATTCCGGGAAGTCCAGGTGGCAGTGGCTGTCAACCAACATACTCCACACCTATGGGGTCCCCGCTTTCCGCACCCAAAAGCTCGGCTGCACTCCCCTGGTTGATGTCAACCTCCAACAGTCCATGGCTTCCGGTCAAGACGATGAGTTCCCCAGGCTTCGCGTCGCTGAAGGTCCTGACAGCCTTCGCCCCGTATGTTTTCGTCCCGTGGGCGACCATCACGGTCGTCCCCGGCTTTATCTCCGTACCCACGGTAGTCACGATATTTCCGAAGCCGTCGACGTGGACGACGGTGTCCTCCCTCAAATCGAGCTTCGCTATGTCTTCGACCCTCTTCCCAAGCATGTCCAAGTCGACTCCCTTCGTCAGAAGCGCCGCGGCAGGAGCGAAGAGGTCGCGCCCATGGAATGTCGCAGACAAGAGGCTGAGCCCTGCACTCTCCTGCACACGCAGCGGGTCCAATTCTACGGCCCTCATGACCTTCTGGTCCCTTATAGCCCACCTAAGGACGCCGTTGTCGGGGCCGATGAGGAAGGTGTAGTCTGTCTGCAGGCCTATGGCCTTCCTGGGGGAGCCGACGCCCGGGTCTATGACTATGAGGTGGACGGTGTTCTTCGGGAAGTGCCTCCAAACCCTCGAGAGGACGAAAGCCCCTTCCGCGACGTTGTACCTGTGGATTGAATGTGTTATGTCTATTATTTCAGCCTCGGGGTCGACCTTCTTTATCGCGCCTTTCATCTCCCCGACGTAGTAGCTTTTCCCGAAGTCTGTTATCAACGTAATAAGCTTAATCTGGCCTATCATCCATTAACTATCTCATTCACCCTAAAAATCCCAATGCAGCGTCCACCAAATTGGTCTGGATGTGCCATCCGACCGGGGCAAGCGATAGGAGGCAAAGGTAGACTGAAAGGTAGAACAGTGCCCAAATCCACCTATCCGGGACGAGCCTCTCTTCTACCGCCTTTGCAGCGGGGAGGGCGGCAAGCGCTGTCATCGGAAGCATGAACCTCCAACTCCAACACCAACCCCCGATGCCGTCAGACCTCACGCCGTAGACCAACGCAAAAACGATAAAGAGCGCGGCCAAAACCCTCTCAACATCGCCCCATCTCCTCAATCCTGCGGCCGAGACTATGAGAAGCGGATTGGTGAGGACAAGCACTAGCGTATAAAGCGGGACAGTCTTCAAGGGGTTCTTCCCCCAATAATCCAACGAGTTCACGTTTATTGCATTCTGCACTCCGTCGACCACATGCAGTTCGCTTCCGTACCCCGTAGCAAATGGCCCGCCGAAGCAGAGGATGTTGTATGCGAAAAACGTCCACGCAGTCAAGGCGAAACCAGCCGCAAAGAATGCATGCTTCCTCCAGCCCCCTTTGGAAAAAAGGTATGTGCAGAACACGACAGCCGCAAGCGCAAGAGGCGCCTTTGTAATCAGCAAAAGTCCAGCCAGGAGCCCTGATATGACCGGCTGACCGCGCAAGAGATGGTAGAACGAGCCTGCAAGAAGCGCGCAAGACAGTATGTCCGAGTAGAAGTATTGCGAGTAGGTGAATATTATCGTCCCAAGGCCGAAGAAGAGTGTCGTCTTCGCCGCCGCGTCCTCGTTCACGTGCAGTCTGCATGTCCTATAGACGAACCAGCAGGTGACGACTCCTAAAAGCGCGTTGAGTAGGTAATAACCTGGAATCCCGAATACACGGTAGAAGGGGGCGGCAAGTAAGGAAATGCCAGGCAAAGCAGTGATATACACCATCCCGTCCTTTCCGAGGCTGAATCCGCCACGAAGTTTCGTGTATTCGAGGACGTCCGCTGGCTTTTCCGCGACGTAGAGCACACCTTTTTCTGCGATGCTTTTAGCAAGGAGGTGGTGGTAGAATCCATCGCCGAACACATGCGACGGCACGCCCAAAAGGGAGTCGGCCTTCCGCTGGTAGCTGATGCCCTGCGGCGAAAAGAAAACAGCGAGAAAATATGCGGCCGCAATCATGGCCAAAACATGCCTGCCGGGCCGAGTATTTAACATCAAATCACGTCTTCAAGTTTGACCTTTCCCTCATAGAGGGCCTTGCCGAGGACGACGCCCCATGCGCCTGCGCTCTTGCAGGTTTCGATGTCCTCCTTGGTCGACACCCCGCCTGAGACGATGACCGGCTTGTATATGGAGCCCACGACCTTCTTCACCCGCTCCCCGTCCACGCCCTCCATCTTCCCCTCGACGTCGACGTTCGTGTAGAGGAAACCCCAGACGTACGGGACTGCGGCCTTCATGAGGTCCACGGTCTTGAGTCTTGAGTCTTCTGTCCAGCCTTTTGTTGTGACGTAATCCCCCCTCGAATCAACCGATACTATCACCCTCTCACAGTAATCGCCAAGTTCCTTCAGCGTCTCGAACCTGGGGTACTCATTCACCGCCAACGTGCCGACGATTATCCTATCCCCAGAAGACAGCGCATTCAGAACTTTTTTTGCAGCTTCAAGGCCCCCTATTCCACCCCCGAATTCGATAGGCAGCCTCGTCTCCCTCTTGACCTTCATCACCTCCCCGAAGTTGTTGCCTTTTCCGAGGGTCGCATCCAAGTCGACGACATGCAGCATCCTAGCCCCATTCTTCTTCCACTTCAAGGCCTTCTCGACGGGGGTTCCGTATTCTTTTTTGGTGTCCGGCCTCCCTCCGACAAGCTGCACGCACCGTCCGCCCATAATGTCGATGGCTGGGATGACTTCCATGGGATAGTATTATCGTGGAAAGAATATTAGTTCCCGAACATCGCCGCGAATCCCTCGGTCGCGTCCTGCGGTGTCTCAGGCTCTTCGGTCTTCGGTTCCGTGTCCTGTGTTCTGGGTTTTCCGTCGTATAATGCCATGAGCTTGGCCACGTTCTGGTCTATCCTCGTTATCCTCCGCTCAAGCTCCTTCAGGATTTCGATGACATACTCGTGGTTCTCGACTCCGGCCCTAAAGTGATGGACGCCTGTCAGTCCTTTGACCGGCCGCTGTATGCCGAACACGACCTCAGTGCATAGTACTCCCTCAGGGCAGGCTTCGCTCATGTCGCTTGCGAACCGTTTGATGACCGACTTGTCGCCTTCGACTATCACGACCAGGTTCTTGTCGTCGGCCCGCAGGACGTCGCCTTCTAGGCCGTGGTGGTATATCTCCTCCTGGGTTCGGACCCTGAACCAGTCGCTGTCTTCGCCGATTATGTGGAATTTCGCAGACACCATCGTATTCCCTCCCCAAGGTCCGCAAGCGCCTCCTCGGTCTGCAGCGGCCTGGGATTGTCCTTTATCCTGTCATATGTTTCTTTGGAAAGAAGGTTTTTGAATGCAATATCCAGCTCCCCGCACGCCTTCTTCAGGCCCTTGTATGACTCGCTGTCGTATTTGAGGAAGGCTGTGACGGCCTTATAGCGGCTTTTATGGGCTACAAGGTATGTTTTTATCCGTTCTGCAGTCACCTCGGTGTATCTTTCCTTTATCTCCTTGGTCTCTTGGGTTTCGTCCCAGTCGTAGCAGTTGAATGGGTACATGTCTTCAAACTCCCTCGGGATGACTCCTGCGTTTGAGAGCATTACCTCATGGAATCTTCTCCGCTCGGGACCTAGGGCCTCTATTATCCCCTTGTGTGTCACGGACAGCGAGTACGGTTTCCTGTTCGCGCACGGGAGGAAGAGGAGTATCCTGTCCTTTGGAGGTTCATACCATCTGAGGAGGTAGTCCTGCCATACTTCGAAGTGGGGGTGGGTTAGGTACCATTCCCCGACGCCGTTTAATTCCGCTTTCACATCGTCTGCGAAGGCGGGCGTAAACCTGTATGTCTCCTGGTCGAATTCAACCCGTGGGTTCTTGTTCCATCTTGCGACCACGTCGAGGAACTCCCATTTGCTGAGGAAGTTCCATTCGCCGTTCACCCACAGTTTCGCAAGGGGGGCGTTGGCGTGGGGTAGCATGTTGATGAGGACGACGGTGTCAGAGTGCTTGAGTGCGTATTCGACGCTCTCTTCGGTGTCCGTTCTCACGTCCACGACGAAGGGCGGGTTGACGAGGAGGTAGGTCCTCACCTTGCATCCTGCGTCGTGTATGGCATTCGTCGCCTTCTCGTATTCCCCCCGCCCATACCCTTTGTTGAGCCTCTTCAGGAGTTCTTCGTCTGCTGTTTCAAGGCCCATGGCGACCGTCAGGTCGAAGCCCTTGAACGTTGCAAGAACTCCCCCGTTGACGTACTCCGGCCGTGACTCGACAGTCAGCTTTTTCACGCCTTTTTTCCCGCACTCATCGAGGAAATAATGTCGTGCCTTTGGCGGGACCTGTTTTTCGTCGAGGAAGCTTCCCGAGCCGAACACCTTCACCTCGTCGTCATTCAATTCATCGAAGAACTTCCTGAAGCATTCAACGACGTTTTCGCTTGTCGGCTCGAAACCGCGTATCCTCCCGTAGCCGCAGAAGAAGCATTTGCCATGGCTGCACCTGCCGCTCGCCAGGATGAGAACGGCCATCAGGGGCCTCCGCGCAGCCTCTTGAATTCCCCCCTTATTTTGTCGGCTTGCAGTTCGCCTATTGCGTCTTTGGCGTCGACGCCTTCCTTCAATGCGATCTCAGTCCCTGAGAATATGCTCTTTTTCGCTTCAACGTACTTTTGCAGTTCGGAGGCGATTTTTGCGATGCTACTCTCCTCTATCTTCAGTTCGCGTGCTGCGTCCTTCATCTTCATCCTTCCCTTTTTCGAAAGCAGGTTCAGAAGGCGGGTTGTGTCGTCTTCTGGGATGGAATCAATCTTGGCAGGCTCTGCCTGCCCTTGAGACGTCTCCTCCCCCCTCTTTTCCCCCCCCTTGGCGATTTGGATGTCTGTTTTCATGGCAACCTGAGACCATCTCTGCAAAGGTTTCCCGGGGTTTTCCTCGGCTTTTTCCGGTTTTGTTTCTTCTGCCCCCCCTCTTCCTGACTTCCAGGCCGCGAGTTCCTCGTCCCTTTTCCTGATTACTGCCTCGATTTTGAGCCTCTCTTCCCTCTCCCTCTCAAGTAGTTCTTGGAGCCTTCTCGACTCCTCATCAGCCGGGGGGGCCTCCGTTTCCATCTTGGCGAGCCCGTCTTTCAGGTCTGCATTCTCCTTCTTCTCCTGCGTTAGTTCGCTTCTGAGCTCTGCGATTATGTACTCCTTCTCGCGGACTTCAAGCTCCAGTTCCTGCCTCTTTTGTATCTCCTTAGCAAGCTCCCTCCCAAGGACAGTGCCGTCTTCGCTGACGCTCTGGCCAATGCCCTTCTTTTTCATCACCTCAAGCTTTGCCAGGATTTCAAGGGTGGGTTTGATGACCTGGTTCGCCCCGCCAAGGCCTTCGACGATGACGTATTTTTTCGCTATCAACGCCTTTATCCACGGGTCTATTTCGCCCCGTTTGACTCCGATTTCCCTGGCTGCCTCGTCAGGGGTTACCGTCCCCCTTCGGACCACAAGCTTCAGAAGGTCTTTCGCAGTCGGCGTCCTCTCCCCTATTATGTCCTCCCACGTGTCTTCCATTCTTGAAAAGAACTCACTCTATTACCTGGCATTCGCCCTGCAGCAGGGAAAGCTGCTTGTCCTCCAAGGCTGCAGGGTTGAGCGGAATAAGCATCTTCGCGTCGGAGGTGCTGACCTTGTCCCTCAACTGCTGGATTAGCCTGAAAACGACCGGGAAGTTGTTGTTAGACACCAGGTATTCGAGGCCCTCCAAAAGTATTATCTTCCCCTCGTCGTTGTCTATGAATTTCGATACGAGAATGCTAAGCTCCTGCAGGCCGGTAACCGATTCTATGTTCTTCTCGGTCTGTACGCTCGTCAGCCACACGACCTTCGCACCGCCCATGTAGTATCTCTTCTTCACCTGATTCGGGTTCGACCTTGTTATGTAGAGGCCGCCGGCGTTGTTTCTGATTTCCTTTACGAATAGGTCGAGGCTTTTGTCGGATTTCGGCTCGTACACCAGGTACGTCCCCCCCGGCTCCGGCGTCACCTCTGTATTTTCCTCCTCCGTCCTCTCTTCTTGAGGCGCAGGCTGCGGCTCGACGGCGGGCTTTTCCTCGAAGTCCCTGATGTCGTCGACTCCGAGGCCATCTTTCTTCTTTTGCTTCTGGAATTCCCTGAACTTCTTAAGTATGTCCTTGCTCGGCCTAAGCGTCGGGTTCGGGTGGCTTGTGCTTTCGACTTCGACGAACTCCCTCTTCATCAGGGCTTTCATCCAGACGTCTATGACGCCTCTTTTCACCCCTATCAAGTCTGCGGCCTCAGACGCCTTTATTCCGCCGGTGTAGACTGCGAGCTTGAGAAGGGTTTTGGCGGTCTTCTTTTCGGCTCCCATCTTGTCGACGAGCGCCTTGAGTTCGTCCATGTTGCGGCGCCTAGCCTGCTCCTTCTCGTAAATGGCCTCCCATTCCCTCCGGCTTTCGTCAACGTCTGCCATGTTGCGGTAACCTATGCGAATAAGGTTTATTATCCGTTGCGCCCCGGTTTGTAGCCTGTTTTTACGACTTTTCTGATGTCTTGGGCCTTCTTTTCCCCTATGCCTTCGACTTCCTCGAGCTTCTTCTCACTCGCTGTCATCACGGCTTCGACGGAGCCGAACTTTTCAAGGAGCCTTCCAGCGAGCACCGCAGACACGTGCGGCAGCGACTCGACTATGAATCTCTGCCTTTCGCTTATGAGTTCCGGCTTCCGTTCGCCGCGGAGTGCGACGATTCTGTCTTTTTCCTCCTGCTCCCTTCTCGCAATCGCGATGAGGACCTGCGCCGTGTCCTCCTCGTCCTCGGTGGGTATTATCGGGATGTTGAAGTCGACTGCGATGGCGGCGATCATCCCCCGCACCGCGTTCGGGTGTATGTTCCGTTGGGAGTACATCCTGTCTGCTCCTTCCAGTATGAGGATGGGGACGTCGAAGTTCCGCCGCATCTCACTAATCTGGGATAAGAGCCTCTTGTCTATGATGCTCTGGAGGAAATCACCCATGGTCTTGCGCTCCACGCACACCCTGTCTGAGAGGAGGAAGTCCCCCACGGGAAGCTGTCTTAGCTCCACGTCCGCCCTTTCCTTCAGCGCGGAAAGTATCGTGCTGCTCCTCTCCCTCACATCAGCGTAAACCTTCACCCTCCCTGCGTAGTCCCAGTTGTAGGCGGCAAGGCTCTGCTGGCCGAAAAGCTTCTCAGTCTTCACTCCTGCCTTCTCGGCTTCTGGTTCTTCCTGGACTGTCTCGTCCTTCCATCCCTCCACGGTTGTCTGCCTGTTCAGTCCTTTGCGCATGTTCCTCACGATGTCGCCCATCTTCCGCTCCTTGTAGGCCGAACTCCAAAAATATGCTTCGTCCCTGGTGCCCCTCGCCATGAGCACGTAGACCTCGCCTGTCGCGCTGCGGCCCGTTCTCCCGCGCCGCTGTATCGTCCTTATCTCCGACGGCACCGGCTCGTAGAAGACCACTGCGTCAACCCTTGGTATGTCGAGGCCTTCCTCTGCAACCGATGTTGCGACGAGCGCCGTGTATTCGCCGTTCCTGAACCTCTCCAACGCGTCGGCCTGCTTCTTCTGGCTCATCCCCTCCTTGTAGCCTCTGCTGGCCTGCCCTATGAACTCGTGGGCCAATATGTCTGCGGCGTTCAGGCGGCCTATTATCGTGTCCACGCTGTCCCTGTACTGGGTGAAGACAAGGACCTTTCTGCCCCTGTATCTCCCGACTATCTTCACAAGCTCGTCGAGTTTCGGGTGGTCCTGGTTTCTCCTCCTCATCTCCACCACGAGGGTCATGGCTTTGACGAGGTTATAGTCCCTCATCAGGTTCTTTACGGCCTTCGAGGGCTGGCTTCGAAGACGCATGAAATATTCGTCAAGGGCGGCAACGCCCTGGGTCTCAAGAAGCTCGATGCCGTGGTTGACCTTGATTGCGCCGGCCACGATGGAGGCCGCTTGGAAGGCTTCGATTCCGCCTGTTATCTCAGACCTTATCTTAGACTGGGCGTCAAGGAGCGTTCTCTTGCCGACTTTCGAGATGTCCGCGCTTTGTATGTAATCCAAGTCCTTCAGTTTCAGAAGCTCCTCCTTCAACGTCTTTTGCAGGAGCTTTTGGACCGTTCTGAAGTCTTCAGGCAAGTCGACCTTCACCCACCTTATCATTACCTCCTGTATGTACGGTTTCACGTCCGAGTCGAGGTCTGTCTTCGCCTCCACATGCCTTATGTGCAGGTTCGCGCATATCTCCTCCACGGTCTCCTCCTTGCTTGAGGGGCTTGCGGTGAGTCCGAGGGTCATCGGGTGCCTGCCCTTGTGGACGTACTCTTTCGCGATGGCGGCGTAGCTGTAGTCGCCGACCGCCCTGTGGGCCTCGTCGAATACCACAAGCGAGACGTCGCCGAGGGAAAGGCCGCGGATGATGTCGTTCTCAATCGTCTGAGGCGTTGCGAAGATGATTTTGTTTTCAGCCCAAAGCTCCTTCCTTTTCTTTGGCGAGTCCCCTCCTGTGAGGACGCACATCTTGCTGACTGTGAGAAGCTCTTGGAACGTCTTCATGTGCTGGACGACGAGCGGCTTCGTCGGCGCAAGGAACAGCACCCTGCTTTCAGGACAGGTTTGTAGCCTGTGGGCTGCGACCATCGCGGCGATGACGGTCTTCCCGAGGCCTGTCGGGAGGACGACAAGGGTGTTGTCTTCGACAGCCCGGGATATTATGGCCTCCTGGTAGCGGCGGAGGCTTAACGCCTCCTTCCTCACGAGCGGGTGTTCGACGAACATAGGTACAATATTAGAGAACCGGGCGGAAGATATATGCTAAAGACCAAAGGAAAAATAATAAAGTTAATCTTATTAAACAAGTTTAACTCTAATGGCTGGGGGTATAAAATCCCGCTATTCCAGTACATTACAGCATGGAACTTACGAAAAAGACGGGGCAACCATTTGTTCCGGTCGAAGAACTAGCGTTAAAACATACTCTAACCCAAAAGCATAGACTATTATTCGGATTTTCAGACTGGCCAACCGGCATCCTTGAGGTGGCTTCCTGGGCTAAAAAGGAAGGCCTTGCAGAGCCGTCGGTCTTTTTCATGTCAAAGGGAGAAAATGACGCTGTAGAGGCAAAAAAGCTGCTTAGAAAACACCTTCCCGGATTGGGGGTTCAGGGTTCCAGGTTCTTCCTGGAGTCTGGGGATTTGAATCTAGAGACAAAAGAGGCAGTCCAGACGTTGGGTGTGAAATTCCTGCGCAAGCTCCTGGAATTCAAACCCGATATCGTCGGATTCAGACTTGAGGGGAACAACACCGACGAGCTGAAAACCCGCATAGCGGCTGTCAGGCGCTTCTCAGACGCCGCAGTCGTGGTCGGCGGCCCCACGCCGACGACATTCCCGAAAGAGGTGCTTGAGGAATCAGGAGCCACCTACGTATTCGCAGGCGATGCCGAGGAATCGTTCAACATGTTCCTCAAGGCGTACAATAAGGGAAAACCAGAGAGCAAAAAGCTCCTTGAGATCCCAGGCTTGGCGTTCAAACATGCCGGGAAAACCTACCACAACACCGCCAAGACCGACGGATATGGCCAGCCAATCGGCCCGTTGGACCGGCGCCATATATGGCCTGAAACGGACACAGCTATCCTCAATGCCAACCGGCCAGACTGGTCGATAGTAGAAAACATTGAAGAAAAGGTATTTGATGTCCTGTACGTGAGCAGCAGCCGCGGATGCCCAGGCGACTGCACATTCTGTGCGCATCAGCACGGAAACCGTTTCAGGCAGAAGATTGCAAAGAACCTGATGGAAGAGATTACCGAACTGGACGGTCTGATAAGCCAAGGAAAACTCAAAGTACAAGCCGGAAATCATTTCAAGCACGTAGATGACAAACTCTTGAAGGACAAACCGGTCATACCCCTGGTGATTTACGACGAAGACCCGTTCGTGGACAAGGGGAGAATGCTGGAATTCTTCAGGCTTTGGGATGAAAGCCCGCTAAAAGAGAGATATAGGCTGATGTTTCAGGCCAACCCGCGTTCGCTTCTGAAATCCGATGCGGGCATCGACGACAGGCCTGAAGTCGACGAGAGGCTATTAATGTACGTCGACAAGTTCAAGGCGCGAATATGCTTGGGGGGCGAATCATTCCACGACGGCGTCCTCAAGCGATGGAACAAACGGCATAACGTGAAACAGCTCA
>Ga0315294_10009583_pt1 | contig 10635 bp, 6 predicted proteins | sample YL17G13_40_MG_FD_203626 | JGI IMG/M metagenome (GOLD analysis project Ga0315294, IMG submission 203626) | Sediment microbial communities from Yellowstone Lake, YNP, Wyoming, USA - YL17G13_40 | ecosystem: Environmental > Aquatic > Freshwater > Lake > Sediment | place: USA: Wyoming | collected... | reverse complement strand
TTTCGTATTGCGCATCGAAGTCCTTGGCGTCGAGGCTGGCGAGGAGATCGGCTCGTTTCGTGGTGCCCCAAAAGTGACGAAAACGGACCCGGGTATCCCGTTCGCGCGTGCGTCCTCTTTTGACGAGCAACCCAATGGCTGTGCCCACGCGAATCCCTTCGCGGTTCCATTCCGTTGAGAAAACGGACGGATCGGGTTTGCCTTCTGGCGTCAACTTGCCGGTTTCGCGGCTGTCGCCATTCATACAGTCAAGCCAAATCGCATCAAACTCCTCAAGAAACCGTTGCCGCGCAATTACGAACGAGGGATCGCCCAGATAAGAGAAATTCGAGATGAACGACACCACGCCCCGCCCGCCGTGTTCGGCGATGCGTTTCTCGGCGAGGCGGAAAAAGCGGATATATAGGTCGTCGAGGTTGAACTTTTTGATGCCCCACTCGGAGATCAGGCCCTTCTTGTAAGGTTCGACAAGGCCGTGCTCTTCCTCGGGACTAACGCCGGCGAAGGCGTTGTAGGGCGGGTTGCCGAGGATGACGAGGATGGGCTTTTCCTGCTTCACATTGCCGGCAGCGTCGCGTTCGTCGTCGAAACCGGGGAAGACAATCTTTTTCTGCTTTTCCTTGGGAGGTTCCCAGCCGGTGAGAGCGTTGGTCAGATAGACCCCGGCGCGTTCCGGCGGATCGCTTCGATCGCTCAACGGCGCGCCGAGGGTTTCGAGTTGCAGACCGAGTTGGAGATGCGCAATGACAAATGGCGCGGGCAGAATCTCGAACCCGAAGACGCGCTCCCTGGCCGCTTTCTTGAGATCGTTCGCGACCAGGGCGTCGCCGCCTTTATCGTGCAGAGTGACGGCAATACGGCGGAGGACGGCTCGCAGGTAGGTGCCGGTGCCGCAACAGGGGTCGAGGACGACTACTTTCGGGTCCGCGAGTCCGTCGGCGAGGCCAAGTTCGGACCGAAGGACGGCGTCCACGCGTTCGACCTGGTAACGGACGATCTCCTCGGGCGTATACCAGACTCCGAGTTCCTTGCGCAGTTCTGGATCGAACGCTTGCAAGAAGGGCTCGTAGAAGTACTGAACAGCGTGCCCTTCGTCGAAGGACCTGAAGAACTCGGCGCGGTTCACGCGATTGAGGGTGGCGGCGGTCCAATCGAGGACTTCGATCAGGCCTAATGCGCCGAGATGGGCGGGGTCGGCAACTTGAACGAAAAGAGCGCGGAGCATAGGAACGCGCAATAGATAGGGAGCGAGACGCCAGTCGAAGCCGCCGACGACGACGTACGGCGCCCCGGCCTCGCGGAGTGCATCTGCAAAGCCGGTTTTTTCGTTGGGTTTTGCGTCGCGTCGTCGCGCCCACAGGACCCACGCCGAGAAGACTCCATAAAAGAGGGTTTGAATGAGAGTCGAACGGAAGAAATGCTCGCCCTTATCGCCCTCGAAACGCAGGCCGAGGGCATCCTCGAGTGCCTGCCGAAGGGTCTTCAGGACCGGGAGGTCAGCCTTTTCGATGCGAAGTCGCGCGTCGTGAGCGTAAGAGGCGAGAATACCTGCCACGTCTTGAGGAGCGGCCAGCGGGGCGTTGAGAAGAAGCACGCGTTTCAGATACTCCAGCATGCGTTCGCCGTGCTCCTCCGCCGCCGAGCGCGGATGGGCGGTCAGTTGCCAGAATTCGCTCTCGGACTCAGCCAGGGTGAAGGATTCCAGTACGCACGGCTTCCCTGTAGGGCCTTGGCCGACGAGGACAAAGGCGCGGAAATTGGTAACGAGCACCATGCCGTAGCGCTTCCAGTATTTCTCCACCTGCTCGGTCCCCGCCACTCGGCGGACATCTTCAGCCGGAGGCTTGGCTTCGATCACGCCGCGCGACGGGTTCTGAACAAGGAAGGGATTCTCTTTGGCATCCTCGTCGCGTGTCTTGCGGCGAAATTGCTCGGCGGAGAATAGGCCACCGTCGGGCAGTCCGGCACCCCGGTTGGCCAGGTTGATGACGCATCGGACCTTGGGGGAAAGATTTTTCCCGATGTCTGAGAGCAGCCGTTCTAATGCCGGATAGAACGAGGTCTCCGCTACGTTAGCCCTTGAACGCCGGATTTCCCCCATATCGGTCAAGTAACGCTCTATCAAGTTTTCGGGCATGATTCTTTATTCCATCCTGCTCCTGATCGACGCTATCTCATCTTGGCAAACGCCTCGACCACGCCTTGAATATATCGCCGGCCGGGCGGCGGTGTCAACGTCTCTGCGCCGGCCTCGCCGGCAGTATTGTCTTTCCATTTTGGATGAAATTATAATTTTGAAAGAATGAAAGCCGTCAAGAATCCCAACATCGTTAAGAACCCGATCAGAAATCCACCGTCCTCATAAGCTTCGGGCATCATGCTGTCTGCAAGCATGGCCAGGATCGCCCCGGATGCGAAAGACTCGATGATGCCGAGAGCATTTAGGTCCAGCTTTTCCAGGAACAGGAAACTTAAAACGACACTCGATGTGACACATAGGCTGACTATTGACCATGACAGGTAAATGCGCTGTTTGGAAAGGCCCTCTTTTCGCAGATCGTCTATGGAGGATAGGCTTTCAGGAAGGTTCGACAGAAAAATCGCAACGAGCATTAACAACCCAATTCCGTTTTTGCTAAGAAGAGCAACGCCTAAAGCTATCGATTCAGGGACCCCGTCAAGGAGAGAGCCCAGGACGATGGCCTTGCCGTTCGTTTCTCTTGTCGACTTAGAATGCGCCTTGCGTTTATGGTTTCTTCCGCCGATTCTGTGAATCAGGAAATCCCCGGAGATGAAAACCAGGCCTCCCAATAAAAACCCTATAATGATCGCATCAAACCCTCCATGTTTGAATGCTTCCTCCATCAGCCCGAAAGTCAAAGCGCATATTAAAACGCCGGAGCCAAAAGCCATTATGGCCGCGATGACTTTCTGGCTGATTTTTAGGGTGGTTCCTATTATCACACCAAGAATCAAAGAAAAACCGGTCAGAGAGGCATATAAAAAAACCGTTGCTATCTTAGACATTGTCAGGAATATATCGCCGGCTGGCGGCGAAGTCAATGACCGCTGTTCTCCTGCCGCACCAGGGGATTATGCCCCTCGTGTCATGCCAAGCGGCTTTCCGAGAATCGCCGACATATCCTGGCTCTTATCGAGACGTGTAAACGCTGGAAGGGAATGAATCCCTCTTTCCGGAACTTCCCTACGCGGCCGAGGGCCGCGGAGGAGTCGTCGACCCAAGCCAACGTCACCACTTGATCTCAAATCCGCAAGCCCAATTGGATGTTCGCGTGACGTCGTCTTCGCAGCGCAAATGAAAGGCCAAGAGGGAGTTGAATTCATATACGATTCCGAACCGATTTCCCAGATGCCGCTCCAGCGTCTTGGGGGAATCGGACCGGAAGACTTCGCTGCGGTTGAATTCCTCGTCGTTCACGATGAGACGGCCGTTTTCCCACCGGCGGGTGATCTTCGAAATGTAATCGACGTCTCCCCGGTCATGCCCTTCCGTTAGGATCAGGGTCAAATCCGTCCCCAGAATGACATAGAGGCCTTTATTGATTTCAAACCTCATTCCCAGCGGCAGGAAAAACGCCCATTGGTCGTAGTCGATCCGGACGTCATAATTTTTTTGATAGGAATGATGGAAATTTTCTGTTCCAGGCCGATACAGCGTGTGGGCGGTCTCCGATTCGCTCAGGAACGCGGTGGTTTCAAGAATGTCCCTGGAGTAAGTGCCGCGCTGGATTTGCACACCGCCGAAAAACGCCCAGCGGTTGGCGGGAGCATAAGCCAAGGAAGCGAATCCCTTGAACTGAGCGGTTTTTTCCTTTCCTGTTCCCGAAAAATCATCGCGGCTGCGGCTTCGATACTCGGACCGGCGGAAAAAATATTGCTTGCTGTCGCCGTCATAGTAATCGTAGGTGGTGTCCCAGGAACTGGCGTATTCGGAAAGCGCGCTTCCCTTCAAATCATTGTTCGACCAGGTGAAAGAGAAGAAGGAGCGGAATCTCAGCTTTTCGGAAAAATCCCGTTCAAAAGTCAGCGCCAAATCGGGCCGGCTGCCGTCGGCCGGATGCGTCTCCGCGCTCGTTAAGTCGTTGTCATATCTCCGATAATAGGCCGGATTGCGCTCGTTTTCGCTCCAATCGCTGTTCCGGTCTCTCGAATTCAAGCTCTCCTCGCCTTTTCCCCAGGTCAATCCGCCGTAAAAACCGAGGCGGGTTTTGTTATCCAGCTGCCAAAGCAGTCCGACGCCCGCTTCCAGGTGATGCCCTTTTATGCCCAGAGTTTCGGACAGGAGATTATCAAAAGAGGAATGGGGATAAATGCCTTTGTCCGAATCGTGAACGTCTCCATCCCGATCATAGGTGAACAGGCCCCAGCGCAAACCCAGCTGGATTTTATCGGAAAGTCGATAGCCCAAGCTGACTTGGAACTGGTTGCCGAACACGCGTTGTTGATCTTTGTCCACGCTCAGTCTTTGGGGTTCTTTCTTCATGGTCGAGGGAGCATCGCCGTAGTTGGAATCCCGCCAATCGTAAAGACCCATGGAGCGATAGGGAGAATAATCGAAAATAGTTCGATTCATGACGCTGAGGGAGAACCGCGGATTCAGCGGGATGATGGCGGCGATGTTGTACAACGGTTTGTTGTTCACATTGGCGATGGAGGATTGCGTGGACCAATAGGTCATCACCTGTTTGTCGGATGAGTATCGATAGAAGTTACGATAATCCGAGGACGCGGCCGAAGCCGTCCACGACGGCTCGGCTCCTGTGTTCAAGGTCAGATAAACCGACTTTTTGTCTTGCCTGAGCACGAAAGCCGGATTCCAGATCAGATCGGAATAGGGATCGTCGATCATGCCGACGGCCGCCGCGGGGAAAACGGCCATTTGCAACGACCGGAAAACCATGGATTCCAGGAAAAACGGCACATCAGGCATATGGGTGCGGGCCGGAGGCACTTGGGAAAAGGCCGTCCGAGCGATCATCGCCGCGGCAAACAGGATAGAGGCTTTTTTCAGAGACATGTTTCTTCCTTTTTCACCCAGACTGGGTATGCGTTCCCTCGTTATCCAGGATCAAATGAAGATCACGGCGGTGGGGAGTCGACCGATCGATCATTTGAAGGAACTTCAAGAACTCCTCATGGCGATGACGCGGATAGCAGGTTCCAATAATCGTACCATCCGGCATGTTCAAGGCGGCGAAAAGACACGTCGTTCCGTTCCTTTTGTAGTCGTGCGTCATCATCTCCCGCCTACAACATATCGCCAACCGACGTTTCATGTCAAGAAATCCGGGGAGTCCGGAATGTCGAAAAAGCCGCCTCAGGGCGCCTTCCAGGAATATCTCCTGGCCGCTGATCCCCCGGTCGAATATTTATCATGACCTTTTGGCTGTCCTTGACGTGTCCTGAGCTCTAATTTATACTTCCTCTGCCGGACAACTTGTTTTCCGCTTATGGATTGCTACGATGTGGTCATTATCGGCGCAGGACCCGCCGGATTATTATGCGGGATCCTTTGCGGAACCAAGGGATGAAGCGTCTGCATTCTTGAAAAAGGCGATGGCGCGGGAAAAAAACTGCTGCTGTCCGGTTCCGGCAGATGCAACATCACCCACGCGGGTTCCATTAAAGAATTTTTAGCTCATTACGGCGATAAGGGGAGATTCGTGAAACCCTCGCTTCTTAATTTCACGAACGCCGATCTGATGAATTTTTTCGAAAAAATACATCTGAAAACCGTGGAGACAAGCGACGGCAAGATTTTTCCGGAAACGCAGAGGGGCAGGGAGGTATTAGGCGTTCTGCTTGAAGAATGTAAAAAAAGGGGCGTGGTAATCCGGTACGGGGAACCGGTGCAAGATATTGCAAAGACCCCTTCCGGTTTTGAGGCGCGCACGAAAAATGCGGTCTGCAGGGCCGGGACAGAGGGTCATGGCCGCCGGCGGCGCCTCGTACCCATCCACCGGTTCGAGCGGTGACGGATATGCTTTGGCAGAGGTTCTCGGACATACCATCGTCGAACCCGGTCCCGCTCTCGCGCCGGTCATCGTCAGAAATTATCCGTTCGGTAATTGCGCCGGTATTTCGCTTGCCGATACGAAGACGGCAGTATATCGGAACAATAAAAAAGTCCGAGACCTGCGCGGCGATGTTCTTTTTACCCACCGGGGATTATCCGGGCCGGGAATACTGGATCTCAGCAGGTATATACGTCGGACCGATGCGCTCAAAGTTTCACTGGTGAAATTCGACACCAAAGAAGATTGCGAAAAAGATCTTATTAAAGAAATTTCTGCCGAAGGAAAACGAACGATTAAGAAATGCATGAGCAAATACAAAGCCCCCCGGCGAATTCTTAAGCGGATATTTTATTTAAAGGGAATTCCGCTCGATCTGAATACCTCATCGATCGATAAAAAGACCCGGAGGGTGATTGTTGATAATCTTATGGAATGTCCTTTTGTCGTCGAAAGTCTCGGCGGTTACGATGAGGCCATGGTGACAAGGGGTAGGGTCTGTTGTCGAGAAATAAATCCGAACAGCATGGAGTCGCGGATAGTTCCCGGTCTTTATTTCGCCGGAGAAGTCGTGGACGTCGACGGAGATTGCGGCGGGTATAATTTGCAGTTCGCATTTTCGTCCGGCATTCTGTCTGCGAAAAGCATCGCAGGGTCTCACCGCCCGGATTAATCTCTATTCCCCGGCGACCTTGGCCCGGAGGGCGTCGTCGTTCGTCCGCGTCGCGATGAGCGCGTCGCATTTCCGTCCGGATCAAGCCTGGGGCGCGGACTTATCTGCTCCCCGAGTTCTTGAGGTACTTCAGGAACTCGCTGTCCGTGGTCAGGAGCAGCCAGGTTTCCTTCCCCAGGCCCGTCCGGTAAGTTTCGAGCGACTTCATGAACTGGTAGAACTCGGGGTCGAGGTTGTAGGCTTTGGCATAGATCTGGGTCGCCTCGGCGTCGGCCTTTCCCTTGATCTCCTGGGCGGTGCGGTAGGCTTCGGACTGGATCTTCTTCAGCTCGCGTTCCTTCTGGCCGCGGATCTCGGCGCTCTTGCCGTCGCCCTCGGAGCGGTACTTGGAGGCGATCCGTTTTCGTTCGGCGACCATCCGGTCGAAGACCTTGCGTTGGACCTCGTCCACATAATTCACCCTCTTGACCTTGACGTCCCTGAGCTCGACGCCGAACTCGGGCGTGATCTTCGAGGCGTTCTCCAGGATGATGCCGGAGAGCTTTTCGCGGCCGTCCCGGATCTTAACCGTCACTTCGGAGAATTCGAGCAGGGCGGCGTCCTCCGCGATCTCGAAGGCGCGGTTGGAGGAACGGACGATCTCGATCAGGTCGTACTTGGCGATGATGTTCCGCGTCTCGCCGTCGACGATGTCGTCCAGCCGGGATTGGGCGTTCCGCTCGTCGCCGACCCTCTGGAAGAAGACGAGCGGATTGGAGATCCGCCAGCGGCAATAGGTGTCCACCCAGATGTATTTCTTGTCCCTGGTCGGGATCTGATTCGGGTCGCCGTCCCAGGCGAGCCAGCGCTTCTCGAAATAATTGGCCTTTTGGATGAAGGGCATCTTGAAATGGAGGCCGGGCTTGGTAATGGCCCCGCCGATCGGCTCGCCGAACTGGGTCACGATGACCTGGTTGGTTTCGCTGACGACATAGACGCCGTCGGCGATCACGATCAGGGCGAAAAGAGCGGCGACAAGCAGAAGGACGGTTTTGGTTTTGGGATTCATTTCTTCACCTCCTCGCTGAGGTTGAGCAGAGGCAGGATGCTTTTTTGCTTGTCGTCCGTGATGATCTTCCTCTGGATTTTCGAGAGGACCTCGCCGATCGTCTCGAGGTACAGACGCTTCCGGGTGACGACCGGCGCCTTGGCGTATTCGCGGTAGATCGAGGTGAAGCGGCTGGCGTCGCCCAGGGCGTTGTTGACCCGCTCGGCCGCGTAGCCCTCCGACCCGCGGATCACCTGCTCGGCCTCGCCCTTGGCCTTGGGGATCTCTTGGTTGTACTCTGACCAGGCCTCGTTGATCTTGCGCTCCTTCTCCTGGAGGGCCTCGTTGACGTCGTTGAACGAGGGCTTGACCGGGTCGGGGGGATTGACATCCTGGAGGATGAGCTGGTTGACGTCGATCCCGATCTCATAGAGGTCGCAGAGCTTCTGGAGGTCGTCCTTGGCCAGGGCCGCGATCGGGCCGCGGCCGATGGTGATGATCTCGTCCACGGAACTGTCCCCGATGACCCGGCGGACGACGGCCTCGTTCATGTCGCGGAAGGTCATTTCCGCATTGCGCATCTTGAAGAGGAATTTGTAGGGGTCCTTGATCTTGTACTGGACGATCCACTCGACGACGACGACGTTGAGATCGCCGGTGAGCATGACGGCTTCATTTTCGGTCTCGGGCGTCTTTACGTATTCGGATCGAATGCCCGGCCGGACCGTCCGGAAGCCGAACTCCAGCTTGAGCTGGCGCTGGACCGGAACCTTGGTTACCGATTCGATCCCCAGGGGCAGCTTGAAGTGGAGCCCCGGCTCCGTGGCCCGGACGAATTTGCCGAAGCGCAGAATCACGCCCCGTTCGTCGGGCGCCACCTGGTAGAACGAACCGAACAGCACGAAGACGGCGAGGATGCCGAGAATGGCGTAGCGGACGAAATGGGGGGGCAGCTTGGGCAGCTTAGGCATCTTGATCTCCCATTGCGGGAACTGGTTATCTTGCATGCGTACCTCCTTCCCGCTTATCGTACATCAGCGCCGGGGAAAAGGGAAGTGGGTCATTGAGAACGACATGGGCCAACCGGACGTCGCCGGGCGTCACCTGTTCCTCCAGACGTCTTTTTCCACTATAATATCCGTTCCGGATGCGAGTTCCTATTCGTTTCTTAAACGACGGAATCCCATGATCTGTGTCGAAAATGTAAGTAAAAACTACGGCAAGCAGGCCCTGTTCGACGACATCGGCTTCAAGGTCAACCGCAAGGAACGGGTCGGCGTCGTCGGCCGCAACGGCCACGGCAAGACGACGCTCTTCCGGCTCATCGCCGGCCTCGAGGAGCCCGACTCGGGCTCGATCAGCATGCCCCGCCGCTACCGGATCGGCTACGTCCGGCAGGAGATCGAGTTCGAGGCGCCGACCGTCCTCGATGAGGCCGTCCATGTCCTGCCCCACGACCAGGCGGACCAGGTCTGGCGGGTCGAAAAAATCCTGGCCGGATTGGGCTTCGGTCCCGGGGACCTGGGCCGGCCTCCCTCCCAGCTTTCGGGGGGATTCCAGGTCCGCCTCAACCTGGCCAAAGTCCTGGTCGGCGACCACCAGATGCTCCTCCTCGACGAGCCCAACAACTACCTGGACATCGTCTCCATCCGCTGGCTGGCCCGATTTCTTCAAACCTGGCCGGGCGAGCTCATGCTCATCACCCATGACCGCGGCTTCATGGACCAGGTTGTGACCCACATCCTGGGCATCCACCGCCGCAAGGTCCGAAAGGTCGAGGGCGACACGGGGAAATACTACGACCAGATCGCCCAGCAGGAGGAAGTCTACGAGAAGACGCGGATCAACGACGAGCGCAAACGGAAAGAGATGGACCTGTTCATCAGCCGCTTCCGGGCCAAGGCCCGGCTGGCCGGACTCGTCCAGTCCCGCGTCAAGAGCCTTGAGAAAATGGAAAAGCGGGAGAAGCTGGAGAACATCAAAAACCTCGACTTCAGCTTCAGCTTAAAGCCCTTCCACGGTAAGTACTCGATGACCATCGACGGTCTGACCTTCGGCTACGAGCCTGACCGGACGATCATCAAGGATTTCGGCCTGAGCATCGGGAGCCGCGACCGGGTCTGCGTCATCGGCAAGAACGGCCGCGGCAAAACGACCCTGATCAAGCTCCTGGCCGGCGACCTCAAGCCCCAGCGGGGCGAGATCACGTCTCCGCTCGCGGTCGCGGCCGGATACTACGAACAGAGCCACGTCGAAAGCCTGTCCGAGTCGAACACCGTCCTGGAGGAGATCGCCTCGGCCGACACCGAGATGGACCCCGGACTGCCGCGGACGATCGGCGGGGTCATGATGTTCGAGGGGGACGACGCGCTCAAGAAGATCTCGATCCTCTCGGGCGGGGAGAAGAGCCGCGTCCTGCTGGGGAAGTTGATCGCGACGCCCCTCAACCTCCTCCTTCTCGACGAGCCGACCAACCACCTCGACCTCGAGTCGTCGGACGCCCTCCTGGCCGCCCTGGACGATTTCGACGGCGCCGTCATCATGGTCACCCACAACGAGATGTTCCTCCACGCCCTGGCCGACCGGCTCGTCGTCTTCCGGGACGACGGGCTGACCGTGTTCGAGGGGAGCTACCAGCGCTTCCTGGAGAAAGTCGGATGGGAGGACGAAGGGACGCTCCGCCGCGGGAACGGGCAGCGCGGGCCGAGCGCGGCGGCGGCCGCGGCCCCCCCCGACAAAGTCCGCCGCAAGGAGCTCAAACGTATCCGAACCGATCTCCTGGTCGAACGCGCCAAGGCCCTCAAGCCGCTGGAGCGGGAAGTCGCCAGGCTCGAAGCCGCCATCCAGGACGCCGAGGGCGCGCTGCGCGACATGAACGCCTCCATCGTCGAAGCCTCCCG
>Ga0315294_10009579_pt1 | contig 10637 bp, 6 predicted proteins | sample YL17G13_40_MG_FD_203626 | JGI IMG/M metagenome (GOLD analysis project Ga0315294, IMG submission 203626) | Sediment microbial communities from Yellowstone Lake, YNP, Wyoming, USA - YL17G13_40 | ecosystem: Environmental > Aquatic > Freshwater > Lake > Sediment | place: USA: Wyoming | collected... | reverse complement strand
ATCCCTTTCTAGCGAACCTCCCACACGAAGGCTGTTCAGCAGGTGAAGATACTGGCTAACTGTTTCGAGCTCTTCGCTGCGGCCCACCACACGGAAATGGCCTGCCCCTCCCGCAACCACATATGCTGCCTGCGTCCACTGATAGGTTTGCCGGGCCAGCGGTATCTCAACTGGATTCTTCATGGCGTCCACCGGAGAGAGCAAGGCTAAAGGCCGGTCGGCTACCGCAGCGGCCACATACGGAAGATCAAAGTGCTCCAAAACGCCGGGCACGAAAATATCGGCCCCGTGCAGATAACGATCCACTCCTGTAAGGCTGCGGTAAGAGAGTAGCCCACCATCACAGACCCCGGCGCGGATCCGGATATCCAAAGCAGCTGCGTAGAGCGACCACAGGGCCCCCATGCCTTTGCCGATCAGCCAGACACCACGCTGATCTACATCCGGACGGGTCAGGATATAATCGAGGCTGCGCACAACATCCTGCACCCGCATGCCGAACAACGACTCGTTTATCTCCCAGGCCCAGTAAGACATGGCAGTTTCGGCGTCGTCGAGGTTCCGGAATTCGCCCGGAGGCTCCTCATCTGGATGCGGCGGCTTCGTATCTCCAATGCCGCGGACATCTATCGCGGTCACCAGATAACCCCCGCGAGTAAGTTTCTCCAGCGCGCCGAACTCCATAGCCTCTGCTTGTTTTCCGGCCTCGTGGACGTAGAGAATGGCGGGTGAACCGCTCCTCTTTTGCTCCGGCACAAAAACCCATGTGGGAATATAAATCCCTGACTCCGAGAGGAACTCCACCTTCTCGATTTGATACCCCTTGCGGGGTGTCGTGACGATGTGCCGAACCCCGAGCGGTTCATCAGAATTGTGGTAGTGCAAAAGCTCTTTGATTTCGGCACCTATCTTGGCACGGAACGATTCCAGCTCGGTCCGAGTGGAAAGAACTGTTCGGTGCGGGGGAAGTTTCGCCTGTTTTTTCAGTATTGAAGAGAAAATGGTTCCACCCTGCTGAGAATAACGGAGCGACCCGTTCGGCGTGCAGTATAGATTTTCGGATGGTTCAGGTGTGAACTCGGGTTCGCGTGCCGGGCCGCGGTGGTTGTAGAACCATCGGCAGAACCAATCCACGGCGGCGAGTCTCAACTTCACCGTCAGCGCGTGGGGATCCGTGGCTTCTTCTGTGGCGAATCTTTCCGGCACACCAAGCTGGCGGTAACGGGCCTGGATGTGGCGGGCAGTTTCGTTGAACTCTGGCGAATAGTTCTCGATAGTCGCCAACAGGGGTCGCGGTGCAATGGCAACGTGTACATCACATAGGTCAATTCCGTAAATCGCTGCTGGGAAGAAGTGCTGTTCCACGTCGCCCGTCCCAAGGGGCGTCTCCGGCCGGATCTCCAGCGGCCACCGATGCCCGGTTCCTCCTTCATGCATCGCCGCACAATGGATCCGCTGGTCGAGGGCCGAAATGAAGAGCGTGAGGGTCCCACCCCCCGAATGGCCCGTGCAGCCGATTCTCTCCGGGTCAACCTCCGGCCTCGTCACGAGGTAATCGACGGCGCGCATGCCGTCCCAAATGCGGTACTGTGTCAGGTTTTCTCCCAGCAAAAAGAGAAGGTGGCCGGGCATGTCGTGTTCCCACGTCACTGGGCCGCCGATTTCATTGCAGCTTGTCTGCGGGTTCCAATAATGGCGCCGCTCGCCCTGCCCAATCGGATCGTAAGCCAGCACCACGAAGCCGGCCTTGACAAGGTTCAAGTACAGGAACTGATATTCCGGATACATGCGCGCTTCCGGGGAGTGCCCGCAGGGAGAAATGACCCCCGGAAAAGGTCCCGCACCGAAAGTAGGGACGTAGAGGTTCGCCGTAACCGAGAAATTGGGCCGGCTCTGAAACATTACATTCTCGACTCGATATCCATCCCGTTCCAAAACCCTCACCACGACCGGGTTCAGGGGATTTCTCTCCGGAAAACCGCCTAGCATTTCAATGATTCTCTCTCGCACGAATCGATTGCGCTCTTCCACGTCGGCAGCCGTCTGAATCTTGTTCCGCACTTGATCCCATTCAGTGGCCGATGCGTTAGTCTTCTTTGCAAGATACGACAGGAGCATATCCGGCAGCTCTTCGCTGTATGAGCGGACAGGACTGGGAGCGGCAAGCGCGCCTGTCCGAACCGCACCCCGCAGCCGCAGCAATCCTGCGCCAAGGGGCAAGGCGGCTGCTTGCATCAAGAACTGCCTTCGATTACGGCAAGTATTTTCACTCATGAGGATGGTAAATAATCAACGCGAGACGGAAGTACGTGCTTCCAATCTGCCCCGCGGCTTCGGGAGGCTGGCCGTTTTTAGGCCGAACCTCAATGGCACCGCCGAAATAGATGGTTCCGTCCGGTCCTTTGTCCGCAGAGTTTGTGCCGATGACGATACGACCATCCGGCAACCGCATTTCACCGAGGTCTTCGGTTTTGCCGTTCTGGAGATCGTAAGTAATGAGGTGGGAGGCCCCCAGGCCGGCACTGCCCGCGTAGTCAAATTCGCGGCCGGCTGCGGCATAGTAAAGCTTGCGGTCGTTTCCCAGCGCAAGGCTAAGAGTGGCATACGGAATGTCTCGTTGATCCCCAAATCCCGCGATACAGAGCTGTCCTAGCCGGCGAATCTCGCCATCCAGGCCAGCGTAAGGATCGAATGAGAACAACGTCGAGGCGCTTTCCTCCACTCCGTAGAACTTCCTGGTCTGCTTATCCCAGACCACGACACGCCAAGCCGTTTCTGATTTGTTGTAATCCCGGCCCAAAGAAATCCCCTTTTGTCGAATGGGCAGCCTGACGGGAAGTTCGCGTAGAGTGTCAGTTCGGGGATCGTACTTGAAGATCTCTCCCTTGCCGAAGCTGCCATAAACGTTTCCTTGATCGTCGATTCCCAAGCTGCGGCAGAGGGATTCCCAGTTGTTGATCCGTCCCTTGTCGCCCACCACCCGTTTTGCCAGATCGTAATAAACAAAGTGACCTCGCGGGTCAGTTATGCCGTAGAACCGGTCGAAGCGCGGATCGTAAGTTCCAGCGACAAGGCCCTCATTCGGGATGCCGATGCCAAAGTCCACGACACGGCTCACCTTCGGGTCGTAAGCCATCCAGTGGCTGCCAGGATAGCCCCATTTCGTGGCTTGGCGAGCGAAGTTAAAATCATGACCATATTGAGTAGCGAAATAGATACGCCCGTCTTGGCCTTCGCCGAATCTTGTGTGAATCTTAGCCTGGGGGCCGCGCTTCGAGAACTGCTCGCCGCAAAGTACCGTCAAGGCGCCCACATCGTGCACTGTGTCGGCCTTGGAATCATAATAGACCAGGTGGCCGTCTCCGCCATGAAGGGCGAGACCGACATACACCTTCCCGTCGCTTCCCACGAGTAAGGCAGACCAGTTACCATCCATGCTCGCTAATCCGGGAAAGATGCGAAAGTCCACTTGCACGGTTCGCGCCGGCGCCTCCGCGGCCCGTGCCGGGCATGCCAGGATCAGAAGAGCCCCCAAAAGGAAACGCGTCATTTGGCCTGCTCCAATTCGATGACTGCCAGGCTGTATGTTACCAGGCGAGGCACAGTAAAGCTTACTGTGCCCTTCTTTACCGTGGCGGCGAGAGATTGCGCGCTTTCCGCATCCGGCGAAAGCAGCGAGACCTTCCTCAACTTTTCTTTCTCGGGGATCTGCAAACTCACTTCAACCCTCCTGACGGGCGTGGTTTGCGCCACATTGTAATTGAGCAAGTGCAGCAGGATTCTGCGTTTCTGTTTCTGCTCCATCAGTTCAGTCACCACGGTCAGCGGAGCAGTAACCTCCAGGGAGAGACGCCCGCCCGCAGCCCATTTGACCGAATCGACCAGTTCCTTCCAATTGACAGGCAGTTTCCAATACTCGCTCGTCATACGGGCTGAAGGAGGTTTCTCAATAGATGGTCTAACCTCGGGAATATAGGCAACTCGCCCTCTTCCCGCCGGATTTCGAACCGGTGGAATTTTCAATAAGCCTTCCGGGGTGCGAGGACCGTGCCAGGGCGGCGCATCCACTTTCAGTAGATCTTTCAGGCCAAATTCGCGCCTTCGCTGACGCCACTCCGTATACAAAGACGAGTGCTCCGTTACAACAAGGCCGCCACCACCCTGGACGAACTTGCGGATGAGATCGAGCTTTTCCGCGTTCAAACACTCCTGATCGGCCAAAACCAGTACGCGGTACTTCGAAAGATCTCCTAGATTGTCATCAAAGATGATGTCGAACGGAACGTGTCCCTGAATTAACGCTTGTTCGAAGAGCATGGTGCTGACGGCTGGGCGGTCATTGTTGAAGCCCATGGTTGCAAAGGAATGAAGCACCGCCACGTCTGCAACGTTTTCCACGTCCCGATAGTGCTCGAAGTTCTGATGGAAGAATCTGATGTACCTCCGCTGGTCTGCCGGCAGGTCGTACCCGGCCAAAAGGCCACCCACGTCCCCGAGGCATTGGCGGCCAAAAGCCATCGACTCGGCCATCTGCAGCGTGCTTCCGCCCTGGCCCCCGGTACCAACAAACAGAGTATTGTGCAGAGTACTGGCCATCTTGAATGTTCTGATCCGACTCACCAGGATTCCATCCTTGCCAACTCCTGCGGCATCTCCCTCCTCGGTCCAGACAGCATCCATGTGGGAGAGCAGTCTCGGATAATCAACCCCCTGTTCCCAGATGGTGTTTCGGCCGGATATACCGGAGTGAGGGTTCGATTCCACTGCTACTTCAGGGTTCAGTCCCCGGAGCAGGTCTTCCATTTCCGCATAGTAGTTACTTAAAGTCAGGCACCGAAAATCGGCCCACTCTTGAAAAAGGGGATCATTGATTACGCTCATCGGCCGGTCGTATCGGGGGGGGAGTACGTAACGAATATCCGAGAAGCCGAGTCTTTTCTTAAGCTCTTCGGCGGAATATTTGTTTCTCAAGAAATCTCGGAACTGCTCAACAGCCAGAGGGTGCTGGAGAATGGCGGGCTCGGCTTGCATGCTTGTATTATCGAAGTGGATCAGGTCCGCTTTGAAATCCTCCTCGGCGATTCTCAGAACCCGCCTGATGTAATCTCTGTAGCCAGGATGCATGAAATAGACCCGCTTGCGAAAAGTCTGGTCATCATAGAAGAGCGGCCTGCCCAGAAAATCCGGAACAAACCATCCCTCCGCCTCAGGTTTTTCGAGTAAGAAGGTTTCGTAGGCGATCGTACTGCCGACATAGACGCCTAATCGCAGCCCGTGCTTTTTGATGATGGCGGCCAGATGCCTGGCTTTTTCAAGGTGTTCTCCTTCCGCCTCCAGGCCGAACCCTTTATAGAAGTGGACGATGACCACCGTCACGCCAAGGTCCTTGAGTTTCTCGATGGCTTCCTCGGTGTGTTCTCTTTCGTAATCTTCTTCCTGCCAAGTCGGATTGCCGCCCCTGCGTCTTTGGAAGATGGGCATGCTGTCGTGATTCGATACCAGGACAAGCGGCGTGCTACTGAGCCATGCCGGTCTGGGCTTCAGTTCTTCTGCCTTCTGCGCGGCCGCCTCGCGGCTGGAACTTGCCGGGGATATAAGTACCGAAAGGAGGGCCAGAATGGCGGCCCCCAAACAAACTCGGTTGGCTTGCCTCTTCATGGATGTTGTAACCTCACTACAATAAGGCTATACGTTTTCAGGTGCGGCACGTTGACTACAATTCTTTTGTTCCTTGCAGCATAGGTTGCAGGCTGGGCCTTCTCTTCGTCCGGGGAGAGGAGAGAAATCTCTTCCACTTTTCCGCCATCCGGGATCTTCAGAATAATCTCAATGTTACTGACGATAGGGAATCGCTGCACATCATAGTTAAGGAGGTGCACCAGCAGTTTGTTGCTCTTTTTCTCCTCCATCAGCTCCGCAGTCACCGTAAACGGAGCCTTGACCTCGAGCGAAAGATTGTCGCCGGCCGCCCATCTTACGGCGGTGGCCAGTTCCTCCCAATTGACCGGAAGCTTCCAGTACTGGCTGGTCATCGGCGCCGTGGGGGGCTTCTCGGTGGCGGGCTTCACTTCCGGGACGTAAACCACACGCCCTCGTCCGATCAGGTTGCGCATCGGGCCGGTCTTCAAAAGCTCTTCTGGTTCGTTTGCGCCATGCCAGGGGGGCGCACCCACTTTCAGAAGGTCCTTTAGCCCAAAATCGCGCCTTCTCTGCCGCCATTCCGTATATAAGGACGAGTGCTCCGTGGCTACAAGACCACCGCCCTGATTGACGAACCTTCTGATCAAATCAAGCTGTTCATCGTTCAAACACTCCTGGTCGGGCAGAACCAGAACGCGGTACTTTGAAAGGTCTTTTAGATTCTGATCGAAGATAATATCGAAGGGAACTTTCGTCTGGATCAACACCTGTTCGAAAAGCATCGCGCTCTGCCACGGGCGGTCGGTGTTGAAACCCATGCTCGAATGGGAGTGGAGTACGGCGACATCGGCTACGTTATCCACATCGCGGAAATCTTCAAAATTGTTGACGAAGAACTTGATGTATTTGCGCTGATCTTCCGGAAGGGCGTAACCCGCTAGCACGTCTCCGACCATACCTAGGCTTTGACGGTTATAGGCCATCGACTCAGCCATTTGCAGTTTCCCCCCGGCCTTTCCAGATACGAGGGTGCCGGCCGGGGAAATCTCGGCAGTGTAGGTCAACACTCGCTTGTTCAGAACGGTTGCCATTTTGTAGGTGCGGATTTTCGAGACCAGGATCCCCTCGGGTGTGACGCCCGCTTCATTCCCTTCCTCGGTCCAAACGATGTCCATATAAGGCAGCAATCCGGGATAATCGACGCCTTGATCCCAAACGGTGTTTCGTCCTGATATTCCCGAATGGGGGTTCGTCGAGATCGCGATGTCTGGGTTCATTCCGCGGATGAACTGCGCCATTTCCGCGTAATAGCTGTTGAGTTGCCGGCATCGAAAATCAGCCCACTCCTGAAAGAGCGGATCATCGATAGTCTTGAGCGGCCCGTCGTGTCGAGGCGGCAGCACGCCTCGAACATCCGAGAAGCCGAGCCTCTTCTCGAGTATTTCCGGCGGGTATTTGTTCCGCAGATAGTTGCGAAAATCTTGAATCGCCAGCAGATGTTGAAAGATCGCCGGCTGAGCCTGCATGCTCGTATTGTCAAAATCGATGTCATCGGCTCTAAAATCTTCGACGGCGAGCCGGAGCACACGCTTCATATAATCCCGGTAGCCCGGGTGCATGAAATAGACTCGCTTGCGGAAGGTCTGGTCATCATAAAAGACCGGCTTGCCCATAAAATCAGGAACAAACCAGTTTTCGGCTTCGGGTTTTTCCAGCAGAAAAGTTTCGTAGGCGATCGTGCTGCCTATGTACACACCTACTCTGATCCCGTATTTCTTGAGCAGAGAGGTGAATTTCCGCGCGTCTTCCTGGTGCTCCTTCTCTGCTTCCAGGCCGAATCCCTTGTAAAAGTGAATGATCGCCATGGTCACACCGAGTTCCTTTAGCTTTCTTACTGTCTCCTCGGTGTGTTCCTTTCGATAGTCGTCCTCCTGCCAGGTGGGGTTGCCGCCTACGCGGCGGCGGAAGATGGGCATGCTATCCCAATTGCCGACGACGATAAGAGGCTCGTTTGCCAGCCAAGCTGGGGTGGAGATTGGTTCCTTGAAGTCCTCAATAATTTGCCCACTCAATACAGTGTGCCCGAAGAAGCCCACTCCCAGAAGCGCAGATAAGAATACCAGCTTCAACAGAGTTGAATCTTTCGTCCTAGTCGAATTCTGGCTTATGTGTGGCACTTTTGTACCAGATGAGCGCGCATCTTAGGTGTTGTGGTTCTCTTCCTCCAGTTGCTTTAACCGGCGGATTTCTCCGACCCCCTCCCGCCGTACTGCTTTTTCCATCGGTAGAATGTCTGCTCGGTAATCCCTAGCTTACGGACCACCTCAGAGACCGGCGTGCCCAACTCAGCTTGTCGGAGGGCGAAGGCAATCTGTCCTTCTGTGTAGCGTGTCTTTTTCATCGACAGAAACCTCTCCGAGCCTGCTGGATTTTACCGGAAATCTCGCCTTCTCGCTGAACCAGTTCTAAGGGAGGACGTCAACGTTGAGTCAATGAGCAGTGGCCATCGGAGGGCCGCAAGCCGGGTTGCTCTGGCGGCTACTTCAAGTGCGCTCGGAACCATTCCGCCAAGTTTGCAGTAGGCTCGCCTGCGCGAACAGCCCTTCGCTCCACTGAAAGATTGTGAATGCCAAGGGGATTTCGCAAGAGCTATCCCTCCCGGCAGAATCCGAGGATGTCCGTTTCCTTGTTGGATTGGACGGCTCTCCAAAATCCCCCACACCGCGTTGCTCAGGATCTCACGCTTACGGTGCTGTTATCCATTAATCGTGCCTTTTTGCGGCTGTGGGTTGCCAAGGATGCGTACAGCCCAGGAAATAGCGGTTACTTCTCGGCCAATCGAACCAAGGTCGAATTTCTGGCAGTGTTTCTAATCATCACCACTAACTCCGTTGAATTCAACGTGGACGGAGTCCTTGGTCTGGACGACCTTGAGTCCTGGTAAGTCCGCTTTTCGCAACCAGGCTGATTACTGTCGACAACAGCCCTTGTCACCAGGTAGCGGATCGGGCCTGAGAAACAGGCTTTGCGCCAAGTGGGGCAAGTCAGCCGCTTCCGGACGGGAAGCCGACTTTTCATTCCCAATCCGATCGCGACGCAATAGATCACGTGAAAATCATTGATGGGATGAGGATTAATCGAGTGGCAGCGCGTTTCGGTATGCAAGTTACACAACCAAGCGGATCGCTTCCGAGTGCGCCGCGCACAATTGCCAAGGTTGTGAGCGAAGATGACGCTGCTGAGTTGCCACCGGTTCCGATCTAACGAGGTGCCGCTTTGGCTGAGTGTGCTCCCGACCTTGTCGGGACGATTAGTGCTGCCGAAGAGGGTCGACCACTGGTCGCTCACCAGCTTGCAGCAGCGGTTGGCGAAGACCGGAGGACGGCTGGTCAAACATGCGCGCTATTACTGATTGCTACTGGCCGAGGGGCACGTGACCCGGAGACTGTTCGGCCGCATGCTGAGAATGATCGCGGCGCTGCCGCTGCCGAACGAGTAGCGAATCAGGGAAGACAGCGAATCGAGCGCGCAGAAGCCATCCCGTGGAGAGAAGTGTCAGCGGTGAGGCCGGTTGGAAGCGAGAAACAGGCCAGGGCAGCCAGCGGACCGGCTAAACGAGCCGCGGTTGCCACCCAACCATGGCCACGGTGACGTGAGATTGACAACCGAGGGCGGAGGCGGTACGGTTTTGCGCAAAGATGAAGTTGAAATCGGAAATTCCCGACGATCTGCCGCTGAAGAATTCGCGTATTGCAGCGGAAACAGTTGTGCTGCCGGCCGCAGGCCAAAGGAGGATCACAAATGCACAATTATCGGATCTCATTTCTATTCTTCCTTCTTCTCGCCCTGTTCGCCTCTGCGCTGGAAGCGACCGCGGCGGAAGCAAATAAGCTTCTGCTCCGCGAGAATTGGGCCATACAGTCTTCGGCCGATGTGCACGACACCGGGGCGGCCATCTCGACGCCGGGATTCAAGGCACGCGACTGGTATCGGGCCACGGTTCCGACCACCGTGTTCAATGCTCTTGTGGAGCAGCACTGCTACCCCGATCCGTATGTGGGCATGAACCTGCGCACGGTTCCTGGCACCACTTATCCGATCTATCGGAATTTTTCGAATTTTCCCATGCCGCCGGGCAGCCCGTTCCGGCACTCCTGGTGGTATCGCACGGAATTCAAGCTCCCCGCCGAATACCGCGGCAAAACCCTGTGGCTGGGTTTTGACGGCGTCACTTATCGCGCCAACGTCTGGATGAACGGGCACCAGATCGCGTCCGCCGACAAGCTGGCGGGCACTTGGCGCCTGTTCGAGTTCGATGTGACCGCCGCTGCCCGGCCCGGGGAGACGAATTCGCTTGCCGTCGAGGTTTTTCCGCCCCAGCCGCACGACCTCGCCATTACCTTGGTGGACTGGGCCCCGATGCCGCCCGACAAGGAGATGGGCATCTGGCGCGACGTCTACATCACGGCCACCGGTCCCGTCGCTTTGCGTTACCCCGCGGTGTTCACGAAGCTCAACCTGCCTTCCACCGACCAGGCTCAGCTCACCGTGAGAGCGGAATTGAAAAACGCCAGCGCCAATCCTGTCGAAGGCGTCCTGAAAGGCAAGATCGAGAGTATCGAGTTCTCGCAGCCCGCGCGCCTCGGCCCTAATCAGACGCAAGTCGTCCGTTTCACCTCGGAAAAATTCCCGCAACTCAAACTGGCGAACCCGCGCCTGTGGTGGCCGGCGCAACTGGGCCCCCAAAACCTCTATCCGCTCGACCTGCAATTCGAGGTCGGCGGCCAAGTCTCGGATTCCAGCCACATTCGCTTCGGCATACGTCAGGTGACCTCCGAGATTGATGGCCAGGGGCACCGGCTGTTCCACATCAATGGCCAGAACATCCTCATCCGCGGCGCGGGCTACAGCATGGACCTCCTGCTACGCTCGTCGCCCGAGCGACAGGAGGCCCAGTTAAATTACGTCCGCGATCTGAACCTCAACTCCGTCCGGCT
>Ga0315294_10009578_pt1 | contig 10637 bp, 8 predicted proteins | sample YL17G13_40_MG_FD_203626 | JGI IMG/M metagenome (GOLD analysis project Ga0315294, IMG submission 203626) | Sediment microbial communities from Yellowstone Lake, YNP, Wyoming, USA - YL17G13_40 | ecosystem: Environmental > Aquatic > Freshwater > Lake > Sediment | place: USA: Wyoming | collected... | reverse complement strand
GGCTTGAGCGTGGGGCCTGAAGTAGGAGAGGGGAGGTTGGTCGGGTCCACCACCCTTTTCTCCTTCCACCCCCTTCCCCTTCCTCCCTCGCCCACCTAGGTCCGCCGCCGGCCCGCACGCGAGCGCGTCCGCCGCCTGAAAGTGGGAGGACGCGGCGCGCGGGCCCGGGGCGCCCGCGCTCCCGCCGCCGCGGTGGAGCCAGCCGTCGCCCGCCGCATAACCCCCACGCCCGCCGTCCCCCGCGCCCTCCCCGCGGTGCCGTAAGGGTCCCGGGCGGGTCAGGAGGGCGGCCTCATCGCCCGAGTCGTCGGTCTCGGGCGCTGGGAGCACGTCGTCGACAACCGCGCCGCCGCCACCGCCGCCGCCGTCCTCCTCCTCGCTGCTTTCGCTGTCGCTGCCAGACGTTGCAGAGGCCAGGTCAAAGGAGACCGACATGTCCGAGGCTGAAGAGGAGAGGGGGAGGAATGGGCGTCGGGCGCCCGGTCGCGCAGCGCTGTCCCGCCGCGCCTCGTCCCTCGGGCCCCAATCCTCGCGCACTGTCGGCTTCCGTGCTCGTCGTTTCGTCGCTGTGCAGAGATTCGGACGCCGCCGGCGCGGCGGGGGCGGCCGCGGCGCCGTCCATTGGGGCGACGCGCGGGGCGACGCGCGGGGCGCCCGGACGGCGGGAGCGGACGGAGGGCACCGGGCCCGGCGCGGGGGCGCGGGGGGCAGAGTGAGGGAGGGGGACCGCCGGCGTCCGACCCCGACCGCGTGCGCTGCCGGCGCCTGCCGGCGCCGCCGCCGCGGGAGACCACCGAGACATCCAGCTGTGTTGTGATCAACACAGGCGCCGCCTCGCCCCCATTTCTCTGTTTCCCGCGGCCCCCAGGCACAAACTGGGGGCCGCCCCCAAAACCACCCCCCTTGAATCAATGCGCCGCCCCGCCCCGCGCCCCCGAATCACTGCACCGCGCACCCGCAGCACCCGCCGCCGCCGCAGGAGGAGGAGGAAGCGCCCTTTTTGGAGGGGGGGCCTGTGCCGGTCGCCGAGCCCTTGGCCGGCGCGCGGCGCACGACCACGTGGAGGATGAGGGGGGTGCCGGGCCGGCCTATGGCTTTGCTCAGGCCTGCAGGAGAGAGGGGAGGGAGGGAGGGTGGGGTGGGCGCGCCTGCACGGGACTCGCGCGCGCGCCCGGGACGGACCCCTCCCTTCCCCTCTCTCCCCTACCCTCGATCGTCTCCCCGTCGCCCAGGAACCGGCCGCCCGCGATCAGGCGCACTTGGGTGGCGTCAGCGGGCGCGTCGGCGGCGAGCGGGCCGTCTGCGGGGGGGGGGGCGCGTGGTGGCGTGTCGGGGCGCCACCCATCGCGCCCTTGGCGCCCACACCCGGGCCTCCTGCGCCGCCGGCGCGCCCGTGCCATCATTCCACACCCTTCCGCGCACCACTGGGCCACTCGGCGACCGCGCGCGCGCGCAGCGTCCCGACGCACTCGCCGCCGTCGACGGTCCACGGCCCCACGTCGCCCAGGGTGTGGCGCAGCTTGACCGGGGCGGCACCGCCGCCGGAGCGGGGCGAAGCCATGGAGCGTGAGTGTCGCAATGGGCGCCGCACCGGCGCCCTGCACTCTGCGCCCGCGCCCCACCCGCGCCGGCGCGCGCCGCCCCCCGCGCGATGTCGGCCGTCGCCGCGCCGCGCGGGCCGCCGGCGCGGCGCGCGCGCGCCCCCCCGCAGCCGCCACGCGCGTCGTCGCGGCGCCCGCCCGGCCGGCAGCCCGGCTGGCTGCCCAGCTCCCTGCGACGGCCGCCGCCCCCTCCCGGCCCCCCCAACGTGGAGGACGTGGCGGCCGACTGGGGCGTGGGGGGCGAGGGCGCCGCCGCCGATGGCGGCGCGCCGCCCCCGCCCCCCGGCTCTGGCTGGGAGCCGCCGCCCGGCGCCCCGGGCCGCCGCCCCTACCGGCGCGACACGCCGCGTGGGCCGCGGGACGAGTTTGTGCGCCCGATCGTCGACCCGTTTGGCATCGGCCTCAGGCTGGGCGGCGACCCCGGCTTCGCCGAGGGCGAGCTGGACGACGAGCTGGAAGCGAATCGGGAGGAGTCGCTGTCCGCGGGCGCGTGGGCGGCGGGCGTGGTGGCCGTGGCCGCGGTCGTCGCGTTTTCCGTTGGGCACGTCGTCGGCCGGCCCCTCCTCGTCGCCCGCGCCACCGCCGACCCCACACTGTTGGCCCCCACCCCGTCCCAGCGGGCGGACGGGGGCCGGGCGATCGCGGAGCATGAAGCGATGCTGCGGCTCGAGGCCGCGCTGGGCAAGCGGCCGCCGATGTCGGACGACGCGCTCGTCGCCGACTCGCGCGCAGAGGCCGCCGCGCTCGCGGCCGAGTTCCGGGACCGCAACGAAAAGGCGCTCGTGGATTTGGCGACCGACTCGGCGGGCGGCGCGGTCGCGTTTGCGGCGCTCGCACGCCCGTCCGAGGGCCGCGCGGCCTTCTTCGGCGCGTTCGGCCGCATCTTCTCCGGCCTCTCCGACACCGCGAAAGCCTTTCTCATCATCGCGTCCACCGACGTGTTCCTGGGGTACCACTCGGAGGAAGGGTGGACGGCGGCGATTCACCTGCTGACGGGTGAGGGAGAGGGAGGGAGGATGAAAGAAAAAAGGGAGCGCGAAATAAAAATAGGGCCCCATTTTTTTTCGACCCTCGTTCATCCTCAACCCCAACACACCCCTCCCTTATCTCTCTCTCCAGGCCACTACAATTTCGAGCCCGACGAGCGCGGCGTCGCCCTCTTCATCGCCACCGTGCCCGTCGCGGCGGACGCCTGCTTCAAGCTGTGGATTTTCAAGGGGCTCAACCGGGCCAATCCGTCGGCCGCCGTGACGCTCAAGCAGGTCGGAGGGAGTGGCGGAGGTGGGGGCTGAGGGAGACGCGCGCCGCGGCGGCGGTCCGGCCGACCCCGCCCTCTTCTCTCTTGTCGACAGATGGACCGGCACTGAGTGTGGCGCGCTGGGGTGGGCGTGGGAGGGGGTGGGGGCGTCTTTGGGTGTTCGGCGGGGTCGAGAGAGTGGCGCGTCTCGTTTTTTCCTCACACTGTAGCCGCGGCCCCGGCCGCCCCGCGGTCGCCGCGGTCGCCGCGCGCCCGCGAGCCACCATGCAGCCGGGCGGCGGCGCGGCCGATGGCGACGGCACATCCCCATCCTCCCCGCCCCCTCTCTTCTCCCTGCGCCCCCCCCGCGACTGGCGGTCGGGCCTGGCGTCGGGCGGCAAGTCCCTGCTCAAGGGCGTGGCGGGCGGCGTCGCGGGCGCGGTCGCGGCGCCCGCGCTGGGCGCGGCGACCGACGGCGTCAAGGGTTTCGCCATGGGGCTCGTCGCGGGCGCGGTAGGGAGAGGAGGGTGGTGGACGGAGAGAGGGAGGCGCCGAGGCCAGCCGAGGCCCGACCCCCCTCCCCGCTCCTCTGCTCAGGTCGGCCTCGTCGCGCTGCCCGTCGCCGGCGCCGGCGTCGCGGTGGCCCAGCTCGCGCGCGGCGTGGCGGCGACGCCCGCGGCGGCGCGGGCGCGGGCGCGGGGCGAGGTGTGGGACCGCGGCGCGCGCGCGTGGGTCGTGCCGGCGACGTCGGTCGTCGAGGCGGCCGCCGCCACGGCCCCCGCCCCTCCCTCCACCGACCTGTACGCCACCCTGGGCGTGCCGCGCACCGCGGACGCGGCCGCGGTGCGGTCGGCGTACCTGGCCGCCGCGCGGCGCCACCACCCCGACCGCGGCGGCGGCGGCGACCGCGGCGCGGATTTCGCGGCCGTCGCCGACGCCTACCGCGTCCTGTCAGACCCCGCCACCCGGGCGAAGTACGATGCGGGCGGCTACGCCGCGGTCGCGGACGACGCGGCGGGTGACGCGGCCGACCTTTTCCGCGCCATTTTTGGTGGGTCCGCGGCGGCCGCGTTCGTGCCGCCCTCGGGCCTCGCCGCCGGCGCCCGCCGCGGCGCCGCCGGCGAGACTGCCGCGCCCGACGATGACGGCGGCGTTGACGCGGCGGTCGAGAGCCTGCTGGCGCGCCTCTTTTCTTTCGAGCAGTCTGGCGACGCGGCCGCGCTCGCCGCGTCGGCCCGCGCCGACGCCGCCGCCGTCGCCGCGTCCCCGTTCGGTCCCGCCGTCCTGGACGTCGTCGCTCAATCGTACGCCGCTGCGGCGGATGCTGTCCTGAACGGGGTGCTCGGCGGCCCCGCCGCGCGCGCGGCGGCGACCGCGCGGAGGTTTGGCGCGCGGGCCCGCTTTGCGGGGTCGGCCCTGCGCGCGGCGGCGCGCCAGATGGAGCTGGACCGGGTGGCGACGGCTGGAGGTGGTGGGAGCGGGAGCGACGCGGCCGCGCGCGCCGCGGCGGAAGCGGAAGCCCTCCCCACCCTCCTGGACGCCGCCTGGCGCGCGTGGAAGTGCGAGGCGCAGGCGTCGCTGGTGGCGACCACCTCGGCCGCGCTCGCCGCCGCCCCCCCCGGCCCCGCCCGCACCAGCCGCGCCCAGGGCCTGCGCGCCCTCGCCACTTCTCTCGCCGCCCTCGCCGACGCGGCGGGCGGCGACGGCTTCGCGCGCGCGGCGCGGTCGGATCCCGGGGCGGCGAAAGCGGCGGTCGAGGCGGGGGCGGCGGCGGTCGCGCACGCGCGCGCGCGCGCGCGCGACGCGGCGGACGAAGAAGGAGAAGAGACTGGGTGGGGGGGGCGCTGACTGACTGATTGAAACCAGACTGTGCGTGTGCATTTGCAGGGCGCGCGAGGGGCGTCGAGGGCGCACCGCCCTCCCCACCCCCAACCCGCTCCCCCCCTCAGAAAAATCCGTCGCCGTCCTCGTCCCCCCCGCGCACGACCAAGTGCCTCAACCCGTACTCCCCCAACCGCTCGTCCCCATCCGCGTCCGACCCCGGGCCGCCGTCGTACTCGGGGAGGAGCGCGTCCGGCGGCATCTCCTGCATCGCGACCCCCGGCGCGCCGTCCAGCCGCCTCAACCGAGCGAGCACGGCCGCCACGATGCGGTCGACGTCGGCGGGAGAGTTGGCGTTGTCGCACGGGGGGCGGGCCGAGTGGACGCCGAGGAGGCGGGTCGGCTCGTAGTATGCCGCATAGTCGTTGTCCGGGATAGGCGTCTCGGAGCTCAACCGCACCCCAGCCAACGCCGCGGTCTCGTTGGCCCACGCGCGGGCGACGTTGGCCTTGGTGTAGCCGCCGCCGCCCGTCACGAGCGTCGGCAGTCCGTACCGCATCACCTCGCGCACGGCTTCTGCGTGCCCCTCGAGCGTCAGGTTGAAGCAGCCGAGCCGGTCCCCGGCGAGCGAGTCGGCGCCGCACTGGAGGACGACGGCGCCGGGGTCGAAGCGGGCCATGATCTCGGCGACGACGGGGCGAAACGCGGCGAGGAAGGTCGCGTCGTCCGTCCCTTCGCGCAGCGGCACGTTGACCGAGTAGCCGCGCCCGCGCCGCTCCCCCACGTCGCCCAGGTCGCCGGTGCCGGGGAAAAAGTGGTCGCCGTAGCGGTGGAGGGAGAGGGTCATCACGCGGTCTGTAAGGTAGAACGCTTCCTCCACGCCGTCGCCGTGGTGGATGTCGATGTCGATGTAGAGCACGCGAGCGTGCCGTTTGAGGAGCTCCAGGATCGCGAGGACGAGGTCGTTGACGTAGCAGAATCCCGACGCTTCCGCCTTCTTGGCGTGGTGGAGCCCGCCCGCCCAGTTGATGGCCACGTCGGCCGCGCCGTTGTTTAGTTTCACCGCGCCCGCGATCGACGCCGCGGCGTACGACCGGCAAAAGGGCCAGAGGCCGGGGAAGAGGGGGCAGTCGTCGTTGACGTTGAACCGGCGGCCGGTGGCCAGAGCTGTGGTGAAGAGGGGGGGGCATGTGTCGGGTCGGGTTGCGGGCGGCGCGAAACCCCGAAACCCCGAAGAAAAAAAACGTCGGCGCCCTTCCCAACCCCCTTCTCTCTCCCTCACCCGCCGCGTCGCCCGGCGCCGCACGCGCCAGGAAGTCGACATAGTCCTCGGTGTGAAACTGGGTCAGTTCCGCGCGGGCGGCCTTGCGCGGGCGCTGGGAGGAGAGAAGGAGGAGGGGTCGGCGTCGCGGGTTTTTTATACCACCCCTTTTTCCCGCCCTCCCCCTCCCCCGACTCACAAACACATCCATGCGGCGGTGCAGTCCATACCCCAGGACGAGGTGGTGCGCCATGGTGATGCGGTGCGGCTTCATGGGGTGGTTGGCGCCATAATAAGCGCCGCCCCACTCGCCTAGGGTTGGGGTTAGGGTTGAGGTTGGGGTCTGGGGGATGGTGGCACGCCTCTGGCGCGCGCCTGCGCCGCCGCTCCACCGCCCCGCCCCCCCCATCCAACGCACTGTCGTAAAAGTACGCGATCTTGTTCTTGCGGTCGCGCATGGCGCGAGCGGCGCGGCGGCGGCGCGGGCGCGCAGGGAACGTGGGGCTTTTCGCTGGCGCCGGTCGTCCGGCGGTGAGGCGCGACGCGGCGGCCACGCGCCTGCCGCCGGCGGCGGGCGCGGCGGGAGGCGCGGCGCGGCGCGGCAGTGGTGCTCGCGGCAGCACGCCGGCGCCACACCCCGCCCGCACGGACGCCCCGCCCCGCCGCCCGCGGGCCGAGCCGCGCGAGCGCCGTCGGCCGGCAAGAAGCGGGCCGCGGGCCGGCGGCCTGGAGCGGCACAGCGCCGCGGCACCCGCCCCCACCCCTTCTTTCCGCGCCCGATGCACGCCGCGAGCGTTCTCTGACCCCTGCTCGACACGGGAGATCGGCCGCTGGACCCGCCAGTCCCTCCGATGGAGTGCGCGCGCGATGGCTTCTGCCCCGCCACGCCCGCCGCGTCCCTGACAGCCGCCTTGGCCGCCCTGATCGGCGGCAGCGCGTCCCGGGACGCCGGCGCCGGAGCGCGTGCCGCGGCGGGCGTGGCGGTGGCGGCGGCGGTCGGCGGCGCGTGCGCCGCGGCGGGCGCCGCGCTGGCCGCCGCGCTCACGAGGAGGCCGTTGGAAGCCGCCGACGCGCGGCCGGCGACCGCGGGCCCGTCTGCACGCCCGCCGCCGCCCGCGCTGGACGCGGGCGGGGGCGGGCGGAGGGCGACGGGCGACCCGGACGCGGCAGCGCCGCCGCCCACCCCCCCACCCGCGCCCCGCGCCCCCGTGACCGCCCCCGTCCCCGACGGCGAAGCCGCCTTTGCCTGGCCCGACGGCGCCGAGTACGTCGGCGAGTGGCGCGCCGGCGCGGCGCACGGGCGGGGCGTGTTCGCGTGGCCAGCCGGCGCGAGCTATGAAGGCGAGTGGCGCGCCGGGCTGGAGGACGGCGTCGGCACCCTGCGCACGCCGGATGGCGCCGCGTATTGCGGGTACTGGCGGGGGGGGGCGCTGGACGGGGACGGGGTCTACCGCCCCGCGGCGCCGGGGTCGGCGCGCGCGGCGGTCATCTTCCTGCGCCGCTACGCGCGCGGCGACCTGGCGTCCGAGACTGTGCTCCGCGTCGCCGACTACGACGTGCGGCGCGCGGCGCGCGGCGACGCGCGCGCGCGCGCGGCGGCGCGCAAGGAGGCCGCGCGCGCGCGCGGCGCGGCGCGCGCGGCGGCGCGGCCGGGGGAGACCATTTACAAAGGGCACGCGTCGTACGACCTGGCGCGCGCGCTGCAGATGGGGGTCATGTTTTCGGCGGCCCGGTCGGGCGCCGCCGACGGCGCGGCGGCCGACGGCGCGCCCGCGCCGCCCGCGCCCCTCACCCCCGCCGACTTTGCCGCCCGCGTCGAGCAAGCGTTCCCCCCGTGCGACGCGGGCGGTCCCGCGTTCAAGTGGAAGGATTATGCGCCGGCCGCGTTTGCGGCGCTGCGCGCCGCGTGGGGCGTCGACGTCCCGTCCTACCTCGTCTCCCTCACCGGCGACCGCGCGCTGCGCGAGCTGGCGTCTCCGGGCAAGTCGGGGTCGGTCTTCTTCCTGTCGGACGACGACCGGTGCGGGGTGGGGGGGGGGGGGGCCGAGGGGTGGGCGCGAGGGCCGCGGGGCGCGCGCGCCGACCCCCCCCGCCCCCCCCGTTCTCTGCCCGCCCCAGATACCTCGTCAAGACCGTCTCCCGGGAGGAGATGCGGTCCCTCCTCGCCCTCGTCCCGGAGTACACGCGGCACGTGCTCGCGTCGCGCCCGCCAGCGGGGGGCCCCCCCGCCACCCTGCTCACCCGGTTCCTGGGCGTGCACCGGGTCGCGCCCTCGGGCGGCGGGGCCAAGGTGGGAGGGTGGGGCGCCGGGTTGGGGGCGGGGCGAGCGCGAGCGCGCGCGCGCGCGCGACCCGCGGTCCCGCGGTCGTCGCCCCGCCGCGCGCCAACCCCCCTCCCCCGCAGGTTCGCTTCGTCGTCATGGGCAACGTGTTCCCCACCGACGTCGCCCTGCACCGCAAGTACGACGTCAAAGGTGCGAGGGGCGGGGGGGAGGGGGTGGGCGGTGGTTTGGGGGGGGCGCCGCTGCGCGCGGCCGACCCGCCCGCCCACCTCGCAGGCTCTACCCAGGGCCGCACCGCCGGCCCCGCCGCCCTCGCCACCCCCGGCGCCGTGCTCAAGGACCTGGACGTGGACGTGAGCCTCGCGTTGCCGCGCCCCGCGCGCAATGCTTTGCTCGCGGCGCTGGCCGCCGACACCGCCCTCCTGGAGCGCGTCGGCGTCATCGACTACTCCCTGCTGCTCGGCGTGCATTACGCTGGGTGGGGCCCGGGCTGCTGGCGCCCTCCAGGTGCCGCGCGGGGCACCGAGGCCCCCACCCCCGGCGCGCCGGCCCCCGCGTCGCGCGCGGCGACGACCGACGCGGGCGACGAGCCCGCGTCTGCGCGCGCGCCGGCGTCTCCACGTGCATTGCGCGCACCCGGCACGCCCGGGGGCGGCGGCGGCGCGGCGGCGCGGGCGGCGGGGGTCGCGCTCGACGACCTCATAGAGCGCGCGATGGCCGCGCCGCGTGCGGGCGCGGGCGGCGGCGGCGGCGCGCCCGCGCTGCGCCCGGTCGACTCCTGGGCCAAGCTGCGGGACGCGGGCGGCGGTGGAGAGGAGGGCGGCGCCGGGTTTGGCGGCGCGCGGCCGCGGCTCGCGCCGGTCGCGTCGGGCGTCGAGCTGGCGGCGCCCCCGCCCCCCCCTCCGTCCCTCCCTCCCGTCCGCACGGGCACTGTCGCGGCCTCGCACGCGGGCCGCGGGTCGCCGCGCGGCGTGGCGCCGCCGGGCGACGGCTTCGCGGCGGCGGCGGCCGCGGCGGCGGCCGCGCCGCCGCTCCCGCCCCTCCGCCGCCTCCACTCGGTCGGCGCGGCGGCCGCGCTCGCCCACCCACCCCGCCTGGGCGTCTCCACGCCCGCGGTGGCGCTCCCCGACCACCCGCTGTGCCCCCGCCGCGAGTCGTCGTTCTTGGCCGCGCTGAGGCCGGGGTCGGCGCGCCCGGCGACCCCCGCCGCCCCCGCCACCCTCGACCTGGGCGAGCCCGTCCTGCTCTACTTTGGGGTCATCGACTTTCTGCAGGGCTACAACGCGCGCAAAGCGGCGGAGCATGTTGTCAAATCGCTCGCGTACGGCCCCGCCGCCATGTCCGTCGTCAACCCGCGCGCGTACGCCGCCCGATTCATGGGGGCCGTGGAGCGCCTCTTTGTGGAGGCGGAGGAGGGGAGAGGGAGGGAGGGAGGGGTGGGGGGGGCGGGCGCCGCCGCGTGAGCGCCGCGCTCGACCCCGTGCAGCGACACACACGCACGCCCGTTGCAGCCGTGGCGGGCGCCGGCGAAAGCGCGGGCCGGGCTCGCCGCGGCGGCAGCCGCCACGCCGCGCGCCCCGCCACAGCACCCCCCCCATACCCCCGTCGCTCACGTCGCCCCCGCCGCGGCCAGCGCTGCCCCATCCATCGACGCCGTCGCGTCGTCCAGAATGTCGGGCAAATCGTCCCGGATGACGCACACGAGGTCGCCCGCGTCGACGGCGTCGCCGACGACGACGGGCACGTGCGCGACGACGCCCGCCGTCGGCGCGGCGACGGCGGTCTCCATCTTCATCGCGCTGAGCACCACGAGCGCCTCCCCGGCCGCCACACGCGTCCCCGGCGCGCAATTGACCGCCACCACGTCGCCCGCCATGGGCGCGCCGACGGAGCCGAGCGCGCGCGGGTCGGCGCGGTCGCGCGCGGGGCGGCGCTCGCGCGCGCCCGCGCCGCCGACGGCCGCGCGCTCGTCGACCACGTCGACGACGCGGGGGACGCCGTTTGCCTCGAAGAAGACGTCCCGCGTGCCGTCGGCGCGCAGCGGGGAGACGGCTGGGGAGGGGAGGGGGGGGAGGATGGGCGCCGGCCCCGACTCCTCGACCCCGACCCTGCACACCCCAACCCGTCCCCCCTTTCCCCGCCCCACCCTTGAACGCGATGGACACGACGTTGCCCGGCGCGAGCTCGACCTCCACCTCTTCGTCCTCGCGCAGCGGCGCGAGGAACGCGCGCGTGGGCAGCGCGGCCGTGAACCTCGAGTAGCGCACCTCCCACTCTTTAAACTCGTCAAAGACTGGGGGGGCGGGGGGGCGGGGGGCGGGGCGAGGGGTGAGGGGGTGGGGGGGGGAGGCCACGCCCCGCGCGCGCGCCACGAACCCCCCCGCCCCCCCCCCCCCCCCCCCCCCCCCTGGGGGTAGAGCGCCGCGCCGACCACCG
>Ga0315294_10009577_pt1 | contig 10638 bp, 8 predicted proteins | sample YL17G13_40_MG_FD_203626 | JGI IMG/M metagenome (GOLD analysis project Ga0315294, IMG submission 203626) | Sediment microbial communities from Yellowstone Lake, YNP, Wyoming, USA - YL17G13_40 | ecosystem: Environmental > Aquatic > Freshwater > Lake > Sediment | place: USA: Wyoming | collected... | reverse complement strand
GGATGCTACTTCAGGAAAGCCCCAGTGTCACCAGCCTCGTCGACCGCATGTGCGACAGCGGCCTGGTTGAGCGCGACAAGGACAGCCGAGACCGCCGCATTGTTCTCGTCAAGCTCACCGGCAAAGGCCGTCGAATGCACGATACGCTCAGGGCAACGGCGGCAGCCTTCAACGACGAGCTGTTCGGCGTGCTTTCGGCCGACGAGAGGACGACCCTCAAGGAACTGCTCCAGAAGCTGGCTTACCGCAACATCCAGCGTATCCGCTGACGGCCCATGATGCCGCCCGGCCGGGCCTGCCCCGGCGCTTTCGCATAGAATGCGAGCGAATGCTTGTCCCAGCGGCGCCGGGCGCACTAAAATGGGCACCATCGTAAGTTTCGGGGGCGCGACTAGGAGGTCGTGGCTCATGTCAGCCAGCACAAGGAGGAGATCCATGCATCGACGAAGATGGTTCCACCTGGTCTCAATCGTGGCGGCGGTTGCCGCAGTGCTCGTTCTTTTCGCTGCGTGTGGAGGCGACGAAAAAGAGGAGTCGAAGAGCACTCCCGCCGGCTCGGCCACCAAGGCCACTGCGAAAGCTCCGGAGCTCGAGGACGGCGTGCTCAACGTCGGATCCGACATCGCCTACGCGCCCATCGAGTTCTTCGAGGAAGGGACGCAAAACCCGCAGGGCCTGGACATCGACCTGGCCAAGGCCTTGGCCGACGAGCTCGGGGTGAGCGCAGAGTTCACCAACACCGGCTTCGACGGGATCATCGGCTCCCTCGAGACCGAGCGCTTCGACATCCTGATGTCCGCGATGACGGTCACAGAAGAACGTGAGAAAGAGATCGACTTCGTGCCCTACTTCATTGCCGGCACCGATATCCTGGTGGCCGCAGGCAACCCCAAGGACATCAAGTCTGTCGAGGATCTCTCCGGCCTTACCGCGGCCGTGCAAATCGCGACTATCCAAGTGGATCAGTTGCAGGCGGCCAACGCCGACCTCAAGGCGGCGGGAAAGCCGGAAATCAATGTCCTCACCTTCGATCAAAACCCCCTGGCGGTGGAGCAGCTCCGCACCGGCCGAGCCGATGCGGTGCTGGCCGACTCCCCGGTGGCGGCTAACGAAGCCCGCCTGTCGGAGGGTAAACTCGAGACCGTAGGCCTAACCATCCCGCCCGAGCCCTACGGGATCGGCGTCCGCAAGGGGTCCCCGGAGCTGAAGGCGGCCGTCGAGGGTGCCCTTCAGAAGCTGATAGACAGCGGGAAGTACAAGGAGATCCTTTCGGATTGGGGACTCGCAGGCGGCGCCATCGAATAGCCTGCTGCGTCCCCCTAGCCTTTGCTGCGTCACTGGCGAAGCCCCCTGGCGCCCTATCGCCGGCCATGGGGGCTTCTGCTAGCCGGCGGCAATGACCAGAGAACGGAGACACGCCCCAACAGGAGGCAAGCGAAATGCCTATCCCCCTTCCGTCCATCGACTTTGAGCCGTCTGTCGTCTGGAAGTTCCTCTTCAACTCGGTCATCCTGGAAGGGGCTCAGCGCACCATCGTCGTGGCGCTAATAGCTCAGGTTCTCGGCGTCGCTTTGGGGGTAGTCTCCGCTCTCATGCGCATGTCCAAGAACCCACTGCTGAGCGGTCCGGCCAACTTCTACGTCTGGTTTTTCCGCGGTACGCCCCTGCTGATCCAACTCCTCTTCTGGTACAACGGGGTGCCACAGCTCTTCGACAACCCCGATATCACGCGCGAGCTTACGTCCTTCCGGATCGCCATCTTCGGCCTGGCAGTGAACGAAGGGGCCTACATGACGGAGATCGTGCGCGCTGGTATTGAGTCGGTAGAGGGGGGGCAGATGGACGCGGCGAAATCGCTCGGCATGACCTACGCCATGGCGATGCGGCGGATCATTTTGCCGCAGGCGTTTCGCGTCATACTACCGCCGACGGGCAATGAGTTCATCGCCATGCTCAAGAACTCGTCCCTGGCTTTCGCCATCGGCCTGGTAGAGCTGTCCAACGCCGCCCGGTCCATCTACTCCGTCAACTACAACGTCATGGAGCTTCTTGTCGTAGCCTCCATCTGGTATCTTGTAATGACGTCGATATTCAGCCTGCTACAGGCGGAACTGGAGTCGCGCCTCTCCGTCGGGCAACAGCGGCCGCCGACTCTGTTCGGGCGGATGACGGAGGCCTTTGGGACTAGAGAAACGCGAGTCCACTGATCGTGCAATCCTATGAAACCGGCACAATGATCCGCTGCGAGGACGTACACAAGCGCTTCGGCAGGACCGAGGTACTGCGCGGCATTACCTGCGATATCGCCAAGGGCGAAGTGGTCGTCGTCGCCGGGCCGAGCGGCTCCGGCAAGTCGACTCTCCTGCGCTGCATCAACCACCTTGAGCGCGTCGACAAAGGTCGCATCTACGTCGATGGCCAGCCCGTGGGCTATCGCGAGGTCAACGGCAAGTTCGTCGAGAAGAGCGAGCGCGAGGTGGCAAGGATGCGCGCCGCCATCGGCATGGTCTTCCAGCGCTTCAACCTGTTCCCGCAGCTCACCGCCCTCGGCAACGTCACCGACGCGCCGATCCACGTCCGCAAGATCGGGCGTAGCCAGGCGATGGAAGCCGGCCGCGCCATGCTGCAGAAGGTGGGCCTCGGCGACAAGATCGATTCCTATCCGGGGCAACTGTCAGGCGGCCAGCAGCAGCGGGTGGCTATTGCCCGCGCGCTGGCGATGGAGCCGAAGGTCATGCTCTTCGACGAGCCGACGTCGGCGCTGGACCCGGAACTGGTCGGCGAGGTGCTGGAGGTAATGAAGTCGCTGGCGCGCGACGGCATGACCATGATCGTGGTCACGCACGAGATGGGCTTCGCGCGCGAGGTCGCGGACCGCGTGATGCTCATCGACGAGGGCATCATCGTCGAAGAAGGCCCGCCGGAGGAGTTCTTCAACAACCCCAGCCACGACCGCACAAAGCTCTTCCTCAGCAAGATCCTGTAAGCCCTGCGACGAGGCCGGTTCTCAGTCGACGCGCGGCCCGAAAAACACCGTAGCCGAGACTTTGCAGTCTCAGCTAGGTTGTCGGCCGCGTCATCCGACGTCAGAGCTGAAGGTCCATCAGCCGGTGCTCGATGCGCGCGTCCAGGAAGACCTCGCCGTACGCGACGTATCCCAGACTCTCGTAGAACGGGATGGCCTGGAGCTGCGCCGCGACCGTCGCGCCGCAAAAACCCCTTCGTCGCGCCTCGTCCTGGAGCGCCAGCATGACGGCTCTGCCGAGACACCGTCTCCGATGCTCGCGCAGCCCAGCGACGCGCCCGATGTGCGCGTTCTCGCCGTCCGGCGCGTCGAGGAGGAGGCGGCCGGTCGCGGCGGGCAGCCCGTCCAGGTAGGCGACGACGTGGACGGCGGTCGTCACCTGCCGCGGGTCGCCGTCGTAGGCGTCGATCTCCTCCGCCTCCGTGACACCCTGCTCGGCGATGAAGACGGCGCGGCGCACGCTGAGGGCATCCTCCATCTCCGCCGTCGACCGCACGACGGTTACCCGGAGTGATCCCAATTCATGTGCGGCGCTGTCAGATTCCATCGCGGATCTTCCGCGATCCCCTTCGCGAGCCCGGGCCCACGGAGAGCGCGACGCTCCCCGAGTTACTTCGACTTCGCCAGGCTCGCCGGTGGGCGGACGATACCTAGCGGCAGCACCTCGCGACCCCACGTCTCCTGAAGGAGGATCGCAAATGACGCGTAGAGCGCGCTCCCGGCCGTGAGCATTCCCTCCCAACCGACAACGTGCATGAAGTTGCCGTTGGGCTCGTGGACGCCGATTGCCAGGCCGAAGAAGAGCACCGTGAGCAGCACGAATACGACCTGCAGCGCCCGCGAGATGCCGAAGGTGCACACCGTCATGTAGGCGGCGAATATCCCCCAGCAAACGAGGAACAGGGATTTGCCCTCAGCGGCCACCGGCTCGATTGCCCCTGTCTTCGTGAAGATGTTGACAAGGGCCAGGAATACCCAGAAGGCTCCGAAGGCGCTGAAAGCAGTGAAGCCGAACGTGTTGTTCTTCTTCGCCTCCCACATGCCCGCGGCGAACTGGGCGACCCCGCCGAAGGCTATGCCGAGGGACCAGACCAACCCCTCGGAGCTCTTGTCGACGAGGCCGGCGTTGAACGCGTTCAGGGCGAGCGTCGTGAGCCCAAAGGCCGCAAGGCCGAGGGGCGCGGGATTGGCAAGTCTCTCACTTACCTCGACCACGGTTGGATTGCCATCTGCCATTCTAGGGGGTCTCCTTTCGTTCCGTCCCTGGTTTCTCCGGGAGTATCAGCCTTTTCAGACACTTTGCAGGCAAGAGGGCGAAGAGGTCAATCCCCGTTGTGGTTCGGGCATCGTTCTTCCGGTTTCTTCGCAGAACGGGATTGTGCGTAGAACGACCCCCGACGGTCGAACCGGAGTCGCGGGTGCGACTCAGATGGGAAAGGCCTGGCGCATCGCGCCGCGAAGACGTTCGATAGGGTCGGCCAGGAGGCTGGCCGCCTGGGCGACGTGGAGCAAGTCGTGGTAGGCCATGTGATGGATGACTTCCGCCGCGCTCACCTCGCCCGCCAGCTCGTGGCGGCCGCGACGGCGCAGGTCTTTGGGTTGCAGGCGCTCCAGGAGGGGCATCGCCTGAGCGCGGCGCTCGCTGAACATCTGGAGAAGCTCGCGCGCAGGGCGGCCGCGAAGGCCGGAGGCCGCCAGGATCTTGTGCTCGTCGGCATCCGGGAGCAGAGGCAAGTCGCCGTCCAGTATGGCCCTCACGCGGTCGACAAGCGCGGGCCCCTGTATCGAGATGAGGTGCGCCAGAACGTCGTTGGGCGACCATCCCTCCTCGCCGGGGCGTCTCAGGACTTCCTCCGGCTGCCCGTCGAAGAGGGCCTCTAACACGGCCGGCGTCGACGATAGGACCGCGAGTGTGCCGGGGGCAAGACCTTTCGCCGCCTGCTCTGTCATCTGGTTCTCCTTGGCCGGGACTCGGGACGGCTCTAGTGGCTCCCGCGCGCAATATCCACGAGCTGCGGCGCCAGCCAGCGGGCCACGACGCTCGACCCCTGCGGACTGAAGTGGAGACCATCCTCTCGCATCCTCACCCCGTCAACGACGAGGTCGCTGAACCTGTTTTCGGGACAGGCAAAGCGGTTCAGGTCAATCAGCGTGACCTTATCGGGATGCTGCTCGGCGAACCGCCGGTAGACCCCGTTCAGTTCGTTGATGCGACGAAGGGTGTCCTCTTCATTCTTCGCGGGGTCGGGCAAGAATGCCCACGCCACCGGCTTGGAGCAGGGGAAGGTAAGCAGCGCCACCTTCGAGCCCCGCGACGAAAACGCCTCAACCTGCTTTGCCAGCCCGTCCGATACATAGGCCTCCCACTCCGGCGTCCCGGCCTCTAGCTTTTCGCCGTCCACGAAGCGGTCGAGACTGTCCAGGGCTCCAAAGACCATCACGATGACGTCCGGGCGGAACGCATCGACCTCGGAAGTCCAGGTTTCCCGCCATGCCCGACACTTGTCCGCGATCTCAGTGGAAAGCTTGCCATCGTAGCCGTACTCTTCGTCGACGTCGAGGAAGCCGCAACCAACCATGGTCCTGTGCCGTACAGAGATGTTGTACTGGGGCGCAACTTCGTCGAGCCCGGGAACCATTGACACAGCGACTGAGTCGCCCAAGGTCAGCACGCGGGTTGGCGCAAAGCTCGCCAGCCCATCGAATTCCGGCAACGCGTGGTCGGCGCCGCCCGTGGCCTCAAGGACCTGTCCCAACAGCCAATCAGCGACGATAAGCGAGCTTTCGGTCGTGAAGTGGACGCCATCTTCGCGCATCCTGACCCCATCGATGGAAAGGTCGCTGAACTTGCCTTCGGGACTGGCAAAGCCGTTCAGGTCAATCAGGATGACCTTGCCCGGATGCTGCTTTGCGAATTGTCGATAGAGACCGTTCAGGTCATCAAGGCGCCAGTGAGCGTCTTGCTCCGCCTTTACCCCTGTTTCGCCCGCCTGCTTCCAGAGCTTCGACCCGGGATACGGCCAGGTCACTAACGCCAGCTTCCCTCCTTGCGCGGTCAACGCATCGAGCTGTGTCTGTAGCTCGTTGAGGACGTTGGCCTTCCACTCAGGCGTGCCGGTCTTCAGCGTAACGCCGTTCACCACGTGGTCCGGGTAGTCCCAGCCCCCGAAAAGCATCAGCACGACATCGGGGCGGAAAGCGTCCACGTCCGAACGCCACGTCTTGCGCCATTCCTTGCACCCGTCCTCCATATCCTCGGAAGGCTTCGAGGAGAAATCGATCATCATGTCCCCCGGGACGAAGCCGCAATACAGGCGAGACCGGTTCCATACGGAGAGATTCCGGCTCTGACCTACTTGCGTCAGGCCCGGCTCCAGCGACAACGCCACTGAATCGCCTATCACCATGACCCGCGAGATCCGGGAGATCGATGCTGCTTCGATCTGCGGCATCGCCGCCACGGGGGCAGCGGTTACGGGCGAAAGGGCACCGCGAGTCGAGAAGACCATGACGACGGCGACGCAAGCGGCCCCGGCCGGCGCGAATGCCCAGGTTATCCTTCGACCGCGGAAGGCGCCGCGCCGCACCGGCATCTCGATGAGATTGTAGGAGACGATGGCGACTGCCAGCGTGGTCATGACACGGAGGGCGAATAGGGCGTAGCCGTCCCAGCCCGTCCTGTCGGCGGTCAGCATCAGGTACACGGGCCAGTGCCAGAGGTAGACGCCGTAGGAGATCAGCCCCAGCCCGCGCAGCGGCGGCAGCGAAAGCACTTTGCCCAAAGGACTCGCCCTCGGTTGCACGACGGCCGTTATGACGACGGCGACGCCCAGCGCCAGCATGAGAAAGCCGCCGCGATAGAGGAGCGTGCTGCCCTCCGGCGTGACGCTCCAGAAGAAGCCGAGGCCGACGGCGCATGCCAGAGCGACCACCTGCAGCAGACGCCCCAACGCCACGTGCCGGATAGGCCCCAGGCGCAGGATTAACATCGCAAGCGTCGCTCCCACGAGAAGCGACTGCGCGCGCGTGTCGGTGCCGTAGTAGACGCGCGAAGGGTCTCGCCCCGGCTCGAAGAGCAGCCCCATGAGAAGCGCCGAGCCCGCCAGCAGCGCCAGCGACACCGGCAGCAGCAGCCTCGTCGAGCCGCGTCGCAGGCGCAGGAGGACCACGACGAACAGCGGCCAGACGATGTAGTACTGCTCCTCGATCCCCAGCGACCAGGTATGGCGCAGCGGCGAAGGCAATGAGAACTGGTCGAAATAGGACTGCCCGGCGAATATCGGCCGCCAGTTCGCTACGTAAGCGACGGTGGCGAGGGCGTCGCCGCGGATCTTCGCCAGCTCCAGACGCCCGGCAAGGAAGACGGCGTACACGGCGACGCCGACTAACATGAGGAAGAGCGCCGGCAGAAGGCGTCGCGCCCGTCGCGCCCAGAACGCGACGAGTACGATGCCGCCGCTCCTGCGCCACTCCGTGAGGAGGAGGCTGGTGATGAGAAAGCCGCTCAGGACGAAGAAGGCGTCGACGCCGAGGAAGCCGCCGCGCGCCCATCCGAAGCCGGCGTGATAGGCCAGGACAGCGGAAACGGCCAGGGCGCGGATGCCGTCGAGCGCCGGCTGGTACGCGACCGAACGGCGATGGCCCTCAGGGCGTTCCTGCGTGGCTACATCAGTACTGGGGGCGATCATTCGAAGCCCGTCAAAGCGAACGATCCCGGTTCTGCGAAAGGTTGGCGGGTGGCGGCGATCAGAGCAGAGACATTATACGCCGAGGTCGTCGGTTATGTGGAGTGGAAACGGAAGGAGAAATCGCTGGAGCGGGAAACGGGACTCGAACCCGCGACCCTCTGCTTGCGTTTTCGAAGCCCTGTGGCTCCGCGGGCTCGCGCTTCCTAGCCCCGCCGCGCGCCCCGCGCCCGCTCGTTTGCCGTGAGCAGCCGCTTTCGCAGTCGCAAGCTCTTCGGCGTCACCTCCAGCATCTCGTCCTCGGCGATCCACTCCAGCGCCTGCTCCAGCGACATCCGCCGCACCGGCAGGAGTTGCACGGCGATGTCGGACGTCGACGAGCGGACATTGGTGAGCTTCTTCTCCTTCGTGATGTTGAAGTTGATGTCCCCCTCGCGCGCGTTCTCGCCGAGGACCAGCCCCTCATACACCCGTTCCCCCGGCTCGACGAAAATCTCCCCGCGCTCCTGCGCCTGCTCGATAGCGTACGCCACCACCGCGCCCGTGCGGTCTGCCACCAAAGCGCCGTTCGTGCGATGCTCGATCTCACCTTGCCACGGCTTATACCCGTCGAACAGGTGGTTCAGCAGCCCCGTGCCGCGCGTGTCCATCAGGAACTGGCTGCGGAAGCCGATGAGCCCCCGCGATGGGATGCGGAACTCCAGCCGCACCCGGCCCGTGCCGTGGTTCACCATGTTCGTCATGCGCCCCTTGCGGCTGGCGATCTTCTGCGTCACGATGCCCACGTACTGCTCCGGGCAGTCGATCACTAGGTGCTCCATGGGCTCGTGTACTACGCCATCGATGTCGCGGGTTATCACCTGTGGCTTGCTCACCGACAGCTCAAACCCCTCGCGCCGCATCGTCTCGATCAAGATCGCCATCTGCAGTTCACCTCGGCCCGACACTTTGAAGTTGTCCGCCGAGTCGCCCGGCTCAACGCGCAGCGCCACGTTCGTCAGCACTTCCCGCTCCAGCCTGTCCTTCAGGTTGCGCGACGTTACGAACCGTCCCTCCTGACCGGCGAAGGGCGACGTGTTGATCGCAAACATCATGCTCACCGTCGGCTCGTCGATGATCACGCGCGGAAGCGCCCGCGGGTCATCCGCGTCAGTGATAGTGTCCCCGATGTTCACCTCGTCGAATCCTGCCAGTTGTACGATCTCCCCCGGCCCTGCCTGGGTCACCTCGACGCGCTCCAGCCCCTCAAATGTGTACAGATAGCTTATCCGGGCGCGATCGATGCTACCGTCCTCGCGCACCAGTGCCACGTCCTGCTTCGCGCGCAGGCGCCCGTTGACGATACGTCCCACCGCCAGCCGTCCGACAAAATCCGAGTAATCGAGATTCAGCACCAGCATCTGCAGCGGCATTGACGGCTGATAGCGCGGTGCCGGAATCGACCGGATGATCTCCTTGAACAGCGGCTGCAGGCGATGGTCCTTGCCTTCGGGCGTCAGCCGGCAAACGCCGCCGCGCGCGATCGTGTAGAGCACAGGAAAATCGAGCTGGGACTCGTGCGCGTCGAGGTCGATGAAAAGGTCGTAGATCTCGTCCAGCACCTCCTGCGGCCGCGCGTCCTTCCGGTCGATCTTGTTGATCACGACGATCGGCGGCAGTCCCAGTTCCAGCGCCTTCTTCAGCACGAAGCGCGTCTGCGGCAGCGGCCCTTCGCTGGCGTCGACCAGCAGCAGCACGCCGTCCACCATCTTCAGCGTGCGCTCCACCTCGCCCCCGAAGTCGGCATGTCCGGGCGTATCGACGATGTTGATCTTGTACCGGCCAAACCGCACCGCTGTGTTCTTAGCCAGAATCGTGATCCCCTTCTCGCGTTCCAGGTCGTTCGAGTCCATCACCCGCTCGACGACCTCTTGGTTCTCGCGGAAGACGCCGGTCTGCCACAGCATTGCGTCGACCAGCGTCGTCTTGCCGTGGTCGACGTGGGAGATGATCGCGATGTTGCGGATGCTCTTTCGGACGGCGTCACCCTCGATGGCAGTGATTTGGGCTGTGCTCATAGTGCTCCATCAAGAAAGCCGGGGCGAAGTGCCCGGCTTCGTCAACGATTTCGGGAAAAAGGCCTGGAGCGGGAAACGGGAGTCGGACCGCGACCCGCTGCCCGGCACGCGCAGGTTCATAGGCCACTGCCCGGGGATCGGTGCTCCGTACTGCTAACCGCGCACGGGGACCGCTAGCGGTCTGAGTCTGACAGATACGGATGGAGTTTTGGCACCCCACACCCGGTCTTGTCAACTGTGTCGTCTAGGACATCGACGTGGCCTTACTTCGCGCTCGGCGCTTTCTTGACCTTGTCCTGCTTAGGCTTCTTGACCTTCTTGCCGCCCTTATCCTTGCGTGCCATAGTGTCTCTCCTTCAGCTTTCGTCCTGATAGTAACACGAGCCGGAGCCGCGTGCGAAGGGCCTCACGGAGCCACAGCCTCCGCGCGCACGATCTCATCATAGTATTGGGGTTCGCCCCAATTCGAGACCAGGCGAAGATAACGGGGCCTGAGATAAGGCTTTGCCAATCCTCACGGGGTTCACGAAGGGTTTCGTGAAAAATCTTGATCTCCCGATCTTCCCAGTAGCCGGGCGGCACGCCGTACGTCGGGAGGATTTCGTCAAGGTTTCTTGCCACCTACGGTCTCCGTTTCTCCGGAAGCGAAATGGGGGGCAGGCGGAAGTATAGCACGTGCGGAGCGCTTTGGGGCGCTAATACATTGCACCCGCATCTGGGAGAGCGCCGAGTGGCAAACCAGAACCGCCAAACGCCGGCAGAGGAGCGCAAACCCTCTGCCTATCACGCAGAGGGTCGGTCAGTAAGGATGGGCAGCCCAGGACCATTCTGCGGCTGGTGGTAGGTGCCCTGCACCGTAAGCACACCTACC
>Ga0315294_10009573_pt1 | contig 10640 bp, 10 predicted proteins | sample YL17G13_40_MG_FD_203626 | JGI IMG/M metagenome (GOLD analysis project Ga0315294, IMG submission 203626) | Sediment microbial communities from Yellowstone Lake, YNP, Wyoming, USA - YL17G13_40 | ecosystem: Environmental > Aquatic > Freshwater > Lake > Sediment | place: USA: Wyoming | collected... | reverse complement strand
GCAAACTTCTTTGGACCTTAGAGAGAATCGAAGCTAGTCAAATAGCCCGTGGCGAATATGACGGATTTGTCACACTAGAGTCGGTTTGCCTTCAGGTAGAGTTCGATTCTGCCAAAGGTCTGCAAATTGCTGAGAATCTTGCGAGAAAACGCATGTTGCTTTTGGACTTTTCGACAGGCGTGTATCTTCTTAAGAGTAAGGCGGCAAGCATTATCAAATCTTTGTACCACGCCACTACGAGGGTCCAAAGAAGACTCGTGCACGACGTATCTGATTTGAAATACTTGCGCTTTGTGAAGCAAATACCTCGGCAGAGAATCCCATTGGGCGAAAAGGAAACTCTGGACATTCTTCTTGATAGTCTTGGTTCAGAAGCTGGCGTAGAACAAGATGTCTTAGAATGTGGAATTCAAGCAATTGCCTCCCAGTACGAAAGACTTAGCGGTTTTCAATTGTCCTCGGCTCAGGCAATCTTGTCTCTTCTCAATGGAAAGAAGGACAGTCACTCGATTGTCATTGTTGCTGAAACAGGAGCTGGGAAGACACTAGCCTACGAACTTCCGCTGCTTCTATGGATCTTAGATAAGAAGATCAAAGCATACCTTCAGAAGAAATCTGGAGAAAAAGCTAATAGGGCAATGAATTGTACCGCTCTTCTTCTTTTCCCTCGCAATGTGCTCGCCAGAGATCAGTACGACGAGCTTTTCGCGATTAGCACAAAGATAAACGAAAACATCAAAAGGATGACCCTTCCAACCGATTTACGTTCATTCCTCAACATAAGCATAGAGAAGGATTTTGCTGGTCCCGCCTTTGAGGAACGAACTAGAATCTACCAAAGTTGCCCAGACATAATCATAACAAACCCCGATACTCTGAAGCGTCGTTTAATGAATCCTCTCTGCAATTCCTTGTACAAGAAAGGAATAGATCTGGTACTTTATGATGAGGTCCACCTTTACTATAGTTTGTTTGGCGCTAATGTTGCGTCATTAAATGCGAGACTTCAGAACCTTCTTCCTCATCCTCCTATCTTCATTGGAATGTCCGCCACAATAGCCAATCCTCAAAAGCATTGTCAGAAGCTTTTTTCGATTGGTGACCAACCCGAAATCATAACCGACAGGGAAGACAATCTGATCGATTTCGCTTTAGAACATAACGTAATTATCAAGCCAAGAGCCGGCAGGCCAGCTTTGGGTGTCTGCATTGATACAACATCATGCCTTCTACATAACCGTCATGAAGACATAGTTCGAGCCCACGCCCTGGGAAATGTCCTACGTCCTAAGTCTCTTTGTTTTGTCGATTCATTAGATCTGGCAGGCAGATGGGCACATGATCAGAGAAACTATGAAGGCTTTGCTCGGTCTCGTGCAGTCAGAACAAGATTCAGCAGAGGATACCCGGTTTACTTTAGACCCCTAGCAGCTCAGGATCCCAGTTTCGATGTGGTATGCAAGGACTGCAAATTGGGCAATGATGTCATAGCAGCCAATTGTGACGAGTATCAAAGAGGAAACTGTTGGTGGTTTTCTCACGATAGTGCATCATTTGCCAGATGGCTAGGACTCGCGTTCGGAGTTACTCCGAACGATAATATTCGTGTTAAGAGGCTTACAAGTCAAGAGGTCGATCTCTCAAGCATGGGAGACATTTATGGACTGTTTACTGACCAAAGATTCGATGTTGACAACCCCATACCAATTGACGCACTAGTCGCAACATCTGTGTTGGAAGTTGGTGTAGACTTCAGAGGGATAAAAGAAGTAGTAATGTATGGAGAAATCAGGTCACCTACTAACTACAAGCAGAAAGCAGGACGAGGAGCACGAGAAGGAAACCTTGATGATGGTCTCTTTGTTATGACAGTTATCCCACCTTCACCTTTGGCGAATTTCTACTATAGGCATTTCTACAGGCTCGTTTATCCTTCGCTTTCTCCATTGCCGTTAGAGCCACGAAACCCTGATATCATTCGTTCCCATGCGTTCTGTTCCGTCTTCGACTTTCTTGCCTTCAAGGGCATAGATGTTTTCAATGTGATAGCTGCGAAGCAAGACCCTGGCCAGGTCGAAAAGAACTTTAGCGAAGCGATATCGTTTATTCGCAACAAAAGAGAAGATGTGAAGAACTTTGTAATGGGGTACCTACATCGTTTGGGGCATCCTGCTGCTCAAGCCAAAGAAATTGTTGAAAGGGCTATTGACAACAGTCTACATGCACTTGAATCATTGTCTTCTCAATATGAAATCCAAGGCGATAGGAAGAAGCTCATAATTTGGGCTTTTGATGCATTCAGAAAAAAGGATGTGATGGCAGCACTAGAGGATGATCTCAAAACAAACTTGAAGAAACGGGCAGATGATTTGAGAATAGTAGCTGACTCTAAGATATCAATCTCTTCAGCTAAGAGAGAGATTTTGAACTTACTGTCTTCCCTTGGAGCATCATATTCTCAGGAGTATACAAGCGTCAGCGAGTTGTTTTCGAAACTTGAGGGAGTCTCATGAGCGAACCAGAACAGCTGAAACGTATTCTGGATGCATTGTTGCAGAAAGTGAGATTGGATCAAAATGTTCCAACGAACGTTTTCAGTGAATTGGTGATGATGAAAAGTAAGCTGGAGGGAGCTCTTACTCAACTCGAGAAAGCCAAGCAGATTGACGTAACCCAAATAAAATCCAAGTTTGAAGACGCACAACGTTTACAACTAATGCTTGAGGAAATAAAAAGAAGCGAAGGAAAATATCCTTCTTACATAGATGATTTTATTCAGAGCATCGCAAATACACCATACACAATGCCTAAGACGCTTTACGAACCCCAGGGCGCTCAACAGATCTCCATCGACGTTGGAGGCGAAATAAAAACTGAGAGAGCAGAACTCGCCTTGGCTTTACTCTTTCCAGGATCGACTACATATCGTTATGGCATGTTTCCAGTTAAAGTCTCTCTAGGTAGATGGTATCAATCTGGACGGGCGCGTCTTTCCTCGATTCACGTATTGTCTTCGGAGCCTGAATTCCAACTGACCGTGGGTCAGAGAACTTATGATGTATATAGACCTCTTTTGCTGAGGGCGTTTCGTTTACGCAGGCATTGGGCAATATGCACTTCTTGCCTCTCGCTTTTAGACGAAGACGAAACATGTGCACACCGTTCCATACAGCCTAGAGTCAAACTGCCATCAGGCTATCCTATTCTAAGGAAATTAGAGCTTTCAAGAGAAGCGGCTACTTCGAAAGACCTGCAGAAGCCTATGTCCTTGATTATTCCTCGAGTCACATATCTGCGGCAATTACGGGTAGGATTGGCTGTCATGGGCTTCGAGAGAACTGCAAGTGTTAGAGGAGCATCCCGTACTATCATGGTCAATTATGATCCACCAATAGGTATCAGGCTAATGACATCCGGTCTTTCCTTCCAAACACGCATTCCAGAGGAATTTCTTAAGGAGACTCTCCAATCAAACTTGATGTTGAGACGGGACGCGATGATACAACTGTTAGCCAATAGACTTGCCGATATTATGAGCGAAATCGGTCTTCCTTCTTACCACCATGAGCTAATACTCTCGTCCGTCGTCTCAATCCTCCATCTTAATGAACTCACAAATGAGCAAGATGTTATGCAAAGACTGAGAGATGATGATTTCGTTGATCAAGTTATGACAGCGATCCATAATGAATTAGATTTCTATGAGAGCGCAGGTCCAGATGCTGCTTCAGTTCAGAATATGCTTCGAATGATGCAATCTTTCGATATTACTGAAGATAGGCTGATTTCCAAACTTCGAGAGACCATTCTGCACTCATTGGCTCACGTTTTACTACTCTCAGCAGCCGTAACCTCTGGTTCCCAACTAGATGACTTGGATTATTTAGTCAAGGAGGATAATGGAGAGATTGTGATTTTTGATTCAGTCAGTGGTGGAAACGGATCTTCTGAAACTGCCTTTGAATTTCTTTCAGAAACTGGCACGTTCAGTGTTGAGGAATATTTACAGAGTGAAGAACGAGAAGAGACATATAAGCCGAGAAATCTGGATGAGACGGCTTTTGAATTTCTGCTACCATGTTTGAATAGTGTTTCAGACAAGGTTTTTCTGTTTAGCAAAGTAGAGCCCATTGAAAACGAAATCAAGCGGAAAATGGGAGAACTTAAGGATAAAGAGACAACCCACCAGAATGCAATTAGAAGGATTAGAGAGTACGGCACAACAGCAATTTTTCCGCTAAGCATTGGCTATCATTCGATGGACTATTCAAAGGAGCATCAAGAGGCTGATAGATTTAAAGAGATGGCTACTATATGTATTCACGGATGCCCAGAATGCATTTCCATAGGTAGGAAATGTCAACACGGCTCGTTCCACGAAAAATATAATATCAGCAAATTTGCCCTAGACGAACTTCTGAATTTTGTTTTGAGGCATGTCACACTGACCCAGCCTTTCCCCGATCAAGCCTTGAAGACTTTAGGGGAATACGGGTTCACGATTTTGAAAGGTTCTTGCGTAGACGAGCATACTTGCGAAGAATTGGTACGGAATATGAATGCTCTAATCTTGCAAATAGTAGGCCAGGAGGCCGGCAATGGATATGTCAAGTTTTCCGGACATTGGGTGAACATGAACTTAGCGTCTGGTGAGATCGATTACTATTATCTCTTAAAGGTGATATGATTGGTGCACGTTACTCAGAAAAATGTGGCTATGATTGATGTGGATCTTTTAGTATCCGAGTGCATTCGTGCAAACAGAGGAGAACCAGCATTCGCTTATTTTATTTCTCCGTTCATTGCAGACTTTAGAATTCCTTCGGCATTGATCCGATTTGCAAGCAACATCATCAACGTTTCAGATGTGGAACGAATTAGCGACTTGATAGGACTGCTAACTCATTACGGTGGCAAAGTATGCGTCCTTTCAAGATCACCTTCGGATCTAGTGGATACAGCTATATCATCCTCATTTATCAGAAGGCAAACGAGAATTCTTCTCCAGTTAAGCCAAAGAAAATGTGAAATTCGGTTTAATTCGAAACTTCATGCCAAAGCGACCGTTACATCTCAAGGTGCGGTTTCCGGTTCATTCAATCTTACTGAAAGTGGAAGATTTTTCAATCTTGAAGAGGGGCATTTCTTCCCAAACGTTGAAGGCAATTCCAAGAAACAATACTTGGAAAAACTGGCTTGGGCTAAAGACCTGTTTGAAAATCAGTCAAGACCACTAACTGAAAGTGATTTTAAAATGGACTTCTAAATTCTCTGCGAACAGAAGGAAGACACTATGAGAAAAGTTGGAATTGTAATCTTCGATATGGATGACACGCTTGTGGACAAAGAGACTGTATTTGTTGAAGCTCAGAGGACTATGCTTCAAACGCTGGCAGAACATGATCCAAGAATTAACCCAGATAAAGATCTTGGAATGCTTAGAGAGATTGATCATGAACTGGTCCGTCTGCATGCGGGAAAACATGCATACAAGTCTTGGAAGCTTGCAGAAGCGTTGTGGTTACATTTTCACGAAGGAAAAGGAGGACTTGAAGCTGCCATATTGGCATTCAAAAGGAAAAAGGCTAACGTGGAACATTCTTGTATTACAAAGGCTGCCAAGAGACATGATGATATTCTAGAGAATAGGATACCCAGACTACTAAATAGCGCCAAAAAGGTCCTGCGAGAGTTGAAGAAAAAATACGTGCTAGTCTTGTTCCCTTCTGGAGAAAAGAAATCCCAGCTGAAGGTGATTAAGCATCTTGGATTAAACAGAATTTTTGACGTTATCTTCATATGCGGAATAAAGAATTCAAGTGCGTTCTTAAAAGCAAAGAGGCTCGGCGAAGAAGTGTTCTCAAGAGTCGGCGGTAAGTCCGAAAGAATCGTTATGATTGGTGACAGAATGTCTCAAGACATTATTCCAGCAAAGGAGATCGGACTTGAAACAGTATGGATTCCAGGACCGTATTTTCCTGGAAACCGTCAGGAAGGAATGCCCGACCATGAGATTTCTAGCTTGTGCGAACTCCTGAAGATACTGTAACCAAAACGCTGAAATCTGGAACCTGATGATTCTGAATGCGGGATGATTTATGTCCGCTCTTTCAAGGGAAGAAGTGTTGTTAGAGGAATGGAAAGCTTGCGAGGGCACTATTAGAAACTTTGACAACATACTGACGCAAATCAGATTCTATGGATTTACGATAACGATAGCGCTTATGGGAGCTGCTGCTGAAGCGCTGAGATCTCCGCAGGCGACTATCAGTATTGCAGGAACAATGGTTCATGTAGCATTTATCATCGAAGCCCTATCAACGATTCTGGCAATCTTACTTTGGATATTTCATGAACATTACCTTCAGTTTCTTCTGAAGGTTGTTGATAGGCAAAGAGAAATTGAGCAAAACGAACTCCTAATAAATGGAAAGGACGTCTTGAAATTAGGACAGAGAGTCTCAAGAAAGCAGATGCCTAGATTCATCAGAGATCCTTGGAGATATCTGTTCTTGACTCTGATTGTATTAGGATGCGTTCTAACGTTCATTTATGGACAACCACAGTTGACGGCGCATATCGGTGATTGCTGATAAAACTCATTCAAGTGGACTTATGAAATACAGAATTCTGAGGGAAATGATATTTGAAGAAGGCAATTAGGCAAGCAAGAAAGGCAAAAAAGATTCTCACCGAATTTGATCTACGGAACGGACGCAAACTCAGAATTTACGTCTACTTTTGGGGTAATGAGGAATATGCGAAGAAACTGGGATTTCACGGTAACACAGTCTATAAACCAGTTTTGATCGGCAAAAACGGTTTCGAGAGGAACGTCTATAAAGGAAACAAAGGTTTGCCCACTCTAGATGAGCTTCGGAGATTTTATGAGGGGTGGAATGAGAAACTTGCAAGGACAAGTGATAAGAAACGACTGAAGGAAATAGCTAAAACCTTGCTTGAGTTGGCAGAGATTAGTACATATTTCAATGGAAGGCAAGCGCATGTCATTTATCAACTGCTGCGAATAACAAGAGGAGGACCAACTTTCAGAATCACCAAGCCCTCGCAAGCAAGCCACTTAGATGTCAGATTAGAACCTGCGATTGTAGTATCTTTTAGAGGCTATAAATCCTTCAAGCCCCTGACCTTCAGCGTCTACGGTACGAAGTTCTTTGATGCTCTAAAAGCACTGCGGCAATACGATGATCAAATAGAGGAAATTGCTACTGACTTGAGACACGACTTGGCCGAGTTTGCTGAACACGAAGGACCTATAATAAACCTCGACGTCTTAGCAGACCATGCTGAAGACCAAGTAAAGCGCATATTTGCTGAAGAATGCGCAAGTCGACTTTGAACGGAGTATTACCTAACCTTATTTGATAAGTATTTTGAGTTCATAAACATTATTTTGAGGAAAGTCTTCTAGAAAATCCAGTCACACGTCGGAAGAGTGATTCATGAACCTCGACGATTTCTCTTTGGATGACAACGAGAGAAAATTCTTCAAAGAAGCCATCTCAATGATTTATGAATGGCTTGCAGACGATAAGCGACTGAAACTTAATCTCGAATTAGTGAGTGAGGGGTTTTCGGGCATCAAAGATTTAAGTGACAAAGAACTCTTTTTCCGCCTACTAAATTTCTTGGAAGCAAACTACGTGACAGTCAAGGGTTGGACAAATTACATACTTGAATCTCTCAAGAACATCAATAGTACGGTGAAAGACAGCAACAGTAAGGTTTACGACGTAGAAGTAAAGTTGTCTAGCGAAAGGAGCCTAAAGATTTCAGAAGTTGCGAGAGAGCTTTCCGAATGTGATCTCGAGGAGTTTTTCGTTTCGATTTTGAGAAAGCTGGGAACCGAAGAACAATACAAGAGATACCTTGCCTTTCAGAGGGCATTTCGAACCAACGTTCAGAAAACTCAGCTCAACTTACAATTCCTTGCCCGAAGCAGAGAAAGACCAGTTTTTCATTGATTTGGCAGAATGGCCGATTCCTCCTCAAGTAGACTGGGCTCATATGATGGTCAACTTTGTTCTGGATTGTGATTGGAATCAAGTCTTTTCTGACCCTAATTATCTGACGCCAGGAAAGCCCCTGTCAATCCCAGAAATTAATATACTCATTAGAAGTCTGGGATTTCAAATCTCACTGGAATGGAAAGCCTAGTCCACATGTGCCATCAGCATTCATGTTAAGCAGTTGTTGTATTCTGGCTGAACTCAGACTCAAGTGGAGACATCACCCCCAAACCCTGTTTTTTCCGTGTTACGATGTAAAAAAGAAACTGGGAAGACAAACTCTTTTGCGCAAGATATCAATCAATGTATACTGTGGGATCAACTATTTTTGCTTCTTTGAAGGCATTCTTCCTATTCACGCATGATTCGCAAATTCCACAATGCTTTTCTTCGCCTCGATAGCAAGACCATGTGAGGTCAAAAGGGACTCCAAGCTGCTTTCCGATTTTTAGCACTTCTGATTTCTGCAGGTTGCTGAAAGGAGCTTCTATTCGAATTTCTGCACCTGTTCCCAGCTTGGCTGTATTCTCAAAAGACTTGTAGAACTCTTTCCTGCAGTCTGGGTAAAAGAGATCGTCTGATCCTTGTGCTCCATAGAACACTTCAACAGCCCCGATCGAAATGGCGTAAGCAACAGCGACAGAGAGGAATATAGCATTTCTGAAAGGAACTATTATTGGTTGAGTGAAGGTTGAGGTCAGCTCGATATTTTTGTCGCAAAGCGCAGTTACTCCAGTAAATACATCTCCTAAAGAGCCTAGATCTATGATCTTGATCGGCATACCAAGCTTCTCAGCTATGAGCTTCGCATATTTGACTTCCTTTTCTGCTATCTGACCGTACTTGAACGTCAGGGCATGAACTTCGTAGCGTTGTTTTCTTGCCCAATATGCAACGACTGTGGAATCTGGCCCCCCGCTGAGCACAACAACGCACTTGTCCGCCTTAGCCAAAGCTCACTCCCACCATTTGAATCTCAACTCGACCAATTTGAAGATAAATGCCCCTAGCAAGCATACTATCTGTTCGCTAATCAGGAGATATGGAAACGTTGCTATCAATGGTAGACCAAAAAGCTGGTTTAACATCCAACTAACGCCTATAGGCACTATAGCTGCGACGATTGCGCCTTCGATGAAATAGCTTTTCTTGAATTTCTTGGCGATGACAAAGCCTATGACTCCTGCGGCTAGACTGACCAATGGCATAAAAACGAGCTCGTATGGTCCAGAAAAAGGACTGAAAAGATTTCCCACAATCACCCCGATAGCATAGCCTATGCTCAAGACCCATTTCTTGGCAATTGCCGGCCTTAATACACCCGCAACTCTGAACTGTAATGCGTAAAAAGACACTGGAGCAAAGACATAGACCAATACTGCGTATAAAGATGCAAAGATACTCGCCAACGCTATGTCCTTAGTCTCTATTTTCAATCGTAAACCTCCTAGGCCCGGGATTTATAATGGCGGAACGGGTGGAGGCCCACTCACCCGCCATTCCATATCACCTATTTGAGATTGCTCTTAAAAGCCTTTGGCACACATCACACGTGCAGTTCAGCGATCATGTAGACCTTTCGAAGTTGAGGGTGGATTCGTTTCTACCAGATTACCTGAAGGAAATGGAAGATTGGAAGTTGTTGGGATCAAGAACTGACGGAACGAAAGACGAGGGCATATGGCCCATTATCGATGGCGAGAATGGACATGCAAGACTTCTTGGCTATAGAGATATTTACGAACTGATTAGAGAGATATTGTCGATCAAGAATTTTGAGCGAGGAAGAACCACAGCGTTGGTACTTGGCATTCCCACTCCTGCGCGGATTGTGGAAAACTCTCTCATGAACTCATCATTAAGGACTAAAATCAAGAAGGTCATCAACTTGAATGATTTGCAGCTAAACATCTCTCTTGAGAGGGCAAACCCCAGAACAGGTTATTTCGAACGCGTTTGGAGAAAGACGAAACATGTAAAGGATTCGTTTTTTTCTTCAAACAGGATCTCCTGAACCCTGAACGTTCTAAAAAATCAGCAAGGGTATTTGAAAACGCGGTGGCTTGGCTTCTTTCTCTTATTGGTTTCTCTACTGTACTGCTAGGTAGCTATGAGAACCTCAGAATACCTGAAACAAAGTACGTGGTGGGAAGTATCGACATAATTGCATACAGAGAAAACGAACACCTCTTGCTTATAGACTGTGATACCTCAATACCAGATGATAGGAAAATTCGATCAATGATTGGAGTTGTAGATCATTTCAAGAATCTACAAGGCAGGGACAGACGGCCCAATATTGTCTCAATAATATTCTCTCCCAAAGACTGTACTGGGATTTCAAAAGGTAATCAGAGTGTCAAGATCGCCGATAGGCATGTAATAGAATCCATATTCAAAGATGCGATGAAAGGGAATGCTGAACGGGCAAGATCCTATTTTTGACTAAATTGCTCTCACTTCTTGGCGAGGGAGGGGAAATATTGGGGTATGCAAAAAGCCTATCAAATAGGAAATTGCCAAAAACTACTTTTATAGAATAACAGTGCATGTTATTCTATTTTGTTGAATTAGCCTTAAATGGGCTTCTTTTCAGGTTCTATGTGTATT
>Ga0315294_10009571_pt1 | contig 10641 bp, 5 predicted proteins | sample YL17G13_40_MG_FD_203626 | JGI IMG/M metagenome (GOLD analysis project Ga0315294, IMG submission 203626) | Sediment microbial communities from Yellowstone Lake, YNP, Wyoming, USA - YL17G13_40 | ecosystem: Environmental > Aquatic > Freshwater > Lake > Sediment | place: USA: Wyoming | collected... | reverse complement strand
GACCGGCGACTTATTTCATTCGCAGCGCTGCGAGTGCGGCTATCAGTTGATAACCGCACTGAAAATGATTGAAGAGGCGGGGAAAGGTGCTTTGATTTATCTGCGGCAGGAGGGCAGGGGCATCGGTCTGAGAAACAAACTTCGCGCGTATAAGCTTCAGGAGCAGGGGCTTGATACCGTTGAGGCCAACATAAAGCTGGGCTTTATGCCTGACAGGCGCGATTATGGAATTGGTGCGCAAATCTGCCGGGATTTGGGGCTGCGGAAAATACGGATACTCACCAACAATCCGAAGAAGATAAGTCGTCTTGAGGTTTATGGCATAAGGATTGTTGAGCAGATACCACTGATGGCCCCGCTCACCGAGCATAATATCGACTATTTGAGGACCAAAAAATACCGCCTCGGCCATATACTTGATGAGGATTTGTAATCATCCTGAGTATCAGCTCCGCCCCCGTTATTGCGAGGCCTTATAGGCCGTGGCAATCTCCGAAAATAATCAGTTATCAATAATCAATTAAAAGTCACCGCCTCGCGACGTTATCGCCAATTCACTAATTCACTAATCAACTAATCACCTGATACTTTTCTTTCTGATAACCTGCTTTCCTGATGTCCTTTTACCTGTGCTTTTTCGTGGCCATAAAAATACCGTGTTAATCCTGTGTAAATCAGTGTCACCTCGTCCTGAGCCCATTCGGCTACGCTCAGGGTAAACTCTGGCGAAGGAATCCGCGTCTGAAAAAACACAAAAAATTCTTCGTATCTTTGCGCCCTGGTGGTAATATTCTACCATTCTGCGATATGCGTAATATGTGAGTCGAATAATGGCCAAACAGGAATACTCTGATTACCAAAAAGACGTAATCAGCAATTACTACAGCAACCTCGATGCTATATTACTCGCTAAGCTTGGTGAGCTGGTCAGCGAACTGTACCTCGCCGACTCCGATGCTAAGCGTGCCCGCCTCTGGCAAAGGGCGCACAAGGCAATGCTCAGGCTCAAAATCCCCCCCGTCATTATCAACCACATTATGACCAAAAAAGACGTCCAAATCCTTGCAAAGAACCTCAACGACTGGCTCTCAAAAAAATGACGCCCCTACGCCCTCATTGTGTCGGATTTCGTGCTTCGAATTGCTTTTTTACTTTTATTCTCTCTGTATCCTCTGCAGCTAAAACCAATAAGGTTGGCTGTCGTAAAATGCGTGCAGGTATGGAGTTAGGGAAAAGGGGGCAAAAATGCGAACTATCATACAGATAGGCGAACAATTATCGGAATTTGTAGTAGTAAAAGGATAAGAGGCGGAAATGAAAAAAAATCTTTAAAAAAGACTTGACTATGTGCCGATACGGTAATAGACTCTATATATAAGAAGTGGGCTGGAGCGTGTGCCAGCCTGCCAAAAGATAGAGGTTTGGGTTTTGAAAGAAATTTTACTAATTCGTAAATTTGTGACTTAAACTGCTGACGGGTACATTTATGCCCGTATTATAAAGCCGCTGGCAGTTTGAGCAGCGGTTTTTTTATTGCTCTTTATTAAGTTTATAGTTAGACTTACGAGCCCAAAGAAAATTTGGGATTGCAGATTGTAGATTTGGGATTTGGAATAACAATCTTCAATCAACAATCCGAAATCGACAATAAATTCGGGCTCGTAGCTCAGTTGGTTAGAGCGCACGCCTGATAAGCGTGAGGTCGGCTGTTCGAATCAGCCCGGGCCCACTAACCTTTGGCCTTTGGCCAAAGGAAATTCGAAATCCTAATATCGAAATTCGAAACAATATCGAATTACCGAAATTCAAATGTTCGAAATGGTTTTTGGGCGATTGAAAATTCGAATTTTGAGTTTGTTTCGTATTTCGGATTTTGTGCTTCGGATTTCCGCGAAGCGGGTCCCGGGGACGTAGCTCAACTGGGAGAGCGCCGGCTTTGCAAGCCGGAGGTTGCCGGTTCGACCCCGGTCGTCTCCATTTCGTGAATCGTGGATAGTGAATCGTGAATCGCAAATCGAAACACGAGTCACGAGCGACGAATCACGAGTTTGGCTCTTTGAAAAGTTAATATGCAGATGCGCGGGATAATTTCCTAACGAATTTTTCGTTGGATATGAGTGCGTCACTTAGGTAAGGCGACCAACCTGTTCAATCAAAGATTGATATGGTCAAGTTACTAAGGGTGTATGGGGGATGTCTTGGTGTCGAGAGGCGAAGAAGGACGTGGTAGGCTGCGATAAGCCCGGGGCAGGTGCCGAACAACCGTTAATCCCGGGATTTCCGAATGGGGCAACCCGGCAGGACTGGGCAACCAGTTCCTGTCATCACCGGCTGAATGCATAGGCCGGTTGAAGCGAACGCAGGGAACTGAAACATCTTATTACCTGCAGGAAAGGAAATCAACCGAGACTCCGTTAGTAGCGGCGAGCGAAAGCGGATTAGCCCAAACCAGTTCCGATTTATCGGGATTGGGGTTGTGGGCGTCGGTAAGCAGTTACAAAGGCATCGCAAGCAGAATCCGCTGGAAAGCGGAACCATAGAAGGTGATAGTCCTGTAAGCGAAAGCGAGAGCCCTGCGTATTACCGGCGTTCCAGAGTAGCACGGAGCTCGTGGAACTCTGTGCGAAGCTGGGGGGACCACCCTCCAAGGCTAAGTACTACTCGACAACCGATAGTGGACAAGTAGGGCGATCGAACGATGAAAAGTACCCCTATTAGGGGAGTCAAAAGTACCTGAAACCATACACCTACAAGCTGTGGGAGCCCTATGCCCCGATTAGTCGGGGAATGGGTGACCGCGTGCCTTTTGCATAATGAACCGGCGAGTTACCGTCTGTGGCAAGGTTAAGCAGTTAAGCTGCGAAGCCGTAGCGAAAGCGAGTCCTAAACGGGCGTTCAAGTCGCAGGTGGTAGACGCGAATCCAGGTGATCTACCCATGGCCTGGTTGAATCCCGAGTAAAATCGGGAGGAGGACCGAACCCGTTAACGTTGAAAAGTTATGGGATGAGCTGTGGGGAGGAGTAAAAGTCTAATCAAACCTGGGGATATCTCGTTCTCTCCGAAATAGCTTTTGGGCTAGCCTTGAGTAACTACTTTACGGGGGTAGAGCTACTGAATGGGGATAGAGGGCCACCAGCCTGTCTACCCCAACCAAACTCCGAATACCGTAAAGACTATCTCGGGAGTCAGACTGTGAGCGATAAGGTCCATGGTCAAAAGGGAAACAGCCCTGACCGCCAGCTAAGGTCCCAAAATTTTGCTAAGTTCAAAAGGAAGTCGAATCACTGTGACAGCCAGGATGTTGGCTTAGAAGCAGCCACCATTTAAAAAGTGCGTAATAGCTTACTGGCCGAGTGGTTTGGCGCCGACAATGAACGGGAATAAGCAAGATACCGAAGCTGCGGGTCTGCGGGCAGGTTCGCCTGCCCGCGGGCGGTAGGAGAGCGTTGCTGCCAGCGTAGAAGCCGTACGGAAACGAGCGGTGGAGCGGCAGCAAGTGATTATGCCGGTACGAGTAACGATAAAACAGGTGAGAATCCTGTTCGCCGAAAGCCTAAGGTTTCCTGGGGAAGGTAAATCCGCCCAGGGTTAGTCGGGACCTTAGTCGAGGCTGAAAAGCGTAGACGATGGACAGCAGGTTAATATTCCTGCACTATGTATCGAAGGTTTGAACTGTGGGGGTGACGCAGTGACAACGGCTGGAAGCCGACTAGTTGTGGCTATCGTGCCTGAGGCGCCGTCGGTAGGCAAATCCGCCGACACAAAGGCGCCAAGGGACCGCGAAGACCGATTTAAGATGCCTGAGCAGCCCAAGTCATTGTCGAGAAAAACCTCAAACAGGACGACGGTGCATATCCGTACTAAAACTGACACAGGTAGGCGAGGAGAATATCCTAAGGCGCTCGAGAAAACCGTCCTTAAGGAACTAGGCAATATGACCCCGTAAGTTCGCAATAAGGGGTTCCTCCAGATTGTGTTTAGTTTCGATTAAGCACAATGCTGAGGACGCAGGAATTAGCTCTGGCGACTGTTTACCAAAAACACAGTTCTCTGCTAACACGTAAAGTGGATGTATAGAGAATGATGCCTGCTCGGTGCCGGAAGGTTAAGGAAGCCGGTCAACTGCCGCAAGGCAGGGTAGCTGGCGACTGAAGCCCCGGTAAACGGCGGCCGTAACTATGACGGTCCTAAGGTAGCGAAGTTCCTTGTCGGGTAAGTTCCGACGTGCATGAACGGTATAACGACTGGAGCCCTGTCTCGAGGACGGACTCGGTGAAACTGTACTTGTGGTGAAGATACCACATACCCGCGGCAAGACGGAAAGACCCCGTGAACCTTTACTGTAGCCTGGTATTGATGCCTGGCATATCTTGCGTAGGATAGGTGGGAGGCTATGAAGCCCCGATTCCGGTCGGGGCAGAGCCAACGTTGAAATACCACCCTTGCTATGTTAGTCACCTAACTGCGTCCCGTGAATCCGGGCGCAGGACAGTGCTAGGTGGGCAGTTTGACTGGGGCGGTCTCCTCCTAAAAAGTAACGGAGGAGTTCAAAGGCACACTCAGCGTGGTTGGCAATCACGCTTAGAGCGTAAGGGTATAAGTGTGCTTAACTGCGAGACTTATACGTCGAGCAGGTGCGAAAGCAGGACCTAATGATCCGGTGTTTCTGTGTGGAAGGGTCATCGCTCAACAGATAAAAGGTACTCCGGGGATAACAGGCTTATCTCCCCCGAGCGTTCATAGCGGCGGGGAGGTTTGGCACCTCGATGTCGGCCCATCGCATCCTGGGGCTGTAGGCGGTCCCAAGGGTTGGGCTGTTCGCCCATTAAAGCGGTACGCGAGCTGGGTTCAGACCGGCGTGAGCCAGGTCGGTCCCTATCTGCCGTGGGCGCAGGAATCTTGAGGAAATGTTTCCTTAGTACGAGAGGATTAGGAAGCACCGACCGCTGGTGTACCGGTTGTCCCGCTAGGGGCACCGCCGGGTAGCTATGTCGGGAAAGGATAACCGCTGAAAGCATCTAAGTGGGAAGCCCCCTCCAAGATAAGGATTCCATGTCACCTTCGGGTGACTGAAGAGCCCTGATAGACTATCAGGTTGATAGGCCGGATGTGTAAGGCGAGAAATCGCTTCAGCTAACCGGTACTAACGCTCGAACACTTGACCATATCAATCCTTGATTGACTGGTCAAACGCTTATCTAAGTCGCATTTGTATCCGCATCTGCATATTTTTTGGAAATTTGAAGCACGAAATTCTAAATCCTAAACAATATCGAATTTCCTAAGCTCAAATGACCAAAATGTTTTGAACATTTGAAAATTGGGATTTTTGGATTTAGATATTAGGATTTTGAATTTATCCCGACCTATGTCGGGATAACGAGCTTCCTGGTGACCATACTGGCGGGGAAACGCCTGATCCCATTCCGAACTCAGAAGCTAAGCCCGTCAGGCCGATGGTAGTCCTTCGGGGCGAGAGTAGGTCATCGCCAGGATTATATCCCGATAGGTGTGAAAACGCTTATCGGGATTCCTTTTGCGCAAAATTTTATTTGACACGGATTAACGCAGGATTTACACTATTGGTGTATGGGTTTAACAAAGGTAACAACGAAAATATTGCCCTTTGGAGATGGGAAAAAATTCTACGAGGCAGTTTTTCTTGTAGATACAGGTGCTACGGATTCGATGGTTGCCGGGCCGGAGCTTGAAAAAATCGGCGTGAAAAAGGAAGGGAGAATGTCATATGAACTGGCCGACGGAACGGTCAAGGAATACCCCTTTGGTCTGGTTCGCATAGAGTTTATGGGCGAGACAACTGCCGGCCGCGTGATTTTCGGTTTGCCCGGCGCAGAGCCGATTCTGGGCGTTACCGCTCTCGAATCCGTCGGCATAATGGTTGACCCGACTACCAAGACCCTCAAACGCCTGCCGGCAATTCCGTTGAAATGAATATATGAGCGAGTCCGCCATAGGCGGATTGCGCTTCGCTTCAATCCGGTCATCGCCCCTTCGACTATGCTCAGGGCAGGCAGGAATTTTTTGTATTGTGTCGTGCGGATCGCGTATTGCGACAATAGATACAAATTCGTAAGGGCCGAGTGCTACAGATACTTTGGCCTTTTTCTTTGCGTCAAGGAGGCATTTTTGCTATAATGATACCGGTATGAAGGTAATCAGAAATCACACCAAACTTGCAAGGGTAAATAGCGAAGATGACTCTTTCGTAAAGGCATCGCCCGCCGAACGGGTTGCTTTTGTCTGGGAATTAACCGCCGAGTTATGGTCATTGCGAGACAGCCGGAATGTTAAACGAAGATTACAAAGAAATGTTACAAATCTTGTTAAAAAACAAGGTTAAATTCCTTGTTGTCGGCGCCTACGCAATGGGGGCGTATGGATATCCTCGGGCAACGGGAGATTTTGATATATGGGTCGAGGCTTCTTCGGCAAACTCAAAAAAAATGTATCAGTCACTTTCCGAATTCGGCACTCCGCTCTCTGAACTTACCCAGGATACTTTTACTGAGAAGGGTATTATCTTTCAAATCGGCGTCGCGCCAAGAAGGATTGACATCATTACCATGATAGACGGTGTCGATTTCGGACAGGCTTATTCCGACCGGCAGGACATTCTGATAAATGATATTAAGGTGCCTTTCATATCGAAAAAGGACCTTATCAAAAATAAGGAGTCAACGGGCAGAGAAAAGGACAAACTCGACGCAGAGTATTTGCGTAAGGCAGACCAAGACTAATAGCGGTGCACCTGCGACAGTCCCGAGGTGTCGGGATTTCGTCCCGACAAGTCGTGACTCAAGATTTATGAAGGCCGGTTCCCAAAAAGAGCCGGCCTTTTCCTTTGCGCGATTAAGTTTGAACCAACCTCGCCGGAATTTGGTAAAATGAGATTATGGCTATGAAACGTGAAGATATCGGCACATTCCTGCCTACAACGCTTGATGAAATGAAACAGCGAGGGTGGGAGCAGGCAGATATTATACTTATCACCGGCGATGCGTACGTTGACCATCCTTCATTCGGCGTATCTTTGATAGGCAGGTGGCTTGAAAGAAACGGCTACCGTGTCGCAATTCTATCTCAGCCGGATTGGCGAAGCGTAGATGAATTCCGCTCTCTTGGGCCGCCGCGGCTGTTCTGGGGGATAACCAGCGGCTGCATTGACTCGCGGCTTAACGATTACGCCTCAATGGGAAACCGGCGCAGGGAGGACATGTATAGCCCCGGCGGTGCTTTAGGCTTGCGGCCTGAGCGGCCATTGCTGGTTTACTCAGCCAGAGCGCGCGAGGCCTACAAAGGCATCCCGATAATACTCGGCGGTCTGGAGGCAAGTCTGCGCCGGCTGGCGCATTACGATTATATCGAGGACAAAATCAAACGCTCTGTTCTTATTGACGCCAAGGCGGACGTGCTCGTCTTCGGAATGGCTGAGCTTGCGATACTCGAAATCGCAAAGAGGTTAAGTGCCGGCGGCAGCGTAAGTGACCTGGTCAACATACCTGGCACGGCCTACAGGATTGCCGGTGACATCCGCGTTCCGGATAATGCTGTAAAGCTACCGTCTTTATCTGGGCAGCAGGCCGATAAAGACCTGGTTATGTCAGCCCAGTTGCAATACCAAAAGCAAGCGCATCCCCAGGGTCAGCCGGTGGTCCAGGAGCAGGACCCCGGCACAATTGTGGTAATGCCTCCGGTCCGGTCTTTGACTGCGCCGGAGCTGGACCAGTTGTATGATTTACCCTTTACCCGCTGCTGGCATCCCCGGTATGACAAGCAGGGAGGTGTGCCGGCTCTCAGCCCTGTGCAATTTTCAATAACCACCCATCGCGGCTGTTTCGGCGGCTGCTCATTTTGCTCCATTAGTTGTCATCAGGGTAAGCACATAACCTCACGTTCAATTCAGTCTCTTTTAAACGAAGCGGAGGTAATCCGGCGTCACCATCAATTTCGCGGAACCATTGTTGACCTCGGCGGCCCGACCGCCAATATGTACGGGATGCAATGCGGCAAAAAGGATAGTTGCAGCCGGCTCAGTTGCCTGCTGCCTTCGGCCTGCAAGAATCTAAAGCTCGACCATAGACCTCTGATAGAAATGATGGAATCGTTCCTTCGCTGGAGGCAGGAGGGGGGCAGGAGAATAAATGTTTATGTCGCCTCAGGTATCCGCCACGATTTAGCTCTTGAAAGTCAAGAGTATATTGAACTGTTGGTCGGCTCGTTTGTCGGAGGTCATCTCAAGGTTGCACCGGAGCATTACTGCAACAGGGTATTGTCACTGATGGGTAAACCCCCCTTTGAGCTATTTGAGGAGTTTGAAGAGCGATTTAATGAAACTTCTCGCCGGGCCAGCAAAGAGCAATATCTTGTGCCTTATTTTATAAGCGCTCATCCGGGCTGCACAACGCAGGATGCTCTGGCTTTAACTGAGTATCTTGTATCACGCTCGTGGTGTCCTCGTCAGGTTCAGGACTTTGTTCCGATTCCGTTGACATTATCGACAGCTATGTATGTCACCGGTACAGACCACAAAGGCAAGAAGATTTATGTGCCTCACGGTCGCAAAGACAAACGTCTTCAGGCAGCGCTACTGCAATACTATCAGTCGCGATATGAAAAGGTTTTGGAGGACTTTTTGAAGTCTGCGAACCGCAGAGACCTGCTGTCGAAAATCAGACATCTTCGGTCCTCAAAACACCGTCACGATAGTCGTTCGGGGCAATAGTCCGCCTTTAGGCGAAGCGCCCCGCTACAAGAACCCGCCAAACAAACGGCGGGCGAGCAGCGGACCTGCGGCCCTTCGGCAAGCTCAGGGCAGGCAGTCCGCGACACAGACGGTGGATCTGCGAGATTTATAAAAGCCAGTAATTTAAGTTATGAGTTCTAAGTTTTGAGTTTTTAGTTGGGATGATATGGGTGTGAAAGCTGGCAGGCGATACACTCGGCCTTTTTGGGCTTTTATTTAACTCAAAACTAAGCACTCAAAACGCTCAACTGAATATGCTCGGCCCTTTCCTTTAGGTGCAAATTTTGCCATGGAGATCGCAAAGATTGCAGGGGAATAAAATTTGACACGGCACGGCCTTTTTGCCCTCGATGGATATAAGAATGTTGGATGGTTTGATGTCACGGTGGATGATGCCTTTCTGGTGGGCATGCCGGATGGCATCGCAGACCTGCAAGAATAACTCGAGGCGCTGCTCAACTGTGAGTTTTTCGGTGTCGCAGTATTCTGTGATGGGGACGCCCTTAACATATTCCATGACGAAGTACGGCCTGCCGGCCTCAGTCGTTTCTGCGGTATATACCTGGGCGATATTGGGGTGGGTTAAGAGAGCGAGGGCCTGGCGTTCAGCCTCGAATCGGGCGATAACTTCTTTGGTGTCCATACCTGGCTTGATGACCTTCAGTGCCACGCGCCGTTTGACAGGTTTTTGCTGCTCGGCCAGAAAGACTATGCCGTAACCGCCTTCACCGAGGATGGAGAGCAGCTTGTATGGCCCAACCTGGCCGCCTGGACCTGCAGCCGCTCCGGCAAAACTCGCGGTGGGAATGGTTTTGTCCTCACCGGGCTGGATATTGGCTTTTTCTTCGGCATCGCCCATTGGCGTACCTCCGCCTTGAAGTTTCCTATTCATAAATAGGAAATAAGCCTGGCTCTATCCAATCGGCTGACACTGTAGCATCCCACCGGCACGGTTGTCAATTATGATAGTCTTCTGAGTTGGGATGTTTTTGTTAACCGCTACAAATGCCTTTAACTCGCATCCGGAGTGAGTAAAGCGACGTTCGGGCTGTGATAAAGAGCGTCTGTTTATCTTTGCCGCCGAAACAGACGTTGGCAGGTCCTTCGGGGACCTCGATGGTTTCAATTTTTTGCCCCTTCGAGTTATAGACCGCCACGACTTTTGTCGTCAGGTAAACATTGCCTTCGTTATCGATGGTCATCCCATCAGAGCCTTCCGGAGCGAAGAGTTTTTTATTCGATAGCGTCCCATCCTTATTGATTGTATATACGAAGGTTTTGTTTCCACCGTGGTCTGCAACGTAGAGCAATTTGCCATCAGCAGTTCCTATTATTCCGTTTGGCCTGACCATATCAGCAATTACGCGGATAAGGTTTTTGCGGTCGGGGGAAAGGTAATAGACGTGTTCGCCGTCCTGCTCCAGGTCGTCTCTGCGTCCGTATCGTGGGTCGGTAAAATAAATACCGCCTTTCGGGTCGAGCCAGAGGTCGTTGAGACTGTTGAACCGCTTGTCTTGGTACTTATCAGCCAGCACTGTTACGTTACCTTTAGGGTCAATAGATACCAGCCGTCGCCCGTCCCCTTCACAGGCCAGAAGATTGCCTTTTTTATCGATGTAGAGTCCGTTTGAGCCACCAGAGTTTTCGCGGAATGTTGAGAGCTTACCATCGAGTGACCATTTGTGAATCCGATTATTCGGGATATCTGAAAAGAAGATGTTCCCTTCAGCGTCAGATGCCGGACCTTCAGTAAACTTAAAGTCGCCGGCAAGTTTTTCCACTTTTGCTCCCGGGGCAACAACGCTGACTTTTTCGGCACCCCAGCCACTTGATACCACTATAGCTGTCAACACCACCAGACCAATCCATTTTCTAT
>Ga0315294_10009570_pt1 | contig 10642 bp, 8 predicted proteins | sample YL17G13_40_MG_FD_203626 | JGI IMG/M metagenome (GOLD analysis project Ga0315294, IMG submission 203626) | Sediment microbial communities from Yellowstone Lake, YNP, Wyoming, USA - YL17G13_40 | ecosystem: Environmental > Aquatic > Freshwater > Lake > Sediment | place: USA: Wyoming | collected... | reverse complement strand
GTGGGATCCGGCGACGGCAGCTCCATGAGGTGCACCATGTCGTCGCCGACCCAAAGCCACGCGCCGCGGTACGGGAGGCGGTCGTTCGGGCGGGCCGCGTTTGCCTCGAGCCCCAGCACGCCCTCGTAAAATGCCAGCGACGCCTCCAGGTTGGAGACGAGGAGGCCGACGTGGTGCAGGCCTTCAAAGATGGGCTTGTGGCGGGCTAAGGAAGGGGGGAGGGGGTCGGGTCGGGCGCCATTTCGCAGCCGCGTTGGAGTTTTGGCCGGGGCGGCGCGGCGCGCCCTCACCTGGGCGCCGCGCCCGGCGTGGCACTAGAGCGTGATCGCACACCCCGCACAGGAGGCTGCCGCCCAAGGAAACGCCCCCACCCGTCCCCCACCCGTCTCAATCTCTTCTCACCGTCTGCGCCCGCGGCCGCGGTCGGCCGGTGCGCCGGCGCATCCGTGGTGGCAGAGCGCAGCTGGCTCCAGGCATTTCCCTTGCGGGGCGGGCCGACAAGGGATGCTGTTGGGGGCCGCATGTGGCGCCGGCAGGCGCGCGAGGTGGCCGGGGCGGCGGGCGCTGCTCCCCGCAGGCCGGACTGCATGCAGCTATCGAATGCGAGGCGGGCAGAGGGCGGCGGCGGCGGGGCGCGCGCCGGGCGCCGGTCTGTGCCAGCTCTGTCGCCGGCGAGCGCTCTGTCGCGAGCGGCGCCACACCCGCGCCCGCCCCGCCTCGCGGGAGGCATCGCCGCCCCTCCGTCGCATCGCACCAGCCGCCAACCGCCGCGCCGCCCGAACCACCGCCCCCCCCCTCGCGCGATGGCCGCGCTCGGCTGCGTCGACGGCTTTGCCAGGCGCGCGCGATGCCGGGGAGGCGGCACGGCATTGCGGCGGACGCGATGGGCTGGGGCGGAGGGCGTGCGACGGCGCCCGCACGCGACCGACCCCGCCCTCGACCTCTCTCTCCCCGCAGCAAGCTCGCCTTTTTCCCGCCCACGCCACCCACGTACACCATCGTCGGAGCGCCTGGCCGCCTGTCGCTCAAGCCCGCGCACGCGTCGGTCCCTTCCGCCCCCGACGCGACGCTCGCGCTCCTCCCGACGCCGCACGGGTCCACCATCGTCGCGGCCTACATCCCGCCACCGTTTGCGGCGCCCGGAGGAGGGGGGGCGGGGCAACGGGTCACGCGCACGATCATGCTGTCGCACGGCAACGCTTTGGATGTAGGCCAACAGCTCCCCTTTTGCCGCGCCCTCGCCGCCGCCCTCAACGTGGGCGTCGCGAGCTACGATTACAGTGGATATGGCGCGTCCACGGGCAAGCCCGGCGCGGCCAACGCGGTGCGCGACGCGGCCGCCGCGCTCGGCTGGTTGACGGGACCCCTCGGCCTGCCCCTTTCCTCGATCGTTCTGTACGGCCAATCCATCGGCTCCGGCCCCACCGCCGCCCTGGCCGCATCGCCCGCGGGCCGGGGCGTCGGCGGCGTCGTCCTCCACTCCCCGCTCGCGTCGGGCCTGCGCGTCCTCCGCCCGGCCTGGGCCTGGTGGCCGCCCTGGCTCGACATCTTCCCCGTGGCGGCCCACGCCAAGAAGATACGGGCCCCCCTGCTCGTCCTGCACGGCGCGGCGGACGCGGTCGTGCCCGTCGCGTGCGGGCGGGACGTGCACGCCGCGGCGGCCGCCCCGGCCGCCCCGCTCTTCCTGGACGGCGTCGGCCACGACGGCATCGAGGCCGCGCCCGAGTATCTGCCGAGGCTGAAAGCGTTCCTGGGGGAGCTGGACGCGGCGGCGCGCGGCGCGCGCGCGGACGCCGCGGCGAAAGAGAGGGAGGGGTGGCGCGGGCGGGGCGCGTGAGCGACCCTTTAATTGTGCGCGAGCGCGACCGCGCACCGGCGTCCCTGCCGGGACGGCGGTGCGGGGCGCGGTGTGCAGAGAGAGCCCCGGCCCCGACGCACACTCTCGCGCCGCCGCGTGCGCGCGCCGGCCTTCCACCACCGCCGCCGCCGCGATGGCGGCACGCCAGCTGCACGCGGGCGCGCCCGCGCCCAGCGCCGCCGACCGTGAGCGCGGCGCGGCGGCGCGCGCGCGCGGCATCGTGCGCACTTCCGCGCGAATTGCCCACTCCCTCCTCCCCTCCCCAGTCCCCGACGACGACCACGACCTTCTGCTCGCCCTGGCGGACGAGGCCGGCGGCACGCCGCCGCGTGCGGGGCGGCCGGCGGAGGTCGCTGCGACGCCGCCGCGCCTGCGCCCCGGCGCGGCGGCGGCGGCCGCGCTCGCGGCCGCGGCGGCGGCCGATGCCCGGGTGGTGACGCCGGCGGCGGGCGGCGGGCCGAGGCCGCACCCCCCCTACCGGTGCGCCCTCTCCTCGTTGCGCGTCGTGTCCCCGCCCCTCCCCCGCCAAGCCCTGGCCGCCGCCGTGGAAGCCGCCGGCGCCGCCTTTGGCAAGCTGCCGTTGGCTCTGGCCCGCCTGCGGCTGGCCAAGGAGGGCGACGCGCCCGCGGCGACGGTGGCGGTCGTCGCGGCGGGGCGCGGCGCCCGCGGCGACGGGGGGGGGCGCGCCTTTGCCACGCTGCACCTGTCCGACCTGGACGGCGGCGATTGCACATTGCTGGCCTTTGACGGCGCGTGCGCGGCAGCGGCAGCCCTGCCGGTCGGCTCCGTTGTCGCCGTCGTCGGCCCGCGCCTGCTCCCGCCCGCCAAGGCCGCGCCCGGCGCCCGCGCGCCCCGCCCCGCGCTGGCGGTCGATGATGCGACATCCATCATCCGCCTGGGCGCTTCCCCCGATTTTGCGATTTGCGCCGCGACCGCGTCGACTGGCGCGCGCTGCCGCGCCGCGGTCGACTGCTCGGTCGGCCCCGTCTGCGCCGCCCACGCCCGCCGCGAGGCCGGCCGCCTGGCCGCCGCCACCGCGCGCCAGGGCGCGCTGGCCGACTGCGCGCTCGCGTCGTTTGTGCGGCGCGGCGCCAAGCGGTCGCGCGCGCCGGGGCCGCCGCCGCGCGCCGACCCTGTCGTCGCGCTCGCCGCGCCCGCCGCCATCGCGGCCGCGGCCGCGACCCGGGGCGGCAAAGACACGCACGGCGTGCGGCTGGCGGAGGCGACCGCGGTCGCGCGCGCGGCGGCGGCGGCGCACGCGACGCCGCGCGGCCGCGCGGCGGCCAAGGCCGACCTCGCCTGGGTCAAGGCGCCCGCGACCGGGGCCTTGGGGGCGCGCGTGCGGCGCGAGGCGCGCGAGGGGGTGGACATGGTGGAGCTGGACGAGGGGAGCGATGAAGGAGAGGGGGTGGTCGGCGCGCCCGCGCCGTCCGCCCCCGAGCCGCCTCCCGCCCCCCGCCCCGTCCTCCGCCCGTCCGACCCCAACCGCGTGGAGCGGTCGTCCACCGCCGCGCGCGCGGCGCTGGCCGCGCTGCGCGGCGGCAAGGTGGCCGCGCCGGCGCCGGCCGCCGCCGCGCTGTCGGCGTTTGCCTCCGCCTTTGCCGGCGTCGTGGCCGCCAACGCCCCGCCTTCCACCTCTCGCTACGGCCCCGGCGCCGCCGATGCCGCCGTGGGCGGCCTGGACGACGCGATCGAAGCGCTCGCCGAAAAAGACGCGCGGCAGCAGCGCGCCGCGACGCTCACCCGCCTCGTCGTGCGCGCCGTCACCTGCGCCGCCTGCGGCTACACCGCGGAAGCCGCGGGTCGTCTCTGCGTCCAGCAGGGGCACGCGCTGACGTGGGGGAAAGCTGTCAAGCGGTGGTGGGCGTGCTCTGGGTGCGGCGCGCGCGCGGCGACCGTCGGTGCGCGCCACCCCGTCAACCCCTGCGCGAAATGCCGCCGGCCCGCGTCGGCCTTTGTGCGGGCGGCGGCGGCGCGGGAGCGGCGGGTGGAGGGGGTCGAGTGCCTGGCCGAGCGCGGCGCGCTCCTTGCGCGCGGCGAAGAAATGCCGCTCTCCATCCGCGACGCGTGAGGCATGCATGATTTTCGTGTGGGTCGGGGTGGAAACATTGCAGCGCGCGCGACAAAGTGCGGGCGTGCCTCTCTCTCGGCGCTCTCTCTTGCGGGGGTGGTGGGGTGGCGGTGTGTGGTCGGGGCCCGGGGAAAGGGGCGCCCGCACCCGTCCGCGCCCCCCAGAGCCGCCCGAAACGTCTCCTGGCGCCCCCCGCCCCCATCCTTGTTCGCCGCGCGTACCGCCGCGAGACCTAGATAAGCGCCGCCCCAGCGGTGGACCCGCGGGGCGGGCGACCAATACGTACAACCCCGGGTGAACGGGACGTGGCTCGGGCGGCGGCGGCGGCGGGGTGGGGGCGTGAGGGGCGGCGGCGGCCGTTGGGGACGGGGCTCGGGCGGCGAGGGGATGGTTTGGGGCGGTCGGGGGGAAGGGGGAGGGCGCATAAAAGGATGACCAAGGGATGGTGGCGCGTGCGCCGTCGCGGGGCGGCGGAGGAAGGAGGCAAACGCGCGGTGCGGCGCCGCGGCGCCAAACGGCCGCGCGCGCGCGCCCCCGCGCTCTCCCTCACTGCCCCGGCGCGCGGGGCGTCGTGCCGAGCAGCCCGCGCGGCGTCAGCGGGTCGTCTAGGCCGCCGCCAAAGAGGCCGAGGTCTTCCCCCCCGATCTGCACGCTCGCCCGAAACGGCGAGTCGGGCTCGGCGCCGCCGCCCGCGCCGGCGCGCGGGGTGTGGCCGGACGCTCCCAGGCCGGTGAGGAGGACGGAGGCAAACGCGGCGGAGCGGGGGGTGATGCCCGCCGGGGGGGTGAGGCCAGAGGCGAGCAGCGCCGCCGCGGGCGCGGCGTGCGGGTGCGCGCCAACGTCAAGGGGCGCCGGCGCGCCCAGGCGGTGCATCGAGGCCGCGTGGTGGTGAGCGAACGACCCGGGCGGCGGCCCGCCGACGCGCACTGTGAGCGGCGGCGGCGCGCCGGGCGCGCCCGCGCCGTCGACGTACTGCAGCGCGGACAGAGACGCCGAGTGGCGCATGCCGGGGGAAGGCGGGCGGTGCGGGGCCGAGGCCGGGCCCGCAAACGGCGGCGGCCGCGGCGGCGGCGCCGCCGAAAAGACAAAGCCGCCGCCCGCGGCCGCGGCCGCCGCCAGGTCCGGCTCGGACATGGTGCGCGCAATGGCGCGCGCCAGTGGGGAGGGCGGGGCGGCGGCGGGGTGGTCGATGAGGACGGGGAGCGCGCGCGACGAGAGGCGGCGCACCGCCGCCGCGCCGCCGCCGCCGCGCGGCGCGCCACCGCCCGCGCCCGGCGCGAGCGGCGGCAGCGACCGCGCGCCCAGGGGCGACGGCGTGCCGTCGGGCGGCGTGCCGGCGGCGCGCCGCCGCTTCGGCGGCGGCGGCGTCGGCGCGTCTGAGAGCACCCCGCCGCCCGCGTGAGGCCCGCCCGGCGGCCCCTCGCCCTTGAAGTTGACGTACGACCGCGCCTCGGTCGGCTTCAGCCGCCACACCGCCGCGTCGTACGCGCGCGCGGCTTCCGCCTCGGTGTCGAAGAGCTCGCGGTATGCCCACCGCCGCTCGACCATCACCTTGGCCTCCCACCGCCCCTTTTTGCGCGACACGCCCCGGAACTGGGACGATTTGTCCATGGGCTTGACGCCGAGCGCGCGCTGCAGGGCTTCGCGGCCGAGGCCGGAAAAGGTGGCGGCCGCGGGGTCGGCGCCATACGCCTCGGGCGGGAAGTTTGTCTGCGCCTCGGCGCCGTGGAGCGCCAGGGCGACCCGGTCGTACACCCGCGCCGCGTCCTCTTCCGCGCCATAGTACCCCAGGTGGGTCACCTTGCCGTGCACGAGGATGCGGGCCTGCCACTGGTTGCGGCGGTTTGACGAGCCGACGCCCATGAACCTCGACGTGCGCGCGCGCGAGCAGAACCGGCGCCGCGGCGCCTTGGCGCGCTCGGTTTTGAGGGCCGCTTTCACCTCGTCCCGGGACTTGCCCACGAGGTCGGGCAGGGACGCGGCGTCGTACTCGGCGGCGGGGTAGTTGGTGGTGCAATGACTCGACCCCCTCCCCAACAACCCGATAGCCGCCCGGTCGTACGCGCGCGCGGCGGCTTCCTCGGTGTCGTAGTAGCCGACCGAGACGCCGGACTTGCCGAGGGCGGCGACCTAGAGGGGCGAGGGGGGGAGGTGGGTGAGGTTGGTGGCCGCCAACGACCCGCCGGCGCTCTCGCCCGCCCCGCCGCGGGCGCGCCGGGCGACACGGTTGCCACCCCCGCACGGGAGCGCGCGGCGGCGGCGGCGCCGCGCCCCGTGCCCCTTCCTCCCCCCCGCCTCTTCCCACCTTGATCTGGACGCGCCACTTGCGCTTCTTGCGGTCAAACGACACCCCCCGGAACCGCGACTTGAAGCCGTCCGACGGCGCGGCCGCGCCGCGCGACGCGGCGGCCGCCGTGCGCGCGCGGCCCGCGCCGCCGCCGTCGGCCGCGCGCGGGCGCAGGCCGCGCCCGCCCGAGGGCGACGCGTCGGTCGGCGTGTCGGGGTCGGGGCCGCCGGTCAGCGCGTCGGGGGTGGCGGGCGCGCCGGCGTCGAGGGGGAAGTCGTCCATTGGGGTGGTGGCTGCGGGGAGGTGAGGGGGCGGGGGGGGGGCGTGGGACGCGCGATGCGGGGGCTCCCACCCCCGCTCGACGCGGGCTCATTTTGCACGCCCGCGGCGGGCGGCGGCGCGGCGCCCGGTGGGCGCGGCGCGGCGCGGCGCGCGCAGCCCCGCGGCCAAGCGGACGCGCGGCGCGCCGGCGCCGTGCCCCCACGGATGCGGGCGCGCCCGTGCACGGCAACCCGATGCATGCCGCTTCGCGCGCTGGCGCAGGGCGAGGGGCGCCCGGCCGCGAGGCGCGGAGGAGCGCGCGTGCTGGCCGCGCCGCCGCGCGCGGCGCCCGGCCGCCGGGCGCCGCCTGGCCCTGGCCCGCCGTCAGCTTACCGGGCCCAGTGTCGGCAATTCGCGGGGGCGGGTGCGCGACCACGACCGCGCGGCCGCGGCGAGAGTGGGAAGGCGCGCGGACGCGGCCGCCCGCACACGCGCGCCGGGGAGCCGCCATGCGCTCGTTTGCGCCCCGCCCCCGCCTGGCGGTCGCGCGTCGATCCGGCGGGGTCGTCCCATCGTCCGCCCGCCCCCGCCGCGCCGCCGCCCGCGCCGCCGCCGCGTCACCCCCCTCCCCGCCCCGCATTTGGACGCTGCCCACCGCGCTCACCCTGGCCCGCGTGGCCGCCGTGCCGTGCCTGGCTGTCGGTGAGGAAGGGAGGGGGGCAATGCGCGGTGGTGTTGAAGGGAGGGACCTAAGAGGCGACACACGCAGACGGGGCTCCCTTCGCCGCGCCCCGGCCGCCGGAGACGCCGCTCTTGCACGCACATATAAACCTTTACCCTCTCGTCTTCACAGCCTGGTTTCATGCCCCGCCCAAGGCCGCCCCCCTCATCACTGCCTCTATTTTCGCCGCGGCGTCCCTCACCGACGCGGTCGACGGCTGGCTTGCCCGGGCCATGGACTCGTGCACCCCATTCGGCGCGTTCCTGGATCCGGTGGCGGACAAGCTGGCAGTCGTGATGGCCCTTGTCCTAATCTCCTCTCGCCCCCACCTGGCCGGCCCCGCCTCGTCCCTCCCCTGGCTCCTGCCCGCCGCCACCGCGGCCGTCGTGTGCCGGGAGGTGACCATGTCGGCCCTGCGCGAGTGGGCGGCGGGCACGGGGCCGGGAGCGCGGGCGGCCGCCGCCGTCAGCGCCGCGGGCAAGGCCAAGACAGCGCTGCAAATGGTGGCCGTCGTCGCGCTGCTACTCACGTCGGGGCGGCCGTGCTGCGCGCCACAGGCGGGAGTGGGAAAAGCGGTTCACAGCGCGGCGGCCGCCGTCGGCGCCCCCGCGCTCGTCGCGGGCGCGCTCCTCGGCCTCGCGTCCCTGGCCCAGTACTTTGTCGCGCTCTGGCCGTGGCTCTCGGGGCGGCGCAGGGGTTGAGCGAGGAGAGGAGGGAGAGGGGCGAGGGGTGGGCCCTGTTGCCGGCTCGCGAGTGCCGCTCCCCGCTCACACACCTCTCCCTGCCTCGCTCTCGACCAGCGCCGCGACCGCGCGCACGGCGCCGACCCTCTCACCCGCAGAGCAACCGCTCCCACGCCCCCGCGTCCTTCCCCGGCCCCTCCGTCCCTGGCGTCGACTCGAGCGACAGCGCCGCCCCCTCGGTGCACGCCAGGGTCAAGCACTGCACCACCGCCTCCGCGACCGCCACGCGCGACGTCTGGCCGTCGAGCGTGTCGCCGCGCGCGACGCGCACGCCGCGCTTGTCGTCCCCCGTGGCGCGCAGCAGCGTGTTGAGGTCGTAGCTCGTGTACGGGCCGTCGGTCAACCGGCCGGGGCGGAGGAGGGTGGACGGGATGCCAGAGGCGAGGAGGGCGGCTTCGCCCGCTTTCTTGGAGGTCAGCACCCCAAACAGGTTCAGAATGGAGTAGGGCGGCTTGTCCGCGCGGTCGACACCGGCCGAGGACACGAGGATGAACCGTTTCAAGGACGGGGAGGCGGCGGCGGCGGCGACCAGATTCTTCACCCCCTCGTCGTCTGTCGCTTTGGGCCCGTTGCCCCCGAACCAGCGCGCCGACGGGAACGCGGTCGTCCCGGTGCAGCAGGCGATCGCGGACACGCCGTCCAGGGCGGCGACGAGGGTGGGCGGGGTGCGGGTGTCGCCCGTGGCAGTCTCGAGGCCGGGCGCGCCGCTGAAGAGCGTCGCCGCCTTGGCGGGGTCGCGCGTGAGAGCGCGCACGCGGTACCCCCGATCCAGCAGCTTGGCCGTCACCAGTTGGCCGACGCCGCCACTGGCGCCGGCGACGAGCACGAGGTCGCCGGGCGCCGCGACGCCGGCGACCGCGGCGCGCGGGGGGGCGCGGCGGGCCCGGGGCGCGCCGCCGGCGGGGCCGACCGCCCCGCGGGCGCGGTGTTGGAGCGGGCGCATCGAGGCCGGGGCGTGAGGGGTGTGGGGCGCGGTGTGGGAGGGGGATGGGGCCGCGCCGCGGTCGCTGTCCGGCCTCGCCGCTTATTCGTCCTCGCCGCTTCTTCCACCACACTGGCCCATTGGCCCCCCCTTCTCTCACGCGCCTATCCCACCACCTTCGCCACCCGCCGCCGCGAGCGCGGCCGCCACCGCGGCCGCGCACGCGCCCTCGCCCTCCGCGGACGCGACTTGCAGCGTGGCGTGGTCGAACCCGAGCGCCGCCAGGGCGGCCGTCCCGTCGGTCAGCACCGCGCCCGAGTCGCGGGTGCCGTCGTGGGTGACGTGCGCGGAGACGAGGGGGAGGCCGGGCGTGAGCTGGGAGGCGGGGAGGGGTTAGTGGTTAGGGTTAGGGTTAGGCGAGCGAAGCGCGGCGCGCTCCGCCCCCCTCCCCCCCCCCCTCCGTCCCACCTGCCACACGTGCAGGTCGTGCACGCACGTCACCCCCGCCACGCCCGCCAGCGCGGCCTGCACCTGGGCCGGGCCGGCGCCGGTGCGCCCCGCGCGCTCCAACAGAATGTCGCTGATGTCGCGCATGAGGCGGACCGTGGTGAAGACGACGAGGACGGCAAACAGGAGGGTGAGCGCGGGGTCCAGAACGTCCAGTTTGCCGGGTTTGGCCCAAATGGCGGCGCCGGCCTGGGGAGGGGGGAGATGTGGAGGCGGGTCCGAGGGCCCGGAAAAGTCGCCCTCCCACCTCCGACCCCCTCTCTCCTCTCACCGCGACGACGCCCAGCGACTGCACGCAGTCGCCCAGGACGTGCACAAACGCGCCGCGCAGGTTGATGGAGCCCGGGTGGTGGTGGTGGTGGTGGTGGCGGCCGTCGGGGGAAGCGTCGGCGTGGGCGTCGGCGTCGGCAGGGTTCTCGGCCTCGCCGTGCCCGTGATCATGGGCGTGGCCGTGGTGGTGGTGCGGCCCCAGAATCGCGAGCATGGCCAAATTGACGCCGACGCCCGCGAGCGCGGTCAAGCACATCACCTTGCCGTCCACCCCCTCTGGCTCCTTGAACCGACTCGCCGCCTCGACGACGAGCACGGTCGTCACGATGTAGGTGAGCACGGTGGACGCGAGCGCGCCCAGGACTTCGACGCGGTGGAACCCAAACGTGTGGCCGCCGCCCGCGGCAGCGGCTTTCGCGCCCACGCGCGCCGCCACGAGCGCGGTCACCAGGCCGACGGCGTCGGACATCATGTGGGCGGCGTCGGCGACGACGGCGAGGGAGTGCGCGATCAGGCCGCCGGCGAGCTCTACGCCGACGAAGAGCAGGGCGAGGACCAGCGCGGCCGCCAGCCGCTTCTGGATCGCGCGCGCCGCGGCGTCGGCAGGGACGCCGGTGGCGAGTCTGCAGCCGGAGGCCGACTCGCAGCCGTTCAAGAGGCCGGTCGCTGAAGAGGAAGGGGGGGATGGGGATGGGTCGGCCGCCGTCCCTGGTTCCGCCTCGGCCCCTCCCTCCCGCCCGCCACGCATCGCACCCGCGAGCGCGTCCTCTTCCTCGTCGGCCGTGCGGCGGCGCAGCCAGGGCGGCGCCATCGGGGCTGGGGGGGGGGCGGCGCGGGGCGCGCGGGCCGGGCCGACCGCGGGCGGTCGAGGCCGGGCGCGGCGAGGCCGGGCGCGGCTGGCAGGCGGCCGAGCGAGGCGCTGGTGTGGACGCGGGCCGCGGCGCGCATCACGCCCGTGCGCACAGTCTCGGGTTTCGCGCCTCGAGCCCGCTCCCCCGTCGC
>Ga0315294_10009568_pt1 | contig 10644 bp, 12 predicted proteins | sample YL17G13_40_MG_FD_203626 | JGI IMG/M metagenome (GOLD analysis project Ga0315294, IMG submission 203626) | Sediment microbial communities from Yellowstone Lake, YNP, Wyoming, USA - YL17G13_40 | ecosystem: Environmental > Aquatic > Freshwater > Lake > Sediment | place: USA: Wyoming | collected... | reverse complement strand
CAAATTGTAGAAGTAGTAAGATTTAAACTAGATGGTAAAAACAATCCATATTCACTAACGAAATTAGCTACTGGAAAATATTGTTGCTTCTTGTCATAACAAAAAGGAAATTGAGTGTGAATTGGCGGATATGCTTTTCTGCTTCCAATACCGGCATTTACTAAAAGATCAAAAAGTATATCACGATCTTTAATGTAAATATCGACAAACCATGGAACATCAGGAATGGGCAAACTCGTACTCTTATCAATTATTCTATCATAATATTGATTATAGATATAACGTTTTCGTTCAATTCTCCATTTAATCTCTTTTAATTGTGATAGACCCAAAGAAGCTTGTAGATCTGTAAATTTAAAATTAAATCCTAAAGTTGGAAAGCGCTCAATACCAGAAGAAATTCGCCCTTGATCTTTCAATTGTCGAATATTAATTGCATGCACATCATCGTTAGTTACAATAATTCCCCCTTGACCTGTAGTTATAATTTTATGTGGGCTTAATGAATAACAACCTATATCGCCAAAAGTACCTAAAAATTTACCATTATAGGAACTCCCAAAACTTTGACAAGCATCTTCAACTAATGCCCATCCTTTCTCAATACAAAGTTCTACAAGTTGCTGCATATTACCACTTCGGCCATTAATAGATACATAGACTACACCACAAAGATTTCGAGCAGGGATTTCACCTAATTTTTCAATATCCATACATAAAGTATTAGAATCTATATCTACTAAATGTATGCCTCTATTAGCAAGTTGTACGGCACGGGCCGTGCCCATCATAGTGTAGTCGGGAATAGCAAATCCTAATTCAGTTCTACAATGGAAATTCGAAACAGCCATAACTGCTAAAGCAATAGCCACAGTACCACTTGTAGTTAAAATACAATGGCGCACACCTAAAAATTCAGCAATGGCCTGCTCAAACTCAGAAGTGATTTTGTGTTCAGTTACCCACCCACCACTTTTAAGATAATCAGTCACAGCACCAATATCAGTTGGGGTTATTAATGGTTCAATTTGATGAATCATTTTTACATTCCTTTAATAAGAACCCGATCTATATCATCACCATAAAAGGGACCAGTTTTTACTTCCATCATACGCGCATCTTCCAAAATAGTATAACTACAACCACCCTGGAATTGAATAAAGAAATCACCAGGCAGAAGATAATGACTTTCCACAAATTTATCTTTTTCATCAAATATATTTACTAACACTCTTCCACTAAATACAATCATAATTTCTTGTGTTCGTGTAGAAGAAAGCCCATGGCGCATAATATGCCGATGAGCGCGTAATTCTTTTCCTTTTGAATATTGGAATGTTCCAACTTGAATAGGTTCTGTCCATTTGGTATAAAAATTAGTTCCCGATGTAATATCGCTTATATTATCAATGATTGCCAAAATACCATCAAGAGTAGAAACTTCTATCATAATTATTTCCTCTTACTCGGGTTTACTACACTCTACATTTAAACTTATCATAATGCCATTTATTTTATCCATATGTGGATAATAAGCTTGTGAAAAATCATCAATGTGTGCATGTTCAGTAGTCCGCCAATCCCAATTACGTATATTACAGAAGCCAGCTTGTTCCAAAACAGTTATAAGTAAATTTTGATCGAAAAGAGTTTTGAAACAAATATACTCATTTGGCGTTGGTTCCCACATACCTAGAATAGGACCAATTACGGATTCTATTTTTTGCCCGCTTGCAGCATATACTAAAATCATCTTTTGGAAATTAGTAACAGAAAGTCTAAGTATTCCCCCTGGCTTGAGTACTCTATACCACTCAACTAATACATGTGGAATTTCATAACGAGAAAAATATGGTAATGTATGGCTACAATAAATAAGACTTACCATATCATTTGCTATGAATGGTAATCGTCCAACATTTCCTACATAATGAACATGCGGATAGGGGGATAAATCGACATGATAAAATCCAGGAATATTCCTATTTGCACATCCCAAATGCAACTTCATTTTTTTCTTGCTCCCATACATTAGCAATCATTTCACAAATTAAACTATCAATGTCGTAAAATGGTTTCCATCCAAGCATAGTTTTAATTTTTGTAGAATCGCCACATAATGCTTGGACTTCTTTTGGTCTTAAAAACTTATTATCAAAAACCACATAATCTTTCCAATTAAGATACAGAAAATTAAAAACCTTTTCAAGAAAAACTTTTACACTATAATGTTCCCCTGTAGCTACTACGAAATCATCAGGCTCAGAATGAGTAATGATTTTATAAATAGCATCCACATAATCCTTTGAGTGGCCCCAATCGCGCATTGCATCAATATTCCCAAGAACAAGTTCATTTTGTTTGCCCATTTTAATACGCACAGCGGCACGTACAATTTTTTTAGTTACAAATGTTTCCCCGCGCCGTGGGCTTTCATGATTAAACAAAATTCCGTTACAAGCAAAAATACCATAAGCCTCTCTATATAGTTTAGTCATCCAATAAGCTGATAGTTTTGCTATGCCATACGGGCTGCACGGATTAAATGGTGTTTTCTCATTTTGGGGCGGCGCACTGCTTCCAAACATTTCCGAACTGCTTGCTTGATAAAAGCGCGTATACTTGAGCTTTAAATTCTTGATAGCTTCAAGAATACGCGCTGGCCCAATAGCATTTACATCAAGTGTAAAAATAGGTATATCAAAGCTTACGCGCACGTGACTTTGACTTGCGATATTAAAAATGAGATCAGGCTTTAAATCATAAAGAATACCATCAATTCCATTTATAAGATCACCATACAAAAGTGTAATTTGTTCTTTTGGGAATAAAAGATGGTCTATACGCGAAGTGTTAATAGTACTTGACCGGCGTACAATGCCATATACTTCATAACCTGTTTCGAGTAGTAATTCGGCTAAGTAAGAACCATCTTGGCCGGAAATTCCAGTTAACAATGCTATTTGGCTCATACATCTACCCTTATCCAACTGGGGGGAAATACGTCTATGCTATCATAACCTGCCAATTTGACCCATTTAGAAGGGCAGTACACAATCTTATTCGGGTTAGGATCAAGCCACGCACCCCACCACCCCCAAGCACTATTAGGAATAACGTGAACCCTACAATTTGAGCGTAGTATAAGATCTTCAACTGAATCCTGATGACGAATTATACACATACGATTTTTGTACTTCTTAAAAATTTCTTCACACCACAATGGGTCATCAGAGAATATAAAAAAATAAGCAGTTAGATCAGCGTACATGATTACATCAATGATTTTCGTATAATATGCTTCATTGCAATAATCATGTGGGCTATCAATGAAGTCAGTTCTACGGACATGTATATCAACACTATTTTGGCAGTTAATCATACGTAGAACTTTTTGTGCCTCATCAGAAAGTGGCTTTTTAGACACAAGATCTGTTCTTATTTCATCTTGAAAATCAGAGAAATACTTCCAGCTTGCAAAGGTTCCTTTCAAATAGGTATCAGAACCAACATTCAGTACATCAGGATCAAACTGAAAATGCTTTTCCTTATAGAAAACGCCAACTCTACTGTTAATGACAACTCCTTTGATATTGAAATTATGCAATTCATAGCGTTCAAAAAGCCGACGTTGTTCGCGCTGGCGTAATTGCGAAGGGATGTTATCATACCAAGAAATGTCTAGAAACAAGTCTGTATTATTTTTAAGCGCAACACTTCTGGCACAAGCATACGAAAATAATTGTGTACCTAGCCCACATTTAATTTCAACAGCAATGCTCATCTCTTATTACCAACTAAATAAATAGCCGGATCAGATTGCTCATCCGTTATATACTCATAAATCGTAGTAAAGTATTTAGTTACTGCTGTATGAATTTCATCAAGTGTTGCTTCATGTTCATGATACGGATTTCTATATAAATGCTTATCAAAAAAAATAGGAGTAGTTAAAATGAATGTACCACCTTTTTTAAGAATACGAACAACTTCATTCATAAAAATGAATTGATGTTCTAAACAAATATGTTCATATCCATCAAGACATAAAACACAATCTATACTATTAGTTTTAATGGGAATATGTATCATATTTCCAGTAATTAAATTAATGTTATCACTAAAATTTTTTCTACAATACATAAGTGGTTCTTGGATTATATCCATAGCATACAATTTTTTGTAACCAAATAGATATGAGGCCCCCCATCCTGTACCACAAGGTACATCAAAAACAACTTTGTCGAACACATACGGAATACAGAATGCATACCGTTTTAACATTCCCGCAAAATATATTGTACCAGGACTAAAGCCTGGGTCACGCGGATCAGCTCTTTCAGAAGGCATCAGCCATCCTCTCTAAACTCGTTTCCCCAAATAATATTCGGCTTAATACGCGCCGTTAAAGCATTAAGTAGAGCCACATCAGTTGCAGTTTCCTGCGGATGACCTGTAATGATACTAACTGCTGTTTTGATTTCCAAGGCGTTAACACAATCAAAAAAATCAATGATCTTTTCAATAGTAACGCCCTTCTTAAAAATATCTAACATCTTTTGCGAACCATGTTCTACACCAACATAGAAACCAATACAACCTGCTTGCTTCATAAGAATCATAAGGGATGACGGTATAGTGTCTACCCGTGTTTCACACGCCCATTTTATATTTGCATTAGCCTCAATAAGAAGCTCACATAACTTAGCAACACGATCATTGTTCAGTGTGAAGTTATCTTCACGGAAATAAATTCCACGTGCGCCTAAAGTTTGCACATATTTAATATCAGAGAAAATACGCTCGGCGCTCATGTAACTAATACTTCGCCCCCAAATATTCTTTACGGAACAAAATGTACAACTAAATGGGCAACCTCTGCTTGTATTCATAGTGAATATAGGATTAGTAGAATCAAATGGGAAAGTCCAGTTGTATAAATAACGATATTTTTCGTTTCGGAAAATATTATAAGGAAATGGGGGTAATAGTTCAAGGTCAGTGTCAGTAAGCCGTTGAGTATTAATTTCCGTTGATAAAATAGTACCTCCTACTAAAGGAACAATAACTTTTTCTGCTTCGCCGCACACAACAGTATTAACTTTGCCATCAAAACGATTAAACCACTTAGGAAACAATGCAGCATGAGGACCACCTACAATAATTCGTTTTGCTTTAGATTTATAAATAATATAAGCAATGTCATTTGTGCAGATAGTAGCACAATATACACCAAATACATCATAATCTGCGAAATCATTATCAGGCCAACCTGTATCACCACAATAACGATCAAAAATATTTACTTGGTGACCTGCTTGCACAAGCAAGGCATATAGGAACCCAATACCATTAGGTGGACGTTTTTCACTTACATTAAATACGTGATTGCCCACTCTATTTCCCGGATTTGGTATGGCTGTTAGAAGAGCTATTCTCATTTAATATTCTCCAAAATAGAATAAGGAGTCTTACTTCTGAACCAATGATCAAGACTAATTTGAAGTGATTTATCTTGTTTTTCTACGCATATAGGATTATCAATATTGTAGATGCACAATATTTTATTAACAAACCTAATTTTATCAGAAGGTGTCATCTCAAGCATGGGAAACATGATAGCCATATCATAAGTCATTGGAGTATATTTACCATTAGGGCCTTTAAGATCATCATTCTTTATTGCCATAAAAAGAAAATACTTAAAAGTCTTCAAATGTGAAAACACCCACTTATGTGATCTGAAACAACGATTGCGAAACGGTTCAGCCCTATGCCCGTGCCAATGAGGATTAGTAGCCCCAAATTGCCCGTAAGTAAGCCATATTCCCTCATTGTATATTTTGCTCAGGTATTCCAACACATGCCAATCGGAAAACCAATCATCTCCATCTAAACAAACTATTACATCATCAGGGCGGGCATAGTGAGGCAAAAAAGCCATAGCATTAGCAACCCATTTTAAGTTTGCTTTATTTCTTATTACATGACAACGCGAATCAGTTAGTTCATTAGAAATTATGCTATACGTTTTATCAGTACTATTGTCATCTATGATTACATGTTCCCAATCTACATAAGTTTGATTCTTAACACTATCCATGTGAATCTTTACATAGTTTTCATTATTATACATGGGACTAAAAATTATAAATCGTGGCTTCACCTACCAAATCCTTTCGCTTGAGTGCTAAAAAAAACTTCATTAATCCACACAATCCGATGTTTCTGCTCGTACACATGATGAATAAGCAACCAATCACCAAGATCTTTACCCTCTAAATATTTAGGGATATATTGTTGCCACAAAACACGTTTCATACAGAAACAAAAACTGCCAATTTGGCTTCGCTCAGGTTCTTTATTCCAGTATGGTCTATCAAAACAGGGAAGAGGTTCTGACCAATTTTGAATTCGCCCACGCCAAATAAGCGCATCAGGTTCATTATTATCAGCAACAACTTTCTTAATTTTCTCGATAAAATATTTGTCTATAATAATATCATCATCATCAAGAATCATTATGTACTTACCGTTGACCATATTTCTTGTAAATATAGTAGGCCGAGCTGTAAATTGATGCTTCGAACCTATAGGCACACCCATATGATCGATTATAATAAGTTGTTCATAATCATGATCAGTTTGAGTTCGTACCGAACGTAAATTATTTCGAAAATGAACACGATTACGTTTAATAAAATATCGAGTTACAAAAGTGATAAATGGTTCAGGGCTTAAAGTGCCGCGCAATAAATAAACCGAGTAATTATATTCAGGGGAATTAAATCTTATATTAGTCATACAAATTACCTCGCGCCAAAGGCATTTTCATGATACACATATAAAAGCGGCAAGGCCATATGAAGAAGTCCAAACTTATCTTGTATTTTATTACACCACTCAGAATCGCTTCCATAATGTTTATGAATAGTGCCAATAGGGTAATCAAGGAGCAGCCCGCGCCATGTCAAACAACATGCAAAATTATTATAGCATGAATCAACAGGGGCAGTAGGCAAACTTTCATGCCCCCACGGATGATGTAAAAAATCATGTGTTGACTTTTTACAATTTTCAGGTCGTTTCTTACCAATCCAATAAATAGTGCGGTGTTGTAATCCATGCAATAAGGCTGGCGTAACAGAAGCCCAAGTTGGGTTTTGTTTCAAAGCATTAACAAGATAATCAAGCCAAGAACGATTTTCAAAAGGAATATGGCAATCATCATTTAGAAGTAAAACAAACTGTCCTTTACTTTGCTCAAAAGCCCGCATGGTATTAGGGCCATGCCCTAACCTTTCATTGCCAAATACAACTTTAACACGATTCGTTCTAGCTAACGTTTTTAAGTACTCAATATGATCTATGGTAGGGCTGGCATCATCAGCAATACACACTTCATAATTGGCATAATCAGTATATTCAAAAATACTCTCAATACATCGCTCAATAAACAACAATGGTTTATAAGTTGGAATCAAAATACTAACTAACTCAGGAACACCAACATCAAGGGGGGGTACAGGAACATGTTCGGCCATTAATTTATCTCCTTCCTACAATTCTTATTGCAATCCTATTTAGTTTAGCAAATTCTCCATGATACTTTTTAGCTGCTAGATTATATGCTCTAGCTGCTTCTATCTTACTAATAAATGTACCAAGTTGAATAAGTTCATTATTTACCCTTATTACTGATCTCCATTTATTCCTATTTTTTATTACACCTTTAAACCCGGAAGTATTATTTTTCGATTTTTCTCTATTCCTTAAATTTTCTGCGTTTGTACATATTCTAAAATTAGAATCTAAATTATTTAATTTATTTCTATCTTTATGATCGCACACCATATTTTCAGGCACAGAGAATAATAAACAATGTAATTTTAAGTTACAAGAGGAATGATAAACATAATTTTGAGAAGTAATGCACCATTTATATTTTTTGACTTTCTCCAAATGTCTAGTATTAAAAAAAGTCTTTGCTTTTATATCATTATGCTTATCGTAAAGAAACATCGTGCAAACATTTCCTTCTATAATTATTTCATTTGGATCATTCCTTGTCCGATCAAAAATTTTACCATAATGATATAATTGTTGATAATGGCGTTGACAATAACCTTTGATGTAATATTCATTCGCACAATTTTTAATCATACAAGATTTCATAATTTATTTTCTTATTTTCCACCATGAATAAGATACTTAGATTCGTGACGGAGTATTACCCTAATACCAGTTTCTTCTTCAATTTTGGCACGCATACTCTCAACATATTCGGGACCACTTGACCCATGGGCATTTAGCGTAACTTCTTTACAGCCAAACGTGGCCAGTTGTTTAAAGAAATCAAGATTGACATTAGCTATAATATCGTTGAAACCAAAACTAAATTTATCTTCATTCATGGCTCGGGCAATATCTAGCGAACGTTGGCGATCAAAACAAAAGGTTTCATCCCCAAAGTAAAAGTTTCTGATGCCATACATAGATGCAATACCGTGTACTTCATTCATTAAACGTGTGATACCGAAAGTTTTTAGCCCCTTGCACAACCACGTTTGCCTGTACGGGCTTCCACGGCTTGTAAGCACCATAATTGCCTTTTCATTATTCAAGCGCCTATTGTAGCTGTTTATGTCAACCAAGTACCGACTAGGCAACGGCAATGTATTCAAATTATTAACATCAGCCTTATACACCTTTTGTATCTCGCGCTTGCGCCCAAGCGTATCATTCAACATAAGTTTTACAGCTTCTTCGGGTTCACCGCGAATAATAATGTCAAATAACGGATCGTTGATATAGGAGGTTATCTCTTTACTCGGGCCAGAACCAGTGGCAATAATTAAAGCATTTTCATTAATTTCCCTACATATAGTCGCAACTCTATGTGCAACATTAAAATTATGAAAATCTATATACATAAAATACATAATACAATGTCCAAAACACCATTGCGACCGGTCAATACCATTCAAATCGTTAACACGAAGTTTCAGCCCTTGGCTTTCTAATTTAGGCGCAAGTTGCAATAGAAACAATGGCGGATCAAGTCTACGTCTAAAGATACTACTGAAGGGAAGATTAATAAGTTCGGCACGCACAATAGTACTCCTTATTCTTACAAAAAAGAGTTATATGTTCATAACTACACTATTTCTTCATTAGGATTATTGACTACAATAACTCTATACTTTCTACCACATTTTGGACATGAAGTAATTGAACCCTTACCTCCACAACACAATTTAACTGAAATAAGTTTTTCATTACAAGTAGGGCAAACCCTAGATTCAATCAATCTTTGTGTTTCTTCAGGAGGCATTTCATTAACATTACTTCTGACTATTTTAACATCAGTAATTCCCTTAGTATCAATTAGTGCTTTTTTCTCTTCCTCAGAATATAAATTCGGCACCTTTAAAAGTGAATTTTCAATAAATTGATAAATACGAATTAACCAATCGTTAACCAATCTTTTATTAAATCCATCAATCATTCTATCCTCATTAAGTTTAGGATATAAGTCATTATCCTTAACATCAATAAAGATCTGAGACAAATTACCATTATTAATTTTAAAAGTTACCTTCAACCCATCATTCTCATAAAATCTTTCCATACTAATTCTCCTTCTTATCTAATTGATTATATAGAAGTCCACACAAGAATGGTTTTCATCACTACTTTTAAAAGTCCATGAGGCTGTACTACTGTAACTTCCTACCCGATAATTCCCAACATTGTGGTCAACATTAAAATTTATTATTGGATCTCCATTAAATTTAACAACACCATCAGAAGTTTCTATCCAATTACTATATCCCCATACCGTATAAGTGCCTATAGAGAGCATCTTTAATAAAAATCCGTACTTTTGAGAATTTATTAAACAAGAATATAAAGCAGAACTAAGACCTAATGATGGATCTAAGGTCACTTGTTTAAATTCGCCAAAAGCATCCGTATACATTCTAAATTCATTAGGAATAACATCTACCCACCTCCTTCTAAAAATAATCGTATTTTGAGTACTATCTCTAAGCGAAAAATAAGGCGTGAAATAGTATATTTGTGTAGGTTGACTAGGCTCTATCTCATATGGTAAATAGGGAATAGGTAATGATCCAATACTCTGTAAACTTATAATCCAGGGACTTTCATCATCTTTTGCACGATAATAATATTTTTCAGTTCCAAAAGCATGATGTACAAACTCATAATCTCCCCTCCAAGCTTCTTCATCACAGTAAATATATTCCCAACTATGCCAACAAAAATCTTCCGGTGGTTGTCGCGAAGATCCAGTATTATAAATAGGTAAAGCACTTTCAATACTTATTAATTCTGAAGGTAGAGAACCATCTTCAAAATCAAATTCATTCAATTCTCCTGTAACTAAACTGATAGCAACATAAGCACTAGAATATGAAAAAACAGAATTTCCAGCTTCAAGTGGTATTCCAAGAATACACATTGGAGAATAACAGTGAGAAGAATTACTGTAACCCATAACAATGCCCCCAGTACAAGATTCCGTACTAAGGTTCACCCCAACTGTACGAGATGATGAACAAGAACAATTACATGAAAAACTATCATCCTCATGATCGCATCCAAAATTCCAACTATCAT
>Ga0315294_10009566_pt1 | contig 10645 bp, 7 predicted proteins | sample YL17G13_40_MG_FD_203626 | JGI IMG/M metagenome (GOLD analysis project Ga0315294, IMG submission 203626) | Sediment microbial communities from Yellowstone Lake, YNP, Wyoming, USA - YL17G13_40 | ecosystem: Environmental > Aquatic > Freshwater > Lake > Sediment | place: USA: Wyoming | collected... | reverse complement strand
GCTACTTTATCTTATGAAAATTATGATTCACAAAATCTGAATTATATATCAGATTCTACTCAAACTATGAGTGTAAATACATTCTGGATTCCTGAAGCATACAACGATATACTGAAGCAGTTAATGGTAAGTGAGGAAATATACTATGTAACTACAGAAAGCTCTGATACGCTAACGCCTATCACTATTAATACTGATTCTATAACATTTAAGACTGGTGTAGCTGATGGATTGATACAATACGGATTTGATTTTAGATTTGGACAAAACTATAAGTTAATAATATAATGGGAGTTATAAGCACGCAAGGTATAAAATTTCAATTAGTAGCAAATGATACTATATTGGATTTATTTAAAGATGAAGATATTAAGCTTTCAAATAATGTGACAGGCTTATTTGATTTAGGAGTAATACCTGCTGACTTTACTAGACAAATTACATTGCCAGGTTCAAAAAAGAATAACGCTTTCTTTGAACATGTATATGATATTAGTGTTCAATCTCCTGATACATTTGCAACCAATACAAAAGTACCTTGTTACATAGATTATCAAGGAATTTATATTTCTCAAGGCTATCTACAATTAAATAAAGTAAATGTAATAGCTAACAAATTTATTGATTCATATGAAGTAAGTATCTATGGAGCAGTATCTTCTTTTTCTAGGACTATTAATAGGGCTTATCTAACTGATTTAACTAATCTTTCAATATACAATCACACAGCTTCTTATGATAATATATCAGCAAGTTGGGGTGGTAATTTATTTGATGGAAATATAGTTTATCCATTAGCTGATTATGGTAGTGGTTACCAATATACATCAGGTCAATACGAATTATTTGGAATGGATGACACAGATGGTGCATTGAGTGTTCAAAACTTCAAACCAGCTATACGATTAAAAACTGTATGGGATGCAATATTTGATTACGCAGGGTACACATACTCAAGTTCTTTTTTAGAACCATACAAATATTTACCTACCGTATTTAATGTAACAAATAATGGTTCAGGAAATTATGTAATAAATGGAGTATCAAATCCAACATTAGATTTAGCAGCAGGTACAACTTATACATTTAATATAAACGCAGTAGGGCATCCTTTTTGGATAAAGACAGTATCTAGTATTGGTACTGGAAACGCATATAATACTGGAGTAACAAATAATGGAACTGATAATGGAACAATAACATTTACAGTACCTTACAATGCTCCTACATCTCTATACTATAATTGCCAATACCATTCAAGTATGGCTGGTAGTATTAATGTTGTTACATCTTTTTTAGATGATGCTTATTTAGTTTGTAATAACTCATTAAAGTATCCTGAATTCGCAGGAGTTGATTTAGAAACATATGGTAAAATAAAGATAGGTGCAATATCTGGTAGTGGTATGACTGATAAAGTTTTAACTGCTGGAACATATACTACCTTACCTTGGTACAACGCATTATCAGACCCTCAAGGGTTTTATAATAATGCTGCATACGAAGTTAAAAAAAGAAGTAATTTATCAGGTGTATTAAATCTTAATATGAATGTAAGTTGTTCAGTAAATAATATGCCTGGTACTTTATCAGCAAATGGGACATGGCAAATACGTTTATTAGAAACAGGTAGCTCTACACCTTACTCAACTAAAGCAATTCAATCATATATATTTTTCTTTGACCAACTACAACAAAGCCGTACAGGAGCTATAAATCAAAATTATCAATTAGAAACTGAATTTATATTAGATGATGTACCAGTAGGTAATTATTATTTTCAAATAAGACAAAGTCCTAATGCCGCATTACCAACTGTACAACCAATAGTAACAATAGACCCATTAGGTACAACTAAATCTTTTTTACAAATAAAAGAAGTGAAGCAGGCGGCTGATGGTAGAGTTATGGATATTGCAGCTAATATGCCATTTGGTACACAAGGTATTAAATTAATTGATTTCCTTAAAGGTGTACAAAAGAAATTTCAATTAGTAATATATCCATCTAAAACTAAACCAAATGAATTTATTGTTGAAACATTTAACAATTGGTATAATACAGGAAATATTAAAGATTTTAATAGGTTTATAAATTTAGATGATAAGATAGAAGTAACACCAGCTAACAATTTAGCAGTAAACGAATTAAACTTTGGTGATACATTAGATGGTGATTATATCTCACAGCAATTTAGTAAAGCTGCAAATAGAGAATATGCAAAACAATATTATGTAGATACTAATAACTTCTTTTCACAAGGTAAGTTTGAAGTTAAAACAACATTAGCAAGCTCACCTTTAATTAGAATTGCAGGAACTGGATTATCAGGTAGTGTTAGTGGATTAAATCCAGATGTTACACAATACAATGCAGGCTCTCAGCATTTTACTAATTTAACTTATTCTTTAGCAGCATGTGGTTCGGTTACTGAATACGATATGTACACAGCAGATGGTACTATATCACCCGGACAAATTGCATATTACGATGCATATGGTAATACACCAATTACTGGATTTAGATATTTTACCTATGGTGGTGGTAATGAAGTTTATGAAATTAATCAATCAACCGGAGTAATAGGATACGGAACAGGAGATTTCTGTTAAATAAAATTATATGTCACAAAATATACCAATATACATACCAACTTACATTTCAGACCAGAATTATAATCCTGCTAGAGTACTACCAAGATTATTATTTTATAATGGAATGGTTGAGTGTCAAGAATGGTGGTTACAAAGTGGCTCATTAACTACTGTTGGTTCATCATATTCTCAAACTAAGTTTCCTTATTTTGATAACTATAATGTTATAACAGGCTCTTTTCCAACAACTGATTCAGATTCATTATTATTTTTTAATGAGCAAGCAGTTTATGGAGAAACTCCTACTGATTCTTTATACTCAACATATTGGGAGAATTATGTTCAATTATTATACAATCCTAGAACTAGATTAATAACAACATCTGCAATTATTCCTTTAGCAGATTATTATAAAATGGAATTAAATGATGTAGTACAATGGAGAGGAAATTATTATCACTTAAGATATATAAACGATTATTCATTAACTGATGGGACTTGTCAAATACAATTATTAGGGCCTTTATTAAGTGGAACTTTAGATGCTCCAATTATTACAAGCACCTCAACTACAACTTCAGGTCCAACAACTACAACAACTGCAGCTAGTACTTCTACAACAACAGCTGCAAGTACTTCTACAACAACAGCTGCAAGTACTTCTACAACAACTGGAGCAAGTACTTCTACTACTACTTTAGTACCTACAACTTCAACAACTACTGGAGCAAGTACTTCTACTACAACTGCAGCAGGTACTTCAACTTCAACTACGCAAGCAAGTACTTCAACTTCTACTACGCAAGCTAGTACTTCAACTTCTACTACGCAAGCTAGTACTTCAACTACAACTGCAGCAGGTACTTCAACTACAACTGCAGGAGGATGTTCATATACTTTTGATTATTTAGTTGTAGCAGGAGGTGGAGCATCTGGTGGTGATAACGCAGGAGGTGGAGGTGGTGGTGGATTCTTAAGTGGGTCATTTACTATATCTTCTTCAGCAAATTATTCAATAACTGTTGGTGATGGAGGTAGTACTGTAAATGCAGATGGAGGTGATTCCTCAATAGGGACATTTATACCTATCACAGCTAAAGGAGGTGGAGGGGGTGGAACTAATACTCAAAATGGTAGAACTGGTGGAGCTGGTGGTGGTGCTGGTGGTTATAGCCCTAGCGCCGTTGGTGGACTTGGTATTGGAACAGGTAAAGATGGTGGTAACTCAGGGGCTGTAAGCAGTCCATCCAGTGCAGCAGGTGGAGGAGGAGGTGGTGCAATAACTGCTGGTGCTAGAGGTGCTGTTAAATCAGGGGCAGGTTATGGTGGAGATGGTGGTTCAGGTTCTTTATGGTTAGATGGTGTAAGATATGCTGGAGGTGGAGGAGGTGGAAGTCAAGAAAGCTTATCAGCTTATTTAGCATTAGGTGGACCTGGTGGAGGTGGAGCTGGTGGTAATACACAAACAGTAACAGGTTCGGCTGGTTTAGTAAATACTGGAGGTGGTGGTGGTGGTAGTAATGTTTTTAAAACTGGTGGTAGTGGTATAGTTAAATTTAGATATTTAGGTTTTGGTGCTCCTGTTTTCGGTGCTACTCAGAGTTATATTGGTGATTATACTTATTATACATTTACTTCAAGTGGAAATTTTGCACTTCTTTGTCCTGGTGATACAACTTCAACTACTACAACTACAACGCAAGCTAGTACTTCTACTACAACTGCAGCAAGTACAACTACAAGTACAAGTACTTCTACTACTTCAACAACTACTAATCCATGTAGAGATTGTGCAAATTATAGTATTAGAAAAGATACTAGTCCTGGCGCGCAAAGTGGTGTTGTAACATATACTTCTTGTGTTGATGGTAGTGTACAAACAATATCCATTCAAAGCGTATTATATAGAAATTTTAATTCAAGTACTTACCCAACTTGGACTGGTAATTTAGTATTATCAGGTGGTGGAGCTCCCGGATATGCAGCACAAATATGTAATCCAACATCAGACCCATGTAGAGCTATATATTTTTATGGTACTGGTTCGGCTAGTGCATTAGCTAGGGTTGAATATTTAGGAGCTGATGCAGGAACTTTTGTAAGACAAGACTTAGAGTTAAGTGAATTATTTACAATTACGGCTTTATCAGGTTCCTTATCCGCTGCAGGTGTTACAATAGATTCCGGAAGTGCTTTATCATATCCATATTATGGACCTTATTGTTTTACTACTACAACTACAACTGCAGCTCCAACTACTACAACTACAACAGCTGCAAGTACTTCAACTACAACTTTACCAAGTACTACTACAACTACAACGCAAGCTAGTACTACAACAACTACTCAACCAAGTACAACTACAACTACGCAAGCACCAATTAATTATGGTATTGGTGTACAAAGTTTTAATGGTGGATACAATTACACAGGATATTCTTCAGCATTAGACGCTTGTAATGCAGGTGGTACAAATCCAACGGCTAGTGTATATAGTACAGGTGTACTTAATGATGGTGAGGTACTTTATTTAGATTCTAATTTAACTAACGCATTTACATCAACTGGTGGTTACTATTGGGCATCTGGTGGTATTGGTATTTATTATTATTTCAACTATCCTTCTGGTTCTGTTGCTAACTTTACTCTTTGTAATTTTACAACAACTACAACTACGCAAGCTAGTACTACTTCAACAACAACTGCAGCAAGTACTTCTACAACAACTGCAGCTAGTACAACTTCAACAACAACTGCAGCAAGTACTTCAACTACAACAACTACTGCAGCTCCAACTAGTACAACTACAACAATTGCTTATGATTATTATGAAGCAGATGAATATGATTGTGCAACTTGTGCATTTAATATAGGACTAGTACCTGTAGCATTCCTTGCTGGAACTTCTATTGTGGCATCAAACCGATATTATAGACCGCTTTCATTTACTGGACAAATTTATAAAAACTTTACTGCTGGTACACCTGGTCCTTCATTAATAATGACAACAACTGGTAACTCAACTGTTTGTGATACTGCTTGTGGTAATACAACAACTACTACAACAGCTGCACCTACTAGTACAACTACAACAACTACTGCAGCTCCAACTAGTACAACTACAACAAGTACTACATCAACTACAACTGCAGCACCATCGGCAACATTAACTTGGGCTTATTATGAAAGTTCAGCAAATGGTTCAATGGATATATACATAAATGGAGTTTCAACTATATTATCAACAACAAGTGGTAATGGAACATATACTGTTTATCAAGGAGATACAATATACGTTATAATGAGTATTCTATCAGCATGTGGAAGCCCTAATACCTATGGAAATATTTATACAATAAGTAATAAACCAACATTAGAAGATGTTGATTGTGCACAAAGTAGTACAGTATCATTTACTTCTGGAACATATACTGTAGTAGCAGGAGATTTAGGATATTCAATAGACTTGGATGGATTTGCTTCTTGTAATGTAGCTTGTTTATAAAAATAAAATGTTATGATAAGATTAAAAAATATGAGATTTGTCTCAGCGCAGCCAGCAATTGAATATTATGCTTGGCAAGTAGAAGTAATGTTAAACAACTTCCAACAAATGGGTATTAACTTAAATAATGTTGATATTGTTTGTTGGAAGCAGAATGAAGAATTACCTGAAAGCTGGAGTAAACTAGCTAATGGGTACGCGGCTCGTTTCTTTTTCTATGAAGATAAAAGAGAAACTAAACATTACATTTCATCTATAAGACCTAATATACTAAAACAACATTGGGAAGCAAGACCTGAAATATGGAATGATGTAATATTCTACCATGATTCAGATATTGTATTTACTAAGCCAATAGATTTTAATAAATTTATTGATGATGATAATTGGTATGGAAGTGATTGCCGTTGGTACATTTCGCATGATTATATTAATAGTAAAGGTGAAGATGTATTAGATGCTATGTGTAAAATAGTTGACATAGATAAACAATTAATTAAAGATAACGAATTAAATTCAATAGGAGCTCAGTACATAATGAAAGGAATTACAACAGAGTTTTGGGCTAATGTAGAAAAAGATTCTGAAAGATTATTTAAAGAGATTACTGAATTAAATAATGAAAAGGTTAAAGATAATCCTACCTATCATACATTACAAATATGGTGTGCTGATATGTGGGCTGTATTATGGAATGGTTGGAAATTAGGTAATAAAACAATTTGTCATCCTGATTTAGAATTTGCATGGGCAACCTCATCAGAAGAAGATTGGAATAAAATGAATATCTTTCACAATGCAGGAGTAACTAATAATACATCAGGTCTATTTTATAAAGCAGATTATATGAATGAGTATCCGTATAATAAATCTTTAGATATAAAACCAAATACAGCAAGTTGGCACTATTGGCAAATAATACAAGAAGTAGCTACGAAATCAAAAATAATATAGCATGCCATATTCATACGCAAATTTCAAAGGAGAAGTAGGTGAGCACATTAAACAAAATGTAAATCAATCTACAAAGATATTAGATGTAGGACCTGGTTCAGGTACTTACGGATTGATGTTAGTTGGATATGATGTAGATGCAGTAGAAATACACCAACCTTATATTGATATGTTTAATTTAAATGCACTTTATATAAATGTGCATATTGGAGATATAAGAGAATTTGATATATCGGAATACGAATATATTATAATGGGCGATATATTAGAGCACTTAACTACCGAAGAAGCTTTACAATTTTTAAATAAATGTAAAGATAAAAAGGTAATGGTAGCAGTACCTTATATGTTTGAGCAAGGTGAGGAGTTTGGAAATATATACGAAACACATCATCAGCCTGATTTAACTGAAAATATAATGCTTGAAAGATATTCAATGCTTAATCTTTTATTTGGTGATGGGCACTATGGATATTTTATAAATTATTAATATGAATTTAACAGTAGTAATTAATAATAGAAACAGATTAACAACAACAAAGAAATTAGTTGAGGACTTATTACAAAGAAGTACAACAAACATTATTATAATAGATAATGAATCCACTTATCCACCACTATTAGAATGGTATAAAACTTTACCTAATAATATTAGAGTAAGTTATGGACCTAATTACGGACACCATGCTATATTTCAAAGCGGTGTTATAAATGATATAGTAGAGGATTGGTGTTTTTATACTGATTCAGATATCCAATTAAATCCCAATATGCCAAACGATTATCAAAAGGTAATGTTTGATTTAGCAATAGGATACAATTATAATAAGATTGGTTTAGCTTTATCAATTAATGATTTGCCTGACCATTATATGTTGAAAGAGCAAGTAATTAGAAATGAAAGTTGGTGGTGGCAACAAAAGATATTAGATAATGTTTATAGAGCTGATACTGATACTACATTTTGTTTAATAAAAAAATGTGACCAGTTTGATAGTTTAAGAATAGCAGGAGATTTTACAGCAAAGCACATGCCTTGGTATTTAGATTTAGATAATCTTTCATATGAAGAGCAATACTATAATGATAATTTAGGAGAAAGAGCTCTAACACAATACTCAAAACAACATAAAATAAAAAAAGAACTATGAAAAAAGTAAGTTTCGTTTGCACAACCTATCGTAGATTTACCTGCGTTAAAAGAATATTAGCTCAATTTAGAGCACAAACATATTCTAATAAAGAATTAATAATTTTTAATACAGATAAAGAATTCCCATATGAAATGCATTTTGGTAATAAAGTAGACCCAAATATTATTATAGTAAATAATGATATAGATTATCAAACAGGCTTACCTTATGAAAATAGAGGACAGATATGTAGAGATGCTGTAACTCATGCAACTGGTGATTATTTTATGTTGGCAGATGATGATGACATTTACTTACCTTTTCATTTACAACAAGCGGTAGATGGTATTGAAGAAAATGGTAAAGATGCATGGAAACCAAGAAAGAGTTTCTTTGCAACACAAAATAGATTAGATATGTGTCAAAATACATTGGAAGCAAGTGTGATTGTAAAGATGGATAGGATTAGAGAGATAGGATTTCGTTCAGATATAACTGGATATGAAGGATTAAGCTGGTACACTCAATTAAGAAATGAAGGACATTTAGATGAATTGAATGATTATTTTGTACCATCTTATTGTTTTAATTGGGGAGACCCACATGAAGTAGCCGGTCATAAGCAGTCTGGAGATATTGATAATCCTAATAACTTTGAAAACCATAAAGAAGCATCCAAGGATGTGGCTAGGAGCCCCTTGGTTGGATTATCTAGTGATGAGCTTGATAATGTGTACAAACCATACTATGAGTGGCTTAAAACGAATGCAAATGAGTTTCCTCAAGAGTTGATTGAAAAATACATCAATCATAAATTAAACTAAAAGTGTTAAATAGTATGATAACTAGTATAATAAATCTATTATTAATTGAAGACTTCTATGGAGTATCTAAAAATATTGATATAGCGAAAGGTAGATATAAGATAGCTTACAATTGGAAAAATGGTAAAGAACAATTAAAAAGAATTTGGTATGGCAGATAATACAACAAAATATAATGCAGAGATTGACATAGATGTCAACTCAAATTTACCAGACTCAATTGCAGATTTAAAAGAACTTAAAAAGCAATTAAAACAAACTGCTGCAGGTTCTGAAGAATTTAAGAAACTCTTTGCACAAATTGATGATTTAGAAGATAAAATTAAAGGAGCAAAAGGAGCATCTTCGGATTGGATTGATACTTTGGAAAATGCCGGCGGCCCATTAGGTGCTGTTGGTGGAGCAATTAATAAATTAAAAGTATCTACACAATCATTCGGAGCTGCACTTAAAGCAACAGGTATAGGTTTATTAGTTGGTTTATTAGCAGGATTAACCGCAGCATTTGCATCATCAGATGACCAAGCAAAGAAATTTGAACCAATTTTAATTGCTTTTGAAAAAATCTTTGGTGGTATCTTAGCTGCAATACAACCTTTAATTGATTCATTTATTGATTTAGCAACAAAGGCATTACCATATGTTACTAAAGCATTTAGTGTAGTATATTCAGCAGTAACAGCAGTATTTCAATCTTTAGGTAAATTAGGTTCAGCAGTTGTAAAATTAATTAAAGGAGATTTTAGTGGAGCTTGGGCAGATGCAAAAGAAAGTGTAACTGGATTTAGTAAAAATTATGATGACGCAGTTGATAGATTTGATGCTGGGACAAAGAAACTTACTAAAACCCAAAAAGAAAATCTTAAAACGCAAAGTGATGAAAGAGAAAAATATATTGCTAAATTAATTAAACAGCTTGATACTGAAGCTAAATTAAAAGAAGCTTTACTAAATAAAGAAAAAGCAATAGCATTACAATCTGCTTTTAATGAAGAACAAAAGTTAGGAGTTGAAGAAGCATTTGCTAAAAGGTCTTATGATTTACAATTAGATTTAATTAATAAAAAACAAGCTCTTTATAAGCAAGATAGTGATGAATACAAAGCATTACAGGCAGAAAAAGAAATTGCAGATGGTGATTATATTACAAAAACTACTGCATTTGCTGAACAGGGTAAAAATATTGCTATTAATAATGCAAAAGAAATTAATGATTTTGAAGCTGAGTTAGCAAAAAGATTACAAGAATTGGCTGATGAGAAAGCAACTAAGAAATTAGAAAAAGATTCTCAAGCTAGACAAGATAGTTTTGCTTTAATAAATGCAGATTTTAATCTAAAGAAAGCTAATAACGAAGCAACATTTGCAGATGAGATTGCAACATATGATAAAGGTAGAGAATTAGAAAGAGCAGATATGGTTGCTAGAAAAGTATCTGCTGATGCATTATTAGCATATGATAAAGAAACTGCGGCAGCTAGAATAGAAATTGAAAAGGCACAAGCACAAGTTAAGCTTGGTGTTATATCTTCTGCATTAGGAGCAATAGGACAAGCAGTAGGTGAAAATACAGTAGCTGGTAAAGCATTTGCAATAGCACAAGCAACAATAGATACATATGCAGGTGCTACTAAA
>Ga0315294_10009564_pt1 | contig 10646 bp, 8 predicted proteins | sample YL17G13_40_MG_FD_203626 | JGI IMG/M metagenome (GOLD analysis project Ga0315294, IMG submission 203626) | Sediment microbial communities from Yellowstone Lake, YNP, Wyoming, USA - YL17G13_40 | ecosystem: Environmental > Aquatic > Freshwater > Lake > Sediment | place: USA: Wyoming | collected... | reverse complement strand
CATCCGGCATTCCTGTACCTGGGACGCGAGCCCCGAGGTGAAGACGGCGACCCCAGGAATTCCTCCGGGCTTGATGCGAGACTCCAGTTTCCGAGCCGGCCTGGAGTCACTCGATTGGAAGCGAGGGATCGCACAAGAGCTATTGCGATCCAACAGTATCGTCTCCAGCGCTGCCGAGGCCGCATCCGGAGTCCCGGGACTGCGTAGCCCTGTCTCTCGAAGGGCATCCGATGGAATTCTTCTCATCCCAGGCCGGGGATCACCGGCGCGCGGTCGTGGCTTGCTTCGCGCTCATGGCCGTATCATCGGGCGTATGGTACACGGGTTCCCTTTTCTTTGTGGCTATCATCAGGGAGTTCGGCTGGAGTCACGCCACTGCGGCGAGCGTCTTTTCGCTCTTCATGGTGTCCTACGGTGCCTGGGGGATCTTAATCGGCTGCTTGGTGGATCGCATCGGACCACGTCGCGTGGTCTTGGCAGGAGGGATCATCCTGGCCGTGGCCTTGGTGGGCAATGGCTCGGCATTGGCGCTGTGGCATCTGTACGTTACGCACAGCTTGCTGTCGGCGCTCGGCCTTGCCGCGACAAGCTACGTGCCGGTCTCCCTTATCCTGACCCGTCGCTTCCGGACGCAGCGAGGGCTGGCCTTCGGTATTGCCTCTGCGGGTGTGGGAATCGGCATCATGCTTCTCGTGCCGCTGGTGCAGCTGCTCATCAGCCTCTGGGGCTGGCGCGCCGCTTACCGTGCCATCGCAGTTATTGCCTCGCTGGTGATCCTTCCGATGGGCCTCTTTGCTCTGAAGGAGACCGGAATCACCCCAGTGGCTGAGGAGGGCGATCCGCGCGCTGCCTCTCCAGCCTTCGCACGGGGCGTTGGAGCCGACCGGGACTGGACCCTTGCCCGGGCGCTCGGCAGTCGCGAGTTCTGGCTGGTTGCCGCCACTTACATGTGTCTCAACGGCCCCACGCAGTTGATGTTGACCCATCACGTCGCCTACCTCGTCGAGATGGGACAGCCCAAGATGGTGGCAGCCGGCATCGTGGGTTTAGTGGGGCTGTTCAGCATCCCCGGGAAGATCGGGTGGGGGTACTTGTCCGATCATGTGTGGTTGGAACTCATCTATTCGGCCGGAAGTCTCTGCGTGGCCGCCGCCAGCCTTAGCCTCCTGCTAATCGGCCCGGCCTCTGCGACATGCAACCTCTACGGCTACGCGATTCTCATCGGTTTCGGGTACGCAGTCGCAGCATCCATGAACCCGATCCTTTCCGGGCGTTTCTTCATGGGTCGGCACTTCGGCGTCATCCTCGGCACCCTTAACACTTTCTACCATGGAGCGGCGGGTGTGGGCATCTGGCTGGCTACGCCCACGATCTGACTGGGAGCTACCAACTTCCCTTACTCGGCGCCATCGTCAGCGCCTGCCTTGCCGCCGGCTGCGTCTGGCTGGCCGCTCCTCGGCGGATCGTCATGGCCCATCTCGCAGCCTCGCTGGGGGAGTCGAACAGGGTGTAGGCCCACGGGAGCGTTTACTGATCGAAGTGCAGATTCAGGCACATGGCCTAGGGAAAGAAGACGAATGCCTCTGTCAGGGGTCAAGGTGCTCGAGCTGGGTCGGTTCATCGCCGGCCCATAACAGCGTGTGACGCAGTTGACGACAGACGGGACACCCGCCGAGTTGGCTCTTCCAAGCAAGAATGAAGCCTTGATGTCAATCCGGTACGCGGGAAGCACTTTCCCACGAGGTGAACCTCATGAAGGATAAGGTGCTGATTTCGGCGGAAAGGTTGCGCCGGCATTGTCAAGGTGTGCTGACTAGGGTCGGTTTGCGTGAGGCGCACGCTGCTCTCGTTGCCGAGTCTCTCTTGTTCGCCGATCTCCGTGGAGTTGCCTCTCATGGCGTAGTCCGAGTTCCAACATATCTGGATCGCGTTCACGCCGGAGTCATGGAGATAGATCCAGAGATGGAACTGGTGAGAGACAATCCTGCGTCGGCATTGCTTGATGCCCGGAACGGCTTTGGACAAGTTGCAGGTGTCAAGGCGATGGATGCTGCGATCGCGAAAGCCGAAGCCTTCGGTGCGGGCGTTGTCGGCGTGAAGAACTCGAACCACTTTGGGGTCGCCGCATTCTATGCGATGCGGGCCTCGGCAGCAAGGATGGTCGGTTTGGTGGTCACCAATGCGTCGCCTGCCATGACCCCACATAATGCGAGGAAACCGCTCTTGGGCACGAACCCTCTGGCTGTGGCGATACCCGCCGGCTCGCAGAAGCCGATTGTGCTCGATATGTCTACGTCGGTAGTGGCGCGTGGTAAGATTCGATTTGTCGCCGCCCGGCAGGGCGACAGAATACCGTTCGGGTGGGCGGTTGATGCTGACGGAAGGCCTACCGACGATCCTCTTGCGGCATTGAATGGCAGCCTTGTTCCAATCGGCGGGCCGAAGGGAGCGGGGCTGTCACTCGTTATCGATCTGCTTTGCGGGGCTTTGACCGGGACGGCATTGACGGGTGAGGTGAAGAACATCACCGACACCTCTGGGCCATCAAAGACGGGTCACATGTTCATCGCGATCGATGTCGCGAAATTCATCGACCCTCAGGTGTTTTCGCACAGTGTCGACACGATCATTCAGCGAATTAAGGCGCTGCCGTCTGCGGATGGCTCGCCGGTTTATCTGCCAGGCGAGATCGAATTCAACCTTGAGGCTAAACGCCGGGAGGAAGGCATTCCGTTGGCAATCGACGTCATTGAGGAGCTCAATTGTCTTGGGGAACGCTATGATGTGGGGAAGATTTCAGGCGACGCGTTCGCCATTCGTTAGGGGTCTAAAACGACTGCCGAGTCCATGGCGATTCAGGGGAGATGGCCTAGACGTGGATCGCCCCGGAGATGGCCGCGGGCCAGTCCAATTTGGCGCTTGTCGTGACGCTTGCCTCGATCTGTGCGGCAATCTCCGATGGAAAAGGAGCGGTCCTGCGAATCTTCAGATCGACGAACGCGCTTATGCACTCGAAAATTGCGGCCAGTATGCCTTTCGTCTCATTGACCATGAACATGAGATAGTGAAAGCACTTATGTGATGTGTCGACCAGACGCGCGTACACGCTTACACGATCACCATGTGGAACGGGACGTTGCCAAGTATGTCAACTTGGCCCACCTACGGAGAACAGCGATCGGGTCGGCAGGTGCGGCGAGGAGAAACGAGAGAAACGGAGGGGCTAGGTCAGGAAAGGATATGGAGGTCGAAGCGCAGGTAGCGACGGAGGAGTTCGAAGTCCTGCGCGTTGTGCGAGACGACCATCGCTCCGATCTGTCTCGCGGACAGCGCGATCAGCAGGTCGTTCCAGAGGGTCGGGATCTTGGAGCGGAGGCGGGGTTCCCTCTTACCAGCCATCCTCGATCCTCCCTCTGAGCGCCTGTACAGATTCATAACATGATCTGGCTGTACAGGCAAACCTGGGCCCTCATCGCGGCCAATGTGGCCTGAGGGGCTGAAATGGCTCGAGCGGCTGGCTTCGGTAGGATCTCGCCCATGTCTTCAGCGTTCGTCGAGTCCGTATCGCGTTGTTAGCGCGACGAACATGTTCCCGCCACAGCTTGCCTGCCGGTGTCCTGTCTGGTAGTCTTCTCATCGTGCCTGAAGGATCGACTCGCACCCGGAGCGGAGCCTGGCGCCGCGCAGGAACGGTGCCGTCCGGGATGCCCTATCTGGCCCAGCCGAAGGGCCTGTTTCCCTTCCTCCAAGGAGGCGAACCGTGAGACGTCCGATGAACGTGTTCCGCACGATGGTGCTGGTGTGTGTGATGCTGGGTCTCTTGGCCGGGCAGGCCCGGGGGGGCGCGCCGACCACGGAGGCGGCGCAGCCTGCGCTCCCGCTGTCCGAGGTCGTCCTGTACGCCAGCGGGGTCGGCTACTTCCAGCGCGATGGGGTCGTGGACGGCCGCCAGAGCGTGGCGCTGCGCTTCCGGACGGATCAGGTCAACGACCTGCTCAAGAGCATGATCGTGCAGGACTTCGACGGGGGGCGGGTGGCGACCGTGACCTATGACTCACGCGATCCGGTCACGAAGACGCTCAAGAGCTTCGCGGTGGACTTGACCACGAACCCGAGCCTCGGACAGCTCCTCGAGCGGATCCGGGGTGAACGGGTCGAGGTTGCGACGCCCAGCCCCCTCCAGGGCATCATCCTCGGCGTCGAGCGGAAGCAGGAACGGGCGGGCGAGAAGGAGGTGGTGGAGGTCGAGTATCTCAACCTGGTGATCGCCGACGGCCTCCGCTCGATCCCGCTCGCGCAGATCCAGCGCCTGCAGATCCTCAACGAGCGCTTGAGCGCCGAGCTGCGCCAGGCCCTGGAGGTGCTGGCCTCGGCCCACGACACGCAGCAGAAGGTGGTGCGGCTCGCGTTCGACGGATCGGGCCGCCGGCGCGTCCGCGTCGCCTACGTGGCCGAGGCGCCGGTCTGGAAGACCAGCTATCGCCTGGTGCTCTCCGAGGCGGGGCGCCCCTACCTGCAGGGCTGGGCGGTGGTGGAGAACACCACGGACGAAGACTGGGAGAACGTGAAGCTCTCGCTGGTTTCCGGCCGGCCGATCTCCTTCATCATGGATCTCTACGAGCCGCTCTACGCCAAGCGGCCCGTGGTCGTCTCGGAGCTCTACCAGGCGCTCCGCCCCCAGGTGTACGAGCAGCCGATGGAGGAGGCGCGCGACCAAGTGCGGGAGGCCCCGCGGTCCAGGCTGATGCAGGAGGCGCCCGCGGCCAAGGCCGCCCCCCGGCTGGCCGCCCCCGCCCCCGCCCTTATGCCCTCCGCCGCGGGCGGGGCCCCGGCCGAGGTTCAACTCCAGCGAGGGGTGGCTGCCTCCGCCCAGGCGGCCGAGGCGGGGGAGCTGTTCCAGTACGCCATCCAGGCGCCCGTCTCGCTCGGCCGGCACAAGTCCGCCCTGCTGCCCATCGTGGGCCAGGAGGTGGAGGGCGCGAAGCTGTCGATCTACAACGAGCGGACGCACGCCAAGCATCCGTTCTCTGGCTTCCGCCTGCAGAACGTCACCGGCCTGCACCTCTCGCAGGGGCCGCTCACGGTGTTCGACGGTGGCATCTACGCCGGGGACGCCCGGCTGGCGGACCTCGCGCCCGGCCAGGAGCGACTGGTGAGCTACGCACTCGACCTGAAGACCGAGGTGGAACCGCAGGGGGCGCCCGGCGCCGAAACGCTGGTCACCGCCAGCCTGCGCAAGGGAACTCTCCTGGTCACGCGGAAGCTTCAGCAGAGTCGGATCTACAACGTGAAGAACCGGGACACGAAGAAGAAGGCCGTGCTCATCGAGCACCCCTTCCGCTCCGACTGGACCCTGGCCGAGCCGGCTGCCGCGAGCGAGCGGACGCGTGAGGTCTACCGCTTCGCCGTCCCGGTGGACGCCGGAGCCAGCGCGCGCTTCATCGTCCGCGAGGAGCGACAGGTTCAGCAGACGGTCCGGCTCGTGGATTCGGGTCCGGATACCATCGGGTACTATCTGCAGGCCAAAGAGGTCAGCGCCAAGGTCAAGGAGGCGCTGCAGCGGGTGGTGGCCCTGCGCGATCGCCTGGACCAGACGGCCAACCGGCGGGGACAACTGGAGAAACGCGCCGAGGAGATCGCCAAGGAGCAGGGGCGCATCCGGGAAAACATGGCACGCCTCGCCCAGACCTCGGAGCTCTACGCCCGCTACGTCGGCAAGCTCAACGAGCAGGAGACCGAAATCGAGCGCCTCCGCAAGGAGATCGAAGCCCAGCGGACGGCCGAGGAGCGGCAGAAGCGCGAGCTCAACGACTACCTGCTCGGCTTGGACCTCGAGTGACGGGCCGGCGGAGCGGCGTTGTGAACAGGAACGTATGGCTGCCGGGCGGCAGGCTGTGAGGTGAGACCATGACCGACGAGAAGCGAGATCGGGACGCGTACCCCACGATGAGCGGCGCCGGCGAGGGCCGGAAGGTCGGGATGTCCACCTTCCTGATTCACGGCAAGGCACAGACCGCCCGCTGGGACTTCAGCCACCACACGGTGCCGCCGCTCTCCTCGTCGGTGACCTACCGGCTGGACTCGGCGGAACGGGGCGGGCGCGGCTTCCTGCAGTTCGGCCGCGGTCGTGAGGAGGACACCGAACCGGTTTACATCTACGACCGCCTGGACGAGCCGACCCGCAGCATCCTCGAGGACGACTTGGCCAAGGCGGAAGGAGGCGAGATCTGCTGCACCTTCTCCACGGGGATGGCCGCGATTTCCGCCGCGCTCGGCATCCTGCTCCGGCCCGGGGACCACGTCGTCGCGTACGGGACGATCTATGGCTGCACCTACTCGCTCCTCACGCGCTGGCTGTCCCGCCTCATGATCGCCACCACGTTCTGCGACTTCACGACCCTCCAGGGCGTGCGGGCGGCCATCCGTCCCGAGACCCGGGTGCTCTACGCCGAGACGCCGGCGAACCCGACGATGGAGCTGGTGGACCTGGAGGCGCTGTGTGCCCTGCGGGACGAGATCAACGCCAGCCGCCCCGCCGACCAGAAGGTCCACGTGCTGATCGACAACACCTTCGCGTCTCCCTATTGCCAGCGGCCGCTCGAATGGGGGGCGGATCTGGCGATCGAGTCGCTGACGAAGAACATCTGCGGGTTCGGCACCGACATGGGGGGTGCGGTCATCTGCGGCCGGCAGTACGAGGAAGACCTCTTCATGTACCGGAAGGATTTCGGCGGTGTGCTGTCCCCCAAGTCCGCCTGGGCGATTCTGGTGTACGGGCTGTCCACGCTCACGCTGCGGGCCAAGCGGCAGATCGACACCGCCTTCAAGGTGGCCGAGTTCCTGGAGCAGCATCCGAAGGTCGGCAGGGTGTACTACCCAGGCCTCCCCAGCCACCCGCAGCATGCGCTGGCGCTGCGGCAGATGCGGAGCACGCTCGGCACCTTCGCCCCCGGGACGCTGCTCTATTTCGAGACGCGCGAGGACGGGGACGAGCCCGCGCGAGCGCGGAACCTGATCAATTGGGTGGCCAAGCATTCCTACTGCATCACCCTGGCGGTCTCGCTGGGGAACGTCCGGACGCTGATCGAGGCGCCCGCCATCATGACGCACGCCGCCTTACCGCCGGAGGCACAGAAGCAGGGTCGCATCGCGCCGAACGGCATCCGGCTGTCCTTCGGCCTGGAGAAGGCCGAGGACATCATCCACGACCTGGGAGAAGGCTTGGCGCAGGCCTGACGTGCGCGCCATCCGTGGCCGAAGGGGAGAGCGAGGTGCCAGGTGACGGGAGGATCGGGCAAGCGATCTGAGATGCAGGTGCGCATGCGCCCGAGCAGGGCGGCGTCGGCCGTCCTGATGTTCGTGGGCCTCGTGTTTCTCGTGTTCGGTCTCGTCCTGGTCCAGGTTGGGACGGGGGATGCGAAGGAGCGTCCATGAGGAACAGCCTGACGCGGGTGGCAATCGGCCTGCTGACGGCGAGCGCCCTCGCGCTTCTGGCGGCCACGCCGGGCACCGCCGACATGGGTGGAATCCACTGTGATGGAAAGGCCTCTCTGTCTGCGCTGGAATCCGGGCCGCGGAGGTAGGCGGCCCGGGGAAGCGGGGGGCGTCGGCGGAACGGCTGCGGTTCAGGAGGCGCGATGCCGATAGCCCAGGCAAAAGCCGTCGTCCAGCGTCGCGCTCAGGGTGACCGTGTCGAAGTCGGGATGCGTCCGGATCATGTCGAGGTAATCCCGCATGGAGCCGGCTTGGTGGATGGCGTTGTGCACGGCGAGCATCCCGCCGGGGACGAGCTTCCGCGGGTAGAGCTGGTTGAAGTAGTCCACCTGCCCCTCTTTGTCCGCATCCAGGAACACGAAGTCGAACGGCCCCGGGAGCCTCGCCACCTCGCGGTGCGCATCGCCCCTGATGAGCGTCACGCGCTGCGACAGCCCCGCCTCGCGGAGGTGCCTGCGCGCCAAGTCGTGTCGTGCCGCGTCGATCTCGATCGTGGTCAGCCGGCCGCCGGTCTCCTCTAACCCGAGCCCCATCCAGATCGCCGAAAACCCGTGCGAGGTCCCGACCTCGAGGACCTCCCGCGCGCGGGTGGCCTTCACCAGGAAGCGCAGGAACTCGCCGTCCCTCCTCGGGACGCTCCAGTACTGGTACCCCTTGGCGTCCATCTCGGCGAGCAGCCGCAGGAGTTGTGCCGGGTCGCGCTTGACCGGCCGCGCGCCGCCTTCCGCCGCCTCCGCCGTGGCGGAGGCGGCATGGGTGGCCACCGCGAAGAGGCCCAAGGCCCCTCCGGCGGCCTTGAGGAACCCGCGCCGCCCAAATGGCTCTTCGGTGTGCATGCATGCTCCTATGGTGTGATGCCGTCTGGACGCCCGCCCGCTTACCCGTCGGGGGGCCGAGGGATGGTGGGCGAAGAGATCGGTGGCTGCGCAGGGGGAATGGGCGGCGGGGCAGCCGCCTCGGCGGCACGAATGCGGCCCGCGGGCGTGACGGCATGTGCTCCCTGGGGCTCCGTGCCCTTGATGAAATACTCCAGAATGATACCCCGCTCGCCTGGGGCGGCGGGGCGGCCGGTCAGGTGGTTGACCGGAACGGTGACGACGTTCTCGGGGACGGGGAAGTCCTCGGGCGGCGCATCGCCCAGGGCCTTCCGCATGAACTGGATCCAGATGGGCAGGGCCAGGCGGCCGCCCGTCTCCGCCGAGCCCAGGGAGCGTTTGACGTCGTAGCCGACCCAGACGCCAGCCACCAGGCTCGGCGAGAAGCCGACGAACCAGACGTCGGTGGCCTCGGAGGTGGTGCCGGTCTTCCCGGCGAGCGGGCGCTGCAGGACCTTGGCCCGCGCGCCCGTGCCCCGCTCGATGACTCCCTGCATGACACTCACCGTGACGCAGGCGGTCTCCGGCCGCAGGACCTCCTGCGGCTCCACCACGTGCTCTTCGAGCGTCCGGCCCTGGCTGTCGGTGACCTTGCGGATGGCGAAGGGCTCGGCGCGGACGCCGCCGTTCGCCAGCACCCCATAGGCCGAGACCAGCTCCAGCAGGGTGATCTCGGAGACGCCGAGGGCGAGCGCCACCTCGCGGCGCAGCTCGCTCTCTACGCCGATCTGGTGGGCCATCTTGACGACTTGATCCACGCCCACCTGCTGCAGGAGCTTCACGGTGACCACATTGACGGAATTCTCCAGGCCCCGGCGCAGCGTGGTGGGCCCGTGGAACTTCCGGTCGTAGTTCTGCGGCGACCACTCGACGAGCTCCCCCCCTACGCGGGTGTGGAAGCTGATGGGGGAGTCGTCGATGATGCTCGAGGGGGTGAGGCCCCGGTCGAAGGCGGCGGCGTACACGAAGGGCTTGAAGGCGGAGCCGGGCTGCCTCTTCGCCTGGGTGGCCCGATTGAACTTGCTCCGCTCAAAATCGTAGCCGCCGATCATGGCCTTGATGGCGCCGCTCTTGGGATCCTGGGCGAGGAGGGCCCCCTCCAACTCGGGGTCCTGCTCCAGCATGAGCTCCACCGTCTTCTTCCTCTCGTCCACGGCGAGGATCTGGACCAGGACGGGGCCCCCCTCACGGAAGGCCTCGGCCGGATGGCTGAGGTTGGTCCAGCTGAGGCTCTCGAACGAGATCTCGCCCTTGTAGCGGCCGAGCTGCACCTCCAGGGATTTGGGCTTCACCTTGAGGACGGTGCCCGGCAGGATCTCGCCCACGCGCGGGGTGTACGGGCCGATGCGTCCCCGCGCGCCCTCGGCCTTGGTCGTGGGCGCCCGGAAGCCGCGGCTCTTGTCCAGCTCGCGCAGACCGCCCACCAGCGCCTCTTCGGCCGCGCGCTGCATCTTCAGGTTGAGCGTGGTGTAGATCTTGAGTCCGCTGTTGTAGAGGGCGTAGGCTCCGTACCGCTCCTCCAGGAGTTGCCGCACGTGCTCCACGAAGTAGGGGGCTACGGCCCCGACCCGCGTGAAGAGGATCTCGTTGAAGGGGGTCTGGCTGGCGACAATCGCCTCCGCCCGGGTGATGAATCCCTGATCCACCATCCGGTTCAGGACGTGATCGCGCCGGCGCCGGGCGCGGGCAGGATCCACGATGGGGGAGAAGCGGGTGGGGGCATTGGGCAGGCCGGCCAGCATGGCGGCCTCGGCCAGGGTGAGCTCCCCCACCGGTTTCTTGAAGTAGGTCTGGGCCGCCGCCTCCACCCCGTAGGCCCCGTGCCCGAAGTAGACCTGGTTGAAGTACATCTCCAGGATCCGGTCCTTGGGGTAGTGCCGCTCGATCTCCACCGCGAGGAGGGCCTCTTTGACCTTCCGCGCCACGCTCTTCTCGGGCGTGAGGAAGAGGGCGCGGGCCAACTGCTGAGTGATGGTGCTCCCACCCTGCGCCTTGCGCCGGGCCAGCACGTTCATGACCAGGGCGCGGGCGATGGCCCGGGGCGAGAGGCCGCGGTGCTCGTAGAAGCCCGCGTCCTCCACCGCCAGCACGGCCTGCCTGAGCTGGAGGGGGATCTTGGCCAGGGGGGCCAGGATGCGGCGCTGCTCGTAGAAGGAGGCGAACGGTTCGTCCTGATCGGTGTAAAGGGTGGTGGCGATGCTGGGCTGGTACTCCTCGAGGCTGTCCAGGCTGGGGAGATCGCGCAGAAAGGCGAAGAAGACCCCCGCGGCGGCGCCG
>Ga0315294_10009560_pt1 | contig 10650 bp, 3 predicted proteins | sample YL17G13_40_MG_FD_203626 | JGI IMG/M metagenome (GOLD analysis project Ga0315294, IMG submission 203626) | Sediment microbial communities from Yellowstone Lake, YNP, Wyoming, USA - YL17G13_40 | ecosystem: Environmental > Aquatic > Freshwater > Lake > Sediment | place: USA: Wyoming | collected... | reverse complement strand
GCCGGTCGCCGCGGCGACAGCGTGGCACTGGCCCGGCGCGGCGGATTGCCGATGAACCCCCAAGGAGGATCGCGACCCCATGACGCGCGCAACGCTCCGATGCAGGTTGTTCCTGGTGGTCCTGGCGACGGCGCTGGCGGCGGGCTGCGCCGCCGGGCGGGCGGCGCCCGGCCGGTTGACGGCCCGCACCTACAATTCCGGATTCCCCCTCGCCCACGACACCTACAACGGCATGGGCACGGGCAGCGACGGGAAGATTCACTACGTCCTCTCGTCGGAGTCCCACGAGGTCGGCGCCCGCATGTACTGCTACGACCCGGCGACCGACGCCATCCGGCGCCTCGGCGACCTGACGGAGGCCTGCGGCGAAAAGGGCAAGAAGACCATCGTTCAGGGTAAGTCTCACGTCACCTTCGTCGAGTCCGGCGGCAAACTTTACTTCGCCACGCACGTCGGCTACTACTCGATCGTCGACGGCATGGAGAAGATCGGCACGCCGCCGGACGGGTTCAAGCCGTATCCGGGCGGCCACTTCCTCGCCTACGATATGGCCACCGGGAAGTTTGAGGACCTGGCCCTGGCGCCCCACGGGGAAGGCATTCTCTCGATGGCGATGGACGTCCGCCGCGGCCGGCTCTACGGCCTGACGTGGCCCACCGGCTGCTTCCTCCGCTACGACCTGGCGACGAAGGAACTGAAGAACCTCGTCTTCACCGCCCGCCTGGGCGAAAACGGCAAGGGCGACCAGTACCGCACCCTCTGCCGGTCGCTCGTCGTTGACCCGCGCGACGGGTCCTGCTACTTCACCACCGGCGACGGCGACATCCTGCGCTACCGCTGCGACCGCGAGACAATCGAGAAGGTCGAGGGCGAGGACATGAGAAAGGACTACTTCGGCCTGTACGACCCCACGTCGCCCGGCCACATGGGCTACAACTGGCGCCAGACCGCCTGGTATGCGCCGGAGGGGGCCGTCTACGGCGTCCACGGGAACTCCGGGTACCTCTTCCGCTTCGATCCCCGCGGGCCGCGCGTCGAGGTCCTCGAGCGCCTCACCAGCATGCCCTCGAAACGCAGCGGCATGTACGACCAGTTCAGTTACGGGTACCTGGGCTTTGCCCTCGGCCCGGACGGGCGGACGCTCCACTACCTGACGGGCGGGCCGGTCTACGTGGGCGGCCAGCGCGTCGCCGGCAAGGCCGCCACCGCCATGGGCGAGTCCAAGGGCATCGAGAACCTGCACCTGGTGACCTACGACATCCCGACGGGCCGGTACGCCGACCACGGGCCCGTCTTCCTCGACAACGGCGAGCGGCCGGCCTACGTCAACTCGATCGCCGTCGGCAAGGACGGGAGCGTGTACACGCTGTCGCGGATCACGGAAAAGGGCAAGACCCGCACGGACCTCATCCGCATCCAGGGGCCGTTCACAGGCAAGTAGCGGGGTGGCGCGCGGCGAACGGGGAGGGCGGACCGGCGCCCCGGAACTCGGCGCGTTGGGCCACGACCGTGCCGAGCGGGATGGATCCCATCCCCGCAACGCGAGGGTCTTCTGTGGGCCTGCGCCGAGAGGGAAGGCGCCCCCTGCTGTTTCGGCAGCGGATGGTTGATTTTCACTGACGGATCGCCGGAACAGAACTCCGGCATAGGGGGGCATGGAAATAAGCAATCCGAATCCGGGGTTGGCGGTCCTGTTGGTTACGCCCGCCAGTCGAGGCCCGCCAAGCGGGCGACGAGGGCCATCAGGGCCGAGTTGTCGTCCTCCGCGCCGCCGGTGGCGCAGAGGCTCTTGAACATCTCCGCCGCCACGGCCGTGCCCGGCATGGCGACGCCGAACTCCTTGCCCGCATCCAGCGCAATCATGAGGTCCTTCAGTTGCAGCCGCGCCTTGAACCCCGGCTTGAAACTCCGCTCCAAGGCCCGTCGCCCGTGGACCTCGAGGATGCGGCTCTGGGCGAACCCGCCCAGCAGGGCCTCGCGGACGCGGGCGGGGTCCACGCCCGCCTTCTCCGCCAGGACGAGGGCCTCGCCGACGGCCTCGATGGTCGCGGCCACGATGACCTGGTTGCAGGCCTTGGCCACTTGCCCCGCCCCGGGGCCGCCCATGTGCGTAATCGTCTTGCCGAGCGCCTGGAGGATGGGGCGGGCCCGCTCCAGCGCGGCGGCGCTCCCGCCGACCATGATCGTGAGCGTGCCGTCGCGGGCGCCGATGTCACCGCCGGAAACGGGGGCGTCGAGCATGTCCAGGCCGCGCCGCTGCGCCTCCCCGGCCAGGCGCCGGGCCACCACCGGCGAGATCGTGCTCATGTCGATGACGAGCATCCCCGGCCGCGCGCCCTCAAACACCCCGCCGGGACCGGCGATCACCGCCTCAACGTCGGGCGAGTCCGGGAGCATGGTGACGACGGCGTCGCTGCGGGCCGCCACGTCGCGCGGCGAGTCGGCGCCGGCCGCCCCCGCCGCCACGAGTTCCGCGACGGCCGCGCGGCTGCGATTGTGGACGACGAGCCGAAAGCCCGCCCGCAGCAGGTTCCGGCTCATGGGCCGGCCCATCGCCCCCAGGCCGATGACTCCGATGGTTTCCACGAGGGTCCCTTTCCATGCAACAGGTAGCGCGGCGAGTCAGGAGACCCACGGCGCAGAACAGGCCAGGCGCATGACACTATAGCCGGTGGGGGCAACCGTCACACGAAAAAGAAGGGCGCAGCGGGCCGGGAGGTCCACCGCGCCAAGACGGAGAAAGGCGCCGCCCGAAGGGGCGCCTGTCAGGCAACGAGCGTCAGTTCCATCGCCGGAAGCGCCAGGAGGTCCACCACGCCGCCGTCGGGCGACAGAAGCGAGTCGTCCTTCAGCGGAGCCACTTCCTCGGCGGTGGCCGATGCCAGCGGGACCGTCGTCACGGCCGCCAACACCGTCAGGCCGGCGTCGGTCGTCGGCGCCGCCAGGGCCGCCGTCTCGACGGTCAGCGTTTGAGGCGCCCCGCCGCTTGAGCCGATCTCGGGCGCCGTTGCCAGCATGTCCACCTCCGGAGTCGGCGACGTCGTGGCATCGCCCAGCACCGGGATCACCGGGGCCGGATCGCGGGCCGCCAACGGACCGGACACGTCTGTCGCGGGCGCCGGGGCGACAGCCAGCGGCTGGGGCTGGCCGGCTGCGAGCGGCTGAGGCTCGCCTTCGCCCTGCGGGCCGGGGTTCGGCAGAACCGCGAGGCTGCGCGGCTGCGCCACCGTCTGCTGGTACAGAGTCAGGAAGCCATCGAGGTCCGCCGGCGTGACCTTGCCGTCGGGGCCGCTGGGGCCGAAGCCTGCGCCGCGGAAGTCGGCATCCTTGCTGCCAGCCTGGAACTTGCTGATGAAGCCGCCGATGTCGGCCTCGGTGATCAGGCCGTCGCCGATGGGGGCGCCGGTGACGATGGCAAAGTCCCCCCGCAGGCTGCCCACGTAGAAGACGGCATCGCCGCCCTGGAAGCCGTTGCCTGTGGGCAGATCGGCGGCGCTGTGGAGATACGTGCGGCCGCTGCCGCCGACATTCGGCTCGCCGTCCAGCCGCAGTTGGAGGTTCTCAAACGCCTGAAGCGTGCCGCTGCCCTTCAGGGTCACCTTCAGCCACGAATCCACCACGGAATTCGCGGGGAGGGTGATCGTCATGAAGGCGAATCCGTAGCCGTAGATGTCCGTCGGCGTGATGAGGTCACCGGGCACCTCGGAATTCCCGTTGAAGGTCACTTTCTGCAAGATGAGATCCGCGGGCAGATACATGATGGCCTTGCTGAAAAAGATGTCGATGGCGTTGACGCCGGCGCCGCTGGGATCGATGGCACTGGAGGCCCTGTCGGTCGGCGTCAGCCGCAAGGCAGGGATGATCTCCTTGGGCGTGTTCGGGCTGGACCAAGACAACTTCATCGTGGCCGGACCGGCGTCCTCGTAGTACTCAACCCGGATGGCGTGCTTCTCGCGGGCGGTGAGATAGATCGTGCCGGATTTCTCGGCCGCCGTGTGCGCCGTCCAATGGTCGATGACGAGTTTATCGTCGACCCACAACCGCACGCCCTCGTCGCTGTACGTGTAGAACGTGTAGGTCTCCGTGTAGACGGGCAGGATCGCGCCCGTCCAGCGGACGGCGAACCGGTCGGCCCCCAGGAGCGGGTCGGGCGCCCCCGTCCCCCAGTCGAAGTTGATCGTGGAATCCCGCCGGGTGAGCCGGCAGTCGGTCCAGTCGACGCCGCTCGCGCCCCACTGGTAGTATTGGGCTCCCAAGCCCTGAGCCTGGATCTCCTGATTGACCGCCAGGCCGGTCACCACCGGCGCCTTGTCGACCAGGAGGTAGACCGTGGCCTCCGCGTTCATCATGCCGTTGTTGGCGTAGTAAGAGAAGGTGTCCTGCCCCACATAGCCGGCATCCGGGGTATAGGTGAACGAGCCGTCGACATTCACCGCGGCGGACCCGTGGGAGGCCCGGCGGTACCGCGTCGCCGTCAGCGGGTAGCCGTTCGGGTCGCTGTCGTTCGCGAGGAGGCCCTGAACCGCCGGGACGGTCAACACCGTGTTCATCGCCGCCATGTAGTTGTCCGGCACGGGCACGGCCGGCACGGCGTTGCTGAAGAGCATGCTGGTGGGAATGATGGCCTTGGCCGTGTGGGCGCTGGACCAGAGGAGCTTCATCGACGCGTTGCCGGAGCGCTCGTAGTACTCGATCTTGATCTCGTATTTCTGGCCGGCCTGGAGCGCGATCGTGCCGGATCTCTCTCGCGCCGTGTGCTGCGTCCAGTCGTCGATGAGCAGTTGGTTGTTGACCCAGAGCTGAACGCCGTCCTCGCTGACCGTGTAGAACGTATACGACTCGGTGTAGAGGGCCTTGACCTTGCCGGTCCAGCGGACGGAGAACAGGTCGGCAAATATGGCCCCGTCGGGCGAACCGGCGCCCCAGTCAAAGTTGATCGTGGTGTCCAGCCGCGACACCTTGGGATTGGTCCAGTCGACGCCGGGCGGTTCCGTATACTGGTAATACTGGCCCCAGAGGCCCACGCCGGTGCCGGAATAAGAGAACTGGTTGTGGTTCACGGCGCCGATCAGGAGGCCCGCCTGGTTCTTCACACCCGTCACCGTAATGATGTAGTAGGTCCCCTGCGTCATCGGGGCCGTGGTGAGAACGACGAGGCGGTTGTTGGCCCCCGCCGCCACACTGACGATCTCCAAATCCGGGATGGAGTAGTTGGCCTTCACCAGGGCCGTGAGGGGATCGACCGCCTCGTTGAACTCCACCGTGACGTGGAGCGGGTCGCCGTCAATGGTCGATGCCGTGACGATCCTGGGGGGCGTGACGTCCGTGCTGCCATTGGCGCGGCCGGGGGTTCCCTCGTCGGGACTCACGCCCCAGTTCACGGGGTCGTTGCCGTAGGCGCTTGCACTCGCGCGCTGGAGCGACGGCCCGAGACCGTCGGGCTGCACCGGCCAGGGTGCGGCGTCCTTGTACTCCACGCGATCCACGAGGTAGTAGGGAACCAGGTAAGGCGGCAGCGGGTCGGGGTCGCCGGGCCTGTACAACTTGACGTTGTTGCCCGCGTTATCGAGCCGCCCCGTGAACGGCCCGACAATCGTGACCTCGGGGGGCACGCCGTACCTCAACCGGAAACTCGTCGGGTCGGTGCCGACGACCAGCAGGTACCCGTTCGCCGGTATCGAGACGCCGGTGGCAAACGTATAGGTCACGCCGCCGTCGATCTTCCATGTGTTCGCCTGCCGGACGGGGTCGTAGAGCAGGACGGCCGCGCCCGTGACGTTCGCAAGTTCAATGAACTCGTCCGTATCGTTGGCCGGATGATACATGACCTCGTTGATGATCACCGGCCCGATCTTCGGATACGCGTTGGCGGCCAGCGGCGTCGGGTTGGCCTCCGCCACGAACTCGACGTTGCCGGTGCTCGTGATATACCGCGTGAAGGCCACCTCGCGATCCGAGGCGCCGAAGTCCTGCTCCTCGCGGTAGCCGGTCATTCGGCCCTGAGAGTCGATGCCCGTCAGGAAGATCGTCTCGCCGTACTCGCTGAAGCCGAAGGAGGTCCGGCAACCGGGGTCCAACAGGTTCCCGAAGTTCGCGGCCTGCGTCAAGAGGAGGTACTGGCCCGGTTGCAGGGTCGTTCCGGACGCAATCTGGTACTTCGTCAGATCGGTCCGGCTGTCGCTCAAGTACCAGCCGCCGATGTCGATGGGGTCGGCGGTCGTGTTCTTCAGTTCCACCCAGTCCCCCCTCGGGTCGGCGTCGGTGTGGGTCAGGGCCTCATTGATGGCAATCGAACCCGGCTTCAGCCCCGAGTTGTCGATCCCCGGGGACCCCCCGACGTAGTTGCTCAGGAACCAGTTCTCCTTGAGGTTCCACGTGGCCGTGGGCGCCATGGCATCGATGACGTTCAGAGAATAGCCGTCGCCGTCCGAGGGCGGATACCAGAGGGGACTGTAGGTGAAACTCTGGATCGCCTCGTGGAACTTGCCCTCGAGGGTGACCAACTCACCTGCATTGTTCAGGTTCCCGGTGTACTCGCCGGCGATGGTCATGGTCTGCCAGTTGCTGTAGCGCGACTTGAACGCCGGCAGGTTGCTTACGACGACGGCATAGTCGTTGACGGGCAGGGTGATGTTCGGGAAGGTGAAGGTGATGCCGCTGTCGAAATGCATGCCGCCGATGGCCAGCGGCTTGCTGCCGATGTTCTTGACCTCGATGAACTCGAAGTCATTGGGCATGTACTGACTGCCGGTCGGCGGATTCTCCGGGTGATACATCAATTCGGTGACGCGGAGGGCCGGCGGCGTGGTCAGCACGAAGGCGGCCTCGTGCAGGGCGCTCCACTCGGTGCCGTTCTTGATGCGGGCCCGGACCATCGTGCTCTCCTGGAGCGTGATGACCCCCGAGTACTCCTGGGCGCTGCCGGAGACCCCCCCGCCCGACTGGCGCGGGTCGGACCCGTCGAGCGTGTAGTAGAGCGTGCCCGACGCGTTCGGGTTCGACAGCGTCATCTCGAAACCCGGCGTGATGGTGCCGCCCTCCTGGCTGAAGCCCGGCGCGTTGGTGTTCGGGTACAGGCCCGCGCTGCGCAGTTGCCCGACGAAGACGCCCGTCCGATTCGGGAAGTAGGTGTTCAGGAGCCGATTGCGCTCGGCGACCCATTCGACATCACGGGTGTAGGGCGGCTCGCGGTTGTAGTCGCCCCAGCGGGCGGACTCGCCGACGATCGCCCGGTCGATCACGTCGACGATGGACTGGAGGCGGGCTTTCGCCGCCGCAGGCGTCAGCGCCCCGTTGTTGAAGCAGTTCTTGTAGACGCGGTCCGCGAACAAGATCTTGAAGTCGGCGTTCTGCCGCAGTTGCTGGAACACGTGCGACGGACGGTCGGTCCGGTTGGTGTTAATCATGTTGGAGGCGTTAACATAGTCCATCGGCAGGATCCACTCGGTGTCCCAGGGAAAGAAATGCCACTGCCCGCCGGTGCGGTCTCGGGCACCGTACCAGTTGTGGTCGTCCCAGTCCCAGTTCTGCGTGTAGAACTGGAGCATGCAGTAGTCGGCCAGGTTGACGACGTCGACCATCTGCTGGAAGGCCTGGTAGGCCGCGGCGCTGGTAAGGCCGGCGTTGGCGGCGGCCATCATCTGGTTCCAGGCGGTGTTGGTCCCGGCGATGGGCTGTTGGGGGTAGGAGTTGATGGCATCGTAGTCATCGGCCGAGCCCCCGAGATGGGCGGCCGCGAAGTGCTGGTCCGGGCGCTCGGTCGGCGCATACAGGCCCCAGTATAGACCGTTGATGTAGAGATGCACGTAGTTGGTGTACGACGCCGGCTGGCCCATGGCCAATTCGGCGCCCATGGCCCAGGCGTCGCGGGCGAACACGCTCTGGGCGTTCCACGACATCGGGCCCCACGCATCGTTGAACTGGGCGCGCAGGATGATGCTGTCGAACTCGTCCACGGGACTGTCGGAGAACAGCGGGTAGTGCAGGTCCTCCGGCCCGTACTGGTTGTCGTTGAAGAAGATGCGGAACGAGTGCTTCTTGACCGACGGGCTGCGGCCGACGCCGCCGTAAATGCGGATGCCCGCGTCGGCTTGGAACCCCGGCATGCCGTCCGGGTTGATCAACTCGAGCGAGCACGCCCTTTCCCACGCCTCCCCCTGGCTATTGGGGTTGGAATAGATGCCGCTCCCCCCGAACATCTCGCTGGTGTTCATGACAAGCGACATGGTCGGAATGGCCTTGAGGTCGTTGATGATTGTATTCTTGTAGGCCGCGCTGTTGACCACGTCGGGGTCCATCGCGTAATCGGCGGCGGTCCCGCCCCACGTCGTGGGGAAGCCCGCCCCGGTCTGCCTGATTACGTCGGCGAGGAAGAGGTAGGTCTGGGTGTCCACGTTTGACGGCTGGAAACCCGTCTTGAAGGCCTTGGCCCGCAAGGTGGTCGTCGTCGTCATGTGAATGGGGCCGGTGTACGCCGGGCTCATCTCGGTCGGCGCCGAACCATCGGTGGTATAGCGAATCGTGGCGCCCGGCGTGGCCGTGGTGATCGTCACATCGAACGGCGCGGTAAAGAAACCGCGATCGATATCGAACTTGGTGTCTTTGACCCAGGCGAAGTCGGCCGAGACGTTGAGGGCGCGGGGGGTCGGCGTCGCAAAGTAGTGCAGGTCCTGAGAGATGAGGAGGTCGGTATCCGTCAGTTCCGCCAGGATCAGGAAGTCTTCGTTCGAGGCGCTGTAATTGAGCCCCTGGATGGCCAGGACGTTGGCGCCCGTCCGCAGGGCGTTCACGTAGGCCGAGAGGTCGATCTCCTCGTACTGCACGGCGTTCGCCCGGGGGCGCTCGGCGGTGGCCGGCGAGTTATAGGTCACGGTTCCGGGGGCGTAGCGGCTGGCGACCGGCGTGCCGTTCAGGTACGCGACGAACCCGTCGTCGTATTTCATTTTCAGGGTCAACGAGTTGTACGCATTGGCGTCGGCCAGGGTGAACGGGATGCGGATGTAAGCCGAGGCGTTGACCTGGTACATCGCCGTTTTGACATCCGTACAAATCAAACTTTCGTAGGACGTCGTCACCGAGACGGGCACGCACTGCGCCGCCAGGCCGCCGTTGGCCGCGTCGCCCACGAGTTTGTAGTCGGTGTAGTTGAACGCCCGGTAATTGCCCGGGGTGGCGAAGAGTTCGACTTCGGCCGTGCTGGTGCCCTGGAACCAGACCATCCGCATCGGGTACTGGCCGGCCGTCGGGAAGTTGTACGTGGCGAACGTGTCGGCCGCCGTGCGGGTCCCCTGGAAGTCCATGACGCTCGAGCCCGCCGGCGTGGTCGAATTCTGCACCCAGGTGGTCGTCGCACCGGTGATCGCCAGGCTGAACCCGTCGTCGCTGCTCGCGCCGAAGGTGTAAAGGCCCGCCTGCGGGATCGTGATCCACCCCCTCGCTTCCATGGCGACGTTCGCGATGTAGGTGTACGCCGGGATGACGCCGGGGAGGTTGCGGCCGTTGTTGAAATGCGCATCGACGCCGTTGTTGTAGTAATTGATGTACGGGGCGTTCTCGGCGTAAACCGTCTGGTCCCGGCGATTGGACGGCGTGCTGATGACACTCTCGGCCTGCTGGACCGTCGAGAGAGAGATGTTCGCCAGGTAATCCCGAACCCCCAGCCCGGCCACGACGGTTTCGTAGCCGACCCCGTTGGTCCCGCGCAGGGTCCACGGCGAATCGTCGTAATTCCAGTTGGTCCAGGTCAGCCCGAGGTTGTTGTTGAGGGGAATGTAGGCGGCCGCAGGGGCGTTCGAAGCCACCAGCGTCTGGGTCGCGAACGCCTGGGCCGGACCGTAGGAAACGTCCGCGAACTGGTTCGGATACTCCGGCGCGTACTCGTAGGCGATCGTGTGGCCGTCGGGCTCCACCAGCGCCAGGTACTCGCCGCCCGCGCTGATGGCGAAGTTCGTGTGGAGTTCCGGGCCGGTCGTGATGTTCTTGTCCGAGGCGAACACCACCAGGTATCCGTAGGCCGGAACGGACACCGAGGGGAACTGCCACTTCGTCAGGAAGGACGCCTCGTCGGTCAGGAAATAGCCCTGGAGGTTGACGGCCGACGCCCCCGTGTTGCAAATCTCAAGCCAGTCGGAGTAGGCGTTGTCCTTGTCCTTGAGCGTCTTGGTATTGTCGGCCATGAACTCCGAGATGACCAGACTGCTGGCCAGGAGCAACCGCGGCTCCATCGGCTCCATCACGGGAGCGCTCACGGCGCGGTTTGAGTTTCTGCGACGCATGCCTGCCTCCCCTGCCCGTTGCTGGCAACCTGCCGCACACGGCCGGATTGGAACCGTCCCCCATATACCGAGTGGTGCCATGAGAAAGGAGTTCCGCCACCATTATATTGTACACCATATCCGCCATGCTGCCCGATTTTTGGCCACACAAAATGGCCGGAAACCGAGGCAACCGCTCACACGGCCAGCCGGCGCCTGCCTCCCTCTTCGGGGAAAACGCATGCCGCCGGGCACCAACACCCCGTGCCGGAAACCCCGCCAAGCCTTTCTGCAAGTCCTTTTCACACAATAAGTTACGCTCTGCGGCAAGGTTGACTGCCCGCCAAGATGGCAGGGATTCAGGCCTGGCAGACCCCCGCCATCTGAGTGCCGACCG
>Ga0315294_10009559_pt1 | contig 10651 bp, 11 predicted proteins | sample YL17G13_40_MG_FD_203626 | JGI IMG/M metagenome (GOLD analysis project Ga0315294, IMG submission 203626) | Sediment microbial communities from Yellowstone Lake, YNP, Wyoming, USA - YL17G13_40 | ecosystem: Environmental > Aquatic > Freshwater > Lake > Sediment | place: USA: Wyoming | collected... | reverse complement strand
GCGCAGTTCATTGGCGGCCACAATGCCGCCGATACCGCCGCCCAGGATGGCAATGGTTCTCATCAGATCCGCTCCTTTTCCTTGTGGTTGCTTCGCGCCCCGCCGTCGGCGTCCGCCGGCCAACGCTGCAGACCGGCTACAAGCGGGAAGCCCTGCGCGCGCATGTCCTGGACGCTGTCGCTGAGGCGAACCGCGTTGAACCCGCGGGCGTTCAGCAGCTCCACCGCTGCGACTGCAAGCACGCAGTAGGGGCCGCGACAGTAAGCCACGATTTCGCGGTCGCGGGGCAGTTCCGTCAACCGACGCTCCAGTTCCTTGAACGGCACCGAGAGAGCGCCTGGGATGTGACCTGCCGCGTATTCTTCGGCCGGGCGAACGTCCAGAACCGTGACCTCGCCGTTGCGGACCCGCGCCAGTAGCGCGCGCCGATCCACAGGCTCCATACCCTCGCGGCCCTCCAGGAAACTGCGGGTGATTTCTCCGACCTCAGCCAAGCGCGATTCGGCCAGCCCACGCAGGCTGCGGAAGAAATCGCAAACTGCCTGATCGGCCAGCCGGTAGCTGACGAACAGTCCCTGTTTCTCCGCCTCAACGAGGCGTGCCGCCCGGAGCACCTTCAGGTGCTGCGATGCGTTGGCAATCCGCAACCCGGCTTCTCCGGCAAGAAGCTCCACCGTGCGGGGTCCCTGACACAACAGGTCCAGCAGTTCCAGCCGGGCGGGGTTGGCCACTGCTTTCCCGACGCGCGCGAACTGTTCGTAAACTGCGGCCTTGAATCGTCTGCCTTGCATGCCTGTTTCATTATTCTATTGAATAGTGGATTAGTCAAGGCCCTCTCCCCCGCGCTGCCTCGCTCACCCTCGGTTCACCCCCACGCGCGTGGGGACAACAATTACGAACCTGTCGGTTGGCGAGGCAGCGCGATCTGTCCACAAGCACGCCGAGGACGCCATTCCGAGCGTCTTTCGGTTCGACGGCCATGCTGCGGAATGCTTCGATCCTGCAGTTTCACAGCGGCAACTTCGATGGCAGGCATCACCCGCGAGATCCAAAGGAACATGACTTCGTCTCCCATCGGCTGCACATCCTCCGCGATACACTTCTGGCTACACACAGCTGTCAAGAGGGAGACGGAATGACGCCACATTAAAATTCCCCGGATCTGCGGTTAGTACCAACGGAGTTCTCAGGTTGTGGACCTAACCGCAGTCTTTCCATACACTTGCGCGACGACACCTGGCCACCCAAATCGGGGTCAAAAAGGCCTGATTTGGGTAGTAGGAGCCTGACCCACTAGCCTGAGCTGAATTCACTTGACATAGAACTCATAGCGGGCGTATAAGTGCACAAGGCGTCATAATCCTAGTTATCTAACGACTTGGGCGGGAGACCAGCTCCGGGATTTCATCTTGGCTTTATCGCGTGGAAGTGGCGGAGCGTCCGACACCTGACGATACGGCCCTCGACAACTTGCCTCTCGTGCAGCACCTGTTGGGCGAATTCCTTTCTCTCGTGCGCATCCGGTTGGTGCTGCAATATGGCGCTCCTGCTACGCAAGAAGGGCGACGAAAGGAAGTGCCATGCTCGTAATTGCCAGCGATCTACATTTGACTGACGGCACCTCGGGGGAAACCATCCACTCAAACGCCTTTCGGGTCTTCCGCGAACGCTTGCGCGATTTGGCGTATGACGCCTCCTGGCGGGCGGATGGCAAATACAAGCCCATTGAGGAATGCCATGTCGTCCTGGTGGGCGATATTTTCGATGTGATCCGTTCCACCGAGTGGCTCAAGGGTACGGTGCGACCGTGGGACCACGAGCCGCAGAGCGAATCTTTCGTGGACAGAGTTAATACCATCACCAACATGATCGTACAGCACAACGGCGCTTCCCTGGCCGTGCTGAAGAGCCTGCATGATGGAACGGTAATGACCATTCCGGACGGCACCCAAGACGGCAAGCCTGCAGAGGTCAAGCGAGACCCCGGTGCCCCAGGCCGCGTGCCCGTTGCGGTGCGCATCCACTACATGGTGGGAAACCACGACTGGTTCTTTCATCTTCCAGGCACGCCATACAACCAGATGCGTCGGGTCATAAAAGCAGCGATCGGGCTTGAAACCCCGGCCGATTCGCCGTTTCCGCACGACCCCTACGAGTCTGGTGCAATCCAGAAAATCTACGCAGACCACGGCGTCCTTGCCAGGCACGGCGATATCTTCGACCCTTTCAACTATGACGGCCATCGCGATGCCTCGTCTCTGGGTGACGCAATCGTCGTTGAACTTCTCGACCGCTTCCCCGACGCTGTCAAGGCGCAGATGGGAAGTGTGTTGCCCAAGGACTGCCTTGACGGCCTGAAGGAGATTGACAACGTGCGGCCGCTGCTGGTGATCCCCGTGTGGGTTGACGGCCTGCTCCGCCGGACTTGCTCAGACCCAGCCCAGATCAAGCAGGTCAAGGACATCTGGGACGGGCTGGCGGACCAGTTTCTCAACATTCCGTTCGTCAAGGAGCACAACTCCGTGACGAGCCTCTTCGACAGCTTCGACAAGCTCGAATTCGCCCTGAAGTTCTCCAAGGGTGTGTCCCTGCATACAGCCAGCCTCCTGCTGACCTGGATCAAGGAGAAGATGGTCGGCAGCGACGAGCGCTTCTACAAGAACGCCTTCACCGAACAGGCCTTCAAGAACCGGACAGCCCGCTGCATTGCCTATGGACATACCCACCACCACGAGATCGTGCCCCTTGATACTTCCTATTCGAGCGCCGGCCTGTTCAACCAGGTCTATCTGAACTCCGGCACCTGGCGTCGAGTACACGAACTGGCAGAGCTGAATTCCAAAGACCAGGAGTTCGTGGGATACCACGTCATGACGTATCTGGCCTTCTTCAAAGACGGTGAACGTGGCGGGCGCCAGTTTGAGGCTTGGTCTGGTGCGCTTGGAACGTGAGGCAAACATGATCACTCGCGGCGAGGTTGTGAGAGTGCACGGAATTGGGGCCCAGGGAAGGCGCTGACCTCGCGATGGGCCAAAAAAAGGAGCTGAGATGCACAAACCCAATGATCGGGCGGCATTCGTGCTCTTTGTTGCAGCGCTGGTCGTCATCTTCGGCACCGGGCTGTGGTGTCTGGTGGGAGGGAAGCCACCATGCTCTACTGGCGGCGGAGCAGCGGCAGCTGCGGGTGTGCTTCTCGTGCTTGCTCTGATCCTTAAGGCCCCGACGCTCATACTGGACGATGCACCCTCCGCTGGCGGTGAGCCATCCACAATGCGCATTGTTACCCTGGCCATCGTGCTGACTTTCTGCATCCTGATGCTCAGAACCGGGTGGAACGACGGCCGGCTGCCGTCACTTCAAGACCAGGGAAACTGGGTGTGGCTTGTGACCGCCGCGCTGGGCGGCAAGGCGCTCCAGAAGTTTGCAGAAGTCGAGGAGAAGAAAGCAGAGAAGAAGTGATCTCGGTGAGACACCCGATTGCCGCGCAGCGGAATTCCGAGCGCAAGCTGAGGTGAAAGGAGGGCGAAGCAATCTCATGCCCGCAGACGGAAAGCTGAGACTTGATCTACTCGATGTTCATGGCGAGCGACTCTCAGAAAGAGTGGACATAAGCCTTCGTCACCAAACGCTTAGCGAAAGTCGCAGGGTGAGCGTGGGCGCGGCGAAGCGAATCGTGATCACCCAACTGAACTCAGTCCCCCAGGGATTGTACCGGCTCGAGGTCGATCCCCCCTCGTACCTGCCCGTGAGCCAGTTCGTTAACATCGCGGCAGAGGGCTTCACGAACTTGGAGATCACGTTCCCAGTCGATCCCATGAAAGTCAAGGGCGTGATTTTTCCAAAGTACGATGAACTGCCGGATGATCTTCGGAAGTTGCTTGAGGCGAGCCAGCATGTCTTTTCGTTCGATGGCGTGAAGGGCCGTGAGCTCTACAACGCTCTGGACGACCTCCGGAGAGCTGGCCTGTTGAACCTCTTCAAAGAGGCCGCCAACACGCCGCTGATCAATGGAAAGACTGTCTTCCCTTACGTCCAAGAGCTCAAAGAGCTTCGCGGAGACAGGTTCTTCGCCGTTGTGCCGAAGGAGCTCCGGGAAGAGACGAAACACAGCGTGGCCGAGGGCCTGTTCCACGAGGCCAGCAAACTTCTGCATCACCCTCCTGCAGCTTTTGAGCCGGCTGGGAGCTTCAAGACGGAAGACCGGTACGGAAACCTGCAACTTTCATTTTTTATGAAGGGCGACGACTGTGTCGTTGACATGGACATTGACGATGCCGCGGGATTGGCGCACGTCTTCCAAGTACTCAGGAACGCGCTGACTGATCGCCCCACGCACCCATACGATATCCACGAAATCCTTATCGCGTATCAACGGTTAGACCCTGGTTACAGCTTTGTTGTGTAGAGTGCGGTTTGCTTACGGAGTTTTGTATTGAGCAATCCAACCAGGCGGTCAGGAGGACAAGAGAATGAAGATTCTACCAACCGGCGATCTAGAAGTTGCGCCTAAGGAAACGATCACCGTTACAGTAGTGAAATCACAAAGGCCATACGCCGCGGCGATATCCGACCTCATCGGCGCGGTATGGGAAACCAGCCAGAAGCCGAACGATCTCACAGAAGAGCGGACCTTCCGTGCGCCGACATCCAAAGCAAGCGAAGTATTCTGCGCAATTGTATTCGATTTCTCACCGAATGACCAAGGCGCGTTCGATCCGGGCGACAAGTATACGGTCACGATGAAAGGCAACTCCGCTGAGGCCACACGCATCGCGACCGTTGTACCGCCGCCAATCGTGAGCTTGACGTTCACTTTTGTAATCAGAGGATGAAGCCAGTGAAACAGCAAGCATCAAAATGGAAAAAGATGTTCTTCTGTGGTGCCGCCGCGCTGCTGTTGTTTGGTAGCCCGGACCTTTCGCGCGCTGCGGATGCGCCTGCCGACAAAGATGCAGTTCGCAAGATATTTCTGAGTTCAATCACGAACATCAAGGCGGCAAAGCAACGGCACGCAGAGGCGACCACCAGGGCGGCCTCTCTGACCGGATTGCAAAAGGCGACCGCGAAAGAAGAGGCGAACCAAGCGGCACTCGATGCACAAGCTTTTGTCACCACGAATATGATCCCGTACGTTCAATTCGTGACAGGAGGCGCGGTATATCGCAGCCTGCTGTCCGACCTTGAAGAGAAGCGCTTGGACAAACAGACTGAGGCAGCAGGAGGGACATCGGGCGGGACCTCGCCCGTCAGCAGAGGGAGTGTACCATCGCTGCTGGGATTCGCTGTAGAGCACGGAGGCCTGCTCGAATCCACCAAGGACACGCTCGTCACGTTCCGTGGCAACGCAGCGAATTTCGTGAAAGCGCTGAGTCAGTCGGACTACATTAAGAGTTGGATCGATCCAGACTCGCCGTTGGTCATCCAAGGCCTCCAAAGACTGTCTTTCGCGGTTTCGTTCGATACCAGCCAAGGCGATGCCCCAGGCGTATTCACTGGGAGGGCGCAACAATTCGCTGGCGCTTCCGCGCACATTGATATATACAACCATCGTGATCCGCGGCATCCCGCGTACTATCGTTCCTGGAATGATCTGGTCGCGGGCTCGGGTGTTGCGCTGGCGAACTCGCTGAATGCTCTTCTTGCACAACTCAGAAACTACACGGGCCCTGCGAGGGGAACAAGACCGTACGAAACCTGGCGGACGGCGGCCCAAGCCGCAATTGCATCTGCGAGTGCCGACCAGGTGGAAGCCGTGGTACTCAAGCAAGCAGAGGAATTCCGCAGGATCTTCGGGACTGTCCCGGCGTTGCAGCCCTTCTTTCGCAATGCTGCCAATGCTTTGTCGGCCTATGCCGAGCAACGCAGACACGGGTTGGACAAGATTGCTAAGAGTCCCATTGCGTCGGTAGAGTACAACTTCGCCCGACAGCTCCCTGAAGCCAAGACGTTGAATTCGATGGCCACTGGCGCGACAAGCACCAGTCCTGTCGGAGGTATAACGCTTCCCGATTTTTCTAGTGTGACCTTCATTGGAGCAATGTCGTTTGGAAGGTCCACACAGGCGCCGGAACTGACGGGTAACGCCACCCTGACGTTCTTTAACTCCCATCGACAAGGATCGACAGCGGGCAGCCTCCGAGATTACCGGCTTACGACCCAGTTGGACGTGCCGTTGCGGGACATCCCGAACATTGGTCTGCCCAGGCTATCAGTGTCGTACCTGTTTCTGTCGCTCCTCGAAAACCCGCTCGGTGCAAAAGTGACGGTAGACGGCAAAGAGATAGGCACGACCGGCAACATCCATCTGTTCCAGGCCAAACTCAACATTGCGGTCAAGAACTCCGGCGTCAAGATTCCGATCTCGTTCACGTACTCGAATCGAACCGAACTGAAGACGGAGAAGGAGAAAAGGGGAACTATTGGGATCACGTACGATTTTGATTCCCTGCTCGCGAGGCCTAAGGGGGGTAGTTAACACGACCGCTGGGAAGGGGACATCAATGGCCACCAAGGCATTCTTCTGGGCCCTCGTCATCCTTGCAGGTGCCGTTCAGCCGATTTTGCTGTGGCTCTACTTCCATCGTTATGGTCAACGCAGAGAGCGGTTCGTTCTACTAGGCACATGCCTGTTTGCTTTCTCGACATTAATGCCACATGCCATACGAGCCCAGGACTGCCCCAAGACCATGCAAGACTGCCCCACGAAAGGTTGCGGGGGAGATCCGTTGCTTAACGTGCGCAAGAACCGCACAGACAAGCCCACAAAGCCCGAAGAGTGGGCCCTGAGCGACATCATCAGCTTGAACGAAGGTAGCCCGACAGGATGGGGTGGGGGAAACAGGAAAACCCGGAAGTCGGCCAAGGATCTTGGAGAAGGTACACCGCTGGTGGTCACCGGCTATCTCATACACGCCCAGGTCTGGAAGACACCAGAAACCTGCAATTACCTGTTGAAGGGAACTGCGAACAACGATTTCCACTTGAATTTAGTCGAACGCAAGGGCATGGCTATGAATGACTCGGTCGTGGTGGAGATCACTCCGAGGTTACGGCCCGCGGGCTGGAAGATCGAGAAACTGCGACCTATTCCGAATGAACCGCTCTACGTGCGGGTGACCGGATGGCTTTTGTTCGACAGTCAGCACGCCAGCTTCGCGCCTATGCCGCGAGGTACCGCCTGGGAAATCCATCCGGTGACGAATTTTGAGGTTTGCACCGCAAAGTCGAAGTCGGCCTGCGACAAAGGCAAGGGATGGAAACCGCTGGAAGAATATTGAACCAGCGTAGCTAGGGGAATTGGAGGTTCAAGCTGCTGCAGCAGCTCGATACTCTTATTGCATTCGCTGTGATCATGGCCGGTGTGAGTCTACTGATCACGACGCTGACACAAATGGCATCCGCGATCTCTGCTCTGCGGGGAAGCAACTTGAAATCTGGGATTCAAACGCTTCTGGCCAATGTTGCGCCGGAGCTCTCCACCCATGCGAAGTCCATCAGCGCGAAAGTCTTAGATCACCCGCTGATCTCTGATTCAGTGGTTTCGAAAACCAGCACTTGGTTGCCCAAGAGATGGCATTTGGCTACGGCGCTCCGGAAAGATGAATTGATGGATGTCCTCAAGTTGATCGCTCACCCTCTCGACCCAGCAAGACCCAACGAGGGCTCGGCAGAAGCGGAAGCATTGGGCAAGGCGTTGTCCCGCTTACAAGCCAAGGCCTTCGCGGCGACTGCTGCGGGCCAACAAGCAGTCACCGATATCGAGTTATGGTTTGACCGAACGATGGATCGTCTTTTTCAGAAGTTTGTGGTCCAAACTCGAGTGTGGACCATCGTCTTCTCCGTCATCGTGGCCTTCGCCGTACATCTCGACTCACTATTGATCCTGAACCAGCTTGAGAACAACGCCGACATGCGTGCCAGTCTTGTGGCACGATCGGACGCTATACAGAAAATGGCCGACAAAGCCCAGGATCGAGAAGCTGACTTGGGCACGACTATTGAAGACTTCAAGAAGAAGGCAGTCGATCTTGACAAACAAATGCGGGAGGCTCACCTGCAGCTGATTCCCGCCGACCACGTCTGGGCCGATGTTTGGCCGGGCTGGAAGCTAGATAACGAATCGTTCTCCAAACGGCATCTATTGGGCATCTTAGCGAGTGCAGCGCTTCTCAGCCTGGGAGCGCCATTCTGGTTCAACGCTCTTAAGGGGCTAACCAATCTTCGCCCAATCGTCGCAACCAAGCAGAAGAGAGAACGGAAGAGGGAAGAGGAAGGTTAAGGAGTTAGCGTATGAACGCGCGCGTAATGGTCAGTTCAGTGGTCAACGACACAGTTCCGCTAGGCAGACTATCTGCACTTAGCGAATTCTGGTTTGATGTCGACGGCGTCGGGAAACGCCTCAAGAAGGCGAGCTACCCACTGACCCCGAAAAGTAAGGTGGATTTCTCTTTCATTCGCCAAGAGCTGGGGCGTCATCTGCAAGGAAAATATGGGTTTGAGCCCTATATTTTCGAAGATACGCCTGGCCTGGGTCTCTCTCCCGATAAGGAGACGGTGTCAGAGGCCCTGAACAGCCATCTGGTGATTGGCATATTTGGTTCGAAGACCGGATGGAAGGTTGGGGACCAGGACCCGCTGACTCCAACGTTACGAGAATGGCGGGCTGCGTTGCAGAGCCCGCTGAAGTTCAAGGTATTCTGGCTCAAAGGCTCGGTAGCGCCACAAGATCTGCCAGGCGAACTCGGAGTGGTGATGAGTGCAGTCTCGGATTACAAGGAGGGGAAGATCTACCTAGAATTCTCAAATATGGTGGAGCTTTTCGCCAAGGTTGACCGGAACATTCGAGACTACATCAGCAGGGCGATTGTTCGGTATGCGACCGACACGGTAGCTAGAGAGCCCACGAGCGAGACCGAGCGCTGGCTTCTGTCTCCCTATAGGGCGCGACAAAAGGGAATGAAGCTAGCGTTTGAGAAGGTGGCTGCGTCCTTGGGGATCGGCGCCGGAAAGCTTTCTCTTGGTGATCACGAACAGCCGGTTTCATTACAGTGCGTGCCTGATAGTTTCTCCATTCCAGAGTCCAGGAAGTTCGTGGCATATGTCTTCGACGATGAGGCCGAAGGACGCAAAGCCAAAGAACTCGGTGCGGTGCACTTCGTAGCTATCTTCGGCGGCGTAACCGACCTTCAGATTCGGAGGCATATCGGAAATCTGGAAGAAGTGAAGGTCTACTCAGCATCTTGGGGATTTTACGCTTCGGAACCTAGCACGGGCATTCAGTGTGTGTATCTGCCGAAGTGCACCAACTCCCTTCGAATGCATTCTGTGCTCTCCCAGGCCGTCGCGTGGCTTGGCAACCAGGCGAGAGAGGTGGGAGAATTTGCCAAGCTCCGTTCGCGGATACTGGACCTGCTGGCCAAGTAGGTCGTATCCGTCCGGCCAACGCATCTTGACATGACTGTCCCTATGGCAAATCCCGGCGGCGGCACATGAGGTCGGCGGCTGCCGATCGAATGCCCGAGTAGGTGTTGGTGTCTGGCAAGCGCGAGGCAGTGATCCGTGGTTCGCCGGCCGTCTTCGCGATGTTGGCCGTCGGGAAGCGATTCCCGAGACACACTCCTACCGGCGAAGTGACTGCATCCACGGCTGTCATTCTCAGGCGGCCCGGCGTTCGTAGCGATGGTGGAGGCCGCCGACCTGCGGAACTGCCACGACTCGCCCCGTCTCCGGCGGTTGCGCCGGTCGCCGTTCGGGCGATGTTGCCGGCTTGGACGGCGGAACCGCCAACCTGCTGCCGCCAGGTGATGTTGGCGCGGCGGAAGGTGTGCGGCCCAAAACCTTCAGAATCGAGGCCCACCGCTCTGGCAGCGGCGTGCAGGTAGTCGTAAACCTGATGGCGCGCCACATCGGCTGCTCGGGATTCCGACTCCCCGCGAAAATCCAGGAGTAGGGCGTCGGGCAGTGCGCCCCAAGTGTGCCTCTCGCCAATCCCGAACAATCTGAGAAGATGGGGCTTGCGCATTTCCCACAAGCTCCGTTTATCGAGGTTCGGAGTGCTGCCCGCGCTGGTTGGCACCCTCTCGTCCGCGGAACCGGGTTCGACTACGCGTTGCGGCTCGATCGGTTCGGCATCAACAAGCAGCATTCACCGCTTGCTGGGACGTCCCCGCACACCGCATCTCCGCGCTGACGCGGTTCGATTGGCCTCATGTTCCCGGCAGCGCCTGCTTGTCGTTGGTTTGTTTCTGCCACTCCTCGATTTTCTTCCGCAGTTTCGCCTGCACAGCCGCGTATTCCGGCTTGCCATAAACATTGCGCAGTTCCTGCGGGTCCTTATTGTGATCGAACAGCATGGAAACGTCGCGGTCGTGCAGCACCAGCTTGTAGCCGTCGGGCGAGATGATGGTGCGCGCATTCGGAGCGCCGGCATCTTCGTTTTTGTCGGAGTTCCATTGCACGATGACATTGCTGTCGGCACGCGTCCCGCCTTCGAGCATGGGAACCAGGCTTCTCCCGGAAAGCCCGGGGTTCTTTTTCCCCAACAACTCAAGGACCGTCGGCACGATATCGATGTGGCTCACCGGCTGCGTGACGTGATGCGGCTTCAGTTGACGGAAGGGCGCGCGCACCAGCAGCGGCACGTGCATCGCCT
>Ga0315294_10009558_pt1 | contig 10652 bp, 7 predicted proteins | sample YL17G13_40_MG_FD_203626 | JGI IMG/M metagenome (GOLD analysis project Ga0315294, IMG submission 203626) | Sediment microbial communities from Yellowstone Lake, YNP, Wyoming, USA - YL17G13_40 | ecosystem: Environmental > Aquatic > Freshwater > Lake > Sediment | place: USA: Wyoming | collected... | reverse complement strand
TCAATCTGAACATCCCCAATCATAAAACCCCAACCAATTGATACTAAACCTTGATGTACCGATGGTGGGGCAAATGAAGGTTCAAATCTAAACCCATATCGAAATGCAACTGAGTTAAACAAAGTATGTTCGATTCCTAATCCCATTTCTATGGTTTTTTGAAATGTGCTGTCAAGTACTTTCCAATCCGTATACTGCGTTGACAGTCCTAATTTAGTTGGAATCTCTCCTGCGGCTAAATAAGATATTGATAAATTATAATTAGCCGGGTATTTCTTAGAAATACTATTTTGCCAATTCTTTAAATTCATTCCGCTTTGATAATTAAAATGGATTAACAACTGGTCAATCGGCATTGCTGATATGCCGACCGTAAATCCAATTCCTGAAGGATTACCGGTTGTTTCCGCATCGACTGGTGTACTATTAAGAATTGAGTCGTGATAAGTGAATTTCCTCGAACCAAAATAATAATTTAATCCGGCACCAACCCCAAACATATTAGCAAATTCTTTTCCCAGCATGACTGATGCACTATAAGTCGTGCCAATAACCTTCAGTTCCTCTTCACCAACCTTGGCATAGAAATCATCTCGATATTCACGATAGAAGTAATAGTCATAAATATATTGCGGTCGCAGATTAACACCGATATTCATGAACTTTAAAGGGCATAAAAAGTCAATATTACCAATATTCCCACGGGTAAACAGATTTTCTGCAAATGATAATTCACCCAAAGAATTATCAAACTGGTCATATACTTGCTTAGTTCGTCGTTCCTGTAAAAATCCAAAGTTATACGATAAACCGATAGTCATTTTACCGATACTTTTTGCTAACGGGTTATTAAGAAATACTGTCGGTTTGAATAAATCATTACCTGCTAAACCAAGTGATTGTGCATCGGTATAACTCACCCGTCGACCAAAATACCAATCGGTTGGTATGCTGGCATGCATTACTGAAATAAATAGAATATTAAAAGTCAAAATCAATAAAATCTTTAATTTCATAAAATTGCTCCTTACCATAAAAAGTCTATCTGCAGTCCAACATTATAAATATCATTATGTGTAATAAAATCTCGTGCATTTACCAAAGAACCGTCACTATAATGTAATCCGCTGGTCGCCAATATTCCGGTATGTGGCAGTTCAGTAAACTTGCCTTTGAACTTAAATCTTAAAAGTAAAAAGTTAGCCGGTCTTTGGGTCATTACAAAATAGTACTTAAGTCCGCGACCATCGAGAAAATCAATACCGACATCTTCAAAAATCCATTGGCTAAGACCATCACATTTCCATGCGGTAAGACCAGTTTCTAATCCTATCGCATCTGAGAAATTATGTTCCCATGAAACGCCCAGAAAATCTCCCCATAAAGTCTTTTGACTATTATATTCCATTGATGGAGTTAGACCAACCGAACCTCTGCGATACTCACAGGAAAGAAAATTACGGTCAGTGAGACTGATCAGGAACCGAAAACTTGTCTCATAAGTATTGGAGGTAGTCGCCAGCACATCTTTTGGTAAATGTTTAAACTGGACTTTCTGACGCAGTCGGAATCGGAATGGAAATACCGGTCGGTATTCAAGTTCACCCTGAAATCGGAAATTATTTACACCATAAGCAAGATTACGCCAGATATCCATATAAGCGCGGGTAATAGTAATCTGTCGGGAAAGCTGATAGCGTATTTCTGTGTATAATCCCTGTTCTGCTTTTGGCGAAGGAAAGTATTGCAACACTGAGAAAGTCGGGTCAATTAAACGATATGGCTTTTCGAGTGGTGTATCTTCAAATTTAAATTGTTCGCAGAACCCGCGATTATATGGGTTATCGTAATTAACATCATAGTGTCTTAAGAGTGTTAAAAGATAAAGGTATTCGTATTGTGCCCGGGCTTTCAATAAATAAGCCATTCCGCCATTTCGTTGCCAGGCATATTCGCCTTCCATTGATATATTCTCAATTGCACTTCTGAAATCGAACGAGTAAAAATCCCTTTTGTTACCCTGAGTCGTTTGGACATAATTCGGGTCATCTAAATAAGTAACATCACCCGGTAAATCAAGCCACTTGGCTAGTGTTGAAAAATCTTTATTGTAACGGCATGCTAAAGTATTAAATCCTAAATATGAACCGGTTGGTATAACACTGATATCAGATAAATCTAAACCTGTACTCAAGCCGGTATTAGTTTCTACAAAAGTATTGTGGTTGGTTGGGAATGATAATTCATTTATTACATAATAATTAATAGTTCCGTCTGGATTCTCGATACCATCACGATATGCTTTGGAATAAAAACCGATTGCTTTGAGCCGACCTTGATTAGCTTGACCACCAATTCCGCGAAAACTTAAGAATGAGTTGTCGGTTAAGTCACCATAAATCCCCTGACTACGGTTATATGTTCGGGCAATCAGTTCTGCTGAATTGTCTAATAAGATTCCCTGTCCGAGTGTTACCCGATAATCCCCTAAAAATACTTTCTTAAATGGTGCTATATTATTCGCACTGATAAATCCTCTTAAATCATTTTGAAAAACACCGGGGTTGAAGTTTCTTTGCCATTTTAATCCACCGATAAAATTATTACCAATTCTTGCCCGAAAACGCTGGTTGAGAATTGTACGATGTGTTAATCCAACTAAATATTCCCGTTCATCATAAATTCGCTGGTAATATTTATCAATATCATTATCGGTAAGACCATTTGCATAGAATCGGTCATTTAATTGCAAACCATCATAGGATTGGTCAATATATGCAATTTGAGTGATTGGTTCATTTTCGGTCTGCTCGAAATTGTAGCCATAATCAAAATTGACTCGATAATCACCTGAAAATTTTATCGCCTTCGGGTCAGTGTATGCGACGAAATTTCGCATGTTGATATAACCATAATTGGATAAACCATCAACATCCCTTAAATCCCTTGTTTCCTTTATTTCCTGTCCCATTTGTAGGTGCTGTATGACTGCAATTGCATCGATTAAGGATACGTTTTCCAATAATATCATGTCGTCGATTGATGCTTTATTAATATTCATTGGTGTTATCAGCATATCCTGCCATTCTTCAACTGCAGCTTTGGTTGGTCCTTCTTCGACTGCTAATGATTTCTGGATTCGGTAAATGTATAAGTATTGCTCTCCCCCAACTTCGGGTTTAGAGATTTTAACCATTGGTTTAATCTCTTCAAACTTCTCAGCACTGATATCTTTAATATTTCTCAAATCATAAACACTGGTGAAACCTTTATAGTTTAAAAGATATGTATAAATCTCTTCACATGCCTTATAAGAAATTGGCAGCTGTCGGATTTGTTCAAAACTCGCTTTATTAAGATCAAGCTGATTCTGTAACGAATATGCAGAAATTAGAACGAAAAAGCCACTGAAGAATACTGATAACAAAATAACAAAAAATGTTAATCGGTGATTAATTTGTGGCGATTTTTTCATTAGAAACTGACTGCCAGACCAAAGTTATGGGTTAACGGCAAATCCGGATGGGTTGTCACCGCATAATCAATAAAAATATTTTTCATACCTGACCGAACACCAAAAGCAAAACGAATTGGTTCAGTCTGAACACCAGCTCGAACTGTCAAATAATCCTCGATTATCTGAAATTCCTGCCCAATTAAAATTCGTGTTGGCTTTCCCACTTCCTTTGAAATATCCAGCGCCGAAGTAATACCCGATGTTGGTCGATAAGCAACACCAAAATTTATCATTCTCGGCAATTCATATTTTACATCAGTTCCCAATTTTGGATTATTAATATTATGAATATAAAAACCTGCCTGCCAGCGCTTATAAACTTTGGTCATCACACCTAAATCAAGGCCAAGATTGTAACCCGTGCCAAAACCTTGTTGATATAACGAATAACCGCGTAGACTATAACCAAAATAAATATCACGCACCAGACTGAATCCGTGAGAAAATGATACAACCCGCTCAGAATTTAGAGAGATACCCATTTCCTGCAAGCTCACGCCAACCACGCCGACCTTTTTATTTATCGGATAAGCAAGGTCAAAGCATACGTCATGCAGATTAACCCCGACTCCGCCAAAAAGAAGTTTGTAAAAACTCATAACTGAAATATTTTCAACTTGAAATAAACCGGCTGGATTAAATTGAATCGCAGATGCATCATCCGCAACTGCGGTCATCGCATCTGCCATACCATCCGCACGCGCACCCGACTCCATATCCTCAAAAACCGCAAAACAAAAACTACATATTATTAAGCTAAATATCAATATTTTTTTCATAAGGCTAAATATTAGATAATAAAGTAATAATTGTCAAGTAATTATTTTCATTTATATTATATATATTAACACTGAAAATACAGAGTAAAACCGACCACGAATAACACTAATAATACAAATAACACGAATGTCATTCTGAGGGAGAAAAACGACTGTAACGCGAAGCGTAGTTGGAGTCAAAACGACAACCGGTATCTCGCACGATTTGCCTGATTGAGATCCTTCACTTTGTTCAGGATGACAAAAGCGGTAGTGTCATTCTGAGAGAGCACCAACGAAAGAAGAATCTAATTTAACCACGGATGAACACTGATTAACACTGATAAAAAGCAAGATTTGTCATTCTGAAGGAGAGAAACGACTGAAGAATCTCTTTTAACCACGGATTAACACAGACAAACAAAAATACTGTCGTTGCGAGCGGAAGCGTGGCAATCTCCGGTTCTGTCATTCTGAATGTAATGAAGAATCTCACCCCTATGTCTTTTTGGACTTAATTCAGTATCTCGGATTATAAAATAATCAAATCTTTTCTGAATCCTTTTTAAATCATGTAAGTCTAATGAAATAGTTTGCATGACTTGAAGTAATTTCGGATTGATTTATTGGAGGATAGAATGATAAGATGGAGATTGATAGTTGAAAACTTATTATTTTATGAATATAAAAAGATGCTTAACAAAACAAAACCTCCAAACCAGAGAAATCTGGAATATTCTTCATTTATCCACATTATTACATCATAAGTATCAATATTACAAACATTTAGCACATAATAACTGCCTCGCCCGGGGCATGCCCCCTGCCAGCCGACAGCATACCCGCCACAACTCAGGGAACGGTTACGGGGATAGCCCCGGGCATGGCCCTGATATCCACTTATTCAGTAAATATCATATAAGCTTACAATATAACTCACGATTATGCTATGAATCTTGCATAGGTTATAGCATACATAAGCATTATACCAGTCAGTCAGATATTCACTATGCCATCCGCTGGGATATCTGCTCTGGTAATCACTATGGCATATACTCTCGGTACTCAAAAAAAATCTCAATAACACATCTCGCAATAGAGATAAACTATTATATATGAAAACGAAAATAATGGTTAACGAGTTTGCTAAAAAAGTGTTAATATAAGTAATGAGAAAATACATCAGTACAAACCTAAAACCTATAGTCGGTAGTATTTTTAGGAGAGGAGATAAGGGTACCATTGTTCCTTGTCCTAAGATTGCTTTAGGGGATGGTTGGAAAGGAGGTGACCAAAAATATGGCAACACGCCCCGCATCAAGAAGACTTGATAAGTGGGATACCTTCTTATCAGGTGACGTTTTATCGAAAACCGTTGGTGAATACAAAGACAAGATGCACGAACAACTTTCGACCATCTTTCCACAACTTGAAACCTTAGAAAACGAAGTCAAATTAGTTTTGGCGGAAGCCGGAACATCAACGATTCAGAATCCGTTCTATCTTAACTATGGACGAGAAGTATGGAAATACGCATCCCGATTCTCAGGCGCTCAATTACTCAACGCAGTTGACATCATCGTCAACAAATGGGTTGGCAGAGGCCTCGACCGCGATACGCTTGAGAAAATACGCAATGTCATCTTCTCACTCGCTGCACCTGCACCGTAATAACTGACAAATAACGGATAAAACAAAGGAGACGGACAGACTGCCTGTTCGTCTCCTTTTGTCATTCTGAATGAAATGAAGAATCTCTCTTAACCATAGATTAACACGGATTAAAATGTCACCCTGAACTTGATTCAGGGTCTCTCCTTCTCCAAAAGATGCTGACAAATAAGTTGCCACTTATTTTTCTTTTCATTAATTGCTACCGCTATGTTAGTCACATTATATATTGCTTATCGAAAGTCAATATCATCTGAAGTTACAATTTGACCTTGTTTTACGGTTCTACTTACCTTAACTTTTAATTCACCTTTTTCGAAAGCAAGGCGAGAAAGAAGTTCTTCATCCGTTTTAAGAGATTGTATGGAGAGAGAGTCTAAATATCCGAGAAGTGACCCCCTTACAATTTTAACGAACCATCCTATACCCGGTGTTTTTACTTCTTTTCCATCAACAATGTGTTTAAAATAACTAGAGTTAGATTTGTCAGCAAGAATTGCAGCATCGGATACTTCTTTGCCACCATGAACAAAACCTGATCTATGCGAAAAGTATGCTGTTTTAAGAAGTTCATTTAATAGTTCATCATTACGTTCATCGTTACCCTTATACTTATCTGGCAGATACGAATAGACAAAACGACAGAAGCGCTCGCATTTTTTCTTATCGGGTTGTAGTTCAGAAAATAGAATGACATTATCTTGACTTGACATACATTCAATAGCTACGACAAGTAAGAAAAATGCAAAAGTTACGTCGGATGGAATAAATTCTATTGCAAAAGAGTACGCGTGGCAAGCCCTAATAAATTGGCGAGCTAGATCTACATCTAAAGAAAGAACCCTCGTAATATAGTTATCTAATTGTGTAGTATCTAAGACACCAAAAAACTGGGGATACGCTTTTCTCTCCGGAGCCTCAATTGGATACGTATTTACTGCATTTATGCTGAAGCCGATTCTTTTAATACGAGCATCAAAAAATACAGATAGAAGTTTACAAAGTATATTAATTTCATCTCTTGGGTTGCTACCATTTAGTTCTGGGGCTTTGTAAGTGTTTACAAAAGAAAGTAATCCTTCCCCTTCCGTTGCTGATGATATTGGTATTGACTGAAGCCGATAACGTCCAAACTTTATTTCAAATGAACCTGGTGGAAAAAGTTTAGAAAGACTTAATTTTGCTTCGACCACAAAATTCTTTTGCATTGCATTATTTCCTATTTATGTCTATATTCAGACAATATTTTTAAAATACCGATATTAAAAATCCTATTTATATTCAATGATTTTCTTTTCTTCTTCCGTTATCCCATACAGTTTGTAGACAATGTTATCTATTGCATTGTCGGTTTTAGTGATTTCTCTTTGTATCTGGTCTTTGGCATTACCTTTGGCGGTTTGTATTTTCTTATTCAAATCCAACATCACATCAACTAATGCAACAATTTCATCGTGTTGTTTCTTCTGCGTAGATATGTTCATATTACATTCAGGGAAACAAAAGGGGATTAGATATTCGGGGGTCAATCTATAAGCATTACCCCGTAACGCTGTACTTGTATTACTTATAAAATACCAGAATAATTTTGAGTTAAGAATTGCTAAATAATAAAAGATGCTACATTTTCCAATTTTTTCATTGAAAATTACACTATGAATAGCTGGCCCATGGAAAAATTCACCTTTTTCGTCATGACTAATTCTATTCTTCACTAGCATATCTGGAATCATTATCTTTGAATTTATATAACAATTAAGACTTCGTGGAGCTGAATATTTTAAAAAGTCCTTGCTGTTCATTGTTATTTTTCGTTTAAATAGAACATCTTTTACACTATTTAAATATTTATATGTTAAAGGATACTTTTTTTCCATTTCGAGTAAAGGTATCAAACTATGGTTGTCGTTAACAATTTTGTAAGGGAATAATAAAAGTATTTTTGTTACCGGCGTTGTATATCTCTTAATATCTTCACCATACAAAAATGGAACTAATAATTCATTTTCTAACTTTACGTTCTTATTAAGCTGTTTTGAAAATACCTCTGTAAATTTTATATTTTTATTAACAATTTCTAGTAAAAAAATATCGTCATTACCAGTCGAAGAACCTTTAAAAATTTTATTAGTAATATCAGAAAATTTATATTTTTGTGAGTAAATTTTATTTAGTATCTTTTGAGTTATATCTGCACTAAAAGTCCATGTTTTTGAGTTCAATATTTCTATATTTTTTTCTTCTAATTTTATACTCTTTAAATCTTGAAAATCTTCATTTAAATTAAATTTTTTATATAAAATCTTATTATTTTTTTCTTTCGTTAAGAAGAATAAACAAGTATATGTTGTCGCATTTTCAAAAATTTGGTTAGTAGAAAAATCTACGACTTTATATAGTGCTTTCCTTTGGTAAATTACATCTCTAATTTTTTCTCCCATTTCAGCTTGAAAAAATTTATGTGGAACAATATATCCTAAAATCCCATTTTTATTAAGAAGTGAATATCCTTTGTTTATAAATAGTACATATATATCATAACTTCCTAAAATTAGAGATGAATAATTTGTGTTGAAGAAATTAACCTGTTTCGGTGAATATTCATTAAGAGTTTGAATTCTTACATACGGCGGATTACCAATTACAACATCAAATCCACCTTCTTTGAATATATCCTTAAATTCTTCTTCCCAATTAAACGGCTTGACTTTGTAGTAGTCATCGCCAAAATATTTTTTGAGTTCTATCGCACTGCCTGAAATCAGCGAATTGCCACAGCGGATGTTTTTATCCAGCATCGGCAGAATATTTCTGCCAGGAATAATGCCAAATTCACCTTCCAGCATCTTTAACATCAAAGACAATTTAGTTACTTCTACTGCCTGCTCGTCAATATCAACACCAAAGATATGATTTTTTAATATCTCCGCTTTTTCCTGAATAGACAAACGGATTTCAATGTCAGAGTGCTTAAGGTCTAATTGTCGTTGAGATTCTTCGTCGCTTCGCTCCTCAGAATGACAAGAGGAACGGACACCCTCACCTTTTTCCTCTCCCGTCAAGGGCGAGGATTTCAATCTGTGTACATCTGTGTTAATCTGTGGTTTCAATCTTTTCTTTTGCTCTCGGTAGTAATTAAGCATCTCTTCATAAGCTCTAATCAGAAAACTGCCTGAACCGCAGGCGGGGTCAAGGATTCTTAGGGGTCGCACCCCTGATAATCCCGCTCTTTTTGGGGGTGCGACCCCCGCAAAACGCTCTTTTAGTATTTTGCCGACTGTATTCTTGACAATATAATCAACGATATATTCGGGTGTATAATAAACTCCGCCCGCTTTTCTCACTTCTGGTTTGAGTTCGTACTTGACCATCTGCGGTGTTAAGCGGATTGTGTAGCCAAGATACTGCTCATAGATATTGCCCAAAACTTCCAAAGGTATCACATCAAACTGATAAGGATTATAAGTATCCAGCACAATCTTATTCATTACCCGAAAATCAATCTGTAAATCATTTTCCCATTCTTTATGGCTGAACAAATCCGAATCAAAGGTGATATCAAATTGCTTGAATTTCGGTAAGAGAAATACCATTGTAGTTGTGCCGACCTGCTCGGTGCGGTCTTCAAATAGTTCTTTCAGCGTTTGACCGTGGACAAACTGGCGGTCTTCGCAGAACCGCATAAAAATAATACGGTCTAAAATCCGCTGGGTTATTTCTTTAAGATATTCGGCATTACGCTGTAAGTTGTCATTGCGCTGTCCGTTTCGGACCCTGGCAATCTCAGGAGATTGTTGATGTCGTTTCACTCCATCTATGCTTTGCATCACGGTCGTTTCACTCCCTCGCAATAACAAGTCGGTTGCTGGTTGAAACAAGTGCGGGTTATTCTTATAAATATCTTTTGCTAAATTTTCGCGCCAGTCTTCCAAATCAACAAGTATCGCCTTGTCAACTGGAATGCGGTCTTTGGGTTTTGCTAAGAGCAGTTTGTCAAGCTCACCATTGACAACCGATTCTTTGGATAATTGCCATAGCTTATCAAAATTATCTTCATACCACTTCCAGTATAAATTTATTTTTCTGCCCTTATTGGGATTTCTGATATCGGGCTTGACCGTAACATCAAACAGCATCAATTCTTCAAAATCGGTTAATAGCACAAATGGCACGCCCTTGCGGTTATAACCATAACTGACTGCCTGTTCAATGTGCTTTTTTAAGTCGGCTTTTAATGGTTTGGCTTCAACAAAGATTTTCGGCTTGCCGTCAATTTTCAGGCAATAATCGACCCGACCTCTTGAAATGCGCTCTTCAGGGCTGACTTCGTTATAATCATTCACATCCCAGCCCAGCACATCTTTTAATAACGGTTGAATAAATGCAGTCTTGGTTGCCTCTTCATGATAATCTTGTATTTTATCCTCATCAACAACCTGCTGATACTTTGTTATTAGCTTCGCTAAATTTTCTTTTGCCTTTTGCTTGGTCAGCTCCATATATACAATCTGAATTGTATAACCAAATATATAAAAATCAAGTGTTTATTTCACTTGACTTATGGTTTAAAATGGTCTATTAAACTTAAAGTAAATAAGTAAATATTACCAATGCGAATAATAAAAATATTTAATATCTGATGTGAAATTTACTTTTCTTGACATTATATAATATCCTAATTATACTGAAAAAGCTGCGAGGATGGC
>Ga0315294_10009556_pt1 | contig 10652 bp, 11 predicted proteins | sample YL17G13_40_MG_FD_203626 | JGI IMG/M metagenome (GOLD analysis project Ga0315294, IMG submission 203626) | Sediment microbial communities from Yellowstone Lake, YNP, Wyoming, USA - YL17G13_40 | ecosystem: Environmental > Aquatic > Freshwater > Lake > Sediment | place: USA: Wyoming | collected... | reverse complement strand
TGGAATTGCTCACCGCTGATCCGTAAGGTTATTTCTGAAGTTTAGGTCCAAGGTTTTCAATTTGTCATCCATCCCCCATCTCCAACCCAATTTTTTCACACCTTCGGGGAGGGGAGGGAGGGGGTGATTTTCTTTGGTTGCGGCTCTGGCGCGTTGTGTTCATCTGTGTCCTGATAAAAAAGTTTTTGGTTGCGGCTCTGCCGCACTGTGCGGGTCTCTTCAACAAAAATATCTTTTCTTTTCTCCTGCATCTATCGGATAATCAGCCCATAAAGGGCTCCTCTTGTCAAGATCGATTCGGGCCTTCACTCGGACCTGAGAAAGGGAACCAAAATGACCCTTGCCATCCTTTACCGGGAAGAATTGAAAGAGTATGATTTCGGGCCCGGCCATCCCTTCCGGGGAGACCGGTACGAGATCTTTCCCAAATTCCTGCAGGAAAAACTGCCGGCCAAAGACCATTATCAGTTCCAAAAGACAGACTGGGCCTCAGACGACGACCTGCTCCTCATCTGCCGGAGAGAATACATTGATTTTACCAGAACCTATTATCGATTGGCCAATCTGGGACAGGATTACAGCAGCATGTTCCTCCAGTTCCACAGCGGCGACAACCGTCCCCACGGCAGACCCGGGAAACTGGAGGAAGCCGCCCGGTTGATTGTGGGACAAGCGAAAAAAGCCTGCGACCTGGTGGAAAAAGGGAACTTCCCCAAAGCGGTCTGCCTGGGCGGGGGAATGCACCATGCCAAACCCAACTGCGGTGAAGGATTCTGCGTCTACAATGATGTTGCCTTCGCGGGAAAATATCTTCTAAAAAAATACGGCCTCCAGAGAATCCTCATTCTGGATACCGACGCCCACGCCGGCAACGGAACGGCGGAATATTTCTACGAGGACCCCCGAGTCCTCTTCATCGACATCCACCAGGACCCTCACACCCTGTATCCGGGAACGGGGTTCACTCACCAGATCGGGGAAAAGGAAGGAAAAGGCTACACCATCAACCTGCCCATGCCGCCCTATGCGGGGGATGACTGCTACCGGCTGGCTTTCGAGGAAGTCATCCTGCCGGTCACCTCGGAATTCAAACCGCAGATCATTCTGCGGAACGGCGGTTCGGACCCCCATTCCTCCGACAACTTGACGAATCTGGGGCTGACCCTGAAGGGGTTTCGGATGATCGGGGAGAAGGTGAGAGAAATGGCCCAGACCTGCGGGGGCAAAACGGTGGACATGATCGGTTCTGGTTACAACAAAGAAATCCTCCCCCACGCATGGTTTGCCCTCATAAGCGGATTGGCCGATTTTTCAGTTTCACTCGAAGAACCCCTTCATGACCCCGGCCCTCATCGCGGAGGGCCTCCATGGGATGAGACCCAAAGGATGATCAGGGAATTGAAAGAGATGTTGAAGGATTATTGGAAGTGTCTGGGCGGCCCTCCTCCATCCTAAGAAATTCGCGATGCCCTCCTTCTTCTGGCAACCCTCACCACAATGCCGGCGATCAAGGCCAGAAGGAGCAGGCCGATGATAACCGCGGAAAAAGCTCCCCAGGTCACCATCGTTCCCCGCGATAAGAGCGAAACCGGATTCCAATTGGCTTCGACGACGATCCTCCCCAGTTTGCCCCTGTATTTCTCGGGGACATCGGGAATTCCGTCACCGGTGGTGTCGGGGAAGCTCTTGATGTATTCCATGACCCCGATCCACTCTTTGAGCTCCTGGATACCGGGCTGACTTTTGTCGGCATCCACCCGGGAAGCAGTGAGGTCGTTAATCGGATTTCCGTTCAGGTCCTTGGGGATGATATTGAGGATCTGGTAGGTGTACTTGCCGATGATTTTGAGGAAGGCCGCGTTGTAGATATTCGTGGTGAGTCGGTAGAGGTTCTTATTGGACTCCGAGTAATCCAGAGGGACGTAGCCCTCCTCCTCGCTTCCCAGCCGGATATCCGTCACCCGGTCGAAAATCACCCGCCGGGGATTGTAGGTGAACTTCAACCCCGACACCTGCAGGAAATAGGAAACTCCTTTGCGGGGGTAGACACTGGTCAGCACCTCCAGGGCTTTCTTGATTTCCGAGGCGTAAAAGTAACAGCTGATCAGGGGATATCCCATGGTGTCGTCCATGCCGATGCCCAGGGGTATGGCGGCAAAGACATCCGTTACCGCCAGGGCGCCGGTTTTCCCCCGCAGAAGATCATCCCGGATGAGCCCGTTGGACTCGATGGCCAGCACGAACTTGGTCCGCGGGTCCTTCGGATCATAGTCCTTTTCGTTTGCATACCAGCGAATGGCATCGGCAATGAGATTGCCGAGATTGGACTCCTCCTCCTTAATCGTGAGGTCAAAGGCGGTCTGCCCGATCACTTTCTTGGAGGTGAGGTTTGCTCCCCGGAGAACCTCGTGGTCGATGGTCTCCAGGAACGAATCGATTTTTTTTTGCAGGACCATGTCGCCGGGAATCGATGAATTGATATCGATGAGCCGGTAGTTCTTCTGCCTGACCTTCCCGTTTTCCCAGAGAAGGTCCAGGACGCCGACGCATTTTCCGTAGGCCGATGCCTGGAGGATCAAGGTAGAGTTGATCACGATGGGTTTTTCCAGCCGCGTGTGGCTGTGGCCTCCCACGATGACATCGATCCCCTGGACTTTTTTGGCCAGGTCCTCGTCTTCCGAGATCGACTTCGCCTCCCTTACCCCGCTGTGGGAAAGGCAGATGACCAGGTCCACCTTTTCTTTTTCCCGCAGGACCTTCACCATCTCCCGGGAAGTTTCGATGGGGTCCCCGAATTTCAAGGGTGAGGCAAAGGGAGATTTCTCCGCCGCATCCTTCCCGAGAATTCCGAAAATACCGATTTTCATGCCCCCCTTTTCCAGAACCAGGTAGGGCTTCACCATGCCCCGCGTGAAAACCTCTTCCAGAGTGTCATCCCGGTCGCTCTCTTTGCTGAAGACGGGATTGGAAAAGACAATCGCTGGCATCCCTCCCCTGGCGGCCGCCGAATGAAGAATCCGGGCCAGGCCTCTCGGCTTGAGGTCAAATTCGTGATTCCCCAGGGTCAGGACATCGTACCCCATGTCTTTCATCAGCCGAAGTTCCATGGCCTCTTCCCGGGCCAGCATGTGGAAGAGGGAACCCATGAGAAAATCCCCGCCGTCGAGCACCAGGACCGGATGATTTCTATTCTCCTTCTCCAGTTTTATGACCGTGGCGACCCTGGCCCAGCCCCCTTTGGTCGCGTCGCCCCCGGTCATCTCCGGGCGATAGTCGAGGTTGGGGGGAAAACCGAGAATGTGGGAATGGAGATCGTTGGTATGGAGGATGGTGATTTCTTTCTCTCCCGCAAAAAGATCGGCGGACAGAAAAAGAAACCCGATGGCAATGAAAATTCTCAAGAATTTCATCTTTTGCTTCTCCCTCCAGGTTCAAAATTCCGGGGACGGATCACCGGCTGCGACCTACACCCACTCGGACACAAAAAGTCCGGATTTTGCATTGAGAGCACAAGGGAGAGATCGGCTTGCAGATCCCCTGGCCGAAGGCGACAAGATAGCCGTTCAGCTTTTTCCAGTAACGGACGGGCAGGATTTCCCGGAGGGCGAATTCGGTCTGTGCGGGATTCTTGGTCTTGATCAGCCCCCATCGATTGGTGATCCGGTGGACATGGGTGTCCACGCAGATTCCCGGCCGGTCATACCCGAGAGTGACTACCAAGTTAGCCGTTTTTCGTCCAACCCCTTTCAATCGAAGCAATTCTTCAATCGTGCCAGGAACCTTACTGCCGTATTTCTCCACGATTTCTTTCCCGATATCCCTGATCCTCCGCGCCTTGACCCGGTAGAAGCCCACGGGGTAGATGGCCTTCTGAATCTTTTCCGCGGACAGCCTGGACATCGCCTCCGGCGTTTGGGCCAACCGGAACAATCGCTGGGAAGCTTCCCCGGTAGTTTTGTCCTGGGTTCTCAGGCTGAGAATACAGGAGATCAGAATCTTGAAAGGGTCCCGGTCCTCGGCCGACATCTGGTCCAGCCAGGGAATACGGAGGGACTTCACCTGCCTGGTTACCAGGGGCCAGGTTTTGATGAATTCTCTGAGGTTCATTTGGCTCCCGTAAGATTTGTCAATGGGGTCAAGCTTTGCTTTTTGCCTTTTGAATTCCCAGGTCAAACATGAACCGTCCTGCGTGCTGAGTGCTGGGAAGAAATAACCATTTCCATGCTGCCCGTTGGGTGTTTCAGATTATAGAATTATAACGTATTGAAAGATAAAAAAATTAGGCCCCAGGGAAGAGATTGGGGCCTATCGATTGTTTGAAAGTGCCTTTTGATGAGCTAAGCTTTCAAAGCCTTCCGCACCAGTACGGCAATTTCCCCGGGGCTGTCGGCGATGGGAACTCCCGCTTCCTGATAAGCCCTAATCTTATTATCCATAGCGCCCCGCTTCCCGATAAAAACGGCCCCGGCATGTCCCATCCGGGATCCCTCGGGGGCGACCTTCCCGGTCATATAGGCTATGACCGGCTTGGTCATCTTCTGCCGGATAAAAGCGGCTGCCTTTTCTTCCTGGGTCCCGCCAATCTCTCCGTGGACCACCACCGCCCGGGTCGCCGGGTCTTTCTGAAAGAGCTCCAGCAGCTCGACCAGGCTGGTCCCTACGACCGGATCTCCCCCCATCCCCACCATGGTGGTCTGCCCGATTCCCTCCGTGGATAACAGTCCGGCCATTTCATAAGACATGGTGCCGCTTCGGGAGATGATGCCCACTGGACCGGGGGTGAAGAGGATGGCGGGCATGATGCCGATCTTGCATTTTCCCGGGGTGATCACCCCGGGGGTCGTGGGCCCGATCAAGGTTGCTCCATGATTCCGGACATAGGCCCGGATCCGCATGGTGTCATGAGTCGGGATGTGTTCGGTGATGAGAATGATGAGCTTCAGGCCGGCGTCTACGGCCTCCACGCAGGATTCTTCGGCCACGGGTGCGGGCACGAAGAGAACCGAGGTATTGATCTCCTGCTCCGCCATGGCCTCCCCGACGGAGTCATACACCGGGACGCCCTCGACTCGCGCGCCGCCCCTGCCCGGGGTGACCCCGGCGGTGATTTTCGTCCCGGCCTTCAGCATATGCATCGTCTGGACGGCACCCATCCGGCCGGTGATTCCCTGCACCAGGACTCGGGTTTTTTCATCTATCAGGATGCTCATTTTCCCAACCTCTTGAAGAGTTCCTCCACGGCCTGATCGGTGGGGATGGTCTTGATGACCGTCACCCCCCCCTCCTCCAGGACCTTCCACGTCTCTTCCTGAAAATTTCCGATGGCCTTGGCCACCACGGGGATTTTCACCTTGTCCTCCCGGATGACTTTCACCACCCCCTTGGCACCTTCGTGGATCGGGTTGATCCCTCCATACATGTTCAGGAATACACCCTTCAAACCGGGCTTTTTCAACACCAGCCGCATCACGTCGGCCATCTGCTTTTCCGTGATCCCCCCGCCCGTCTCCAGGAAATTCGCCGGCCGGCTCCTCTTGCTGATCAGGTCCACCGTGGCCATCCCGATCCCGGCCCCGGTGCAGATGATCCCGATGTCCCCTTCCAGGCCCACGTAGGTTACGCCGATGGTCTTCCCCTCCCTCGCCAGGGGGTCCAGAATGCGGGAGAGGGAGAGCTCCCGAAACTGGGGAAACCGGAAAAGGGCTGAATCGTCAAGCTCCAGGAAAGCGCCGGAGGCCGAGAAATTCCCTTCCGGAGTCATCACCAGCGGATTGAACCCGGCGTTGAGGGCATTCCACCCGGCATAGGTCTTAAAAAGCCTCTGAATCTGGTCAGCCAGCTTTACCGCTGCATCCCCAGTAAAACCAAGAGCCTTGGCCATTTTCCGGGCCTCATGGGACTTCAGCCCGTAGAAGGGGTCGGCATGAACGGTGGCCGATTTTGCAGAAGCCTGGGCTTCTTCATCCAGCTCGCTCAAGCCTTCGAGGCTGGCCATCACCAGGGGAGCGCCGGCCGCGCCATCGACCCGGATCGCCACATGGATCTCTTTTAGCACCGGGAGCACTTCTTCGACCAGGACTTCTGAAACCGCCTGCCCCTTATGCGGTTTCCTCAAGAGCCCCTCAGCAACCCGGCCTGCTTCTTCAGGGCTTCCCGCAGTTTGATGATTTCCTGCTTCCACCCCCGGGAGAGCCAGGACTTGAGCTTTGATGATCACCGGTTTGCCCATTTTTCGGGCAATCTCGGCGGCCTCTGAAGGACTCTTGGCTACCCCCCCCTGGGGGATGGAGATGCCCTGTTCTTTAAAGAGTCTCTTGGCTTCGTGCTCATAAAGGATCATCTCTTTATCCTTTTCCAGTTAAATGAAGAGAAGACTCGACGAAAAAAAGACCCCGATTTCCTTCAAGAAATGGGGTCATTCTCCTATTCCCAACCAAGCCTCCCATTTTTTACCGTGGATCCATGAAAAGAGTCAGAGAATAAGAAACTTAACCTGGGGGCGACATTGGAGATGAGTATACTAAAAAAGGAAAAGGAATTCAAATGGATTTCAGCCCAGGGTCCAGGTTTCATCCGCTAAGGAAGCAGGGTGCAGGGTACTTCGTGCAGGGATTTATCGCTCATGAACGGAACAGCAGCGTGATGAACAACGATGATGCAGGGTGATCAAAAAATAAGCAAGGGTCGCAAATCGAAGACTGCGCCCAGTCTCCTGCGGATAAAAGAGGTACAAGAATAGGACTGAGTTTGAAATTCTGAGTCAGGGATTTGATGGTTTGCCGCGGGCCTTCTTGCCTTGCGGACAGGTGGAAACACAAAGGCCGCAGGGGTGTTCCCGGCGGTATTCGCTGCATTTTTGCACGTCGAACCGAACCTCCCGTCCCTCAGCAGGACTGAACTCAACGCCGGTAAAAGCCTTCACCGGACAGGCATCGATGCAAACGCGGCATTTCCCGCAGGGCTTGTCCACGGGAGAACCCGGCTCAAGGGGGGCGTCGGTCAGGACGGAAACGAATCGGATTCGGGGGCCAAACTGTTCGGTTAAAAGCAGGCAGCTCTTGCCGATCCACCCTAAACCAGCCAGATGGGCGGCCAGCTTGTGGGAAAAAATTCCCAGGAGCTTATCAAAATTGTAAGGGGTGGAACCGGGAACCGGGAATGCCTGGAAGCCCCGGCCGATCAACCAGCGGGTTACGTCGTAAGCCAGGAAATCCAGGGATTGGGTAGCGACGTCATAGACGTGGTGCCAGTACAGGCTGTGCCGGCGCGGTTCGTGGGGGGTGTGAGAGTCCACAATCCAGTCGTTGAGCCGTATGCCCAGGGATACGGCCCGGGGAAACTGGCCGACCATGGAAGGGCCTTGGGTAAGGATGAAATTTCGCACCGGAAATAGGTCGGCAATTCCAACCAGGTCAGTCCCTCTGGTCCGGCAAAAGTTCCCAAGCTCCTCGTTCAAAGAAACGGCGTCGCGGTGCATCGTTCCCCCCTCCTGTCCCTTTCTGGATAACTTCATTATACTGATCACCCCAAATTTTGAAAGCGAGGAAACCCCCGCCGTGCGGGTGGAAGGATTGAAATGGGAAAAGGGTTCAAAATTTCTTGCAGGTTGCAGGAATAGCCTCTATGATAATTTAAAGAGAGGGGTTGACCGTTGATGGCCCTTTGGGGAATTCTTTTCCGTTGGCCCATCGACTCCCAATCGTCCTTTTTGCAAATCAGAAGGAGAAGATCATGAAGAATCGGGAAAAACTTCTAAATGAGGTCTTTGAGCTGGCGTTGCATAATGACATGACCTATCGCGGCTGAACCCAGTCCGTTCTTGCGGCTCTGCAAGAAAAGCTGAAAGTGGGAAGCAAGGCGGTGTTCAAGGCGGGAAGCGCTCTGGCCGGCGGAGTGGCCCGGATGGGGGAGACCTGCGGGGCCCTTACCGGGGCCATCATGGCGGTGTGCTGCCTGGTGGGGCGGGAAAAGCTGGAAGACCGGGCACAATACGGAAGGGCCATGGAAGAAGCTAGGCAGGTCTGCAACCATTTCCGGGATCGAATCGGCCACACGATTTGCGCGGAGATCCATAAGATCCGCTATGGAAAGGTGTATCGCCTGATTGACCCGAAAGAGCGGGAGGCCTTTCACCATGAAGGCGGCCACAGCCGGACCGGCTGCCCCGAGGTCTGCGGCGTTGCGGCGCGGGCCGCTGCCGAGGTCATTTTAGATATTCAGCAGAAATCGCCGAAGAAAACACCCGCAAAAACTCCCGGGTTGAAGCGGACCAGAAAAGAAAAAGGCAGGAGGTGACCCGAAATGGCCGATCTGAAAACCTACCGGGAATATGGGGATGAGCTGGAAAGGCGACTGCGTTTGAAAACCTTTCCCCTTGCGATCAAGATGTTGGCGAGCGAAAAGGATATTCCCGAGGGGGCCAAAAGGCCGCTGAGGGATTTCGGCCGTCATTTCTCCCTTTGCCAGGTTTTCCAGATGTCCCGCCGGGAAGGAAGAATCCTGGCCATGGTGAAAGAAGACCACTGGTGTTTCGAACCGGTCGTTGGCTTAGGTTTGGGTGAGCCCCCGGCTTACTTCATGGAGGGCCATAACCGGTATCCGAAAGATGTGGCCACCCTGGAGGCGGGAAAACATTACGCGGATGAATTTCCCCGGTTGAAGGTCGGGCAGTACGTCGGAATGGCCTCTGCTCCATTAAAGTCCACCAATTTCGAACCCGATGTAGTGATGGTCTATTGTGACGCCTCTCAACTTTGCCTGCTGCTTCTGGGCAGAGAATACAAAGACGGGTACAACCTGAAATGTGAGATTTCCGGCCATGCCGCCTGCGTGTACGGGGTCGTTCCGGCGATCAAAACCGGGGAATGCCAGGTGGCGGTGCCGTGCCGGGGAGACCATTACCGGGCCATGGCCGGGGACGAGGAGATGATCTTCACCGTCCCGCGGGGGAAACTGGAGGACTTGATGTTGGGCCTGAGGGCCATCGAGAAGACGGGCTCCAGGCTGCCCGTCGGCTATTCGTTCCTCCCCGAATACCCCCTCCCGGAGAGCTACAAGAAAATCGGCCAGATGATGGGCTATATCAAATGAGCAGGGCCTCTTTACCCCCTATCTGGGAGGAAAAGCGAATTTGGAAGAAAGTGGTGATTTCCACCAATGTCCCCTTGGCAGGGAGGGTGCAAGATGAGGAAGCTGGCGGCTTTGATTTTGATCGTTGGGATTTTAGCGCTCCTGGCGTCGGGGTGCACCTGGGCTTTTTCCAAAGACACCATCGTTCGGTGCCCAAAATGTTCGACCGTCTTTTCGGTTAATGATGAGGATATCCGCCTGCAGCAATTAAGGGAATGAGGGCCTGAGAATTTCCCAGACGACCGATGAGGAGGTGGCGATGAGCAACTCCGAGTGGCTGAAACTGAATGAAGTTCCGTGGGAACCTTTCGGCGGGAAGACCAGGGATATCTTCCGCAAGAGCCTTTCGGCAACGGCTTTTCCATCCGGGTTCAAGGCCAATCTCACCCTGGCCAAGCCCGGGGGAGAGTTTCCTGATCACGTCGACCCGTACACTCACATTTTTTACATTCTGGAAGGTGAGGGGGAGGCCTTTGTGGAGGGGCAGAGAATCCCACTCCGGGAAGGAACCGCCCTTACCGTTCTGGCCGGGAAGAAACATGGTTACAAGAACCCCGGACCCGCAGACCTCCTTCTGATTACCATGAATATTTACGAGGGGGGGCAGAAGAAATGAGCATTTTGAAAATTCTAACGGATATCGACAAGGCCACCCAAGCCCTGGATAAGGTGACTCAGGCTGTGGACAAGATCTCGGCCATAGGCGAGTCCAAGTCTGCTCCTCCCAAAAGAGCCTTGACCATTGAAGAGCGGGAGAAACTGGTAAGGGCCCGGATCAAAGAAAAAGGGTTGCAGGCGGTGTTCCGGGATATTTATCCGGATTTGTAAAAGCTGCTCGTTACTGGTTCCTGGTTGCTCGTTGCTGGTTGCTGGTTATCGGCAAATAACCGATACTTGATGCTTGATATTGGATGTTGGATTCGTGAGCCAAATTTCTTTTTCCCTTAAACCCTTCCCCCCATTCCGACTGGATTATACCGTTTGGGTTCTGCGCCGGAGGCCGGATAATATCTGGGACCGATGGGACGGTCAGGCCTACCGGCGGGTTCTGGTGGTGGATGAAAAGCCTCTGGATATAGCGGTTACCCAGACCGGGCCGCCGGAAGAGCCCGAACTGAAGATCGTTGCTACCGGAACACGACTTAAACCCGATACAGAATCCAAATTGACCGCAGTCCTGGAAAGGTTGTTGGGTTTGAAGACCGACCTGGCGGGCTTCTACCGCCTTGCCGCAAAGGACCCCAAGCTGAAACCCCTGGCCTTTAGCTTCCGGGGGATGAAACCCCCTCGATATCCTTCCGTCTTCGAAGCCCTGGTCAACGCCATCACCTGCCAGCAGTTCACCCTTACGGCCGGCATCCGCCTCCTCAGCCGGCTGGTTGCCAACTATGGAGCGGCCTACCGAAACCGGAACGATGTTTTTCATGCTTTCCCGTGGCCCCGGGACCTGGCCCGCGTGGAAATGGAAGACCTGCGAAAGCTGGGGTACAGCCGGCAGAAAGCACGCTCGTTGATTGATCTGG
>Ga0315294_10009555_pt1 | contig 10653 bp, 11 predicted proteins | sample YL17G13_40_MG_FD_203626 | JGI IMG/M metagenome (GOLD analysis project Ga0315294, IMG submission 203626) | Sediment microbial communities from Yellowstone Lake, YNP, Wyoming, USA - YL17G13_40 | ecosystem: Environmental > Aquatic > Freshwater > Lake > Sediment | place: USA: Wyoming | collected... | reverse complement strand
CAATTCTCAGTAGGGATTATCAGTGGAGAGACGGACATCTACTGATATAAAGCAACTATTATGCATACAAGCTTGATTCTTCTTTTGAAACAATCCGTCCATCTTTAAGATAAATTATCCGGTCAGCGAGCGCACCGAGTTTAGGATTATGGGTAGTCACTACTAGCGTAAGACCGTCTTCTTTATTAAGCTTTCTGAATAATTCAAATATCTCCTGCGAGCTTTTGGTATCCAGGTTTCCAGTAGGCTCATCCGCAAAGAGCACTTTAGGGGATGTGGCTAGCGACCGGGCAATGGCAACCCTCTGTTTTTCTCCGCCTGATAATTCTTTCGGCAGGTGATTGATGCGCTGGCCTAACCCTACTTTCTTCAAAAGTTCAATGCAGTGTTTTTTATTCTGCACGGCTCTGGCAAAATACAAAGGTAACTCCACGTTCTCCAGGGCAGTAAGCGTAGGAATGAGCAGGAAATCCTGAAAGACAAAACTGATAAATTTTCGGCGCATAGACACCAGGGTCATTTCGTTTGCCTGTGAAACATCCTTGCCCATCACGCTTAAACGGCCGCGGGCGATCTTACCCAGACAACCCAGACTATCCAGAAGCGTGGTCTTGCCTGAACCCGAAGGCCCCATAATTGCGATAAAATCTCCGGAGTAAATTTCCAAGTCAATATCCTTTACCGCCTGAATCTGCTCTGCCGGCAGTTTGTAAACCTTGGTTAATTTTTCCGCTTTAATAATGCACTCTTTCATTTTTATTCTCCTGAACGTATTGCTTCTATCGGCTTCATCAGCGAAGCTCTCAAGGCCGGGTATGTCCCGGCAAGCAAACCCATCAGCACTGTGCCTAAGAACGATACTGCAAGAAGCGAGGGTTTAATAAACACCAACCTTCCTGTAGGCGCATAGGGCAAAACCTGCCGGATAATCTGCTCGACTACGCTACTGCCTAAAACCGCAAGTATTACACCTAGAGCTCCTCCGAGCACGCAGATCAAGGTGGTCTCCATCCAGATGACTTTAAAGATATCTGTTGCCGAAGCACCCAGGGCTTTCATCACTCCGATTTCGCGCGTGCGCTCAAAGACTGACATCAGAATTGTATTGGTTACTCCGATGATGGCGATGAATACGGCAATGAATGCAACGGAACTTGCCATTGCCCGAGCTGAAGAAATCAGATTGAGGATTGTTCCGCGCACCTGGGCAAGGCTAACCACCTGAATCCCCGGCACATTGTATAAATCTTCCTCAAACTGGGCAATGGTGCGGATATCTTTCAGTTTTATGCCGATACCGGTGAGTTTATTCGGCAAATCAAAAATTCTCTGGGCAGCAGCCAGGGGGATAAAGATCATCCCGTCATCCTGAGTCCCGGTTCTTTCAAAAATCCCCTTCACTGTCAAAACCTTATCCTGACCGGGAATAAAAATCTTATCTCCTACAGAACGCTGCTCCACTTCTGCTGCCTCGTAACCCATAATTGCTTCATCAACATCCTCGCCGGAAAACCACCCTCCGGACTTAAGCTTGGACCAGGGTTTAAGCTCAAGATATGATTTTTCTATCCCCATGTACAGAGCAAATGCACCGCGGCCTCCTGGCCCTTCCTGGTTGTACACGCTGGAAACGAGCTGCGGAGTAATCTTATCAATACGCGGGTCAGCGACAATGCGCTTGTAGACATCCTCATCCATATAACGCAGTCCCCCACCGCCCTTAAGCATAAGCGTAGCTGCTTCATAGGGGCAACCCTTAGCCGTGACCAAAAGATGGTAGCCGAGTTTATCAATGTCATTGTCCAGGCCCCGCTGGTAACCGGCATCAAATCCGAACAGGCTCACTAATACCGCCACTGCTACCGCCACTCCACCTATAGTAAGAACGCTACGGATTTTTTTTCGGCTTAAATTTTTAAAGGCAATACTAAACACATTCATTTTATCTGCACTCCTTCCCCGATTACTTCTATCTGAATTCCTTCCTTTCTCACCACGCCCTGCGCAATGACCTGATGACCTCTGACTTGAGGAATGGCAAAATAAGAAGGATGCAGGTTCACGTAGATAGTGCCGGTTGCATCTTTTAAAAAGAACCAGCCTCCCGCAGGACACTCATCCATAATCTTACCTTCAATTCTTACGGTCTTTCCGGCAAATTGCTCCGGCTTCGCCAAAATATCTCCGATAGGAGTAAGATTGGCCTCGGTTATGGGCTGGCCAAAGGACTTACCTTGCTGGGCACAGCCGAAGGCAAAAAATACCGCCAGAACAGTTATTATTGTGAGCACAAAAATAGTGATTATTTTCATATGAGCACCTCTCTTTCTTATTACTGCGGTGTTTTTTTAAACTTAAGTTCCTTAAGCAGTATCAGGTTTTTCTTTAATCCGCGCAAGGTCGCCAAAAAATCCGCATGGCTGTTTTTGCTGGGGTCGCTAACCGAAAGATTACCTTTAAGAAAATCCTCCAGCGTCAGACCGATAAACTGCTGGGTAAAATTCTTATCCATAAATCTGGCAGCTTCCGGAGAAGACATCTTCTGGTAATAAAAATTTAAAATCTTTCCTTTGAGGTCTGTGGCTAAAATCAACTGCATCCCGCCGTAGGTGCCCTTTTGGTTTATGCCGTGAATGTGCGCAATCACCTCTTTGCCCTTGAGCACGTCATAAAAAGAGTAAGGCACATCAATGGTCTCATATACCGTATCCAGCTTGTCGCCCAGCTCCTGCTCTATTTTCTGAAATAATGCCTCATCCCCTGCTTCTTTGATGCTGATAAAGTCAGTGCGGTAGCCGGTGGACTCAGGAAAAATTCTTTGCACATCCCGGTCAGGGTCGTTCAGGGTACAGCCTACCGCAGCCAATGCTTCAGTATAAAATGCGCACAAAAGTAAAGCGATAAAGATAATAAAGCATCTTTTACCTACCGTAAAAATAGAATTGCGCCAGGAATAACTCATCTTCCCTGCCTTCCATAAGGTTAAAATCATGGGCAAATGCCAGCCGAAGCGTAACTTGAGAATTCAGTTTATACGCTGCGCCCAGAGTCACAGTAGAATCATCAGTACCTTTCCTATCTAAATCATGAAACCAGGACTGAAACTGTAACTGCAGCTCGCAGTTCTGTAACTTAGGTAAGGTATAATCAATTTCATAAAGGTAACCCAGTACATCCTTATTCTCATCTTTACCAAAAGCCGCTTCTGCCTTAAAAAGATACGGCCCAAAAAGATACTGGCCATCCAGGCCTACTCTTTTTTTCAAAACTGCCTGCTCAGATAAAAGCTCGCCGCGGGGAAAAGTGGACATACCCACGATTTCAAGCACCTTACCATACATCAGCGAAAGTCCGCCTTGTAAATTTCTTCCTGCGGGAGTCCCAATCCGGGATGTAGCCAGAAAACTTCCGTCTTTCCTATATATACTCATACCTGAGCTAAGTTGTAACGCGGCGCTGTAATCAAAATTAGGTAATGCGCCTTCAAGCGCAACTCCCCAGTCCTTTTTAAACCCGATATTCTTCGGGGCCAGAGTCTGTAAAAGCGTAGAATGCGTATCCAGAACCTGCTCCAGGCCAAATGCCGGGTCAAAATGGCCGAATTTAATTTTATGCACCGGGCTAAGCTTATACTGCAGCCAGGCATTGTGAATTTCCAATCCCCAGGCATCTTCCCAGGCCTCGCTACTATCATAAGCAAGGCGCAGCTGTAAATCCGCAGTCAAAAAATCTCCATAGTCATTTGAGAACTTGCGGTAATATTCAAAGCTGACTGAATTCATCAGGTCTGAGCTCTTACCGACCCACTCTTTGCGGTCAGAATAACCGGCGATGAGATTCAACTCTTTATAAAAAAGGGATTGGTCGGCAAATACCGGCGCTGAAACAAAGAAAATAAAAACTATTGTTGTGACAACGATTAACCTCATCCCTACCCTAATTTATGCAGCATGCTTATCACTTTTACTATCTCCCGCATTTTTTTGTTTCTTTCGCTTTTATTTCCTCCGCGAAACGCTGCCTGCACGCATCCTGCGATGTGTTTGGCAAAAATCTTCTCGGAAACACGATAGAGCGCATTGATAGCCGCATGCAGCTGAATAACGATATCAATGCAGTATTTTTCTTCCTCAATCATCTTCTGGATACCTTTAACCTGGCCCTCTATCCTCCTTAAGCCGTCCAGCTGCTCCTTATGCGTGGTTTTTTGTTTCATGCATCCTCCGTATTTTTGTGATCTTCTATTCTTTCGCTCTTTGACAAGAATAACATACCCCCTAGGGGTATGTCAAGTATTTTTTTATAAAAACTATTGTTCGATTGCTGCACCAATAGCCTTTAGACTTGCGCGTTATTCAAAGAGAAGGAATCATTGGAGGCTTTTAAGGATAGATCGGTAAGAAATTTTGCTTTGAGCAGGCCTTCATCCCACTCTCCCTGCGGGGTGGAATCCCAGACAATACCGCCGCCGATTCCCATTTCTGCGCAATCCTGGCGGATTAAAACCGTGCGGATAGGGATATTGAAAAAGAGGTCTTTATTGGGAGCGATATAGCCGATGGCACCGGTATAAATCCTGCGCTCCTCGCCCTCAAGCTCCCTGATAATCTGCATCGCGCGTATCTTGGGCGCTCCGGTAACCGAACCGGAGGGAAAAAGCGAAGCCAAGAGTTGGTAAAGAGAGAGGTTTTTATCCACCTGGCCGGTCACGGTGGAGGTCATCTGATAGAGTGTTCTGTATTTGGCTACTTCGAAAAGTTTCGGCGCCTGGATATTTATTCCTACTCTTCCCAGGTCATTTCGGAGCAGGTCGGCAATCATCACATTCTCCGCCCTGTTTTTCGCATCATATTGGAAGCGTAGCCGGGCCGCAAAATCAGAAATCATATGACTTCCCCGCGGCCAGGTGCCTTTCATGGGCTTGGTTACCAGGCGGCTGGATACTTTCTTGATAAACATTTCTGGCGAGAGAGAAAGGATATGAAACTGGTCTGTTTCGATGTATGCAGGATAAGGCACGGGTTGTTCTAGCAACAACATAGTATATAAGGAAAAGGGGTCGCCCTGAAAGGTAAGCCTCAATTTTATACAATAGGTAACCTGGTATACGTCTCCTTTTTCAATATAGTCGCGTATAGCCTGAATATCTAAGGAATAATCATCTTGGGAAATGTTCAAACGCAGATCTTTCAGTCTGTTTTGCCAGGAATGTCTTTTGCTGCCGTCCTGGTTACTGAGCGGGGCTTTGTACGCTCCCATGTAGAGGAGAGGAAAATCATAGGTCTTATTTTCTTGCAACCTCTCCTCAAAGCAATATCCGGCTTCATAGGAGAAGAAACCGGCTAAATAATATCCGGCTGCAAGCGCACGCTCAATCTCTTCGAAACAGGCAATAAACGATGCTGGGTCAGTGCAGGATATGATGAATTTGGGGTCTTGGAATAAAAACGATTTTTTTTCGAACTGGATTAATACTCTCATGACCCTTAAGGAAGGCCGGGATGCCCCGCAAGGAGATCAGGGGGCTAAAAGGTCATGGCCGGGCAACTCTTTTGTTTGTGCACCTAATTATATCCGGAATATAGCGCTAAGCAAGAAAAATCATATTTTTATTATTCATATCTTAATGCTTCGATGGGGTCAAGCTTAGCGGCTTTCTGGGCGGGCCAAAGTCCAAAGACTATTCCTACGGCTAAAGAAAATGTAGTTGCCAGAATTATTGAAGACCAGGAAACCCTTACACTCCAGCCGGCAAAAAGAGTAATGAGCACGGCTGTGCCGCCACCCAATAAAATTCCCGAGACACCCCCGAGAAATGACATCAATACGGATTCAATCAGAAACTGAGCCATAATATCTTTGTTAGTTGCCCCGATGGCCTTACGCAGGCCGATTTCGCGCGTGCGTTCCGTTACCGACACAAGCATGATATTCATGATGCCTATGCCGCCCACTAAAAGCGAGATAGCGGCAATCGCACCTAATAATAATGACATTGTTTTAGTAGTAGCTTCTAACGTGTTTTTAATGTCTGCCATATTCCTAAGCTGAAACGTGTCTTGTTCGTCTTTCGTAACAAGATGGTGCTGCTTTATAATGATCTTGGTTATGGAGTCCTGGACACTGGCTATTGCACCCGGACTCGCTGCTTCTACAGAAATTGAATCGAGATACTCTTTTCCAAAAACCCGGTACATGGCAGTGGTGATAGGAATAATCACCGTATCATCCTGGTCACGAAAACCCGTTGCGCCCTTTTCAGGCAGTATTCCGATGACTTTGAAATTACTAAGATTTATCTTTATTGTTTCACCGAGAGGATTGGCATCTCCAAAGAGCTGCTTAACTACTGTCATGCCCAGCACCGCGACCTTATCCCTCATTCTTACCTCTACGTCCGTGAAAAACCTTCCCACTGCGGGAATTGCGGCGCGCATAGGAGCATACTCAACGTCGTCCCCTTCTACCTGAGTGTTCCAATTTTTATTTCCATATACAAGCTGGCCACTGCCGCGGACCGAGGGGTTAACCCTTTTTACCTCATCGGAAAGTTTTTCAATTGCCGCCACATCTTGAAAGGTAAAACGCGTCACACCTCCTGCCCCGGAAGATATCCCATGGACCCTTGCAGAACCCGGCATCACCTGAATAAGGTTTGAACCCAAAGACATCAACTGCTTCTCAATAGACTCTTTTGCTCCTGTCCCAACGGCAAGCATGGCAATCACTGCTGCAACACCGATCAGTATTCCGAGGATGGATAAAAAAGAACGCATTTTATGCGATACCATTGCGCCAACCGCCTGACGAAGATATTCTAAAAACTGGGTCTCTCTTGCCTTCCTCTCTTGTTTCGATAACACCACGTCGATTATTTGATCTGCCTGGCTTTCTTCAGCACCCGGACTTATCGGAAAGTCCGGTGTTCCGCTTTCTGCGGAAGAAGGCTTCAACACCGCTCCTTGTTTTTCATCGGAAATAATTTTTCCGTCAAACATGCGGATAACGCGTTTGGCATGTACGGCCATTTCATTTTCATGGGTCACCATGATAATGGTCTTGCCTTTTCCATTCAAGCCCTTGAGGATCGCGACGATCTCTTCTTTGCTTTTTGAATCGAGGTTGCCTGTGGGTTCATCCGCGAAAATAATCAAAGGGTCATTGACTAATGAACGGGCAATGGCTACACGTTGTTGCTGGCCTCCGGAAAGCTCATTCGGCCGGTGACTTATCCTATCCGCTAACCCAACCTCCTCTATCCTTTGCTTTGCATGTTCCTTCAAATGCCGCTTCCCTGCATAGACTAAAGGTAACTCTGCATTTTCAAGCGCCGTCATCCTGGGCAAGAGATGAAATTGCTGAAACACAAAACCAACCAAGCGGTTGCGTATGGCTGCCAACTCATCGTCAGAGAGATCATTAAGCTTCTTTTGCCCCAGATAATACTCTCCTGAATCAGGCCTATCGAGCAGGCCCAAGACATGCAAGAGTGTGGATTTACCGGAACCCGAAGGCCCCATAATCGCCACGAACTCCCCCGGCGTAATCTTCAAGGATACGTCCTGCAAGGCCCTGACCTCTTCTGAGCCCATCTGATAGGTTTTGTAAATATGTTTTAGCTCGATCATACGTTCGCGGCCTCGAAACCGCGCCCTAAATGTGCGCGCAGGTGTGTGGCCGCTTTAGTATCAACCTTTGGCTTAGGTATAGCCGTAGGTTGATTATCTTCTTCGGCTAGGCAGGAACGGGTTAGTTCCCGCGGCGCTCGCTTTGGGAAGGGAATACTTTTTTGTTTTCGCTATTATCCTATCTTTCTCATTAATCCCTGAAATAACCTCTATGTTTTTATCATCCGTGACTCCCAGCTTGACGGCCGTCTTTAATGGTTCTTTGCCATTGTTCTGTCTTTGTAAAACATAAGTTTCTGCGTTTTCTTTATATACCGCATCCACGGGGATGAGTAAAATGTTTTCCTTGTCCTGCTGTATGAAGTCCACAGACGCATTCATCCCGGAACGGAAAAAAGAAGTCACCTCCTGCGGTATGATGTCAACCGGATAGATAGTGACGTTATTGACTGTTTTTGATTCATAATAGATATGTTCCACCGAGGACTTTATTTTGGTATCAGGATAGGCATCAAGAGTAATAATTGCCTTCATTAAAGAAGTGATTTTACCGATATCTGTTTCATCAACCTGCGCCCGGACAATCAGGTGGTCTGATAATACCACTACTGCATCAGCCGTAGTGATGGTCTGGCCGGGTTGGGTTGTGGCTACGATGACTTCGCCGTCAATAGGTGCCGGCAACGGTATCGGTTTATAGGTCTCTTCCCAGTATTCATAAGACTCTTCTCCTTTACCTCTGGCTGCATCCAATAAAGCCGCTCTTTCGGTGGAACTCATCCAGACCAGGATTTGCCCGGTTTTGACCTTATCTCCTTCCTGGACTAAAATCTTTTCAATCCTGCCATTAACCGGCGGTTTTATTTCCAGACGGTTTTTGGGAAGGACTGTTCCGGTGCATGAGATAAAGATTCTGATGGAGCCGATAACCGGACTGATTTCTTTGGACACTTCACCGTTAGATCCCTTTTGCTTCATCTTTGCAATATATACACCGACGATACCTAAAATGACTATGACCACAAAAAATAATGTCAATTTTTTAATCCGCATATTCTAACGTCTCTCCTTTCGCCTGAATCCAATTTGCCTCAGCAAGTAAGGCGTTTGCCTGGGCATTGAGAAAAGTCTTTTTTACATTTACCAAGTCGTCTTCAATAATCGTCCAGTTATCAAACTGAATCAACCCCAAGGAATATTGCGCCTCGGCAATTTTGGCGCGCTCTTCGGCTGCATCAAGGAATTTCTTTTGCACTCCTACTGTCCCTACGCTATCCTGTAATGATGCCCAGGTTTGCTCAAGGGCCACGATAAGACCGTCTCTTGTGCTGCGTTCATTCTCCCGGGCCTGATTAAAAATTGATTTTGCCTGGTCTATTTCCGCCAGTCTTAATCCGCCTTCGAATAAGGGAAAGGATAATGTTACCCCTGCATTCAACTGGTCATTTTGGGGCAAGAAGCGAGCGCCGCTTCTACTGGCTCCTGTCTGTGCTGAAAGTTGCGGGAAAAAATTTGCCTGGGCAGCTTTAATCCCAAAGGAAGCAGAATTCTTCTGGGCAATAAGTTTTCCTAAAGAAGGATTATTGTTGGCCAAAGTTTCAAAATCAGGCTTCTCTAAGGCCAAGTCGCTTACCTTAAAAGCTCCTTCCGCGCGCAGCAGTGACCTTTGAGTCCTGCCCATTTCTTTAATCAGTTGCCTTTGTGCCACCTCAAGAGTCCTCTTCGCTTGGCTAATTTCAAATTCAGCCTGGGCTAAATTTGCTTGCGCATTCAACAATGCGCCTTTGTGCTCTAAGCCGGATTCATAACGCAGGGTAATCAGTTCTAAATTACCTCTGCGGATATTATAGATTTCCTGAGTAATATTTAATAATTCTTGCGCCTTAAGTACATCTATGAAAGCGGTGCGCAGCCGCAACCTTACTTCGCTTGAAGTATACTTATAATTATACTGAGCGGCTTTGATATCTTCGGAGGCAGCCTTGACATTATCGGCCGTCTTAAAACCGTCAAACAACAATTGCGTGCCTGTCACTCCGTATGAGTAGGAATTAGCCATCCTGCTGGTTCTCCCTGCAGAGGTGGTAGTGGTTGTTTTTGTCCGGGAAGCATCTACACTAGAGTCTATCTGGGGGAAAAGCGTGCTTGCGGTAATTTTTTTACTGGCCTCTGATTGCTTTACTCCTTCCTGCGCCGAGATTAAATCCGGGTGATTTTTAGCAGCCTCTTTTATGCAATCCTGCCAGGTGAGAACCTCTTCGGCCCTTACATTGCTTGGAAACCCAGTAAACAATAATAGGAATATAATAATGAACCTTAAGTATTTAGACATAATGCCCGCTTAGTATTTTTTATGTACTTTGCTTTCTAATTTGGAGATAAGCTTTGCTGCTCTTTCCAAAAACTGACTAAAATCTTTTGCCGGCATAAGGTTAATTACCTTCTTATCAAGTTTAGCAAAGACCATGAGCTGATCACCGGACTTAATCCTAAATGCCCTTCTTAATTCCGCGGGAATAACCAGTTGCCCCCTTTCACCCACAGTTACCGCTCCGTAAGCCCTACCCTTAAAAATAGCGTTCATGGTTAATCCTCCTTACCTTTGTATGAAATGTATGAATAATATGATATATCAGATTTGTTTAATTGTCAATAGAAATCTAAAACAGCTCCTTAATTCATTACTTACTGCGATCTTTTTAAGTCATAAACAATTTTACTTTCTTCACGCAATCTTCTAAGCCATAGCTTCCTGTAAGGATAAAGGAATCCCCTTATCTGCTTTGTTATCCTGGCAATAACCGTAAGGCATAAATAACCTTAAGGATAATAAAACGAAAATCGGAATTACGAGTTTTTTATCGGAGTAAATCATCGACTTTAACATTAAAAGATTTTGCAATCCTGGATAAGGTTTTTATGGTCGGGTTAGGATTTCTGCCCGATTCTACCTTGACAATGGTATTAAGGGATAAATCCGTGAGCTTTGAAAGCCGGTCTTGCGAAATCCCTATTTTTAGCCTGA
>Ga0315294_10009553_pt1 | contig 10654 bp, 7 predicted proteins | sample YL17G13_40_MG_FD_203626 | JGI IMG/M metagenome (GOLD analysis project Ga0315294, IMG submission 203626) | Sediment microbial communities from Yellowstone Lake, YNP, Wyoming, USA - YL17G13_40 | ecosystem: Environmental > Aquatic > Freshwater > Lake > Sediment | place: USA: Wyoming | collected... | reverse complement strand
TTTCAATTGTCGGGTATTCTTCCAAAGAGAGGAGATATTTAGGATCATCGGCTGCCAGCTGGCATTTTCGGGCAACTGACTGGGGAAGGTGAAGAGCGTTAAGTAAAATTTTTTGCCTGAAAAGAGAAAAAATCAAAGGAATCAATGATTTATCGCTAAACCAAAAAGTATTGCCTTCCTGCCACCAACTGCCGAACCAGCGCAGTTCATCTTTGTCGCTCTCGTACCAAAGCGGGAGCAGTCCCAAGGGCTCGTTTCCTTTTTCAAAAATCAAAAAAACCGGTTGGCAGTGATAGCCGAGATAAAAAGCGTATCTGAAGTCCCAAAGTTCAAAAAGGGTCTTTTTCGGGCTAAATTGCTCAAATAACTGATGACAGGTTTCCATGTCGGTTTCAACACGGACGGTAAAGTTTTGTTGTTTCAGTTGCCAAAGGTTTCCCCCCTTTTTTATGGGTTGAACGGTTTGATAATTAAAAAAAGAAGAATAAAGGTAGTCCAAACCGGGGGGCTGATTTTCTTCGTCGATTAAACTTGTATCTGTCATTTTTATGTAAAAAAGAGTGATAAAAAACTCCTGTTATTATGTAAACAAAAAAGTGATATTGTTGTCAATGATTAGTTTGAGGCTAATTTGAGGTTAAGAAAAAGATTAATTTTTATTAGCCTCGATTTAAGGAGTTTTTGGGGTTAAAATTTCACTGACTTTTTGGGTTAAAACCGGAAAGCTAAATTGTTTAGTCAGTTCGTCTTCCCAACCCTTATTTTTAATATTGATATTCGGTTCGACTCCTTTTCCCTCAATCGGCTGGTTATCGTCTCTTAGTGTTAGACTATGAACAAGAAAGGCGGAGTATTTGGCATTCGGGTCAAATTGACCATTTAAATTAAAAACTTTTTCAACCGTTCCCCAGCCTTTGGTGGTAATGCCGACCAAAACCCCGACATTGTATTTTTTTAAAACGGCGGCCATAACTTCCGCTGAAGACTGGGTATTTTCGTTTATCAACACCACCACTTTTTTGTAACGGATCAGCGTCGGCAGCCAGCCGATTTTAGTTTTAAAATCTTCTCTCACTTCTTGGTGAAAAAATTGGTAAGCGTATTGATCGTTGCCGATAAATGGCCCCAGAAAGTACGGCAATCCGTCGATGGCTCCGCCGACATTGTCCCTTAAATCGAGGATGAGAGTGTTCAGTGTTTCTCCTTTGTCCACTTTTTGGGTAACGCTAAGCAGTTCCTCAATTGTCGTGGGGGAAAATTGTTTGATGTGGAGATAAAAAATCTGCGGGGAAAGTAATTTGTATTCCATTGTCGGCTCGGCGCCCGATTGATTGTAAATAGCACGGTTTTTTTCATCCGAAAGAATTTCATAAGCTTTATTGACAGCAGCGAGCTTGTCTTTTGCCTCAGGTGAAGTATCTTCTTTAAGTTCTATATCCTTTTGCTCAAAAGCTTTTTTTAATTCTTCGGGCGAAGCGTCTTTTTTTGTACCGAGAATGCCGTATTGATCCGTTTGCGGATTGATATTTTCCACTCTGTTTTTCAGATCAACCTCTTCTTTTTGCGAATAAAGACGGCTTCGGCCGAAAGGCTGCAGGTTGGCCAAAACGATGTCCGCCAGAGTGACGGTAAATTCTTTCTTTTTTTCTTCTTCGTTTATTTCTTTGATTTTGTCCGAAAGCAGTTTTTCCAGACTTTTTTGGTCTTTAGCCCTGATTTCCTGTTTTTTTTCCGTTAATTTTTCGGTTCCCAAAACATAAAGACTGACCAACTGTTCATCGGTGATCTTGTCCCAATAGTTTTGCTGAATGGTGTCATAAACTTCAAACAGAAAAGCCACATACTTGTCTTTAATCTTTCGGGAAGATGATTGTTCGGTGTTGTTTTTTGGTTTTTTACTTTTAAAGTAAAAAATTCCGGCGGTGCTAACGATTAAAAGAGAAAATAAAATGGAAAAAAGAATTAGGGCGGTTTTTTTGTTTGCTTTTACCATAGGGGCATTTTATCAGAGAAAAATAATTAATTAAAGAAATAGTTTTTGGTTTATGTTAAAATCTACCCACCATTATGACAGAAAGAGTAAAGATTCCTCCTATATTGGATGGCATTGAACATTTTTTTATTGAACCTGAAGATATATCTGATTCTAGTAGAGGTCGTCTTTTGGGAAAGATGTGGGAGATCTTAGATACTTTATGTCCCGCGGGAAGTGCAACGGAGGTAACCTTAAGGGTTCCTAGTGATAGATTAGTGGAACTTGGTTTGGTCTCAGAAAGAAGAGCGGGAGAAATTACGGGAAGAAAAATTAGGAAAAAACAAGAAGCCCAATCCGACGAACCATTAAACATTGTAAGGTTTCACAGGACCAGCCCGGATGTATTTACTATTGTTAAAACTTACGTTTCCGAGGAGCAAGAAAGACCTATTAGGATTGACAAAGTGGTAGAAGAAAAAATGCTTCTTGAGAGACATAAAGGGGGATTTGGATTTTCTGTTTGGAAGAGAGAGGATAATACTCATTTGCATACTCTAGGGCAAAGATGGATACAGGCAAATCCTTCGGGAAAAAGTGAGTTGCAGGAAGTCAAACAGAACGTTAAAGATTTTAATAGGACATTGGCGTTGATTGCAGAAGGTTTGGTTCCGGAATGTCTGGGTCCTAAATCGTTTTGAGATGAAGTTTTTTGTAGTACTTCTGCGCAAATCTGTGGGATTCGTCGCGGATGTATTGGAGAAGCTGCAGGCTTTCCGAATTACGCGGCAGTTGCAGTCTTTTCCACGAGGAAATCGAACCGAATTTGACGGCGGGGATGATTAATATTTCTTCCTCTTTTGTCAGGCCGACGACAGCGATTTGGTTTTCAAGACTTTTTTCTTTCAGAGCGGAAAAGGCGGAAGTGATTTGGGTTTTCCCGCCGTCAATTAGAATTATTTGTGGCAGAATCCATTCCGGATGATTTAAGCGTCGTCTTACAATTTGTTTTATTCCTTCAGGATCGTCTTGAAAACTTAAATTATATTTTAGATTGAATTTTCGATATTGTGATTTATCCGGTTCGCCTTTGACAAAAGCAACCATTGAACCAACGATTATCTGACTGCTTAAATTGGAAACGTCATATCCTTCAATTTTATTTATTGCCAGTAAGTTTATTCCCCCGTATCTGATAAGTATTTTTTTGATTCCATCAATTGCTTTTGTAACTTGTCGGTTTTCTTGGGGAATGTTTTTCCATCCATGAGTCAATCTTTGCAGGCTGTCAATTTTGAGTTTTAGTACTGAAGCCTTTTCAAAGTCCAAAGCCTTGGCGTCGGACTTCATCTCTTTTTCTAAGGATTTAATTAAAGTTCCGGTTTTGCCAGAAAGCATTTGTTTTATTTGTCCGATGGTTTTTGGGTAATTTTCATTGGAATAAAGACAGACCCCGGGACAAAGTTTTAGATGCTGATAAAGACAGACTCTTTTGGGTAAATTAGCGCAAGATCGGAAGGGAAAAATCCGCCGGACAGTTTTTAAAATTTCCTGAACTTCCCGGCCGGAGGGGAATGGACCGTACCAGGATAAGATATCATTTTCAATTTCCGGCCGGCGGGAAGCAAAAATGCGGTTGGGAAATTGTTTGCTGATAATAATGTAAAGATAGCTTTTTCCGTCTTTGGCGGCAGTGTTATATTTTGGTTTATGTTGCTTGATTAACTTTGCTTCCAAAAGCAAGGCTTCGAATTCGGAATTTAGTTCAATTGTCTGCAGGTTGTTGATTTGCGAAACAAGCTCAATCGTTTTTTGATCGGTGTGCTTTTGTTGAAAATAACTTGTGACACGGTTTTTTAAAGACAAAGCTTTGCCGATATAAATAATTTTTCCAAGCTTATCTTTGTAAATATATACACCGGGTTTTTTCGGCAGTTTTCTGATTTTGTCTTTTAAATTAGTCATGTTATTTGAAAAATTATCTCAAATGCAATTTAAGGTATTTGCCGGTCCAGGATTTTTCGTTTTTGGCAATTTCGGCGGGGGTGCCGGCGGCCATGATTTCTCCGCCTTTTTCTCCTCCCTCCGGTCCTAAGTCAATAATCCAGTCAGCATTTTTGATCATATCAAGATTATGCTCAATGACAACAACCGTGTTCCCTTTTTCTATTAATTCTCTGATTACGGTAAGCAGTTTTTCAACATCGGCAAAATGAAGTCCGGTAGTTGGTTCGTCAAGCAAATAAAGCATTCTGCCGGCAGAGGGCTTTACCAGTTCTCTGGCCAGTTTTAATCTTTGCGATTCGCCTCCGGATAAAGTAGGAGAAGCTTGGCCTAATTCCAAATAATCAAGGCCGATTTTTTTCAGCACCGAAAATTTTCTCACCATTTTAGAAAAGGCGGCAAAGAATTCAAGCGCTTCTTCAACCGTCATACTTAAAATTTGATGCACGTTTTTCCCCTTATATTCAACTTCCAAAACTTCACTCTTAAACCGGGTTCCTTGGCATTCTTCGCATTGTACCCAAACATCAGGCAAAAACTGCATTTCTACTTTGGTGTATCCTTGTCCCTGGCAGGCTTCACAGCGCCCGCCTTCAACGTTAAAAGAAAAATGGCTGGTGGTAAAACCGCGCAGTTTCGCCTCTTCTGTAAGGGCAAAAAGTTCTCTGATGTCGGTAAAAATACCGGTGTAGGTGGCAGGATTGCTTCTTGAGGTCCGGCCGATAGGGCTTTGGTCGACTAAAAGCGCTTGGTCAAATTGGTTGGCGCCGGTAATTTTTTCGTAAGCACCCGGCTTTTCCTGGGAAAACTCGTTGAGAACTTTTTTACAGGCGGGATAAAGCGTATCGTGAATAAGGGTTGATTTTCCCGATCCGGAAATGCCGGTTATACAAGTATATTTTTTGACGGGAAAGTTAACGGTGATATTTTTTAAATTGTGTTCTTTACATCCATAAATAGAAAGAAAATTTGAGATTTGTCCCGCCGATGGCGGGGTGAAATTTGAAATTTGTGATGTGACTGTTTTGTTACCGCTTAAATACTGGCCGGTGAGGGAATTTTTATCTTTTTTAATTTGGTCAGGAGTGCCTTCAGCCACCACTTTTCCGCCGTGTTTTCCGGCGCCTGGTCCAAAATCGACAATCCAGTCGGCGCTGTTAAGGACTTCTTCGTCATGTTCAACGACAACAACAGTGTTGCCGAGATCGCGCAGGCGTTTTAAAGTCTCGATCAGTCTTTGGGTGTCTCTTTTGTGCAGTCCGACTGTTGGTTCATCCAAGACATATAAAACTCCAGTTAAGCCGGTGCCGATTTGGCTGGCCAGTCTGATTCTTTGGGCTTCGCCGACCGACAAGCTGGAAGCGGTCCGGTTTAAGGTTAAATATTCAACTCCGACACTGATTAAAAAATTAAGACGGGTTTCAATTTCCTTAGTTAAGGGTTGGCTGATATCTTTTTCTCTTTCAATCTTAAGTTTCTGATTAAGATCAGAAATCCACTTGCGCAGCAGTTCCAGAGAAAGACTAGAAACATTAGTGATTGATTTTTGATCAATGGTGACACTTAAGGCCTCTTTTTTTAATCTTTCTCCCAGACAAACAGAGCAAGGTTCTTTAATCATTAATTTTTCAATTTCTTCGCGCACCGTATCAGATGAAGTATGGTAGTATTGCCATTCCAGATTCTCCGCTCTCCAGGGAGAAACACGGCTGGTGTCGATTTTTAGTTTGACTCCCAAGCCTTTACACTGCGGGCACGCCCCCTGGGGTGCATTAAAAGAGAAAAGTCGCGGTTCAATTTCCGGCAGGTTGATATTGCAGACGGGACAGACAAATCTTTTGGAAAAAAGATGATCCTGCATTTTTTGGGGTTTTTCCGGAAAATCAAAACTTTTATCGTTCACCTCTGATGCGATTGCCAGTCCTTCGGAAAGATTAAGGCAGATTTCGATATCATCAAGAATTCTTTGGTAGTAGGTTTCCGGGGAAAAATCTTTGTAATTAATACTCAACCGGTCAACTACCACCTCAATATTATGGCGGTTAGTTTTAATCAATCCTAAGTTGTCTTTCAAGTTAATTATGTGTCCATCAACCCTAACTTGCTCAAACCCCTTTTTGCGTAAGTTGGAGAACAGGGAATTAAATTCGCCTCTTTTATCGTTGACAACCGGAGAAAGGATCAAAAAACGGGAAATTCTATCTTGAGCAACTTTATTGCGCATTATTTCTAGGATTTGTTGGGTAATACTTATACTCGTTTGGTGGCTGATCTCCCGTCCGCATTTTGGACAATGGGGATGGCCGATTTTGGCAAAAAGAACTCTGAGATAATCGTAAATTTCCGTAACTGTTCCGACGGTCGAGCGGGGATTGTGAGACAGGCCGTGCTGGTCAATGGCGATTGCGGGCGAAAGACCTTCAATGCTGTCAATTTCCGGTCTTTTCATCATCCCTAAAAATTGGCGGGCGTAAGAAGAAAGACTTTCCACATACCGGCGCTGGCCTTCGGCGTACAGCGTATCCATGGCAAAAGAAGATTTTCCCGACCCCGAAACTCCCGACAAAACCACCAGCTTATTCTTTGGAATTTTAACGGTAATATCCTGCAAATTATGTTCCCTAGCACCTTTAATGATGATATAATCTTGATTATCCATAACAACCTTCCATTATATCATCTTTGAGGCTGATTGTGGTAGAATGCGGCCATGGAATTTAGATTGGAATCTTCCTATAGACCAACGGGTGACCAGCCTCAAGCTATTGAAAAATTGACGGCCGGGGTGAAAAATGACTTGCCTTATCAAGTTCTTTTGGGAGTCACCGGTTCCGGAAAAACTTTTTCTATTGCCAACGTAATCCAAAATACGCAAAAGCCGACTTTAGTGATTTCTCACAATAAGACTTTAGCAGCCCAACTATATCAGGAATTTAAGGAATATTTTCCCGACAACGCGGTTTCTTATTTTGTTTCTTACTATGATTATTACCAGCCCGAAGCTTATATCCCTCAAACCGATACTTATATTGCCAAGGATGCAGATATTAACCAAGAAATAGACAAACTCCGCTTGCTTGCCACCAGCCATATTTTTTCCCGCGACGATGTGATTATTGTTGCTTCGGTTTCCTGTATTTACAATTTGGGTTCTCCCGACCAATACCGCAACCGGATCCTACACCTGTTTAAAGACCGGGAAATTAAAAAAGAAGACTTAATGTCAAGTCTGGTTTCTTTGTACTATCAACGCTCAAGGCTTGATTTTGACCGGGGTAATTTCCGCCTCCGGGGTGAAACCATTGAAATTTATCCTTCTTACAGCGATGAAATAATCAAAATTATTTGGGGAGGAGAAAAGATTATTAAAATAACGACAAGGCCGATTATCGAAGGCAACGAAATTGAACTGCAAAATTATTTTCTTTATCCGGCCAAACATTTTTTGGCGGATAAAACGGTAATGGACTGTGCCTTTAAACAAATCAGAACAGATTTAAAGATTAGACTGGGTCAGTTGCATAAAGAAGGAAAGGAATTGGAAGCCAACCGGTTGGAACAAAGGGTAAATTACGATTTGGAAATGATTAAAGAAGTCGGTTATGTCAACGGTATTGAAAACTATTCCCGTTATTTTGACAGCCGGCTGCCCGGGTCGGCTCCTTTTCCCCTGCTTGATTATTTTAAATATCAATATGGTGATGATTTCTTGGTGGTAGTTGACGAATCACATATGACCGTTCCCCAAATTCGCGGTATGCACCACGGGGATCAATCGCGCAAAAAAACCTTGGTCGATTTTGGTTTCCGGCTGCCCTCCTGTTTGGATAACCGGCCACTTAATTTTGAGGAATTTTTAGAAAGAGTTCCCCAGGCGATTTTTGTTTCCGCTACACCGGATTCTTGGGAAATTGATAAGTCAGAAAAACATATCGTTGAACAGCTTATAAGACCAACCGGACTGGTTGATCCACAGGTGGAGGTCAGGCCGATTGGCGGACAAATTAAAGATTTAATTAAAGAAATTTTAGAGAGGAAGAAAAAAGGCGAGCGGGTTTTAGTGACAACTTTGACTAAAAGGATGGCGGAGGAATTAAGCTCATATTTGGCCGATCCGGCCAATACCAAGGAAACAATTTTGGTTAATTATTTACACGCGGATGTGGATACGTTGCAGAGAACCGATATTTTGGCGGATTTAAGAAGGGGAACTTATGATGTCATCGTTGGCATTAATTTGCTTCGGGAGGGACTGGATTTGCCGGAAGTTACTCTGGTGGCGATTTTGGATGCGGACAAACAGGGAATTTTGCGTTCAAAAGTTTCTTTGATTCAAACAATGGGAAGAACGGCCAGAAATGTTTTTGGAAAAGTGATTATGTATGCTGACCAAGAAACACCGGCGATGAAGGAAGCGATTGAAGAAGTAAACCGCCGGCGGGAAGTTCAATTAAAATATAATGAGGAACAGGGGATTGTTCCCAAAACCATCAGCAAGCCGATCAGAAATCCTCTGGTAGAAAAAGAAATAGAGGAGGAGTTTGACGAAAGCGGAATGACCCCCGGCGAAGCTAAAAAATATATCAAAAAATTAAACGGCCAGATGCGGCAGTTAGCCCGAATTTTCGAATTCGAAAAAGCGGCTAAGTTAAGAGATAAAATTATTAAATTAAGAAAAGATTTTAATTTGGTTTAAAAGAAAAGTGGGAGAAATTTTTGCTAAAATTTACCAACAGGTAAAGAAAATTCCGAGAGGAGAAGTCGTCACCTATGGAGAAATTGCCGGGAAAACCGGGACCACTCCCAGAGTGGTTGGTTTTGCTCTTCACAAAAACCCCGACCCAAAAAATATTCCCTGTCACCGGGTTGTTTTTAAAGACGGCAGTTTATCACCCGGTTATGCCTTCGGTGGCGAGGGTGCTCAGCGAGAGAAACTTCGTCAGGAAGGTGTTAAAATTTAACTACTTTCTCCCAGGGGAATTCTTCCCGGCCGAAGTGGCCGTAGGAAGCGGTTTTTTCATAAAAGCTCTGGCGTAAATTCAAGCCTTCAATTATTCCCCGGACAGAAAGATCCAGAATTTTTCCGGCGAAATCTTCAATTACTTTTAGTTCTTTCTTTTCCGTGCCGAAAGTTTCAAAAGCCACGGTGATCGGTTGCGCCAAGCCGATAACATAAGCCAGTTGCATTTCGCACCGGTCAGCCAAGCCGTTAGCAACAATATTTTTAGCGACATATCGTGCGCCGTATGCACCGCTGCGGTCAACTTTGGTCGGGTCTTTGCCGGAAAAAGCACCGCCGCCGATTCTGGCCATGCCACCGTATGAATCAACAATAATTTTTCGGCCGGTCACACCGGTATCCGTGGCCGGACCGCCGATTTCCCACTTGCCGGTGCCGTTAAGGATACAATCTTCTTCTTTTACCGGGAAACCGTATTTTTCCATAATCGGTTTGATTGCCAGCGCGTAGAGTTGTTTTTGTAATTCTTCTTTGGAAACGCATTGGTCATGCGGAACAGCCAAAACAACTTTTTCTACTGCTACCGGTTTGCCGTTTTCATACCGGACCTTAACTTCGCTTTTTCCGTCCGGTCTTAAGCAGGGAATTTTATTCGTTTCCCGAAGCTGGTCAATTGCTTTAACCAATTGATGAGAAAGAATTATTGGCAAGGGCATTAGTTCTTTGGTTTCGTTGCAGGCATAGCCAAACATCATTCCCTGGTCGCCGGCGCCGTCGGCATCGGCTCCGAGAGCGATATCTGGAGACTGCTGGTGAATATAAACCGAAATCGGTGACTTGTCGGTAAAATTCAAAACAGGGTTGGTATAACCTAATCTTTTAATTACCCCGCTGGCAATATTTTCAAAATCCAACTTTTTTGGACAAGTAACTTCTCCGGCCATACATACTTGGTTAATGGTAACCAGAGTTTCAACTGCCACTCTTGACTTGGGAAAAGCGGTTATGGCAGCATCCAAAACCGCATCTGAAATTTGGTCGCAGACTTTATCCGGATGTCCGGCGGCAACAGACTCGGAAGTGAAATAATGATAATTCATAAATAACCTCCAGGCACTAAATAATAAAAAAACTTCCGGGAGGGAAGTATACGAAGCTTTTTTGGCTTTTGTCCCGACATGTGGTCGGGGACCATATCTTCCCTCTTTGGGTCTAGATTTAGCACCATACGCCTTTCTTGGTTGCTGTACGGATCAACAGGCTAGGTCCTTCCCCGTACTCTTGATACCAAAGGTAAGTAAACAATTTTTTCTTTTTGTTGTCAAGCGGTAATTTTATCTTTACAATAGTAATGAATGGAACAAAAAGACTTGCCGAAAGCTCCCTCTTTTTGGAAGATTTTAGGTCCTTCTTTTATATTTCTTGGCCTTTCTCTGGGGAGTGGAGAGCTGATAATGTGGCCTTATTTGGCGGCTAATTTTGGGCTGGGAATTATTTGGGGCGCTTTTTTGGGAATTACTTTCCAGTTTTTTATGAATATGGAAATCGAAAGATACGCTTTGGTTTTTGGTGAGTCGGTTTTTGTCGGTTTTAGAAGACTTTGGCGTGGTTGGCCGATTTGGTTTATGCTTTCCACTTTTATCGCCTGGGGACTGCCGGGTTTTTCCGCGGCCGGCAGCCAAATTTTAAACAGTTTTTTTAATTTTAAAAACGAAACT
>Ga0315294_10009550_pt1 | contig 10656 bp, 6 predicted proteins | sample YL17G13_40_MG_FD_203626 | JGI IMG/M metagenome (GOLD analysis project Ga0315294, IMG submission 203626) | Sediment microbial communities from Yellowstone Lake, YNP, Wyoming, USA - YL17G13_40 | ecosystem: Environmental > Aquatic > Freshwater > Lake > Sediment | place: USA: Wyoming | collected... | reverse complement strand
TTATAAGGATAGGTTATGGCAGAAAAACCGGCTGCCGAAAGGACAGAATACCCGACACCGAGGAGATTGGAGAAAGCCAGACAGAAAGGACAGGTAGCGGAGAGCGAGGAACTTGCTTCGGTGGTGACATTACTGGCGTTGGTGGCGGTGATGGTTCTGGCAGGTCCGAGTGTGCTGCGCTGGTCCATTACGCAGGTGACAGAGGGGATGTCATGCGCAACCGACATTTTTGCCGGCAACAAGTCGTTTCTGGATTTTATCAAGGGGAAAATTACTGATTCGCTGCTGATTATTTGTCCCATTCTTGCCGCACTTTTTGCAGGGTCGGCGTTAGGCTCTGTTGCCGTCAGCGGTCTGAATTTTGCACCGGAAGCTCTAAGTTTGAAATTCGACCAGATAAATCCGGTAACAGGGTTCGAGAGGCTCGTAAGCGGTCGGTCTGTTGTAAAACTTTTAGCATCCATACTGAAACTGGTTTTTGTGGCGGTTGTCGTCTGGTCTTATCTTCACAGCAGACTTGATACGCTTGCTGCGCTTCGATGGGCGTGGTCTATGCAAATGCTTGCAGTGGTCGCAAAAATGATAATGGGCCTGATGATACGCATTGGAATTGCGCTGCTTGTCATAGGAATTGCCGATGCTTTTTATCAGAAATGGAAATACATCGAGGAATTAAAGATGACGCGTCAGGAGGTCAGACAAGAGCGCAAGGACACGGAGGGTGCGCCAGAGGTCAAAGGGCGGATTCGAAGGGTTCAGTTCGAGATGGCCAGGAAGCGAATGCTGCAGGAAGTGCCCAAGGCCAGCGTAGTTCTTGTGAACCCGGCACATATAGCTGTTGCGCTGCGTTACAAAGCCGAGACGATGGAAGCGCCGGTGCTGGTGGCTAAAGGAGCAGACCATTTAGCAGAGAAAATAATGGAAATCGCCCGGGCTTATGGAGTGCCTATTGTGCGAAGGCCGGAGTTAGCCAGAACAATATATTCAACGGTGGAGCCCGGCAGCCCTATACCGGAGGTCCTGTATGTTGCCGTGGCAGAAGTACTGGCTATAATCTATCGTCTGCGGCATAGGGTGGTTCGTGGCACGTGATTCGGGGCACATGACTCGTCGCTCGTGAAGTGTGGTTCGTGATTCGACGTGCGTCCCGTTAGAAAAACGAGCTTTCTAACAGGATGCGTCTCACGTATTTATGCTGTGACATTGAATCCTAATGCGTTCATTTGTTGTTGTATCAAAGCCAGGGTCCGTTCAAGACGGGCAAATCGAACTACCAATCTCTCCTGCTCTTTGGTCAGACGTTCCTCTTCAGCGTCGATTCTGTCCTGGAGCTGCTCTATGGAATTGGTAACGTAGTCCTCGTCAAGCTGAATGGAGCCGGTGGTAAGTTTGAGCATTTTGTCGAGAGCATCTTCCATTGCACCGGCAAAACCCTGCTTTGCCCGGATGGTAGCTGTGTAAGTGTGATTAGGGCTTAAATCACTTAAGTTGACACTAAGCTGAAGACCATTTTCCGGATATATGGGGTTGCCATTTTCGTCAAAAGAGCTGTCGCCGGTAATAATGTTGCCGCTTAAAATTGCACTACGATACTCGGATTCGGTAGAAAGTTTGATTCCGGCTGCTATATTTCCATTCTGATCTACCGTCACCTGGACATCGTAAGTGCCTGCGGTGGTATATTTACTACTGGCGCCGTAAAATTTGATGGTGTTGCTATCACTGCTGCCGGTCTTGGCTGCCCCGATTATAGCGAGCACGTCTGTATAATTTTCTGCTACAGCTTTATCAAAGTCGGTTGTGTCCAGCGTTAATGTGCCGTCCCTGTCAAGCTCAAGGCCAATTTGAGCAGGCGTCAGAAATGCGTCTATATCCTGTATAAATCCGCTGGTTTGGGCGATAAGGGGTATGCAAAGCCGCGACCTTATAGTTGAAACGACGTAATCTCCCATCAACACGCCGGCAGTTTTCAGGACGTTGTTGTAGCCGGTCTTTTCTTTAATATAGACAATAGCAGCGTTGTAGGCATCAACCAGAGATTTTAGTTTTTCCTTGACCGATTGGATGTCCCTTGTCAGATTGACCTGGACGGTGCCTGTGTCGTGCAGGTGAAGCGTAACACCGTGTATGACGTCATCTACCGTATTAGAGCTTCTGCTGAACCACTCCCCTTCTGCGACAGGGTAGCCATCGACTTTGAACCGGCAGTCCTGGGCTGACTGGGTTTCTGTGAAATCAGACGCCCCAAAACCAGCAAGGTTGGCGGTAACAGAGCCACCCTGTGTGGACCGGCTAATGGTCGGGATGCTAAACGTTGTTGAGCCGGAGCCCGGGTTGTAAGTTAAGGTAAGCTCCATCTGACTTGTGCCGCAGGAGTGGTCTGTAAGACGTATCCGGCCATTCACCAAGGTTGCGGTAGCGGTTCCGCCAAACGCATCGTTTATCTCCTCAATAAGATGGCTGAGTTTGGTGTTTCCATTGATGCTGTAGTTCTGATTTACAACCGTTCCATCATGGAGTTTTCCGCTAATCGTAATATACTCGTTACCGACAAGCGTTCCATTAAACTGGTCGAGGTCGATAATCCTGGAGGTCAGCGTGGCGTTATCATTATCAACCGTAAAAGCAGATGCGGCCTGCCGGACTTCGGTATTACTTGTGTTGACAGAGACCTGGTAATCAGTGCCGGCGTCATTGCCATTGAGCACCAGATGGTAGGCGTCGTTATAGTACAATAGATTTGCTGTGACGCCGGGGTTGTCGGCATCGTTATTGATTAGGCCGGCAAGGTCCTGAAGCGTTGTAGTTGCAGTGGTGGTCAGGATTGTTTCCTGATGATTGTAGGAATAAATGAAAGTGCCGGCTCCAACATAGTCCTCGGCATATTCTTTACCATTGGTGTGGACCCACCGCTCGGCGTTGGCTAATTGGTTGATAACTACCGTGTGGTTGCCCTCAAAGGCGTCATAGGACGCCTCAGCAGTTAATATATCTTCGTCGCTGGAAGCGGTTGTAAAAGCGCGAAGTTCATCGGCACCAGAAAGAGCTCTGACCGAAGTCCTGAGGGTCTCAAGCCTGCTTTCCAGGGTACTGAGTGCATCTTTTCTTTCTTCCCACGTGCTCATTCGCTCCTGGTACATATTAAGGGTGCGGCGCTCGACAGCCATTAGTTGAGCGATGAGCTTAGCTGTATCGATACCTGATAAAAGCCCTGGAAGTTGTATGGTTGACACTTTTGTCTCCTTTTCTGGTTTCTACGGTTCTGTGATAGTCTCCAAACACACTACAAGGGTGCCATTCCAAGCTTTATTATCGCTAAAAAGTGCATTTACTTGACTAACTATCGCTTACCTGATGCGTTTTCATTTTGTAAACCCGCCAGAGGCGGGCAAAATCGGGAAACACAAGTACATCTATGCCGGTGAACAAACGGTTTGTTGCATCGTCTGGGCGTATTCGGCGTGGACGAGTTCAAACTTATGCAATAACTGCTGGAATAACTTGTTATTCGGCTCCACCTTCAGACAGTCTTTGAGGTCTAAATATGCCTGGTCAAAAGCGGTTTTTGCACAGACTGGCGAATTTGATTTTACGTAAGAGAGACCTATTGCAAGACAGGTTACGGCGGTCAGACATTTAACATACAACTGCCTTTTGTGGGGAGCAATTTTATCCCAGGCAACATCCGGGAATAGTTCATCGTACGCAAATGTGTCAACAAACCGCTTAAAGACATCAAAATGAGATTCTGCCTTTTGAATAGTAGGGTTTCCTGAAAGACTATCGAGAGTCATTCGCCGCAAATACAAAGCAGCTTTTAGGTGATGAGCTTTTAAGCCGCTCTTTACGAATCTGCGCATCATATCGTAATCTTCGGCCACGAGCAATTTCTCGTCAAAAAGACCGATTTTATCGAAAACACTTTTTTTGATACAGGTTCTGAACGACACTCCCCCGCCCCGGACGCACAGAATCCGCGCCATTTTACTATCGAGAGAAGACACGCTTTGTTTAGCGATTCTGCGCATACTAAAACTCGAAACTCAGACCGGTTGGCAAACAGGCTGACGGTCGGATGGCAGATGGGTGGCGCGAATTAACCGGCACTTTTCCAACAAGTACCTGACCTGCGGGTTAGCCGGTTCGATTTTGCAGCATTCCTCTAATTGCTCACAGGCCATCTCAAAGGCCACCTCTGCAAAATCCGGGGCATTGGAGCCGAGATACTGCTCGCCGATGCCAAGATAAACAAGGGCCGTTTTGCATTTCGCCAGAAGTAGCCTTTGCTCAGCCGATAGCTTATCCCAACGCACGTCGGGAAATAACTCCTTAGGAGTGAACGTCTCTGTAAATCTACGAACAACCTCAAAGTGGCTCTTTGCTTTCGCAGCGTTGAATCTTCTCGAAAGACTATTCGCCGTGAGGCGGCGCAGGTAAAGTGCCGCCGGCAAATGACGCATCCTCAGGCCATAATTAACAAAACGCCTCACCATATCGTAGTCTTCGGACATAATCAGCCGCTCATCGTAAAGCCCAATTTTGTCGAAGACGCTTTTTCTGATGCAGGTTCTGAAAGGAAGAATCGCCCACCCGCAGCGGAACAGGTCGGATATAAGCGCGTTTTGGTCTGAGTACTCCGGCTTGTTCGTTACACTGATGGGCTTGTCCTCCTGGTCGATATTGCAGTCGTCACAGTAAACTATATCGACCTCGGTGTGCTGTTCAAATACTTGCAGATGTCTGGCAATGCAATTCGGCGTTATCATATCATCGCTGTCAAGGATGACAATGAAAGAACCATTAGACTTTCTCAGCCCGAAGTTACGGGCAGAGGCCACCCCACCATTTTCCTTAAAGAAGTACTTTATCACCTCATCTTTGAAACCGTGAACAATATCGGCGGTCCGGTCGGTAGAGCCGTCATCGACAATGATTAGCTCAAAATTTCTGTAGTTCTGAATCAGGACGCTCTCAATCGCTCGTGCGATATAATCAGCGGCATTATAGGCAGCCATTACAACCGACACCAAAGGATTGTCGCGGGCCTGATAACAACTCTTGAAGTTTTGCTCGTCAGGGCGTAGGCCCTGCCGTAGTCCTGAGAGGATGTTGGTGTCAACTAAAACATTATCCGGATATTGCGCAGGTTTTTCCTCTTTGGCCTTGAGGAATCTCCTCGAAAGTGCAGCTAATTTTGCTCTCTCCATCGATTCTCTGCCGATAGCCACCTTGCGAGCATCGTGGCTTGGCGAGTGCGGCAGCTCTCTGTATAGGTAGAGACAACTATCAACGAACTTAAGCCGCGTTACCTCCTCCATCTTGTAAACAATGTCCTTGTCATCAGCATAAAGATAAAGCGGACTTTCATCGTAACCGGGCGTTTTGAGGTAGTCCTGCAGCTTAAATGTCTTGAAATGGCTGGCGACATTCACATCGAGATTTGTCTTTCCGGGAGGAATTGCGCGGCAATATCCCTCGTGCCTGGGTATGAGGTTCTCGTCACAGTATATAAACTGCGAGTAAATCAAGCCGCAATCGGGAGAATGTATATGGTGCTGATACATAGTTTCGACAGCGTGTGCCATCAAACAATCGTCGCTGTCGAGGATGCCGAACAACTCGCCCTGAACGGCGGCGATAGCCGTTTTCAGAGCCGCCGCGTAACCTTTATTGGTATCGTGCTGTATCAGACGGATACGGTCATCTGCGAGATAGCGTTTGATTATATCAACTGAGTCGTCAGTCGAGCAGTCATCAACAATTATAATTTCCCAATCCTTGAAGGTTTGGCTGAGAACCGATTCTATAGCTTGACCAATGTACCTGCCATTGTTGTAATTTGCCATCACTATTGAGAACTTTGGTTTCGAGGCTTTATCCTGGTGCTTGCAGCCGGTCCCCGCGGCTTGTGTCCCCCAAGTTACTTGGCCAGCAGGTTTGAAATATAACTCTACCTCCTGATGTGCTGAATTAGGAGTGAAGCCGATGTATTTCCGCACATCTATCACCACACCGCGAGAGAAACAGTCCGCCAACTGTTCAGACGGAAACTTGTGAATTGTGCCAAACTTATTCCCTGTATGTGTGCGCTGAACAACGTTCACAGGGTTGCAGAATGTCACGGACTCTTCAAAAGTCAGCAAAACCGGAGCCGTTGAAACGAAGATACTCTTGTTTAGGTTCACCCCACTTTCGAGAGTGTTAGGATTCGAAAACTCGACCTGACTGAGCAGGTGCAGAATCTCGTCTGAGCGGTAAACAGAACTTGAGACTTCGAGCGGATAACCAAAGTCATGTTCGGCACCGGGCCAGTAATACCTCAATATCCCTTCGCGGACGCACTCGAACGCAGGCAGTTTCTGCTGGAAACCGAGCATATAGCAATAACTGGTGTTTTTGCCGAGGCGAAGAGAAAACCCAATCGCATTTTTTTCTGAATCGAGCGCAGCAATAACATCTCTCAGCGAGAAAGGTTTGACGAAGATATTGTCATCGACCAGAAAGAGCACATATTTGCAGCGCTCAACCACCGACAGAACCTGCTGCCTGAAGTTGGTTTCTTCGACAAAGGTAACAGCGGGAAACTTCCTCTTTAATTCGTCATACTCTCCGCGATGCACCGCACTGGATGCTTTGAACAACACAACAATATCGGCAACATCGTTGTCCCGGCAGTGCAGGACAAACGACTCAATTGCCGCCTGCAACTGCGTAGCGCGGTCCCTGCTGAAAATCAAAGCGGTGATATTCTTGCCAAGCCGGACCGGATTATGCGTCCGACGGGGATAGCATCTTTCGGTGAGAGAATCTATGTCCCTCTTGATGGCTGTCCTGTTCTGGGCTTGCGCTTTTGAGTAAAAGGGCAATATCTTTGTTATAAGAGTGGACCATATCTGGCGATTCGTGGGTTCATCCAATATAGGCTCGACGCAAGGTACTGTCTTGAAATAGAAACGCATAATGTCCTTGCACCCAAAGTCGTTTGCCTCCAATTTTTTTGACAGGTTGCCGGGAAACAGCCTGCAATAAGCAAGCATTTTATCAAGGTAGTAAAAATCCTTGACCTGTAAGATTCTGCACCACATATCAATGTCTGCTGGACAGCCCGCTTGCGGGTCAAAACCTCCTGCCTTGTTAATATCCTGGCGTCTGAATAGTATAGCGGCCGGCCATCCAACAGCTCTTTTCCCAAGGAGATAATTTTTGATAAATTCCCGGCCATTTTCTTTCATATCCCGGTCGAACAACTTATACCGTTTATCGCTGTTTTTTACTCTGCCAGTCTCATCAATGACAGAATAATTGCAGCAAACAATGCCAATGTTGGCGTGTTCATCCAGAATGCGCACCTGTTCGGCAACACAGTCGGTGGAGAGTATGTCGTCATCTCCCATTATTTTGATATACTCTCCGGAAGACAACGCTACAGCTTTGTTCCAGTTGTTTATGAATCCTATATTGTTTTCATTTCGGATAAACATAACGTTTGTTTCGCTACGGTAAATCTTGGGGAGATTCACGGTTTCATCCGTAGAACAATCGTCCAAGACCAGAATCTCTGTATTGGGGTAGGTCTGAGCAAGAGCCGAATCTATTGCCATCTTAAGATAATTGGCCCTATTGAAGGTCGGGATTAGTATAGACACCTTCGGCACGTGTTCTTTGATAACACTGTCCTTACAAGTTCGAGCAAGACAGATTATGAAGTCTTTCCGGGGCAGGTGGTCTTCGATATTGTGTGTTTGGTAGTTCTGGTACCTAAAACACTCCGGCACAAAATTATTTTCAGACAACCACCGTTCGATTTTCCCCTCGTCGATATCGAATGTTTGATGAAAGCCCATACTGACTGCCTCAGGGCTTTTGGCCTGCTTATAAGGTGTCGAAAAGATGAGTATCCCGCCGGGCTTGAGCGCCCGGCTAAAGACGGCGAATAACCTGGGGATATCCGTCTCCTTTAGATGCTCAACTGTCTCGAAGGAAACAATACAGTCAAAGAAGGATTGATACGTTAAATGAAGTATATCCGCACACACAAACTCCGTATTCTTTATGCCCGCATAACGGCGTCTTATCTGTCCTATGACGTTTTCGTCAATATCGACGCCAATTACAAGGCGAGCATTTTCTGAGAGCATTACACTCCCATAGCCCGTCCCGCAGGCAAAATCTCCGATTATCGTGCCGGGTGAAATCACAGATTTGGCGTACTCATATCTGCGGTAATGGCTTTTTTGGTACATATCCAACTGCTCAAAAACGAGATTCTCCCCGTAAAATATATCAACCCGCTCCCCACCACCGTCCAAGCTTATCTTTGGAAGATTAAAAGAACTTTCCACCGGCCAGCGGTCCCCCGACTTCTGATTGAAGCTGGTAACCTGATTAATCGGAAGCTGACTGCTCTGGTCACAGAGCACATTAGCAGGGGCTGCACGCAAACAATCGTCTGAAACAAGAGCTGACGATTTTCTCTCAGTTTCGCCCCTGAGAAATTTGTCGAGCCGTTCCTTCCATACCTGCCAGGTACGCTCCTCCCCTGGTGACGTATCAACAGCGCTATCCCACAACAACTTTTCCGCCGTTGCCTTTTGTTCGCCAAGTGGGATGTCCCTTATCTTGACGGCGATTACCTCCACGTCTGCAAGGAAAGGTTCTCGCGACCTCAACGTTTGACGCACATTAACCACATCGAAACCAAAACGGCTTAGGGTATGTTCAAATCTCTCCGCGAACCAGTGGTCGAGGTGATAACCCCACGAAGATGCATGGTCACCGCTGAGATGACGGACGATTCCCATTTTGATTTTCCACGAAGGCTGGGAAAGCAGAACCTTTGCGCTGCCGATAAGGTCTGGCGTCTCTATTCTCAAGGTTCCGCCCGTTCTAAGCCAGGTATGCCATCTGATGAGCAGCCCCAGTCCCTCTACCCGGTCAAAGTGCTCGAAGACATGGTGAAGGCGAACCTCGTCAACGGTACCAGGCGGAAACACAATATCAACTATATCTGCGCAAAAATCCGCTGCTGGGTGCATCACAGTATGTTCCGACTGCGGATAGTCAATATTTATGTAGCCCTGTAAGTGTCTTTCTCCACAACCAAGATGAAGCTTCAGGGGCCCGTTTTCCCAATACAAGCCCATATCCAGAAGCTGGCGCAACACGTCAGCATTGTGCTTGATAACCGGAATGTCACTATCCTTTGGCTGAACTACCAATAGTCACTCCTGTCCCCCGAGTTTGTCATCTGATGTTGTTTCGATACGCCAGCAGCGTCTTTCTGCCCCTGCGAACGCGGTTGAGCCTTGTAGCAGCATCGTCCCTCTGCGCCGAAAGTCGCAGACACAAGTTCTGATACAGTCTCTTCAGTTGACTGAAGCGACTCTTAAATTCGGGTTTTTCAAGCAGGCCGGCGGCCATTATCTTAGCAACGAGCGGCTCGCACTGGCTGGCCATAGCTTCAATATCTTTGATGCTGCCCTGATCGGCCAACTCTATCTGCTTCTCTAACAGATTTTGCAGCTCCCGCAAAAGAAACACCTGTTCGCCCGTAGGAATGTCACCATTATTGGTTCTCATACAGTTTGGACGCCTGCTTGTTTTATTTGAGCCAGACTGTGTTCGACTTCTTCCAGCAGATTAGCTGCATCGCTATTGTTAGGGTTCAAAGATAAGAGGTCCAATAGGGTCGTTTTAGATTGTTCTAATCTTCCATCTTTCATATACAGCGCTGCCAGCGGGAACATAACGGAGGTATCACCCGGGTGCATATTCAAATACAGCTCCAGATAGTGGGTAATTTTTGCGAATGAGCCCATCTGGCAGGAGGTCTGGAAAAGGCCTAAAATCGCTATGAGGTTGTCACTATCCAGCTCGAGGGATTTAAGATACATCTCGAAGGCTTGTTTGTAATCGGCTCTTTGCTGTGCCACCATAGCCAGGCCGGCATAAGCCTTGGCGCAATTGGGGTCCAGACGACAAGCGACTCTAAATGCTATCTCAGCGTCATCAAGAAGATTCTTTTGGAGTGCAACCACTCCAAGCCCGATGTAAGGAAGCGGTTCATCGGGCCCTAATGACGCGGCTTTCTCGTAGTACTTTTGTGCCTCCGCATAGTTACCGACAGAGGCGTAACAATCGCCGAGTTGCTGCAAAACTTCATAACGCTGTGTGGAGTCACATTGCTGGTCGGTATTGTCTTGTGTTATGTCCATAACAATTCTGTTCCTTCGAGCATTTGTTCTGCTTTTTTAAGTAATTCAATCGCCGGGTTGAATTTCTTTTTTTTTCGGTTGAGTATGGCTTCCAACAGGAGCGTATCAACTGTTGGTCTCTGCTGATTGACTTCGCTGGTAAGCTGGGCTGCTCTGGTGTGGTCCCCTGCCTGGAAAAAGGCCTTTGCAGCCAGTGCCTTCATCCACAGGCGATTTTGGTGATGGTCAGCAATATACTCAAATATCCAGGCGGCTTCAGCGAAGCTGCCGTTCTTTGTTGCTGACTGGGCCTGCTGAAGCAAATTATCAAACCGGAAAGGAATCTCTTCAGAGTTGGGGCGTCTTATCACAATACCTGCTGCTTCCAGAGATTGTCGAAGCGGCAAATGCGGAAAGCTATTACGAGCATATTGCAGGTCGGCCTTTCTGAGCACGACCGCCC
>Ga0315294_10009546_pt1 | contig 10659 bp, 6 predicted proteins | sample YL17G13_40_MG_FD_203626 | JGI IMG/M metagenome (GOLD analysis project Ga0315294, IMG submission 203626) | Sediment microbial communities from Yellowstone Lake, YNP, Wyoming, USA - YL17G13_40 | ecosystem: Environmental > Aquatic > Freshwater > Lake > Sediment | place: USA: Wyoming | collected... | reverse complement strand
CTGTTGGTTTGCTTGGTGGTCCTTGAGGATTGGGAGCACTGAGGGCTGCCTCCGCGGTGTTGCCATAGTTGCCCTGGTTTATCCGATTGCCATTTGGCTCTGGCTCATTTGAATAATCATCTGCAGGGTCACCTGCATCAATGCACGGACTGTCAGCCGTATAACCATCATAAAGATTCTGCAGATGATAGTCATAAATTTTGTAATAATCACCATTATGTGCAATGGTTGTTATATCTCCCCAAACGGTAATTGTCATTTGTGTATTGCTGACAATGTAAAATTGTTTATTCTGCACAGTATCTGGATTGAGGAAGCGACCGGCGTGTTCATCCGGAGTCCAGACGGCAGAACTGTCGGTCAATGTTGTCTGAAAGGTGGCGGAATTATAAACCGCCGCGGCGGACCACCTTCCCCCGCTCAGAGTATCGCCAACAAACAACGGGTTAAGCCCAATATTATTACTGCACTCTGGAATCGCTGTATCCATTGCTGAGACAATGGTGTAAGGCGTCGTGTTCTCGTTATAGTAAACACCTTCCATATTTGCATTAAAGTCATTGTAACTTACCAGTGGGTCGCTATTTACGTCACCTTCATATATGTCAAACTTGTTATTATTGGAAAAGATGTTATTTTTTATTGCCGGAGAGGACTCGTTAAAACAATAGACCCCACCACCGGCATTTGCTCTGTTTCCCATAATAGTATTGTTTTTGATTGTCGCTAATACAAAATTCTTGCAATGGATCCCGCCCCCCATACCAGAGGTTGAATTGCCTAAGATAATATTATTTGATAAATTGGGCGACGAGGCATCACACAAAATGCCACCGCCCGCGAAAGTCGCGTTATTGCCGGAAATCGTATTTTCCTTTATTACGGGCGACGAAAAAGAAGTGCCCCCACCATAAATTCCACCCCCATAACCGGCAGAATTTCTCAATATCTTGTTATTAGTAATAATGGGTAGAGAGTAAGAATAATGGATTCCACCTCCAGAACCATTCCCAATATTCGCCAAAATTAAGTTGTTAGTAATTGTTGGTGATGCTGAATACCAGCAAGAAATTCCCGCACCATTCGTAGCTGAATTCCTAACAATTGTGTTATAGGCGATCAGGGGTGAGCAACCTTCACCACTAATGTTAATAGCCCCACCATCACTGTAAGCCCCCCCGCCCGTGGCTGTATTTCCTGAGAAAATATTATTTGTGACACTGGGCGATGAATAGTGCCAGATATGAAGCCCTGCTGCAGCGCAATAACTGTCGGAACTATATGATACATTCCCGGAGATGACGTTATCGGTGATACTCGGCGATGAATAACAGCAACAGCTAATACCCCCACCGGCTCTATAAGAGCCGATGGCGGCATTTCCACGGATTGTATTGTTTCTTATAGCATTTGTGTCATCAAGCTGCCAACAATAGATGCCTCCTCCTAATAAAGTATTCCATGTATTATCGTCACCATTGGCTTGTCCGCCGGTAATAGTGAATCCATCCAATACGGAATAGATGATTGTGTCCATGGTCACCACGTGATATGCGGGTGAGCCGCCGCGGGCGGTGCTGCCATCAATTGTTGTTACATTTGTCACCCAATTTCGCTGGTCGCAAAAAATCTCGGTGCCATAGAATCCGCCATAAAGAGCAACACCGGACTTCATTACAATTGCTTCATAATAAGTCCCTTTAGCGACCCAGACTTCTTCATCAAAAATATCGGCATTATTAATCCCCAATGTAATAGAAGTATAGGCATCAGCCCAGGAATTTCCATTATTCGCCCCAGTGGCATTTTTATTTACATACACTACGCCCAGGACTGAACATGTTAACGTCAAAAAACACATCAATATTACAGTTAACCTTATGAATTTTACAGTTTTCATCATACACCTCCATCATTTTTTACTCATTATCTTATCAAGATAAAAAATAATAAAAACAATTACACATTATCAAAACTGCTTTTTACACTGTCAATGAGAAAATCACAAAATTAAAATTTTTTTATCGGTTTTAAAAAAAAGCTAAATTGCGATTTCTTCTTTTCTTTCCTTGTCTTGTCCATATAGTTCGGCAAATGGGGTCAATCTCCCTGATTTGTTCAAGTTTCAGTTGCCATCATTACATTGTTTGAGCGCTTGAGTGATTATCTTTATCCTGTTTTGAATATTTTAGATTATAGGCAACGCCACTTATATTTCACACAATAATATTGCTCATTATGGGAATACGTCAAGGTTAATTCAATTTTTTGGGGCGCAACATTTCTCACGACATTATTTTCAGGGAAATCTTGTTGCATTGAGCCCCGGTATTCTCTACATAAATTGATTTATAAGGATTCACATGATAGAGGTTGGTTTATGAAATATATTATCTTCCTCGGCGATGGGATGGCGGATGAACCGATGGAGGAACTGGGTGGGAAAACGCCTCTGCAGGCGGCATTCACACCCAATATGGACAGCATTGCCCGCAAAGGGCAGTCCGGCGCCTTCCTCACCCTGCCTGAGGGATTCCCAACAAGCTCGGATGTGGCAAATCTCTCCGTTCTGGGATATGACCTTGCCACATGCTACACCGGCCGCGGACCGCTGGAGTCAGCCTCGCAGGGCATCGACCTCGCCCCGAATCAAATTGCCTTCCGCTGTAATTTAATTACAGTTCGTGAGGGCATTTTAGAGGACTATTCGGGCGGACATATCTCCAATGAGGATGCGCGTGCCCTCATTTATGCCCTTCAGGAGGCATTCGGCTCGGATGAGGTCTGTTTCTATCCCGGCGTCAGCTACCGCAATCTGCTGATACTCACCGGTGAGAAGTTTTCCGAAGACTTAGAGTATGCCAAACCGGACAGCTCGCAAGATATGAAGGTGGATAAGATTCTTCTCAAGCCCAAATCTAAGGCGGCGAAATATACGGCAGAGTTTGTTAATGACCTGACCAGACGCTCCAGCGCCCTGCTTGAGAGCCATCCAATCAACATGCGCCGCCTGAAAGATGGGGAACCGGCGGCAAATTTAATCTGGCCATGGAGTCCGGGTAAAAAACCCAACTTCATCCCATTTGAGGAAAAATACGGGAAAAAGGGCGCGGTAATCAGCGCGGTGGATGTCATTTTTGGCATCGCATCCTTCGCACGGATGGAACAGATAAAGGTGCCCGGCGCCACCGGCTTCATTGACACGAACTATGAAGGCAAGGCTGAGGCGGCAATCCGTGCCCTTGAGAAAAATGATTTTGTCTATCTCCACGTGGAGGCAATTGACGAGGTGGGTCACTTGGGCAAACTGGATTTGAAAATCAAAGCCATTGAGGATTTTGACCGCCGCTGTATAGGGCATTTTCTGAAGCACTTCAAGGGAGACCTCACATCAGCCGTTCTGCCCGACCACCCTGTCCCTGTGAAAAAACGCAAACACACCCGGACCCCCGTGCCGGTCTCCATCTGCGGTCCAGCCCTCAAGCCTGATGCCGTCCTCATGTATGATGAGGTCGCCTGTCTCAAAGGCGCTCTGGGGCTCATGAAGGGCGACCAGCTTATGCGCAGGCTCTTCGGACTATAAACATTGCTGGAAAGATAAAGCGCACGCACCAATGACAATCAATGAATGATGAACTCATTTGAAATGTGCCGTGGATAGCGCTGATTTATGAGATGAACTATCAGGCAAATACACAGATACCCCCCGCACGCCCATCGCAATCGGGGGCGCTGGCGGCTTCCGCCGGTCTGATTATATTTCTGACCATCTTAGCGCGTCCATTCGGGATTTTCCGTGAAATCCTGAACGCCGCCTATTTTGGAACACAGGGGGAACTGGACATCTTTCTCCTATCCGCCTCCATCCCGGTTTTCCTGTGCACCATTCTGGGCGGAGGGTTAGTGCAGGCGGTGGTGCCCGGTCTATGCGAGGCGGCGCAGTCCGGCGGGGCGCGCCAGTGGCAAATCCTGACCCGCCTTGCCAAGTGGACATTCGTCGTATCAATTTTGATTGCGGCGGTGAATTATCTCCTTGCGCCTTATATTGTGCCCCTCCTCTTCCCCAGAGATACTCATTCGGACGACCTCAGGCTCGGCATCAACACCTATCGCCTGCTCTCCCCCGCTATTGTGGGCGGAATGATTTCCGGTCTCTTTGTCGGGGCGGCAAACACCTTCCATCTTTACTCCTACACCACACTGCGTTCAGTGGCGTATAACATCATGATAATGGGTTCGCTTATTCTTTTTCACCGAAGGCTTGGCGTTTACAGTCTTGGAGTCGGGATTCTCCTCGCTGAGTTTTCCCAGATGCTTGTTGTCTTTCCACCTATCCGGGCGCGGGGTTTCCGCTTATTATCATCCGAGAGGGACGCAGTAAATCCTTTCAGGATTATCCTGACAGCCTTTCTGCCTGCGGTGTTATTATCAGCGATGGGGCAGGTGAATTATCTTGTTGACCAGATGCTGGCGATGCCTCTGGGCGAGGGATGCGTTTCATCGCTCAACTATGCATGGAAGCTGATTTTATTACCTGCAACACTGCTGGGTGTTGCCTTTGCCACACCGCTCCTGACATTTTTAAGCGTCCATGAGGCGCAAAAGGAGCGAGAGGAGGTTGGATATCTCTTCATCCAGACGGTTGAGATGATGCTCTTTTTTGCCGTCCCAATTTTCTTTCTCATATTTACGACCTCTAAGGAGGTTATTTCCCTTTTTTATGCCTGGGGGCGCTTTGGTGAAAAGGGAATTTATCTTACCTCCGCGGCGCTTTTCTCCTATTCCCTTGGACTTCCCTTTCAGCTTTTACTGCCGCTTTGCACCGCGGGATTCATGGCGATTAAAAAGCCCTGGACTCCTGTGCTCGTAAGTCTGCCCTTCATACCATTGAATTACATACTTGACCGCATCCTGATGATAAAGTTTTCACATGCGGGGATAGCCCTGGCTACAAGCCTGATTTTTCTCATAAATGTGACACTGCTATTCCTCCTTTTGCGATGGCACCTGAAAACGGGGAAACTGATATTTGCCCTCAGGCGGCAAACAGGTTTCTTCATCAGCGTTCCCATATTTTTTATCTGTATCTTGTTTATTTACCGGGCTGGGCAGTTTGAAATTATACCTCGCACCCGCCTGACCATCCTGTTCGAACTTCTCAGTGTAAGCCTTTTGACCATTGGAGGATATCTCCTCCTTGCCCATGCCTTCCAGTTAAATGTGATGAGCCAATTGGGTAATTTAAAAAAGAAATTTACTAAGAATCCCTAAAAATATGGGATTCACCACAGAGGCACAGAGGACACGAAGAATAATAAAACAAAGAAAATATTGGAAACTCTCTGTGCACTCTGTGACTCTGTGGTGAATAAATTTCATTTTTTTGTCTCTCTAAGATAATAAGGAGTTTAAGATGCCCAAGTCGGAACAAAAAATCCTCGAAGCCCTGCTGAACATCAGTAATTTCGTCGGAAGCGTCATGGAGCTGGATGATATATTGAAAGTCATCGTCCATTTGACTTCCAAGGCAATGTCCGTGCCTGTCTGCTCCATTTATCTGCTGACAGATGAGAAGCCGAAGGAGTTGGTCCTGCGCTCAACAAGTGGTCTGAATACCCACATTGTGGGTAAGGCGCGCTTCAAGATTGGAGAGGGGATACCGGGCTGGGTGGCACAGCACAATCAGCTCCTTGCACTGGATGACGGTCCAAAAGACCCCCGTTTCATGGCACTTCCCGGTAAGAGTAACGAGGAGCTTCTTCATGCCTATCTCTGCGTCCCGCTGCGCATTCAGGAGGAGGTTATCGGCGTTATGGCGGCGCGGAAGAAAGAAGTTTATCATTATACGGAATCCGAAATTCTCGTCTTTGAGACCATCTGTAAGCAGGTTTCCATCGTGATTGAAAAGTCGCGTCTCTATTTTCAGAAGATTTATGCGGAAAAGATGGCAATGGTGAGCATGAGCCTTTCAGAGATTGCACACTATATAAAGAACATCCTTCAGGGTATGGAGGGCGGGGCATGGTTTGTGGACAGGGGTCTCAAGAGCGGAAACCTTGAAAAGGCTCAGAACGGTTGGATGCTTTTGCAGAAATCCACAAAGAAAATCGGCTACCTTGTGGAGAACATGCTGAACTATTCACGCCCCATTAATGTGAGCCTTGAACGAGGCAACATAAATGCCCTGCTGGTTGAGATTCTGAACTCGGTGGTTGACACGGCGGCGGAGCGCCATGTCGAGGTGCATCCCGAACTGGCGCAAAATCTGCCGGATATCTATTTCGACTGGGACCGCATGTATGATTCCATCCTGAACCTTGTCTCCAACGCCATGGACGCCATCCCCGAGGAAAAGACCGGGCTCATCATCCTCAAGTCCTGGTTCAACAAGGAAAAGAACCGAGTGGCGATTGAGGTGATTGACAATGGCACAGGCATTGCCGATGAGAATAAAGAAAAAATCTTTCTGTTATTTTTCAGCACAAAAGGACACCGCGGGACAGGTATCGGTTTAAATGTCACCAAAAAAATAATTGAAGAGCACGGGGGGAAAATCTGGTTTGAGTCTAAGGTGGGCGAAGGCACACGCTTTGTCATGGAACTGCCGGTTGACGCACACGGGAATTCCTAAAAGTAACAGTAAGGAAAATGCAGTAACCGCCGATGTACGCCGATACATATTTATAAATTTGCTTGACATGCCTTGGCGAGGCTTCCTACGTTTTCCCTCATTATTCAGGAAGACGGGAAGCCCTGTGAATGTGAGATAAGGAGGGTGGTTTCGTTGGCATTGGTGGTTCAGAAATTCGGCGGCAGCTCCATTGCGGATGTGGAACGCATCAAGAATGTCGCCAGCAAAGCAATCCGGGAGAAGGAACAAGGCAATCAAGTGGTTATAGTGGTCTCAGCTATGGGGAAGACCACTGATAACCTGATTGCCCTGGCGCACAAGATTACGAATGACCCCCCGCCGCGTGAAATGGATATGCTCATGGCATCCGGTGAACAGGTCTCCATTGCCATGCTCGCCATCGCCATCCATTCAATGGGGTGCAAGGCTATAAGTTTAACAGGACCGCAGGTGGGCATCATCACGGACGAGGTTCACCGGAAGGCACGCATCAAGCACATCAATGCGAAAAGGATTAAAAGCGCCCTCCAGGAAGGAAATATCGTCATTGTGGCGGGTTTTCAGGGATGCACGGAGAATAATGACATTACGACGCTGGGACGCGGCGGTTCAGACACGACTGCGGTGGCGCTGGCGGCAGCACTAAAGGCGGATGTCTGCGATATTTACACCGACGTGGACGGTGTTTACACCACCGACCCTCATATCTGCCCAAAAGCCAGAAAGCTCGATAAGATTTCATACGATGAGATGCTGGAACTCTCCAGTCTTGGCGCAAAGGTGCTCGCCAACCGCTCCGTCGAGCTCGCCAAGAACTGGGGCGTGGTCATTCAGGTGCGCTCCAGCTTCAATGATAATCCCGGAACCCTCGTTGTAAAGGAGGATAAATCCATGGAAGATATTGTGGTGAGCGGCGTGGCATACAACCGGAATGAGGCGAAGATTTCCATCATGGGCGTTCCTGACCGTCCCGGGGTTGCCGCCGAAATCTTCAGCCATATTGCCGATGCCCATATTGTTGTGGACATGATTATCCAGAACGTAGGACAGAAAGGCAAGAATGACATCTCATTCACTGTGAGCAAGGATGATTTCCGACAGGCGTTGAAGATTTCCGAGGACCTGTGCAAGGAACTGGGCGCTGATGGTGTAAAGTCGGATGACAAGATTGCCAAGGTCTCTATTGTTGGGGTGGGAATGAAGACACATTGCGGCGTGGCGGCAAAGATGTTTCATGCCCTCGCCAGACAGGGCGTCAATATTGAAATGATCAGCACCTCCGAAATCAAGATTTCGTGTCTGATACGCGAGGATGATGTGGACAAGGCTGTCCGGGCAATCCATGACGAGCTGGAACTGGGAGAGTAAGGGTCATGAGGAAGAAGACAAAACCGGCTGATTTGCGGAACGTGAAGACTTATTCCATCCGCTCCCGCAAAAGTAAGTTTGATTATTCACTCCTTGCCCGATGTCCCGACCCTGAGCGTCCCCTGTCGGAATTTTTCAATACCCTTCCGCCCGTTCTGAAGGCGCACGACCTCATCCTCGTTGCAAGGCAAACTGTCATGGCGGCGAAAAATGATAAACTCGTCCTCCTCATGATGGGGGCGCATCCAATTAAATGCGGGCTTTCACCCCTTATCTGTGACCTGATTCGCCGCGGAATAATTAATACCATTGCCATGAACGGCGCGGCGGCAATTCATGATTTTGAACTCGCCTTCTTTGGACGGACGTCCGAGGATGTGGAGGCGCAACTCGCCGATGGGTCCTTCGGCATGGCTGCCGAGACGGGGGAATGGATGAATTCCATTATAGAAGAGGGTGTGAAACGGGGTCACGGCATTGGCGAGGCACTCGGCATGGCTATTTCCCGCCGACAGCCCCCCCATGCCCAGACCAGCATACTCGGAACGGCTTATGAAACACATATACCGGCAACCGTCCATGTGGCGATTGGAACGGACATCATTCACCAGCATCCGAACACGGATGGCGCAATCCTGGGAAAGGGAACCATGCAAGACTTCCGTCTCCTTGCGGGTCAGCTGCCTGACCTTAATGATGGCGGGATTGTGCTCAATTTTGGGAGTGCAGTCATTATGCCGGAGGTTTTTTTAAAGGCATTGACGGTCGCACGCAATCTGGGCAGCACAGTCAAGAATTTTACTGCGGCAAATTTTGACATGATACAGCACTACCGCCCCAACATCAATATCCTGCAACGCCCAACGAAGACCGGTGGGGAATCCTATTCCTTCACGGGTCATCATGAAATCATGCTGCCCCTTTTTTATGCCGCGATACTTTCCCTGTCTTGAGAAATAGCGCACTCTGGAAAAATTTGTGTCAGAACCCTCACTGCCCATCGGCGGATTGAAAATTATTCAATGCTGATATCCTGCGTGGTTTGAACCCTCCATTTATCCTTCCTTTTCACAAGGATGTTAAGGGTCTTGATGCTTGTGGCTCTGGCGCGGTCTTTTGGAATGGCGGTGCGGAGAAAGACTTTGACATAAGCCTTATTACCGAACAGACCGAAGCGGATATCGCTCCGGGAGAGATTAAGGACGATGCGGTCCTTGGCGTTTGCCATGATAATGGCGTCCTCAATCAGTTGCACAGTCTGGTCGGAGGCGGGATTTTTAAGATGGAGCGATTGCTCATCCTCAATCAGGACGCGCGGATATGGCTGGAGCTGACCAGCATCCTCCCCGACCCAGAGATTAAAGTTCAGATAATTATACACAAGGAAGGCTGATATGCCAAGGAGTATGGCAAAGGGGAAGATAAGAAGTCTCACCCATTTTTTTCTGCGCGTGTTTCTCATTTCAGAATTGGTTGAAATACGAGCGCTGATTGTTTTAATATGGACTCCCTCAGGGCTCTCCGGGAATCTCTGATTCTCTCCTCAATAAGCTTGGATTCAAGTGTGTTTTTCACCTTTTCAAAGGGGAGTCTCTCCCCATCAAAGCGCTTTCCCACATAGTAACAATAAATCAGATTTAAATGCGCGACAGGGTTGGAGAATTCCCCCGGCGAGAGTGATTTCAGCGTAGTCCAGAGCTCCGGGTCGGTTTCCGGCATCTGACGCTTCAGGTCATAAATGCGAAACGAGAATTTGTCATCGGAATATTTTTTCATGAGGTCCGCGAACAGTGAAGAGGGCAGACCGATGGCGACCCCTTTTTGCCCTTCCCTCTTTTTTTGCTCATCAGCAATAATGCCCTTTGCATCGGCAAGAAGAGAGCCAAAGGTGGTTTTCAACTTCTCCCGCACCCCGCCAATGGCATCTGGCGGATACTGGTCCGGCTGGTTAATTTCGCCCACAAGGTGAATGGCTTCCCGCCACGCCTTGAGAGTAGATAAATCGGGGCGTTTTTTATAATATAATTTGAGGTCGTCAGCCGTAACGGTTTTCAGAGGAATGGTCTGTTTTTCAAGATACCGTTCCGCGGCAATTTGCTCGGCGGCAATTGTCGTCCCGAGTTTGATATAAGAACTGGAATCAAGTTTTTTCCGCTCCACATCCTGCCTGATGCATTCATACTGCCTGATAATGTTACCCTGAGTTTGAATAAGTGACTTATCAATGGTGAAATTCTTTCCCACAACAGCGGGGAAGAGATGCCAGAATTCATCCTTGGTCATTTTGAAATTTCCAACATGTATAAGGGTAGTATTATCCTTCATCTCCTCCCAGGGTATCCAGATGAGTGTTGGCTGGTATTTCTTTTCTAATTTTTCCCATTCAAGCGTATAGAGGTAACGGAGGGAGGTAGTCTCCAGTTGCCGCCTGATATCCGCCTGCACCTCCTCAAGGGGAATCTCCTCCAGCTCTTTTTTCTCCAGACACTGGAGGAAGAAAAAACCCTCCTCGCGCTGGAAGACGGGGCTGAATGTGCCCTCCTTCAGTGAACGCGCCTCATCATAAAATCTATTATATGTCTTTCCCCTATCAATAACCATGATGCCATCGGGTCCAACGCCGGGGAAGTGAGAGGAATTTTCCCGGACAATTGACTCAA
>Ga0315294_10009545_pt1 | contig 10659 bp, 8 predicted proteins | sample YL17G13_40_MG_FD_203626 | JGI IMG/M metagenome (GOLD analysis project Ga0315294, IMG submission 203626) | Sediment microbial communities from Yellowstone Lake, YNP, Wyoming, USA - YL17G13_40 | ecosystem: Environmental > Aquatic > Freshwater > Lake > Sediment | place: USA: Wyoming | collected... | reverse complement strand
CCCTGTATCAATTGTACTCATCCCCGATCCATCCAGATTAAGTTCGACAGAAATATCGGTCTCAGATGTTTTTCTTCCCACTTTTGCAGTCCGTGGTATCTGTTTCAGGTACTTATATATATCGTCCCAACCGGTTGTGCATAATTCAGCATCGGTAGAACTCTGCCTGTTTATTAAAATGGCTTTACATCCGAGATTCTTAGCCAGTTCAACATCTGTCAGCCTGTCACCGATAACAAATGAGGAAGAGAGGTCAATACCCTGAGCCAGGTATTTCACCAGCATTGCAATGCCGGGTTTACGGGTAGGAGCATTATCTGATGGCAAAGTCCTGTCAATGAAAATCTCGGGAAAAGTTATCCCTTCGCCTCTGAGAATCTGCAACATCTTATTGTGAACCGGCCAGAAGGTATCTTCAGGAAACGACTTTGTACCAAGACCATCCTGGTTGGTCACCATAACCAGTTCATAGTCTGTCTCCTTTGCAATCTTTGATAAACATGATATAGCCCCCGGGAGAAAATCAAGCTTCTCAAGACTATCCACCTGCTCATCTTCCGGTTCGGCGATAATTGTGCCATCCCTGTCAATAAAAAGTACCTTCCTCATATTACAATTGAATTAAGTGCATTTACCAGTTTATTGTTTTCGGACCGGGTGCCCAGGGTAATCCGCAGACAATTATTAATAACACTATTGCGGTTCCTTACTATTATGTTTTTGTCAACCAGTGTATTGTATAAGTAATTGGCGTTTTTTACTTTTACAAGCAGGAAGTTTGCATCTGAGGGATAGACCTTTTCTGTTATTTTCATTTTTTTCAGATTAGCCGAAAGTCTTTCTCTTTCCTTTTTAATTTTAATGACCTGACTTTTGCATTCCTCAACTTTATCCAATTTTCTCAATGCAGCTTTCTGATTAATTGTACTTATATTATAAGGTGGTTTCAACTTGTTGAAATACTGAATGATAGCTGGATTTGAAAAGGCCATTCCAACCCTCACAGCAGCCAGTCCGAATGCCTTGCTGAATGTCTGCATCAGAATCAGGTTAGGCGATTTGTCAACCAGTTTAATAGCTGAAGGTTTATCGCTGAAATCTATATAAGCTTCATCAATCACAACGATACCGTTGAAATTAGTGATAATATATTCGATATCGGAATAATTCATGCAATTCCCTGTCGGATTATTCGGAGAACAGATAAAGATCAGTTTCAGGTTTTTATCTGAAAACCATGGTCTGACCTTTTTGAGATCAATCTGAAAACTCTCATTCAATGGAACCTTTACAACCTTTATGTCATTTACCGAAGCAGACACTTCGTACATTCCGTAGGTGGGAGTGAAGGTGAGCGCTTTGTCGATACCAGGCTTGCAGAATACTCTGAAACAAAGATCTATTATCTCATCACTTCCGTTTCCCAGAAAAATTTTTTCTTCAGCGATCCCTTTAATCTTCGAAATTGCTGCTTTCAATTCTTTCTGATAAGGGTCGGGATAACGATTCAGACTTCCGAAGGGATTTTCGTTGGCATCCATAAAAATGCCGGTTTTACCCTTGAATTCATCCCTGGCACATGAATAGGGAGTAAGTTTTATAACATTTTCCCTGACTAATTTAATCACATCAACCATTCTGTAAACTTTTAAGTCTGACACTCACTGCATTTTTATGGCCATTTAAAAACTCAGCTTCTGCCATAAGTTCAATTGAAGGTCCAAGGTTTTTAATGCCTTCTGCGGTTATTTCCTGAAAAGATATTTTTCTTAGGAAGCTTTCAGTGGAGACTCCACTGTAATTCCTGGCAAATCCATTCGTGGGAAGGGTGTGGTTTGTCCCGGTTGCATAATCCCCTGCACTTTCGCAACTGAAATTTCCAAGGAAAACAGACCCTGCGTTTATAACTTTATCAGCCAGTGCTTTTGTGTCGGAAGTATTTATTATAAGGTGTTCCGGTGCATAAAGGTTACTGAAATCAATACAGTCATTCAATGAAGGCAAGAGTATTAATTTGCTGTTTTCCAAAGCCTTTAGGGCAATATCTATTCTTGGTAATGACTTCAATTGTTTTTCGACTTCTGCTTTTACTCTCTCTATAATCCCTTGATTATCAGTAATCATAACTACCTGACTGTCAGGGCCATGCTCGGCTTGTGAAAGAAGATCGGCGGCGATAAATTCAGGATTTGCAGTTCTATCTGCAATTATTAATACTTCGCTGGGACCGGCAGGCATATCTATTGCAATACCATCCCGTTGAACCAGTTCTTTGGCTTTGGTAACAAACTGATTACCGGGTCCGAATATCTTGTAAACTTTAGGGACACTCTCCGTACCATATGCCATCGCGGCAATAGCCTGCGCTCCGCCTATTCTGAATATTTCAGTTATGCCGATAAGTTTGGCTGTATAAAGAATCAGGGGAGTTACTTTCCCATCCTTTCCGGGAGGAGTGCATACAACAATTTCCTTGCATCCTGCCAGTTTTGCCGGGATGCCAAGCATAAGCAATGTTGAAAAAAGAGGGGCGCTGCCTCCGGGGATATAGAGTCCGACTTTTTCAATTGCAACACTTTTTCTCCAGCATTTGACCCCTTTGAAAGTCTCAATAACCGGATCTGTCTGAAGCTGGGCAGAATGGAAATTCTCAATATTGGTTTTGGCAATATTTATCGCGGCTTTCAGTTCTTCTGCAACCTTTCCGGTTGATCCGTCTATATCAGCCAATGGAACTTTTAAATTCCCGGGAGCAACACCATCAAATTTTTCGGAGAAACAATAGATGGCGTTGTCCATTTCCGATTTTACACTATTAATGATACTCCTGACAGAATCTTCGAGATCGTTTTTATCAATTCCCGGTCTCTTGCAGAGGGTATCCCATCTATTTTTTCCCGGATAAAGGATTGTTTTCATTACAAAATCATTTTCTCGATTGGAATTACTAAAATGCCTTCGGCTCCTGCCTCTTTTAATTGATTTATTCTTACCCAGAATTCATCCTCTTTTACAACTGAGTGAAGGCTGCACCATCCTTTTTCAATAAGGGGCAGGATAGTGGGACTTTTCATGCCGGGAAGTATCGAGCATATTTCTGGTATAGCCGATTCAGGTGCATTGAGTAATATATATTTATTCTCTTTTGCATTTTTAACTGCTCTGATCCTGAAAAGAAGGCTGGCTAAAATTTCCTGTTTTTCCCTGTTTAGGTTTTTATTTCCTATGATAACAGCCTGGCTCTTTAAAATAGTCTCAGCTTCATGTAATCCATTGGTAAGCAGGGTGCTGCCTGAACTGACTATGTCGCATATTGCATCAGCCAGGCCAATACCCGGAGCAATTTCGACACTACCGCTTATCTCTTCAATTTCAGCAATGATATTATTTTCTTTGAAGAAGTTGGAGAGAAGCCTCGGATAACTGGTGGCGACCTTTTTATTCATGAAATATCCCGTACCAGTATAAATCTCTTCCTTGGGTATGGCAAGGCTCAACCGGCAGTTAGCAAAGCCAAGTTGTTCAATGATATTGACATCCTTGTTTTTTTCGAAAACCATATTCTCTCCAAGAATACCTATGTCGGCGACCTGTTGCTCAACGTATTGAGGGATATCGTCATCTCTTAGGAACAGGACCTCCACAGGAAAATTATGAGCAGTGGTTTTTAGTACACTGATCCCGTTTGAGAATTTGATTCCACATTCTTCAAGTAATTTTTTTGAATTTTCGCTAAGCCGTCCGCTCTTTTGAATCGCAATTTTCAGTACACTCATTTTACTTTTTCTGATGTGTCTGAGCAACCCTGCAGGAAAATGAAAAACCCGCCTGATCTGCTCAGACGGGTTTATGATATTTAAATTTAAACACATATCACATTCTCCTCGCCTGAGAGCAAGTATGAAAATAATGATGATGTGATGTTTTATAGCGCATTTATTAAAATTATAAATGCAAAGATAGCAAAAAATTAATAAATAATACAAAATATGATGTAAAACAACATTTTTTTCTTGATTCTTGCCCCTCAATCCCCCTAAAGGGGGGCTAATTCTCTACACTCTTTCCGCAACCAGATCCCCGACTTCGGTAGTTGAATATCCCATCCGGCCGGCTCCCATATCTTTTAATTTGTTAGCTGTAACATCCATAATTGCGCTTTCGACAGCACGGGCAGCTTTTTCTTCACCAAGGTGATCAAGCATCATACCACCGCATGCAATAGAAGCCAATGGATTAATGACATTTTTACCGGTATATTTTGGAGCAGAACCACCAATAGGTTCAAACATTGAAACACCTTCAGGATTAATATTTCCACCTGCCGCAATACCCATTCCTCCCTGAGTAATGGCTCCGAGGTCGGTTATAATATCCCCAAACATGTTGGTTGTAACAATTACATCGAACCATTCGGGATTTTTAACCATCCACATGCAGGTTGCATCAACATGATAGTATTCGCGAATAATATCGGGATAATCAGCTTTCCCGATTTCATGGAATGCCCTTTCCCAAAGATCAAAAACATAAGTTAATACATTGGTTTTTCCGCAAAGGGCAAGAGTATTTTTTTTATTTCTTTTTCTTGTGTATTCAAAAGCATACCTCAGACAACGTTCAACCTGCATGCGTGAATATACCATATTCTGAATTGCAACTTCATGTGGAGTGCCTTTCATGGTAACACCACCAATACCTGTATAGACATCACCTGTATTTTCCCTGACAACTACATAATCTATATGCTCCGGGCCTTTATTTTTGAGGGGGGTGGCCACGCCAGGGTATAGTTTAATAGGACGAAGATTAATATATTGATCCAGTTCAAAACGAAGTCTTAAAAGAATTCCTTTTTCAAGAATACCTGGTTTTACATCGGGATGTCCGATTGCGCCCAAAAAAATAGAATCAAATTTTTTTAGTTGCTCTGATACAGAATCCGGAAGTATTTCGCCTGTTCTCAGATAACGATCTCCTCCAAAATCGAACTCTTCGTAATTAAGCTTAAATCCATATTTTGCAGCAACAGCACTAAGTACTTTTTTCCCTTCCCTGACAACTTCCGGACCAGTCCCATCTCCGGGTATAACGGCAATATTATATGATTTGCTCATAAGTTTATTTCTATTTATAGTTATTTATTTGAAGCGTAATAATAGTATATTTGGTTTACATTTTAGCAAAAGAATGCTTATATTCTTTCTCATTCAGTCCTTCAATAATATTAAGCATTTTCTCAGTGGCTTTTATGGCAGATTCAGTCTGGTCCGCATCCAATCCTCTTGTCTTGAATTCCTTTCCGTTGAAATCCCATGTAATTATTGTCTCAACCAGTGCATCAGTCGCTCCCCCGGGAGGTATTGATACCTGATAATCAGTTAGTACCGGGTATTGTTTCCCGAGCTTGTCATAAATTATCCTCAATGCCTTCATAAATGCATCATACTGGCCATCGCCAGAGGATGTTTCCTGGTATAAATTACCATCAATTTCGATCTGGATATTTGCAGAAGGTTTTAAGCCGTATGAGAGAGATAGTGAATAGTTTTTAATAAAGATCTTATAGTTGATCTGTTCGTTGCCGAGAACATCTGCAATAATAAAGGGCAGATCCTCTGTGGTCATATTTTCTTTTTTTTCACCAAGTTCAATTACTCTCTGTGTTACTTTGGTAAGCGATTCAGGGTTCAGAAAAAGTCCAAACTCTTCAAGATTTTTCCTTACAGTTGCTTTACCCGATTGCTTACCAAGGGCATATTTTCTTTTTCTTCCAAAACGTTCAGGGAGGAGATTATTATAATAAAGGTTGTCTTTACTATCACCATCAGCATGCACACCCGAGGTCTGTGTAAAAACATTCTCCCCGATAACGGGTTTGTTCACCGGGATGCGTATTCCGCTGAATGTCTCGACTATTTTACTTGTTTTGGTTATCTCATATTCATTTATCCCTGTTTCTGCGTGAAGCTGATCGCGCAGAACCCCAATCACACTCGAAAGGGGAGCATTCCCGGCCCTTTCACCCAGCCCGTTAATAGTTGTATGAATTCCCTTAACACCTGCTTTAACTGCTGAATACACATTGGCGACAGCCAGATCATAATCGTTATGTGCATGAAAATCAAAATGAAGCGAAGGGTACTGGTCAACAATCTTTTTACAGTAGGTAAAGGTCTGTTCAGGATTAAGAATGCCGAGAGTATCGGGTAGCATGAATCTTTCAATATTTTCGTTCTTTAACGAATCCAGCATATAAAATACATACTCTTCCGAATGGATCATTCCGTTCGACCAATCCTCGAGATATATATTAACCTGCATATCCAGGGCATCAGCTTTTCTGATAATTTCTATAATATCATTAACATGTTTTTCGGGAGTTTTTCTCAATTGTTTTTCGAGATGTCGGAGCGACCCTTTGCAAAGCAGGTTGATCACTTTTCCTCCGGCATCATTAATCCAGTTAAGTGATATCTCTCCATCAACAAAACCAAGTACCTCAACTTTTCTGTGGAGGTTATTATGACGGGCCCATTCAGTTATTTTATTGAGTGCTTCAAATTCTCCTGCAGAGACCTTGGCAGATGCCACTTCAATCCGGTCTACTTTTAAATCTTTCAGAAGAAGTTTGGCTATATGGAGCTTTTCGAGTGGTGAGTATGACACTCCCTGAGTCTGTTCTCCATCCCTGAGGGTGGTGTCCATTATTTCAACTCTCATTTCACAAGGTTTCTATTGGTCTCATAACCGGTGATAATATTTTTCATACTTAGGAGGAAATCGATATCATCGAGTCCTTTAAGGAGACATTCTTTCTTATATGGATTGATCCCGAATATCACGGAATCTCCGCTTGAAATAATTGTAAATGTCTGTTTATCAAGATCTATTTTAACTTTTGTAGCAGGTTCCTTTTGAATAAGATCATGAAGTTTTTTCAATAGATCTTCAGAAATTACAATAGGCAAAAGGCCGTTAATAAGGCAATTATTCATAAAAATATCGGCGAAAAAGCTAGATACCACTGCTCTGAAGCCATAGTCAAAGATAGTCCAGACAGCATGTTCCCGGCTTGAACCACTGCCGAAGTTTTTTCCGGCGACAAGTACCTTCCCGCTGAATCTTGGATTATTCAGAACAAATTCACTGTTTTTTTCGCCTGTCTTCTTATACTTCCAGTCACGGAAAAGATTATCTCCGAAGCCTTCCCTTGAAGTAGCGCTCAGGAACCTGGCCGGTATAATCTGATCGGTATCCACATTTTCGAATGGGAGCGGTACACAGGTTGACTCGAGAATATCAAATTTAACTTTTGGCATGTCAGATTATTTTTTGACGTTTTTTTCCTCATTAATAAATTCCCTTGGATCGGAAATCCTTCCGGTTATTGCTGCAGCAGCTGCCGTAATCGGACTAGCAAGCAAGGTCCTTGCACCTGGGCCCTGTCTTCCCTCAAAGTTTCTGTTTGAAGTTGAAACAGCATATTTTCCTGCCGGGATCTTATCCTCATTCATTGCCAGGCACGAAGAGCATCCGGGTTGTCTCACTTCAAAACCGGCATTTTTATATATTTCCAGCAAACCTTCAGCAGCCATTTGTTCTTCAACCTTTTTTGAACCGGGGACAATCAAAGCAGTGATATTGGCGGCTTTTTTTCTTCCCCTGATGATTTGTGCAAATGCCCTGAAATCCTCGATCCTTCCATTTGTACAACTGCCAATAAATACATAATCTATTGGATGGCCAAGAAGCATCATTCCAGGCTTAAGACCCATATAATCAAGTGATTTTAAATATGATGAAGAGGCTTCATTATTTTTACCTTCTGCCAGAGGAATTGACCCGTCGATTGCCATTCCCATGCCAGGGTTAGTTCCATATGTGATCATAGGTTTTATCAGAGCGGCATCAAATACCAATTCACGGTCGAAGGAGGCATCCGGATCACTTTTAAGTTTTTTCCACTTACTAACCGATGATTCAAAGTCATCTATCCCGGGGATTGAAGGAAGCTTTTTCAGATAATCAAAGGTAGTCTCGTCAGGAGCTATCAATCCTCCACGTGCTCCCATCTCAATACTCATATTGCATATTGTCATTCTTGCCTCCATGCTCAGACTTGTTATTGCAGAACCGCTATACTCCACAAAATAGCCTGTCGCCCCGCTTGTCGAAATCTCTGAGATGATATACATGATTATATCTTTTGAAGTCACTCCTTTATGAGGATTACCATTAACGGTAATTTTCATCTTTTTGGGTTTTTGCTGAAGTATGCACTGGGTTGCAAGAACCATTTCAACTTCACTTGTTCCGATACCGAAAGCTATAGTACCGAATGCCCCATGGGTTGAAGTATGACTGTCACCGCAGACGATTGTCATTCCCGGGAGAGTATATCCGAGCTCGGGACCAATAACATGAACAATCCCGTTTTTGGAATCGTTCAGACCGAACAACTCAATTCCATGTTTATTGCAATTTTCGCTCAGTCTCTCAACCTGGTTCCGGGATAATTCGTCGCGGATCTGCAAATGCTGGTCTTTAGTCGGTATGTTATGATCGGCTGTTGCAATTGTTTTGCCGGGCCGGAATACCGGGATGCCCCGTTCTTTCAGGCCATTAAATGCCTGCGGACTGGTAATCTCGTGTATATAATGCCTGTCGATGTAAAGTACATCGGGTCCATCTTCAATGGAACGCACTACATGGTCATCCCAGATTTTATCAAAAAGTGTTTTAGCTTCCAATTTATTTAATTTGAAAATTTGAAAATTTGAAAATTCGGTCAATTCTGACTATGATTATGTAATCTTGGCTATAGCATCAATGAACGCTTCAACCGAAGCGGTTATAATATCAGTATTAGCAGAGAAACCGTAATAAAGTTTTCCCTGGTGTTCAACCTGGATATGGACCTTACCGAGGTCGTCGCTGCCTTTTGTAATGGCCTGAATCAGGAATTCTTCGAGATGCACTGTTTTGCTGATCAGGTGTTTAACAGCTGTGAATGCTGCGTCTATTGGTCCGTTACCTGATGCAGTTGAGAAATGGACTTCACCATTTATTTTTAGGCCGACTATTGCAACCGGAATTAATGATTTTCCGCATGAGACCTGCAGGAGATCGAGTTTAAGCGATTTTTCTCCCTGGAAAACCACCCCGGCCAGTATTCTTATATCTTCATCGTTGATCTCTTTCTTTTTATCTGCAAGCAGAAGAAAACGATGGTAAATATCGTCAAGTTCCTCTTTACCAAATTTGAATCCCAGTAATTCAAGGCGGTGATTAAGTGCCGCCCTGCCACTGCGGGCGGTCAGGATTATTGAAGACTCCCTTATCCCAACTTCAACAGGGTCAATGATTTCATAGTTTTCCTTGTATTTCAAAACACCATCCTGGTGAATACCTGAAGAGTGCGCAAATGCGTTTCTTCCTACGATCGCTTTATTAGCCTGTACAGGCATGCTCATGAGGTTTGAAACAAGCCGGCTGGTACTAAAGATCAGTTTTGTATTAATATCAGTTCTTAAGTTGAGGCTATGATGACTTTTTATGATCATTGCTATCTCTTCGAGAGATGTATTACCTGCTCTCTCTCCGATACCATTAATTGTCACCTCAACCTGTCTTGCCCCATTTAAAACACCCATTATCGTATTGGCTGTTGCCATTCCAAGATCGTTGTGGCAATGTGTTGAAATGATTGCCTTGTCAATATTTGGAACATTTTCTCTGAGGTATTTTATCTTCTGTCCGTATTCTTCGGGTAGGCAGTAACCAGTTGTATCAGGGATATTTACGACGGTAGCACCTGCCTTTATTACAGCTTCAATAACCTTTGCAAGGTATTCGTTTTCACTTCTTCCTGCATCTTCAGCATAAAATTCCACATCATCAACAAATTTTCTGGCGTATTTAACTGCGTCGGCAGCTCTTTTCAGGATCTCTTCGGGAGTTGTCTTGATCTTATACTTAATATGAAAAGGGGAGGTACCGATTCCGGTATGTATCCTTTTTCTTTTGGCATATTGAAGAGCCTCAGCGGCCACTTCAATATCTTTTTTGACGGCTCGGGTAAGTGCGCAGATCACAGGGTTTGAAATAGCCTTCGATATTTCGACCACCGATTTGAAATCTCCGGGGCTTGAAACGGGGAAGCCAGCTTCAATTACATCGACACCAAGAGCTTCAAGAGCGTGGGCTATCTCAATCTTTTCAATTGTATTTAACTGGCAGCCTGGTACCTGTTCTCCATCCCTGAGGGTAGTATCGAAAATAATGACCTTATCGTCCATGTTTATCAGTTATTTGTAAAAGATTATTATTTCACCGGTCTGAGTTTTCTCACTGCAGCACCTGCTCTCCACATTTCAGAATCACCGAGTTCTTTCAGTTCACCATCGAGTACCTCTTTATAATTGGCAGCTCCGGTTGAGTTAAGGACTCTTACACATTCTTCACCGGATTTGACCTTATTATACAGGTCAATGAAAACAGGCAGGGTTGCTGCCTTGAATTTCGGACGCCAGTCAAGTGCTCCACGCTGTGCAGTTGCACTGCAGTTTGCATACATCCAGTCCATCCCCTTTTCGTCAACCAGACGGATTAAACTCTGTGTTAATTCTTCGACAGTTTCGTTAAATGCTTCCGATG
>Ga0315294_10009544_pt1 | contig 10660 bp, 7 predicted proteins | sample YL17G13_40_MG_FD_203626 | JGI IMG/M metagenome (GOLD analysis project Ga0315294, IMG submission 203626) | Sediment microbial communities from Yellowstone Lake, YNP, Wyoming, USA - YL17G13_40 | ecosystem: Environmental > Aquatic > Freshwater > Lake > Sediment | place: USA: Wyoming | collected... | reverse complement strand
GTGAGTACGATCATGGGATATGTCATTGCTCCTTTGATCTTTCTTTTGATCTCTGCCTCTTTGGTCATCTGAACGCTTATCTGCTGCAGCATTTGCTCTAGGTTACCGATCTCCTCACCCACTTTTGTCATTCGTATATAGAACGGTGAAAATAATTTGGGGTGCTTTGCGCATGCTTCTGAGAAAGAACTACCGGATTCTACTGATTGTAGGATATCCTGAATCAAGCTTTTCATACTCGTTTTGGAAGTACGTTCATATAACATTGTCAATGAGGGGTAAATACCAATGCCAGCATTTAAAAGTGTATAAAGATCACGATTTAAGTTGATGATTTCTTCAGTTTTAACAGCGTAAAGGGAAGGAAGCAATTCTTGAATAGGAGGCAACAGCTTCTTTTTCTCTTTGAGGTTAGCAACAGTAATTTCGGATTTCCAGAGAGTCGACTCCGCTGTTTTTTCAGAATCTGCCTCTAGTTCTCCTTTTACCCGTTCACCGTTGGGTTTGTAACCTACATAACTGAATCGCCGCATCGGGTTCCCCCTTATATGTACATGCCGATGGTTGGATGAGATGTTACTTTAGATACTTACTATTCTTATGGTTAAGAAACCTCTGATTAAATCCAACTCAACCCCCTGGCCCTAATCCCCCTTAGTCCCCCTTTAACAAAGGGGGACTTTAAAGATAGGGGACACCCCTATAACCCCGGTCCTTCCGCGGAAGGGCACTTCTTGTTCAAAGGTGCCTCAGCATATTAAGAACGATGATTCGGCCTCTCCGAACTACTTCTTAGTCTAGATATTATAATAACATAATAATGATTGCAATGCTAACAAATGGTAATGATGACTGTTGTATGTTTAGTCAATCGTGAACACATGGCGAGCAACTTCTCCGGGGGTGGTGACACCTTCCCGAGCCAGGCTCATGCCATGATGTCTCATGAAAAGCATGCCGTCTTTTACCGCCTGCTGTTTGAGTTCAACAGATCCTGCTCCTCTGGACAGCATGCTCTTTATGGTATCGGTGACTAAAAGGAGCTCAAAAACTCCGATCCTGCCGCGGAATCCGGTATTGGAGCAGTGACTACAGCCTTTGCCATACTGAAAATCGGTTTTTTCCTTGCCGGTTACTTGCTTGTATGCCAATTGGTCAGCGACAGGTGCTGTTTGAACCTCTTTGCATTTGGGGCATGCCCTTCTTACTAGCCGCTGTGATATAGTTGCCAGTACCGCAGAGGTTACAAGGAACGGCTCTACGCCCAGGTCAACAAGGCGGACCAGGGCTCCCACAGCATCGTTAGAGTGTATAGATGTCAATACCAGGTGACCTGTCAAAGCGGCGTCAACCGCTGTCTGAGCTGTCTCTTTATCACGAATCTCGCCGACAAGAATAACATCCGGGTCGAGTCGCATACACTGGCGCAATCCTTTTGCGAAGGTAATTTCCGCCACCCGGTTGACCTGAATCTGGCGTATCCCCTCGAATTTGTATTCTATGGGATCCTCGATGCTCATTATATTAAGTTTTTCGCGGTCTAATTCCCCCAGAGATGAATACAATGAGGTGGTTTTGCCTGAGCCTGTTGGCCCGCTGATAACTATCATTCCAAATGGTGAATTAAGACACCGCAGATATGGCTCAAGGAAGTACTGCGGCATCCCGATGTCTGCCAGGTCGATTAAACTATAGGTTTTATCTAATACGCGCATGACCGCATATTCGCCCCAGTTCGTGCCGATTGTGGCTACACGGAAGTCTATTACTCTACCCGCTATCCTTGCGGAAAAAGACCCGTCCTGCGGCCGGCGGCGCTCGGCGATATTCATATTGGCCAGGATTTTTATCCTAGTAAGCACTGCGGACATGACACCAAGAGGAAGGGCAACGGAGTTGTGCAAGACACCGTCTATACGGTAACGTACATTTAATACATGCTCCTCAGGCGCTATATGAATATCTGATGCCCTTTCGTGAACCGCACGCGTGATAATGAAATCCACAGCTTTAACAATAGGAGCATCGGAGGCTGCTTCTACCGAGCCTTCTGACAGTTCAGCCTGCCTTGATATTTCTATCGGAGCGATTATGTCCATTAAGGATTCGGCTAACATTGGGGTTGCGTCTTGAACGGCAGCATCTTCATATTTGCTTTGTATAAAGCTGTGGAGGTCTCCCGTGTTTGGGGTAACCGTTTTTATCCTCATCTTTGTGAGGACAGAAAGTGTGTCAATCAACTGCAGGTCATCAGGGTTATATGTAATAACGGTAAGGGTATCGTCCTCAAGTTTATAAGGAAGCACTTCTTGTTCTAAAGCCACCTTCTTAGGTATCAATCCTAATGCTTCCGGTTGAACGTCTACCAACTCAAGGTCAACAGTGGGCGAAGAGAATTGAAAGCTGACGACATTCTCTTTTTGAGGAGTACTTTCTGCGGCGTTGCGTTTGCCGTCGTTGCCTTTTGTCTCTTTTTTTTCTGTTTTTGGTGCGTTCTTTTCGGCCATTTCACTACACCTTTAGGATGACCTTATATAAACGGATGATACAAGACAGAATCTATCACAATTGTTAATCATATGTAATTATAAATGGTGTATATAATACTCCAGATTATATCTAGCACACTTGTAAGCAAATGTCAACAAGTTGTGAGTAGTGTATCAATTCATTATCCAACCCCCTGTAATCCCCCGTAAAACTCCAAGACAGGGCGAACACAGGGGTTCGCCCCTACAGGGGGATTTATGTAAGGGCTTGATTAATCAAGCCCTTACGGGACACCTCCTTCGGCAAGCTCAGGACAGGCTCTAGAACCCCGGTCCTTCCAGTACTGGAAGGACACCTCTTGTTATAATCTTCTGCATAGAAGCAGGTCTTGAATATTCCCTAATTCTAATAATGATACACGACTTGTATTCGGCAGTGGGCTAGTTCAGATCGTTTAAGGAAAAGGCGTTTAAGGAGAGAATCTATTCAAGTAGCCAAATATGGATTTCGTTCAACCCCCTGTTAGTCCCCCATACTTTGGGGGACTTTAAAAATTGGGGGACACCCCCAAACCCCCTGCAGGAGAAAAGTCTCCTGCACCTCTTAATTCGCATCTGTCATTCTGAACGTAGTGAAGAATCTCGTCTAGATCCTTCGTTTGTTGTGCTCTCTCGGAATGATATTGGATTCATTCCCTTGTTGTCCTAATCCCCCTCAGTCCTTCCGCGGAAGGATTAAAGGAGGATTTGAAATTGGGGGACACCCCCAAATCCCCCGTCAGGAGAGTTTCTCCTGCACCTCTTTTTAATTGAAGCTGAATGATGTCGGCAACTTCATATATATGGAGGTCCGCATATTTGTAATACTCAGACAACACTTTTTGTGCGATTACAGTAAATGGAAATGCGCCTGTGTTTGATTGAAATCGTTGTGTACAATCATCTATAATCGTTGGTGAAGCTAAGGAGATTATTAATATGTATAGAACTCATGGTTGCGGGAAATTGACAGCAAAGAATTCGGGTGAAAGGGTAACGCTCGCCGGATGGGTGCACAAATGGCGTGACCACGGAGGATTGATATTCATAGATCTCAGGGATGGCACCGGTCTGGTACAGATAGTGTTCAACCCGGAGGTATCAGCTGAGGCGCATGACATCGCTACTAAGTTACGGAATGAATATGTGCTTAATGTCACCGGAATGGTCATGAAGCGTCCTGCAGGGACGGAGAATCCAAATCTTCCGACCGGTGAGGTTGAAATCAGCGCTGATACAGCGACGGTTATGAATCCTTCTAAAACGCCTCCTTTCGATATCAGCAGTGATGGCACCGACATAGAAGAAAATGTGAGGCTGCGCTACCGCTACCTTGACTTAAGGCGAACACGGATGCACGACAATATCGTATTACGCCACCGCGTGGTCAAGTTCATGCGCGATTTCCTTGATGAACGCGGTTTCCTTGAGATCGAAACGCCTATAATGATCAAGAGCACACCTGAAGGTGCTCGTGACTATTTAGTGCCAAGCCGCGTTCAGCCCGGTAAGTTCTATGCCCTGCCTCAGTCGCCGCAACAGATGAAGCAGCTTCTCATGGTGGCCGGGTTCGATAAGTATTTCCAGATCGCGCGCTGCTTCCGTGATGAGGATTTGCGGGCTGACCGCCAGCCGGAGTTTACACAGCTTGATTTAGAGATGGGTTTCGTCGACCAGGAAGATATCCTTGTGCTGATGGAAGAGATGTTTGCTTCGATAGTCGAAGCCGTCACTCCCAAATATAAAATGATCAAGCCGTTCCCGCGCCTTACCTACCGCGAGTCCATGGAGCGCTTCGGCAGCGATAAACCCGATATTCGTTATGGTATGGAGATAAAGGATATATCGGACATTGCGGCGAAAACGGAGTTTGGGGTCTTCCGCTCAGCGCTGGATGCCGGCGGTATAGTGAGGGGCATATGTGCTGCAGGATGCGGTAGCTATTCCCGCCGTCAGGTCGATGATCTTGCTGAGTTTATAAAAACATATGGGGCCAAGGGTTTGCTCAACCTGCCTGTCGGAGGGGAAGGCGCTAAGGCGGTGGTAGCGAAATTCTTTAGTGAAGACCAGAAAGCGGAAATGCAAAAGCGTTTCCAGGCGAATGACGGCGATATGATTTTTATCGTAGCCGGTGCAACCCCTGTTGTCGAACAATCGCTGAGTGCATTACGTTCCGAGATGGCGAAGCGCTTAAAGCTTCTCGATCCCAACATGCTCGCTTTCTGCTTTATTGTGGATTTCCCTCTGTTCGAAAAGAAGAAGGAAGGAGGCGGCTGGGATTCGATGCACCACCCCTTTACCGCTCCCAGGGATGAACATATTCCACTGCTGGACAGCGATCCGGGCAAGGTGCTGGCGAAGTGCTACGATATGGTATGCAACGGATTGGAGCTCTGCAGCGGGAGCATAAGGATACACAGAAGCGAACTTCAGCAAAAGATATTCCAGATACTGGGCTATTCAGATGAGGAGACCAAGAAACGGTTTGGCCACATGCTGGAGGCGTTTGAATACGGCGCGCCGCCTCACGGCGGCATCGCTCCCGGTATAGACAGGTTCATAATGATTCTGGCTGGGGAATCAAGCATAAGAGAGGTAATTGCATACCCCAAGAATAAGAGCGCTGTAGATGTCATGTTTGATGCTCCATCCGAGGTTTCTGAGGATCAGCTTAAAGAACTCCATCTCAGGTTAAGGCTGGATTAAGTGGGTTGCACATTACGTTTGTTTGCTAGGGAAGCTTCGACTCAGGAAGCAGCTGATCATGTATTATCAACCCCCTGCTGTCCCCCAATCATGGGGGAATCGCTATCCAAACCCCCTGATAGTCCCCCATACTTTGGGGGACTTAATAAATTGGGGGACACCCCCAAACCTCCCGGCATTCCGGTATCCTGCACCTCTTTCTCGGAGGTTTATTAGCTTGAGGACGCGTCTGGTTGACGTACAAACGATCGTTGTTGCATTAGTGGCAATAATTGTTTTGCTGTTGCCGTACGGCTGCTCCGGGACAACAGAATCGACATCCAGGGATGGAATGCTGGTCCTCTATGGGGGGAGTCCCAGCACTCTGGACCCTGCCAACTGTGCCGATTCGACTGCGGCCAGTTATATGGTTGAGATATTCAGCGGGCTGGTTACTCTCGACAGCAATCTGGATGTGGTTCCTGACATCGCCGAGTTGTGGGATGTTAGCTCGGATGGAAAGACATATGCATTCCATCTCCGCGACGATGTGTACTTCCATGACGGCAGAAATGTAACAGCGGACGATTTCAAATATTCGATAGAGCGTGCGGCCGATCCGGAAACGAACTCACGTGTAGCTGAAGCCTATATCGGTGATATAGTAGGTGTTACGGAAAAGCTTGCCGGGCTTGCCGATGAGGTTGACGGCGTTCGTGTTGTTGATGACAGGACATTAGAGATTACTATTGATGCCCCTAAAGCCTACTTTCTTTCCAAGCTGACCCATCCTGTAGCTTACGTTGTTGATCAGAATAATGTAGAGGCAGGAGATGACTGGTGGCGCAATCCCAACGGCACCGGCCCTTTCAAGCTACAAGAGTGGAGCAGTGGACTGCGCATCATCCTGGAACGGAACGATAACTATTATCGTGGGGTAGCAAAACTCGAGGAAGTCGTGTTTTTACTGCAGGGCAATTCGATGACGTTATATGAAAACGGGGGTATAGATATCGTCGGCGTGGGGGCTGCCGATATCGACAGGGTGCAGGATCCGGATAATTCTTTGAGTAAGGAGTTAGTGTACACTCCGGAGCTTTCACTTTACTATATAGGGTTTAACGTCAATGTAGCTCCCTTCAACGATGCGAAGGTGCGCCAGGCTTTGTGTTACGCCGTAGATAAAGAGAAGGTCGTTGATGCTTTGACCAAGAATACCGTTTCGGCTGCATGGGGAATTCTTCCCGAGGGCATCCCGGGTTATAGCGAGGATCTGGCCGGGCTTGAGTTCAATATATCTAAGGCGCAGCAGTTGCTGGCGGAGTCGAGTTATCGCAATGGTTTGCCACCTATAGTGCTATCAGTCTCGGGCAGCTGTGCTGGTATAGCCTCTGCCGATGTTGCTATTGCTTATATGTGGCAGGAGAATCTGGGTATTGATGTGGAAGTGGAAGCAATTGATTTCAGTACGCTGATCCAGGAAGCGAGGGAGGGGAAATTGCAGGCTTTTGAGGTGGGGTGGATAGCGGATTACCCCGATGCAGAGAACTTCCTTGACTTGATCTTCCACTGCGGCAGCGTGGAAAATTATACCGGCTACTGCAATAGTAGCGTGGATGCTTTGCTGGAACAGGCTCGTGTGACCTCCGATGTTGATAGCCGCATGGAGTTATATCATTCAGCGGAGCAGGCTACTGTACAGGATGCGCCCTGCCTCCCGCTATGGTTCGGGCAGAATCATTATCTGGTTAAGCCATATGTGAAGGGCTTCAACCCTGCGCCGACGATCATTTCTTCACTCAAGGATGTTTGGATCGAGAGATGAAATTATTGGAATGAAGACTTTTTTCTGCTATAATGTTTCGTTATGAAAGTATCATCGCAAACAATAGAAAACAGGCAAATGCTTTTTGAGGTGGAGGCGGAGCCGGATGAGGTGGAAAAATCTTTATCGGCTGCATATCGTCATCTGGTGAATCGGATTGAAGTTCCCGGTTTTCGTCGGGGCAAAGCGCCAAGGAGTATGTTAGAACGCCATATCGGGCGTGGTGCTTTGCTTGAAGAAGCCATGGAACATCTGGTGCCGGAGCTGTTAGGCAAGGCCATCGATGAACAGAAGATAGAGGTTATCGCCAGGCCGCAGATAGAGATCACAAAGACCGAACCGGTCGTATTCAAGGCCACCGTATCGCTGCCGCCGACTGTAGAGCTGGGTGATTATCGTGAGATCAGGATCGATAAGGAGCCTGTTAACGTCGACGAGGCTGAGGTGGATAAGGTTGTCGAGCAGGTGCGCATGCAGAATGCAACGTGGGAGCCTGTGGAACGCCCGGTGAAATTCGGCGATCTGGTGGCGATCAACCTGTTCGGCAAGGTGGATGAGGAGCAGCTGGTTGATCAGAAAGACTTCCAGATGCAGGTGCAGAAGGATACGCCTATGCCTGTTCCGGGGTTTTCCGAGCAGATCGAAGGCATGGAGAAAGGCCAGGAGAAAGAATTCACGATTTCAATCCCCAGTGACTTCAATGCTCCTAAAATCGCCGGAAAAACATGCTCATTTAAGGCAAAGGTAAATGAAGTTAAAGAGCAGAAGCTTCCTGATATCAATGACGATTTTGCTAAGAGTATGGGCGGCGATTTCGATAACGTTGAGGCCATGAGGAAGAATATTAACTCCAACCTGAATAATATTTACCAGGTTGGCGCCATGAGGCGTTTCGAGCAGAAGGTGCTTGAAGCAGTGGTAGAAAAGTCGAAGATAGAGTTTCCTCCTGTGTTGGTCGAGCAGGAGATCGACCGGGTGATTATGGAGAGGGAGAGGGAGCTTGCAGCGCGCCGCGTCACTCTGGAGGATTTTCTAAAAAGCCAGAAAAAAAGCATTGATGAATTGCGTGAGAGCCTGAGACCTCTGGCCAGCAAACAGATTGCGATATCGCTGGTGGTGGATAAAGTCTCCGAAAAAGAGGATATAAAGGTCACTGCTGAGGAGATAGAGGCTGAAATACAGCGCATGGTTGAATCGGCTGGCGAGCGGGGCGAGGAACTGAGTAAGGTATTCCAGTCGCAGGCACCGCGAAGCTCAATAGAAAGATCGCTTATTGTCGCCAAGGCAGTCAAGATGCTGATGGATATCGCATCAAACGAACTGAAAACAGAAACGGAAGCTGCGAAGTCATCACCTGATGAAACTGAATCAAAAAAATCGGAGGAGAAGTAATCCTCAGGTGAAACTGTATAGAGAGGGGGAGTGAATAAATGGATCCACAGGCTGTTATACCTTTTGTAACTGAGACCAGCGCCAGAGGTGAGCGCACTTTAGATATATATTCGCTTCTGCTTAAGGAGCGCATAGTATTTTTGGGCACTCCCATAAATGACCAGATTGCCAACCTCATTATAGCCCAGCTCCTCTATCTTGAACGCGAGGATCCGGATAAAGATATAAGCCTTTATATCAATTCTCCCGGCGGAGTGGTGAGCTCTGGTCTTGCCATTTACGATACGATGCAACTGATGCGGTGTAATGTTTCTACGATATGCGTAGGTGCGGCTGCGAGCTTTGGCACGGTTCTCCTGTGCGCAGGAACAAAGGGCAAGCGTTATGCCCTACTCAATGCCACGATTCATATGCATCAGCCGATGGGCGGCGTTCAGGGGCAGGCGTCTGATATAGCTATCCATGCTAAAGAAATCATAAGATTGCAGGAGAAATTAAACCATATAATTGCCAACCATACTGGCCAAGTCTACGATAAAGTTGCAAGAGATACCGATCGAGATTTCTTCCTCAGCGCTGAGCAGGCTGTAGAGTATGGCATAGTCGACGAGATCCTGAAAAAGGAAGAACGCAAGTAACTCTTAAGAGATATTTAGCTCTCATAGCGGCCTTCGGTCGCAGGTACATATAATCATATATAAGGAGGGCTTTTTTTGGCAAACGAAGTACTATATGAGAAGAAGGGCCACGTTGTCATTATCACCTTGAATCGCCCCGAGGCGATGAATGCTTTCAACCCCCCTCAGATCAAGAAGTTCAGCGAGGCCTCTTTAAAGTTTAAAGACGATCCCGATGCATGGGTGGCAATTGTAACCGGTGCCGGCAATAAGGCATTTTCCGCCGGATTCGATTTGAAAACCATGGATGCCAGCGGCGATAGGCTGCCCTCCCCCGGAGACGATGCGCCCCCACTTATTCAAAGGGGGCTAGATGTATTCAAACCTGTTATAGCCGCCATCAACGGCGTCGCGATGGGCGGAGGTCTCGAAATCATCCTGGCCTGCGATCTGCGCATCGCCGCCGAGCATGTGAAGCTTAGCGTTCCCGAGGTTAAATGGAACCTTATCCCGGGCTGGGGTGGCACGCAGCGGCTGCCGCGGCAGATAGGCCGGGCCAAGGCTGCTGAGATGCTTCTTATGGGAACCTCAATCGATGCGCAGGAAGCGCTTCGAATCGGTCTGATCAATAAGGTCGTTCCCGCCGATAAGCTGATGGAAGAAGCCATGGCCTGGGCTGAGAAAATTGCTGAGAACGGACCGCTGGCGGTTAGGGCTGCCAAGGAATGCATTGTTCGCGGAACAGATATGACCCTCAAAGACGGCATGCAGCTGGAACTGGATCTGGTAGACAAACTCCTCGACACCGAGGATTCCAAGGAAGGGCCACGGGCCTTTGCCGAAAAGCGCAAACCTAAATTCAAGGGACGGTAAATCGATTTTTCGGAATCCCCCTGAAATCCCCCCTTCCAAAGGGGGACACAGGGGAATTGATAAGAAAATTAAAAAGGGCGCTGGTCGTACCAGCGCCCTTTGCTTTTGCGATTATTGGGAACTCTCTGTCGAGTTCTATCAACCCCCTGTATCCCCCAATCATGGTCCTTCCATGAGAAAATTCCATGGAAGGATTCCGCGGAAGGACACCGCTTTTACCACTTGGAGGCTACTTCGTCCCAGAAGGCATAGATGCCCTTGCCGTGGCGTCCGCCGGTGTAGCCCGCCCGCACCATAGTCCTGATCAGCGGGTGCAGCTTCCCCTTCTCCGGGCCGAACTCTTTGATCGCGTCCGCCTCGGAGACGGCGTACGTGCCCCATGCGCCGCTGAAGTCGCCCAGCTCAAAGGGCCCCATGGGCCAGTTAAATCCGATCTTCACTACTTTGTCGATATCCTGCGGTGAGGCGACGCGTTCTCTCACCATATCGAGTGCTTCCCAGCGCAATGCCCTGTATACTCTGTTAGCGATAAAACCGTAGCTGAAGTCTTTGCATACAACGGTCTCCTTGCCCAGCTTCGCGGCCAGTTCGCATATCACCTTGACTACTTCATCAGATGTCAGTGTGCCTTTGACCACTTCGACCATCTTCATGCGGTTCACCGGATTGAAGAAGTGCATGCCGATGACCACCTGCGGGCGCTTGGTGACCGCGGCGATCTCTGTTATATTCATCTGGGA
>Ga0315294_10009541_pt1 | contig 10662 bp, 10 predicted proteins | sample YL17G13_40_MG_FD_203626 | JGI IMG/M metagenome (GOLD analysis project Ga0315294, IMG submission 203626) | Sediment microbial communities from Yellowstone Lake, YNP, Wyoming, USA - YL17G13_40 | ecosystem: Environmental > Aquatic > Freshwater > Lake > Sediment | place: USA: Wyoming | collected... | reverse complement strand
CCCTCGGCCTTAACCTCTTCGGCCAGCGCCACCGATCCCATGATGCCCGCCAGACCCGCCAGCGCCAGACCCACCACCCAGTGTCGCCAATTCATCACAGAACCTCCTCCTATCCTTGAGATGACAATCCCTGTTCCCTTGCAGGGAACCGGAAGGGCTTGAACGCCAGCCCGGCGCCCGAGAAGAACTTGCCGAAGAACTCGTAGTACTCCAGTCGCAGCGCCTGCACGGCCGCCACGACGCCTTCCAGCAGGATGGCGACCCCGTTGCCCAATACGATGACCATAACGCCAAGGACGGCGCCCGCGCCGCCCAGTGCCTTCTCGAACTCCGCCGCGATCGCGAACGAAGCCATCAGCACGGCCGCATGACTCAGCGCGTAGGCTGCCAGTCGGACGAAACTGATCGTGTTGGCGAGGTACCCGAGGATCGCCTCGAGCGCCTCGACGGCGGATTCGATGACGGCCTCGCCCATGCCGCCCTCGGCGTGCGCCCCGGCGTGCTCCGCCTTCGCCCGCCGGCCCGCGAGCACGACGTGCAGCGGCCCCTTCAGCGCCACCGCCAGCAGCGGAAGGGCGATGACCAGCGCGGCTACCCACCCGGGCACGTCCCCTGCCCGCTGAGCCACGACGCACACCAGAAGGCCCAGGCATCCCCAGTAGAACACCACGCCCGCCAGGCCGAAGCGGCCCATCAGGGCGCCCAGCAGGTCGCCGTGGCGCAGGCGGTTGACGATGTTCAGGACCAGCCCCAGGCTCATCAGGGCGGCGCCGAAAAGGACCGCCACGACCATCAGTTGCAACGGGTTGCCCTTGAGCGGATCGTGGCCCAGTTCGTGCCCGCCGATCTCCGTCACGCCGAAGTAACTGCCGTCGTAGATGCCGAACCCGACGCTCGACAGGCCGAGGCACAGCATCAGTTGGCCTGCGTCCCTGACCGCGACCGCGCGCCCCTTGAGCAGCAGCGCCAGGCCCGCCAGGGCCACGACCAGGCCGTGCCCAACATCGCTGAACATCATGCCGAACATGAGAACATAGGAGATGGCAACAAAAAGGGTCGGCACGAACTCGCGGTACGCCGGCAGGCCGTAGTTCGCCACCAGCATCTCGAACGGCCGCAGGAACTGCGGATGACGAAGCAGGGTCGGGACCTCGTGTTCCGGAACGCCGCCGGCGTCAACCGCTTCGACGGCGCAGCGGCCCGAGGTGATCTCGTTCAGGCGCCGGCGCACCCAAGGGACCTCCTCGGCCTGGACCCAGCCCGTGATCAGGACCGTGGCCTCCGTGCGGGGGAAACTCTGCTCGGCGTCCAGGATCAGCCGCTCGGTGGTCACGACGTGCCGGAGGTCCACCAGCGCCTGGGCCGATTCCCGCGCGACGGTCCGGACGGCGTGGGTCGCCTGGGCAAGGTCGCGGCTCGCCTGCTCTTCTTCCGCGCGGGTTCGGCCGGCCAGGCGCTCCACCGTCTCCCCCTGGCCAAGCCCCAAGGCATCGTGACGGAAACCCCGGTGGCCCAGCGCCGTTTCGAGGGCATACTGACCCTTGCGGCTGGTGATGGCGACGAGGTACCGACGGCCGCCGCGCTCCGGCAGCGTCAGCAGCACCACGTTCTCGCCGACCTTGTGCCTGAGGTCCTCGAGGTTCTCGGCCGGCAGGCTTCCGGTGGCAAAATGCAGGAACGAGGTTCTTGACCTGCCGAACTGGTCCATCGGCAGGTCGAGACCCTCGTAGGCGGCCACCTGTTCCAGCCGGTCCACCGCCTGCCCCCACCGCTGGTGGGTCGCCTGCCGACGCGCCAGGACGTCGGCGGCCCGTTCTTCGATCGCCTTCAGCAGCCGATCCGCCTGGTCCAGCCGCGTCGGCGGCAGGTCGGCAGCCGATCCGAGCCGCGACCGTGAGGGAGCGGTGCCGGGCGGACCGCTTCCTGACGGGCGCGGCTCTGAATCAACGGGCGACATCCGGCGGCGGAGTGTCTCGATCCGCGCCAGCAGGGCGTCGCACCTCGCCAGTTCCGCCGTGCGATCCCGCGGCGCCTGGGGCGCCGTTTCGGGACCGGCCGCCTGACGCACGAGGTGCACGGCGCCCAGGTGGCCCAGGCCGCGCAGCACGCCGTACTCGTCCCGCTCGAGGACGACAACGCTCAGCCGCTGCATGGCCACGGGCCTAAACACGGCGGGCCTCCCCTTCCCGGCAAGGGATCAGGCAGCGGCGGATATCGTCGGCGGACAGACCGGCCCGGATGCCTTCCGACACCGCGATCAGGTTCGCCAGTTCCACCCGCCGCAAGGCCACGTAGGCCGCCACCAGCCCCAGGCCCATCACGCTGCGGCGGAAGGTCGTGGCGGCGAGGCGATGGTACCGGGCCCACGCCATCCGCTCGATCGCCGACCCATCGAAGACCTGCGGCACATCGCCCGGGGCGAAGCCGGCGGCCCATTCGGCCGCCTCGGCCAGGGTGGGCGCCGACCACATGGCCCCGATGTCCGCCTTCCTCGCGCCGGCGCCGGCGACGCAGAAGGGCATCAGTTGTTCCGGCGGCAGGCCGTAATGGAATTTCCCCCGGATGATAAGGGCCAGATGAAATATGTTGATTTCCTGTTCCACCAGCGCGAGGACGTGGCCGCGCTCGTCGCCGGTGACGGCCCCCGCCCGCGCCACCAGTTCGGTGAAGTACCCGGCATCGAGCGCCGCTTCGAGGAAGAACGCGCGCGGATGGGCGCGGTACAGCGGGAGCGCCGCGAGGACGGCCTCACGCAGCGGCGGCCGCCCGACAACCTCCACGAACGCCTCGACCGCCCCCCCCGCGAGCGCCTCGGCCATATTCGAGTCCGCCGCGGAAATTAGGGACGCTACCCTATTTTCCATAACGCTTAAGCGCGTTATGGAAAATAGGGTAGCGTCCCTAATTTCCTGCATGCGGGGGGCTTGGATGAACACAGATCGGGCGTCGACCGCCAAGTCCCCCGGCAGCGGCACAAGGTGGGCCTCGACCTCGCTGGCCGGCGTGTGGGCCGACAGGCCCCGGGCCAGCACTTTCAGGTTCTCCACCTGGAAGCGGACGGCCATCCAGGCGATCAGTTCCCCGCCGGGGCCGTCCAGTCTTAGCGCCAATTCCAGGATTTCATTGGCGCGGTCCAGGACCATCCGCTTCTGAAGTTCCACGGCGGAGGCAATCGCGGCGTTGCCGTAGAGAGCGCGGGCCAACTCCGCCACCGTGCGGCCGGCGCAGAGGGCGCCGAGGCGGTCGCCCTCCGCCATGCGGCTGCGGCGGGCATGAAGCACGGCCGCCACGTACTCGATTCCCGTTATCAACCGGACACTCATGGGACTCACCATCCCTGAAGTGGCTAGGGGCTGCCGCAGACGGTTCGGACCGTTGCCTCGACAGCGCCGCGGAGGGTGGCCTCATCCAGCATCGCGGCGGCCTCGATCTCTGCGGTCGCCTTGGCCAGGCGCTCCTGTTTCTCTCGCTCGGCATGCTGGACAGTCGCGGCCACGATCCGTTCGGCCTCGGCCTTGGCGGCCTCGCGGGCCTGCTGGACGGCGGCCTGGGTCTCGGCCCGTGCCTCGGCGACGAGGCGTTCGGCCTCGGCATCGGCCGCCTGGGCCACCCGCTTAGCCTCGGTTTCGGCCTCCAGCATTTTCTGAATCACGTCGCGCATCGCCCCACTCCCACCCCCGCCGACCCCTACTCTTCCGAATCGAGGGTATCCAGGATCTCCCTGGCCGACCGGGCCCCCACCAACTTCCTGTAAAAGCCGGGGGTCTGGACCAGCCGGGCGATCTCGTCCAACGCCCGGACGTGCGGCCCGGGGTCGTCGGCCCGCGCGAGAAGCAGAAAAACAACGTGCACCTTCCCGTCGTCGACGGCGTCAAAGTCGATTCCCTCCGTCGATGTCCCCAATGCGGCCGTCAGCGCCGGCACCGACGGATGTTTGCCGTGGGGAATGGCCACGCCCTGCCCGATGCCGGTGGTGCCCTGCGTCTCGCGCTGGCGGACGGCCGCCAGGGCGCCGGCCCGGTCGCTCAACCGGCCCGCCCGAACCAGCAGGTCGATCATCTCCTCGAAACACTCTTCCTTTTCGAGGCTCTTCAAACCGACCTTGACCACGGACTCATCGAGCAAATCACGCAATCTCATCGCCGTGCTCCTCGATTGATGCCCCGACGGTGCGGCCGCGTCGCTGGTCTTCCCGAACCAGCCCCACAGAAGAAGCGGAAATGATAGCGCAGACCGGAATCTTTTTCAAGCGGTTTCATTGCCTTCCGTGCGCTGGTATAATAACCTTTATCTTCCGGGTAGGAGGGATTCGAGGTGCAGAAGCGGTTCAACATTCTGGTCCCCCTCGCTTGTCCGCACTGTCAAGCCGAACTCCTGACCACCCTCGACCAGGTCCAGCAAGAGTTGTTCGTCCGGTGCACCGGGTGTGGGACCACGATCGAGTTCCCGAATGAGGCGCTCCCGCCTCCGGCCGCCTGGCCGGAGTCGCAGGACTTCCTCGTTCTCTAGAACCCTCGATCGCACGGGCGGCACGGTCACCGGGTGCCGTGCCCGCCGCGGCGGGCATGCGTCCGGCGCTCGTGAGGGTCCATGCTTTCGCAACGGCGCGAAAGCATGGCACCCCGAACGAGAGGATCGGGCGCACTTCTATCCCTTGACGACGCCGAGAGGCCGGAGCCGGCAGACGCGCCGCGCCAGGCCCGCACGCTCGACGACGCCCACGACGTCGGCCACGTCCTTGTACGCACCCGAGTACTCCTCTGCCAGGCCCTTCCAACTGCGCGACATCGCGAGGATGCCCTTGGCCGCCAGGTCCTTGCGGACCTGCTCGCCGCTCACGCGCCGTCTGGCCTCGGTGCGCGACATCGCCCGCCCCGCCCCGTGGCAGACCGAGCCGAACGTCTCGGCCATCGCCGCCGGCAGGCCCACCAGCAGGAACGAGTACCGGCCCATGTCGCCCGGAATGATGACCGGCTGGCCGACGTCGCGGTAGACGTCGGGCACCTCGGGATGGCCCGCCGGTAGTGAGCGCGTCGCGCCTTTGCGGTGGACGCACAGGAGTCGTGGGCGCCCGCCGACCGCGTGCGTCTCCATCTTGGCGATGTTGTGGGCCACGTCGTAGATAAGGCGCAGGCCCAGCCGCTCGGCCGGCTTGCCGAAGACGCTCGCCACCGCCTCGCGCACCAAGACCATCAGCGCCTGCCGGTTGGCCCAGGCGTAATTGGCGGCGCAGCGCATCGCGCCGAGGTACCGCTGCCCCTCCTCGCTCTCGACCGGCGCGCAGCAGAGTTGCTGGTCGGGCAGATCAATGCCGTACTGGCGGGCGGCCCCGCGCATCGTCTTGAGGTAATCGTCGCAGATCTGGTGCCCGAACCCGCGGCTGCCGCAGTGGATCATGAACGTGACGCCGTCCTTGGCCACGCCGAGCGCCTCGGCGGCGGGCGCGTCGAAGACCTCGTCGACCACCTGGACCTCGAGGAAGTGGTTGCCGGCGCCGAGCGATCCCACCTGGTTCCGGCCGCGCTCGTAGGCCCGCTTCGACACGGCGTCGGGGTCCGCGCCGTCGAGGCGCCCGCCGGCTTCCGTGCGCTCGATGTCCTCGGCCCATCCCTGGCCGCGCGAGAGGATGTACCGCGCGCCTTCGAGGCACACGCGGCGCATCTCGGACGGCGCGAACGTGACGGCGCCGCCCTCCCCCACGCCGGCGGGCACGTGCGCGAAAATCTCGGTGACGAGTTGCTCGAGGCGCGGCTGCACGTCCTGGAGCGTGAGGTCGGAGCGGATCGCGCGGACGCCGCAGTTGATGTCGTACCCGACGCCGCCGGGCGAGACCACGCCGCCCTCCGCCGGGTCCATCGCCGCCACCCCGCCGATCGGAAACCCGTAACCCCAGTGGATGTCGGGCATCGCCAGGCTGGCCTGCTGGATGCCGGGCAGGAAGGCGACGTTCGCGACCTGGTCCGGCGCGTTGTCGCGCCGGATCTGCGCGATGAGCGACTCGTCGGCATAGATGATGCCGTCGACCCGCATGCCGCGCTTATACGATTTCGGGATGCGGTACTTGTAGTCGCCCGCCTTCTCGAGCGGGCCGGTGAAGGCTTCGCCGGGCATTGCGGTTCCTTTCGAACCAAGGCGGAAGAACTTGGGCGCACAAGCGCGGCGGTTCACCAGCCGTTTCACACATCCAGGATGAACCGGGCCCGCCACGCGCCGTCGGGTTCGCGGTGCACGTCCAGCCCGTGGTAGGTCACGGCCTTGATCTCGCCGCGGGTGCGGTGGCGGCCGGGCTCGAAGCGGCCGAAGCCGACCGTGGCCCGGACCTCGCCGCGGCCGATGGCGCCGAACTCGAACGTCATCGGCACCCACCGCTCGGTCTCGAAACGGTACAGGAGTTCCTGGAGCCACACGACCAGCAGTTCGCCCGTGTCGCCCTCCAGGCCGCGTATTGTGGCGGCACGGACCTCGTCGAGCGTCTCGACCCGCTCGGGCCAGTCTTCGAGGACCTGGTCGAACGTGGCCCGCGCCGCGGTCTCGAGGAGGTCCTCGAGGCTCGCACCCCGCACCTCGATCCCGATGTCGGCGGTATGGTCGAACAGGCTGTAGGTGCCCATCGCATGCCCCCGGTGCGATTCGGCTATTATACCGCTCTGCGGAGGCCTAATCCTGCCTCAGGCGCTCCGAAATGCCCGCCGGTCAGAAATGACGAATGACGAAGGATCGAATGACGAATGAAAAGGCAATGACGAAACAGCAAGTACGCAGAAGCCGCGGCGCGCCAGAACGTCGTGATTCGTCATTGCCTTTTCGCCATTCATTCGTCACTGAAGGCCGCGGAACCCGCCCGCGCACCTCGCCACGTTAGAACTCGATTCCCTCTTGCGCTCGAACGCCCTTCTCGTACGGGTGCTTCACGAGCCGCATGTCGGTCACGAGGTCGGCCCGCTCGATGAGGCCGGGCCAGGCCCCGCGGCCGGTCAGGACGAGGTGGACCGCCGCAGGGCGGTCGGCCAGAAGCGACTCTACGTCCTCGGCCGAGATCAACTTCAGTTTAACGGCCGAGAAGATCTCGTCGGCCACCACCATGTCGTAGCAGCCCTCGTTCAGGCACTGGCGGACGAACGCGAGCGCCTCGCGGGCGGCCTTCAGGTGTTCGTCGGTCGGCTGGCCGCCCACAAAGCCCCGCCCCATGCGGAAGATCTCCAGATGCGGCGCGAGACGCGCGGCCGCCTCGTGCTCGCCGACACTCCGGGCCTTGATGAACTGGACGAAGGCCACCCGCCGGCCGTGGCCGACCGCCCGCATCGCCGTCCCGAGCGCGGCCGTGGTCTTGCCCTTGCCGTCGCCCGTATAAACGATGACCAGCCCGCGTGGCATCTTGGCTGCCATGGTCCGGCCCCTCCGTGAGCACCTGGAGAACGGGTGGCATGGCCACGTCCCGGCAGGATGGCCATGTCTCTCGCTGCGCGACCGAGAACTCGGGTGGCACGGCCACCCGCTGTTGGGTGGCCGTGCGCTGCATCGGACAATGCACGGCCACGCAACGGCGCGTGACCGTGCCACCCGCAGGCGACGAACGTACGGCCGCGACCATCGCTCGTCGCCGTACCGCCGACGGCTAAACGCCGTCGCCCGCCGCTCCCGATTATGGCGTCGCCGAAGGCCGTCCGCCAGATTAAATGGTCGCCTGCTGCAGTGGGTCAGTTTCGGGGGTGGCATGCAACGCCGTTTCCCCCCGCGGTGCGGGGGGCTTGTCCGTCCGCAATCCGCAATCCTCAATCCGCAATTCATGCTGGTGGGCATGCCACCCGTCGTTCGGCGGTGCCGCAGGGAATTTTACGTAGTTTTTTGCCGGGTCCGTCGTTATATCTTTAGGAGGAGGAGCCTATGTCCGCGGGATCCGTCTCGGACTCGATCGTAACCTTCTGCAAGAAGTGCGGGGCCCAACTCCGCGCGCCGGCCAACTTGGCGGGCAAGCGGGGCAAGTGTGCCCAGTGCGGCGCGGCCATCCTGGTTCCCTTGAAGAGCGAGGCGCCGCCGACCGTCGCGCGGGGTGCCGCCGACGCGCCGGCCGAAGAGGCGAAGAAGACAGACGAGACGCCGCGGAAACCCCTCAACATGGTCCTGGTGGCCCTCCTCGCCACCGTCGTGGGACTGGGCCTCGCACTGGGGATCTACGCGGTGTTCCTGATGGGCCCCTCGGGCTCGATCCTCCCGCCGCCACCCGTGCCCCTTCTTGCGGAGTTTGACCCGGAGGCCCTGGCGCCGGCGCCGACGCCCGAGACGCCGTCGGGGGAATCGAGAGTCCCGCGCGTGATCGACCTCCAGCCCGGCCCGCCGAAATCGACGAATCGCACCGCGCCAGGACACGCCCCATCGCCCGGTCCGAGGCCATCGCCATCCCCAGAACCAAAGGCGAGACCCTGGGGCGATGGGAGGGGCCGGCCCGGCATGAAGCCGGGACCCGAAATGAGGCCAGGATCCCAACCGGGGCCGGGATCCGGGCCTAGCATGCACGGCCCGGGGGCAGGCCGGCCCGGCTACGCCAAGAGCCTTGATGTATGGGACGCCATCCACCAGGGCCTGATCTCCGTGACGCTGACCGCCAAGCCGGACAAGACCGTCGACATCACCGCCAAGCGCGAGATGCAGATGCCGTTCGTGGTCACGATCAAGAAAGGCATACGGCCGTTTGCCACCTCGGCGACCGCCCAGATCTCGGTCCAGGCGGTCACCGACGTGTTCCTGGACCTCCGGACCAACGCCGAGGCCACCGCCACCCTTCCCCTGGTGGGGGAAGCCACCGCCAAGACGCTCACAATTGCCGCGGAAAAGCGGCCGCCGGCCGAGCCGTAGCCGCCGCACGTCCGGAAAAACCTGTTGCATCCGCCCCGCGAGAGCGTATACTGGTGCAAGAGTTTCTCTGGTGTAACGTTGGCCCATACCCAAAGAAGGTTGTAAGGCTCATGCCTGCTGACTTATCCGCGAAGTTGGCTCAGCGGCTTGGGATCAGCCGCGAGCGCGTCCCGCCGGTCTGTGCTCTCCTCGATTCCGGACTCAATCCGGTGTTCATGGCCCACTACCGCAAGTCCGCGACAGGCGGCCTGGACGAGACGACCCTCCGGCGCCTGGTCGAGGCGAGGCGTGAGTTGGCCGCCCTGGCCGACGCCCGCGAGCGGGCCTTGCGCATCGCCGAAGGGGCACGCGCCGCCACGCCGGAGTTCCGCGCCCGCCTCGAAGAGGCCGATGACCCGGAGAGCATCGAGGACCTGGTCCGCCCGCTGCGTCCGAAACGGCGGACGGCCGGCCTCGTGTCGTGCGAGCGCGGCCTTGGACCGCTCGCCGACTACGCCTGGTCCGCGTCGGCCGACGGGCCGGACCTTCCGGCCAAGGCCGCCGAGTTTGTGAATCCCGCCAAGGAGGTCCGCAGCCCCGACGAGGCCCTGGCCGGGGCAGGCCATATCCTCGCCGACCGCATCGCCGAGAACCCCCAGGTTCGGGGCGCGGCCCGGCGGCTGGTCCTGGAGCAAGGCATTCTCAAGGCGCAGCAGGCGCCCGGAGGCGGCAAGCAGGCGGCCGAATTTCGGGCGTACTTCCAGTTCAACGAGCCGATGAGCCACCTGCCGCCGCACCGCATCCTGGCCATCAGCCGCGGCGAGCGGAGCAAGGCCCTCAAGGTCACCATCGAGGTGCCCCCGGAGGCGCTGAAGGAGAAACTCTTCCCGGTTATCTTCCCGGCGCTTTTCCGCGCGCCCCCGCCGCCCGCCGGCGACGGCCCACCCGCCGAGACACCCGCGCCCCAGCCGCCCCGGTTCCGCGAGTTTCTCGAGGCGGTGGCCACCGATGCGCTCCGGCGGCTCGTGCTGCCGGCCGTGGAACGCGATGTCCGCCGCCAACTCACCGCGCGTGCCGACGACCACGCCATCGACGTCTTCTCCGCCAACGTGCGGAGCCTGCTGATGACGCGGCCCGTCCGCGGCAGGCGCGTCCTGGCGATCCAGCCGGGCTTCCGCACCGGGTGCAAGGCCGTCGCGCTCGATGCGGCGGGGGCCCTGCTGGGCGAAACCATCATCTACCCCCTGGAGCCGCAGAAAAAGGTGGCCGAGGGCAAGGCCGCGCTGCTGGCCGAAATCCAACGCCACGCCCCCAGTGTGGTCGCCATCGGCAACGGCACCGGCTGCCGCCAGGTCGAGCAACTCGTCTCGGAACTCATCCAGGAGCACTCGCTGGCCCTGGAGTACGCGATCACGAGCGAGGCCGGCGCCTCCGCCTATGCCGACAGCGACCCGGCGAAGCAGGAGTTTCCGAACCTCGACGCGGCCATCCGCGCCGCCGTCAGCATCGGCCGGCGGCTCCAGGACCCGCTGGCGGAGTTCGTCCGGATCGAGCCGCGGGCCATCGGCGTCGGCCTGTATCAGCACGACGTGAACCAGCCGCGCCTCAAGCAGGCCCTCGACGAGACGATGGAATCGTGCGTGGCGGCCGTCGGCGCCGACGCCAACACGGCCTCCCCCGCCATGCTGCGCCGCATCCCAGGCCTCGGCGACCCGCAGGTGGCCGCGCTCGTGGCGAGGCGCCTGGCGGCCCCGCTGGCAACCCGCGACGACCTCAAGGGCCTGCCCGACTGGGACGAGCGGACGTTTCTGACGGCCGCCGGCTTCCTCC
>Ga0315294_10009540_pt1 | contig 10663 bp, 10 predicted proteins | sample YL17G13_40_MG_FD_203626 | JGI IMG/M metagenome (GOLD analysis project Ga0315294, IMG submission 203626) | Sediment microbial communities from Yellowstone Lake, YNP, Wyoming, USA - YL17G13_40 | ecosystem: Environmental > Aquatic > Freshwater > Lake > Sediment | place: USA: Wyoming | collected... | reverse complement strand
CCCAGCAGAGACCCCCGGACTTCCAACTGCTGCGGTTTTTCGCCGGGCCTGATAAGAATCGGATAAGGATGCCCCGCACGAGCACAAGTTAACTGTAGTGTCTGTGTATTTAGCAGACAATAGCAACACGTAGCAAACTGATAACCGGACAACTTCTGGCCGGACATCCGAACGTTGAGATTTTGCATAGCTTCCGCCGGCGAAAATATACGGTAATTATTCTCAACGGTCTCTCGCATAACCAGAGCCTGTTTGAGAAAAATTGTCAACAGCGCCGCTGGCATTCCGTGGCCGACCACATCTGCTACATAAAAGCCTATGTACTGCTCGTCAATGCGGACGATATTGTAAATGTCGCCTGATACCCACTCAGCCGGTAGAAAAACTGTGGCCCATCGTATTCTATCGGTAATAGGTAGTTGCGTAGGCAGGAAATCCTGCTGAACAAGACCCGCCAGACGTAACTGCTCTGCGAGGTTATCCACCAATGCCCCGGTCATACAAAGTTGTTCCGCCAGTTTATTTTTATAAACCCTCTGCACGTATCTCGGCGGAACTGCGGGCTTTACTGTCATTGCAGAACTTTTTTGTTGGCGGTATGCAAGATTGACGCTTATTCTCACCCATAGCTCATCGATGGAAATCGACTCCATCGTGCTGGCCATAGAGAAACTGGTCCTTGTCGGCGACAAGGAAAAACTTTTTATGGGCAATTCTACCCTGCTTGTGAGCAGAATCACGCTGATATTTTCCATCTCGAGCGATTCGATTATCCCAGCTAATTTCTGCTGCCCGGAGGTGTCTGTGTCCTTTGTATCGATAATGACGGTTCCAATCAGGCCGAGTCTGTCGCGGATGCGAGGATACTCATCTATCGGCAGGACTGCGCAAGAAAGCTTTTTCTGCTTGAATAGCCGCTTCACCTCAGCCGGAATCTGCGCCTGATTTGTCAGGTACAGAACATCCGTGAAACTTTTCAGGACTTCACCGGCAGTTAGTAATTCGGCTCTTTCCATTTCATTTACGCTCTTTGTCAACGTTATAGGACCCCGAACAAATATACGTTTTGCAAGCCCCTGATTAAATCGGGGGCAAGCCCGTTATATGATAAATTCGGCTTCTTTTAACGCGCACTTTGCACTTTTTTGTTTCTTTACCGCTGAAAATTTGAAGGAATTTCAGGGAATTTTACCTCCTCACGCCGGAACACATTCCGCAAAAAAACGCAAAATGGAGACCCTCTTGAGCTTATCTGACTTAAAGCTGCTCGTAGCCGGCAAATATCGCTGAGCCGATGCGAAGGATTGTTGCGCCCTCTTCGATGGCAACCTCGTAGTCCGAGCTCATACCCATACTCAGCTCAGTAAAATCCGGACCGACAACCTTTTCGCCCCGCATCTCAACAAATAATTCCCTCGCCCGGGCGAAACAAGCCCGAACAAGGTCTTTGTTATGCGTCAACGGCGCCATTGTCATCAGGCCAATCAGCCTCAAATTAGGCAGAGTCTCTATCTGCTCAGCCAAATGCGTTGCCGCAGCCATTGGGACGCCATATTTTTGCGGTTCGTTGGAGGTATTAACCTGCAGAAGCACCCTTGGATACAAATCCAACTTTGCCGCTGAATCGCTTATTTCTTCCGCCAGTCGAAGCGTGTCAACTGAATGTATCAGACAAGCTATGGGCAAAACATGGCGAACCTTATTACGCTGAAGATGACCAATCATATGCCAGTTAATTTTTTTCGGATTGCCGTCCTGTTCTTGCAAAAACCCAGCTACCTCAGCGGAGACTTTTTTCAACTGCTGGACGCGATTTTCACCGAGCTCGGTAAAACCCAGCCGAATGACTTCCTTGATGGCTTCAATGGTGGCGGATTTAGTTACAACAACAAGTTTCACTTCCTGAGGGTCTCTGCCGACACGCACACAGGTAGAGTTAATGGTATCTTTTACGCGTTCTACTCTTTCAGAAATTTTTATCATAAAAGAATAGTTGAAAACTAAAGTTCCACTCTAATCTGCTGCAATACAACACCTCAGGATACCATCTCGTCAGAGTTTTTGCCAGCATAAAGTTCTGGTTCATCAGCCGACCGTCCCCTGCCCGCAAACCCAAAGCCCGCCCTCGGCGTGAGCCAGGTCGAACGCCTCCGGCGGGGCAAGGGGCTTACCGCTTTAGCTACCTGATGAAGGTAATCATGCAAGGCTTTTATCACCCAGGATTTTTGCAATTTTTGACTTGCATTTCCCAGCCCCAGCGTGTATAATAATAATGCTAAAATCAATATATTGTGGGGCGAACTCCCCCAAACGTGTTTCTTTGATTTTTTATTTGACAGAATCTCTGGAATTGTTACTTTTGTGTTTTTGTCCCTGAAAACAGCAAAATGATGCTGTTTTCAGCAACCTGTGTACCTCGGCGAGGCAGTGTGGAACACCGGTCTCCCCCCCAGCCGGTCCCACCACCTCGCCTTTTTTGTGCGCATCCGGCACAACGTCCTTGCCAGATCCAGGCCTGGCAAATTCGCTTGGATAAAGCCGGATAGAATAAATCTCGTCAGCCACCAGTTAACCTTCGCACAATCAGGACTCTTTACTTATCACCGCTTTTGACACTTCAAAATTGCTTCTAAAGATTACCAATAACAAAACAGAAATAAAACCCAACACACCACCATAAATAAAAGTCGCAGATGGGACAACGCTTTGCCACAAAAACCCTGCTGCCAGACTCGCCGGCAATGCCATTAAACCTATTGTCGTGTGAAATGCCCCCAAAGCCGTGGCTTTTAACTGCACAGGGGCTAAATCAGATGCGTATGCCCGCTGGTTGCCTTCAATCGCCGCATACGCTATACCGTAGAGCGAAAATAGGATTACAAAAGCTGGTAAGGAACGAAAATAAGCAAAACCAAATGAGCTTAAGGAAAACAGCAAATAACCAATAATAATGACTTTCCCTCTTCCAATTCTGTCCGACAGGCTGCCAAACGGAATGGCAAAGGCGGCATAAAAAATGTTGAAAAGAATGTATAAGAGGATTGGCATCCCTACCGACAATTTACCTGTAAAGGTCTCTTGCACCCTGATAATAAAAAACATATAGCTGAAATTCCCCAGAGCAAACACGCCGGCAACCACAATAAATAACTTAAGAGGCCTGGAAAGTTCCCGCACGCTTATTTTTCTGGAAACCTCTTTCACGCCTTGAGTCTTGTGTCTTGAGTCTCGCGTCTTGGGTCTTGTGTCTTGAGTCTTACTTTCCTTCACAAAACGCAGCGGAACCAACGACACAAACGCGATGACTCCGGCTATCAGTATGACCAGCTTAAAGTCAAAACCGAAAACCCCGGACAAAACGAATACAACAATCGACCCCAAAATCGCCCCGGAGGTGTCGAAGGCCCTGTGAATCCCGAATCCTTTACCTCGCTGCGTTCCAGCAGACTCCGCGATAATGGCATCCCTCGCCGCGTTTCTTAATCCTTTGCCTATCCTTTCCAGGCCGGAAAAAATCACTGCGTGCTGGTACGTTTTAGAAAATGTCAAAAATAATCTGAAGACAGACGAAATCAGGTATCCGGACGTGACGAATATTTTCCTCTTGCCTATTTTGTCTGACCAGTAACCGCCCAGGACATTCAAAATACTCGGTATGCTGTCTCTGAATCCTCCGGCTAATCCGACAGCTAATCCCGCACCGCCCAGCGATTTGATGAACATCGGCAGGATTGGCAGTATCATTTCGCTGCTTACATCATTTAGAAAGCTGACAATGCCCAGCAGAAGTATATTAACCCCCAGCCCTTTTAGATATCTGTCCGGCAAAGCCGTCCTGACGGATTTGCTATTCATAATGATACCCTGTCACAACTCAATCGATAACTGTCATTCCTGCGGAAGCAGGAATCCAGGATGCCTCCGCTTTCTAAATTCCCTCATTCTCCACGGATTTGAACGTACACCCTCCTGCTGCGAGGGCCGTCAAATTCACAGAAAAAGATGCCCTGCCAGGTACCCAACTCCAGAGACCCATCCTTTACCAGGACCTGCTTGCTGCAGCCGACCAGCGTGCTTTTGCAGTGTGCATCTGAATTACCTTCGGAGTGCCTGTAACCCGGGTTGGATTGAGGTACTAATTTCTCTAAAGCCAAAAGTATATCATGCGGGACAGATGGGTCGGCATTTTCATTTATGGTAATCGCCGCCGTCGTGTGCGGACAATAGACCACCACATCGCCGTTGGAGATACCGGATTGTTCAACAATTGAGCCAACCTGACTTGTAATATCAATCATCTGATTACGGCTCTTTGTGCTTATGTGAAAATCCTTCTGGATTAGTTTCATAAGGTCTTCTTAGCGTATAAAAAATCTATTCCTTCAGTCTTTGCTAATGAGTTTTTTCAGCTCTGTAATAAGCGATGGGATATCTTCTGTTGAGGTGCTCCACACAACATTCAGGTTGATGGAAAAGTAGGCGTGGATAAGTCGGTTTCTCATACCGACCAAGATAGGCCAGGGAATTTGGGGAACATTGCCGCGAAGTTCCTCCGATACTTGGCCTGCTGCCTCACCGATGATTTCAAGAAGGCGAACGAGCGAATGAACCAGCTTTCGGTCGTGGTTCAAATCTTCGCGTGTTGAAGATTGTACATATTGCTGGATTTCAACGGCGGCATCCAACATATGCCGCAATCTCACTTGGTCTTCATGCTTGATATTGAACTCTGGCATTTTGTACCACCTCGTCACGAAAATACTGGCTCAAATCTTCAGGGGTCCGCAAATCGACCTTCCTGCCAAGCACCTCTGCAAGTTCCATCTCCATTCTGACAATCGAAAAAAGACCGGGCGTATGGCCTTCTTCAAACTCTACTAAAAGGTCGATATCGCTGCCCGGCTGCAACTCGCCGCGAATAGCAGAACCAAAAATGGAAAGTTTCCTGATATAGTTCCTTTTGCAGAACTCTATCAGCTTCTTTTTAGGCATTTTCTGCTCGAGCGAATAAGCCATAATTTACAAACCTCATAATGATTGATTATTTATCCTTGCCTGAAACAGTGTAAATCCCGTGTTCATCCGGGTCTAAATTTTCCCTACATCTGTTCGACCACCTCGATACCAAGAAGCTCGCTTAACCCGTGCTCGATTGTCCTCGCGGTCAGGTCACACAGTAAAAACCGCGTGGGTCTTTTATCCGGCCCGGCGTCCAGAACCGGACAATCTGTATAAAATGCGCTAAATTTCTGTGCCAGTTCATAAAGATACGCTGTCAGGTAATTCGGCCTGTAATCGGCGACCGCCGCCTGTATCGCCTCACCATAACGAATCAAATGCTTCGCCAGGTCCAGCTCACTTGCCTCGGTTAAAGTGGCTTTCTTCAAACTGGTAAGCTCGTTTTCAGTGTCAATCCCCCGGCTTTGAGCTTTTCGCCTGATGGATTTTATTCGCGCGTATGCATACTGCATATATGGCGCAGTATTGCCGTCCATCGCTAACATCTTATCGAAGCTAAAGACATAATCGCTTGTGCGGCTGTTGGAATAATCAGCATATTTGACCGCCCCGATTCCGACCGCCTTTGCAATTTCTTCTTTTTTTGCCGGAGACAGTTCCGGGTTCTTTTCTTCAACAACCGCCTTTGCCCGCTCTACCGCCTCATCTAAAAGTTCTTTTAATTTTACATTTTCGCCTTCACGGGTTTTTAATGGCTTGCCATTTTCACCTAAAACGCTGCCGAAGGTAACGTGGACAAGTTCCACATTCTCAGGAGCCCAACCGGCCATTCGCGCCACAGCAAAGACCATTTGAAAATGCAAACTCTGCCGGGCATCGGTAACATAAACTATCCTGTCTGCCTTCAATTCATTAACCCGGTATCGGATTGCCGCCAAATCCGTTGTCGCATATAGATACGCCCCATCAGATTTCTGAATTATCACCGGCAACGGTTTTCCTTCCTTGTCCTTAAACCCCTCAGGAAATACACACACCGCTCTCTCAGATTCTTTAGCAAGTCCCCTTTTCTTCAACTCTTCAACAACACCAGGAAGCATATCCTTATAAAAACTCTCACCCCTTTCGTGTTTATAAATCAAATCGATTTGTAGTGTTTCATAAATCGTCTGATAATGTCTTCGTGATTCTTTTACAAATTCTTTCCATACTGAGAGTGTGTCTTTGTCATTATTATGAAGTTTCACTACTTCTTCGCGAGCCTCATCTGCAAAAGTCTGATTCGTGTCATACCAATGTTTTGCATTCTTATAAAATTGTTCCAAGTCGCGTATTGAAACGGAGTCTGGCTTTTTTAGTTTATCCTTATACAACTCCCGCAAATACGCTATAAGCATACCAAACTGTGTTCCCCAGTCGCCGATGTGGTTCTGGCGGATGACCTTGTGGCCAAGAAATTCAAAGACTCGGCAGATGCAATCGCCGATAATTGTGCTCCGCAGGTGGCCGACGTGCATTTGTTTGGCGATATTGGGGCTTGAGAAATCGACAACAATGGTCTTCGGCTCATCGGCCTTTTCTATGCCGAGCTTGGCGAGGTCTTTATTGATTTCGAGCAATCTATCCGCGACAAAATCCGGCTTTAGCCGCAGGTTTATAAACCCCGGTCCCGCAACCTCCGGCTCCTCACAAATATCACTGACATCCAAACTCTTGACCACCTGCTCAGCCAGTTTACAGGGGTTGGTCTTGATTTGCTTGGCCAACGGCATTATGCCGTTGACCTGATAATCGCCAAACTGTGGATCGGTAGAAGGCCGCACGATAGCTGGACAAATGCCAGCACCTGGCGCATAGGCCTGCATCGCAGCCGATATTCGCTCTTCAAGTTCGTCTCTTATGGTCTTCATCAAATAATCAATAGTAAAAAATCAATAATCAATCCGTTTCGCATCGCCCCAGAGCAGTTCCAAATCGTAGTAGTCTCGGTATTCGCTATCGAAGATATGGATAACGACATCGATAAAATCCAGCAGTATCCACCGCCCCTGTTCGTAGCCGGCTCGGCCGAAACGCTTCATGTCCTGTTTCTTTGCAGCTTCAGTGATTTCATCGGCAACGCTCCGCATCTGTCTGTCGCTTGTGCCTGTGACGATTACGAAATAGTCGGTGGCAGGCGATATGCCCCGCAGGTCCAGAACCACGATATCATTGCAGTGTCGGCTGACGGCTACCTTCGCCGCAGCTACCGCAAACGTCTTTGCTTGTCTTTCTCGTTTCGTCGCCAAACTTTGTTGTATTCCTCGCTAAATAAAAAACGGGGTGGATGAATAACCACCCCGATAGAGTACATATATTAAATGGCCGCGTCAACCCCGGCGCACCAGGGTTGACCTCCGGCTGCCCATCTGACTTATTTGCCCATTCCGAGCCAGCCGGAAATTACAGGCCCAAACTTGACGACCACACCTGAAAAGACCACGCTGACCATACACATCAGCTTAATCAGGATGTTCATACTCGGGCCTGAAGTGTCCTTGAACGGGTCGCCGACGGTATCACCCACCACCGCTGCCTTATGGGCGGGCGAGCCTTTACCGCCGTGCGCGCCTTTTTCGATATACTTTTTGGCGTTGTCCCACGCACCACCGGCGTTATTGAGCGTTACCGCCAGCACAAAACCGCACGACATAGCCCCTGCCAGAAACCCCATAACGCCTTCCACATCCAACAGCAATCCTATTGCGACCGGCACAATAATTGCCATTGAAGCCGGCAGTATCATTTCCCGCTGTGCACCAGCGGTTGAGATTGCCACGCATCGTGCATAATCCGGCTTGTCGGTGCCGGCCATAATGCCTGGCTTTTCTTTGAACTGTCGGCGGACCTCGTTCACCATTTTGCCCGCGGCCCTGCCGACCGCTTTCATCGCCATCGCCGCGAACACAAACGCCATCATACAACCGATAAACAAACCTGCTATGAGCTTGGGGTTAATGATGTTCAAGGCGTATGCCGAAACAAAATCTGCAATAGAGGCGGTCTTGACATTCAATAGCGAAGGTAACATTTCCCCCGCCGCCTGTGTCTTTGCCTTAATGGCCTCAAAACTTGCCTGCACTTTATCGGTCATCTGCCCCCCGTAAAAGATGGCATTTCCAACCTGATAGATACCCTCAGCCGATTGATTGGCCAGCCGGCTAATCCAGATGCGCACCTCTTCGATATATGCAGCCAGAAGTGCCAACGCCGTCAGCGCCGCCGAGCCGATTGCAAAACCCTTACCCGTAGCTGCCGTCGTATTACCCAGAGCATCGAGGGCATCGGTTCTTTTGCGGATTTCCGGCCCTAAATGGCTCATCTCTGCGTTTCCGCCCGCGTTGTCCGCGATAGGTCCGTAAGCATCGGTCGCCAGCGTAATACCCAATGTTGCCAGCATCCCCACCGCTGCAAAGCCGATGCCGTATAGTCCCATTGCCATATTCGTGAACCCGCCAGCGAAACCGTACGCACATAGAATTGCTGCCACAATCGTTATTACAGGCAGCCCCGAGGAATACATCCCCGTTGCGAAACCGTCTATAAGCGTGGTTGCCGCACCCATCGGGGCCTGGTCGGCGATTCCTCGAGTAGGCGGATAGGTATCGGAAGTATAGTATTCTGTGAACAAGCCGATGAGAACGCCTCCAATCAGACCCGATACGACAGCGCCAAATACTCCCCAGCTTATCCAGCCGGCCAGTACAAGCCCAATAACAGCCACCAGAATCAGCACCGGACTGCTCAGTGTTCCCAGCCGCAAGGCCCGCAGGAGGTTTCGCTGCGAGGCATCCTCCTTGCAGCGGACAAAGAAGATGCCGAGGATTGACAGAAGCGTGCCAAGCCCTGCTACAATCATCGGCGAAAGTACCGCCTTCAGCGGATCCATTCCATATTGCGACAGAATACTCATTGGTAGTGCTGCCCCAAGTGCAGCCGTTGCCAGAATCGACCCGCAGTAGCTTTCATAGAGGTCTGCACCCATACCTGCCACGTCACCTACGTTATCACCGACGTTATCAGCGATTGTTGCCGGGTTTCGCGGGTCGTCCTCCGGGATTCCGGCTTCTACTTTACCGACCAGGTCCGCTCCGACATCCGCTGACTTGGTGAATATGCCGCCGCCCACACGGGCAAACAATGCCTGTGTCGAAGCTCCCATCCCGAACGTAATCATCGTTGTCGTGATTTCAGCTAATTTGGTTTCGGGATTCATCCCTGCGTGCACCAGCGTTATGCCAAAAAGTCTAAGGCCGTTGGCCATATGCTCGGCTGTATAGACTAATTTGTCCAAAATCAGGTACCACAGCGAAATATCCAGCAGCCCAAAACCAACCACAACCAGCCCCATAACAGAGCCTGACCGAAACGCCACCTGCAACGCTCTGTTGAGACTAATCGTTGCTCCCTGTGCGGTCCTGCTCGACGCATTGGTCGCGGTCTTCATTCCCAGAAAACCACACAGACCGCTAAAGAATCCGCCTGTCAAAAAGGCCACCGGCACAAAGGGGTTTTGAATACCGAAGTATGCCAGCACACCGAAGATAACACTGAGCAGCACAAACACCAATGCCACCACACTGAACTGTCTGAAAAGATATGCATAAGCCCCTTCACGAACGTATGAAGCTATTGCCTCCATAGTCTCATTGCCTTTGGGCGATTTCATCATCTGCTTGTAGAAGATGTAGGCAAAGACCAGCGCCGCCACCGAAGATAATGGTGCAATCCACCAGCCCAATGGCGTGCCGGTTGCCTGCGCAGCCCCGGAACTCTCCGCCGCCAACGCTGACCCGCAAAAGCCAAACATCGGCACTGAAACTATCGCCAGATTTCTAAATGTCTTCACGTCTTCTACTCCTTTCGAATTCAACTACATCTACCAAAGGTTCAACCAAAATAAAGTCGTATAGTGTAACTAGGTGCAGTACTTTTGCAACTATTTTTTTGCCGCAGAAAACTGGGAATTTGAAGTTTTGGTCTTGTCCGCCCCAGACACACAGTTTTGCGCTTTTCGCTTTTATCCCCGAGGGATTAACTTCTACGCTTCTATGTGCGGTATTCTGCGTTGACCCTCACATACTCAGCGCTCAAATCGCAGCCATAGCAAAAATCACTATGTTTTCCTGCCCCTAAATCCACCGTTATTGTATGCTCAGTTTTGGAAATAATCGAACTGGCTTTCTTCTCGTCAAATTTTACGGGTACGCCGTTCTTAAAAACGGTAATAGTCCCAATTTTGCAGGATAGTTTCGCCGGATTCAGTTTTACACCAGCCGAGCCGACAGCGCAGATGATTCTACCCCAGTTCGGGTCTCCCCCGTGCACCGCACACTTCACCAGCGAATAATTCGCTGCCGCCCTTGCCGCCTTTGCTGCATCGGCTTTTGTCGCCGCACCTTTTACAACAACCTTGAACATCCGCGTTGCCCCCTCCGCATCGAGGGCCATTTGCCTTGCCAAATCATCGCACAGGTCGGCAAGTGCCGCGGCGAATTTCTTATATCGCGGACACTCACTTACTATCGGCCGATTGCCCGCCAATCCGGATGCAAGAATTATCGCTGTATCGTTAGTGCTTTGATGACCATCAACTGTCAGTTTATTTAATGAATTGCCGACCGCGTCTTTCAATGCTCTGCTTAACATTGGTTTGCTTATAGCC
>Ga0315294_10009539_pt1 | contig 10664 bp, 12 predicted proteins | sample YL17G13_40_MG_FD_203626 | JGI IMG/M metagenome (GOLD analysis project Ga0315294, IMG submission 203626) | Sediment microbial communities from Yellowstone Lake, YNP, Wyoming, USA - YL17G13_40 | ecosystem: Environmental > Aquatic > Freshwater > Lake > Sediment | place: USA: Wyoming | collected... | reverse complement strand
GTCCCTTGGCGCGTCGGCGACATCCCTGGTCTCCTTTTTGCGCTTACAAACTTCCCCACCCTCAAGAAAGACCACCTATCCGTCAGACTTCGCCGGATCTTCGATTTCAAGTGCTTTTCTTTTTGAGGCAACGATATCTATTTCAGATATTTCTATTATGAGGCGATTGACCCCCTTGACAGGGGCGCAGTAGTTGGCTATAATGCCAAATAGGAAAGACTAATGGACGCAGAAATCTACAAACGGAAGGCGCAGATAATAAAAGCGATGGCTCACCCCAGCAGGCTGCTTATGCTTGACGTGCTGTCCCAGGGGGAGCGCTGCGTCTGCGAATTGCAGAGGCTGGTGGGCTCAGACATCTCTACCGTATCCAAGCATCTTGCCCTTATGAAGCGCGCCGGCATCGTAACCGACCGAAGGCAGGGATTGCAGGTTTTCTACCGGCTCCGCGTTCCCTGCATCCTCCACTTGTTCGACTGTGTTGACGCGGTTCTCCGCGAAAATGCCCTCGAGCAAGAGAGGGCGGCGGCTCGCAGGTAGCCGCCGACCAGAATTGGCAATTAGGCCAACAAGCACGTTTGATGAAATCACCCGGCAAATCAGGCCTTTCCAGTCCAACGGAGACCGGCTCAGAGGCGGGAATCTCTCCCCGCCCTTCTGGCAACTGGTCCCTCCCCCGCCACCTCCTTTTCGCCGTCCTCGCTCTGGCAGCCTGGTGGCTCATTTACCGGCACCTGTCTCCTTTTGCCGCCTGGTTCACCCACACTCTTCTGCGCCTGCCTCCCACTTCCCACTTGGCCTCCTCGGTGGAGTTCTTCGTCTTCGAGGTTCCCAAGGTGCTGCTGCTCCTGACCCTCGTCGTCTTCGGAGTAGGCGTCATCCGCTCCTTCTTCACTCCCGAGCGCACGCGGAGAATACTTGCTGGCAGGCGAGAGTCCGTTGGGAACGTCCTGGCCGCTGTGTTGGGCATCGTTACCCCCTTCTGTTCTTGCTCGGCCGTTCCCCTCTTCATCGGCTTTGTCACTGCAGGCGTTCCCCTCGGAGTCAGTTTCTCCTTCCTCATCTCCGCCCCGATGGTAAACGAGGTCGCGCTGGTGCTCCTCTACGGGCTCCTGGGGTGGCGGGTGGCAGCCCTCTACCTCGGCACTGGACTATTCATCGCTATGTTTGCCGGATGGATGATAGGACGCCTTCACATGGAAAGGCACGTGGAGGAATGGGTTTACGAGGCCAAGATCGGCGAAGGCGGCTCCTCCGATGAGCGGCTCGATTGGCTCGCACGGATCCGTTACGCCTTGGGTGCCGTGCGCGACATAGTTGGCAGGGTTTGGCTTTTCGTGATCCTGGGGATTGCCGTCGGCGCCGGCATCCACGGCTACGTGCCCGAGGGGTTCCTGGCCTCCTTCATGGGCAAAGGGGTGTGGTGGTCGGTGCCGCTGGCAGTCATTCTCGGCATCCCCCTCTACTCCAACGCTGCGGGCATAGTTCCGGTCGTGCAGGCCTTGCTCGGCAAGGGCGCGGCGCTCGGCTGTGCCCTCGCCTTCATGATGGCGGTGATTGCCATCTCTCCCCCAGAGACTATCATCTTGCGCAAAGTGCTCAAGCCGCGTCTGATCGCCACCTTTATAGGGGTGGTCAGCCTCGGCATTCTGATCGTCGGCTATCTCTTCAACTGGCTGTTGTGACAATATGGGAGGAATGGATGAAAAAGATTACCGTTTACGGCCCCGGCTGCGCCAGGTGCAAGGAGACCGAGGAACTCGTCCTCCGTGTCCTGGCGGAGAAGGGCATCGCCGCTGACGTGGAGAAGGTCAGCGACATCAAGGCCATGGTGAAGGCAGGCATTCTTTCCACCCCAGCGGTGGCAGTTGACGGCGTGGTGAAGGTCTCCGGCCGCATCCCGAGAGCCGAGGAGGTCGAGAGTTGGCTAGGGGCGCCACCGTCTGCCTCTGTGCCGGAGAAGTCCACCCCGGATTCCAATGGGAGGCAGAGGGCATGAAACGCTCCGCCTGGTGGAAAGTAGCGATTGTGCTGGCCCTGGCAGTTGCCCTGGTAGCGGCCTTGTCGGCGAAACGACACCAGGTGAGACCTTCTGAACGTGGCGGAACTGAACTAGCCGGCGCGAAAGCTGGGCCCAGTGCCGACCCCACTCAATCTCTCCCTCTTCCCCGGCTTCTCGAACTGGGCGCCGATCGCTGCATCCCATGCAAGATGATGCAACCGATACTGGCCGACCTACGGAAGGAATACGCCGGCAAACTGCAAGTGGACTTTGTGGACGTATGGAAGAACCCGGCAGAGGCAGATAGATACGGAGTGCAAATCATCCCTACCCAGATATTCTTCGACAGCAATGGCAAGGAAGTGTTCCGCCACCTGGGCTTCTTTCCCAAGGAGGAAATAGTCGCTAAGTTCAAGGAACTTGGGATTGATCTCTAGCAGGTCAGGTGGCGGATGAGGTAAGATGCAGGATCTCTTTTCGACGCTGACTAGGCTGGTTGAAGGGATGCCGGTGATCGCCCTCGCGGCTGCCCTGATGTGGGGCGTGCTGAGCATTCTGCTGAGCCCCTGCCATCTCGCGAGCATCCCGCTCATTGTCGGCTTTATCAGCAAGCAGGAAGTCATGACGGTGCGCAAGGCCTTTTGCACGGCAAGCCTCTTTTCCCTCGGCATACTGCTAACAATAGGGCTCATCGGGGCGATAACGGCAGCGCTCGGCCGCCTCATGGGCAATGTTGGTGGATACGTCAACTACGCCGTGGCCGCCATTTTTTTCCTCGTAGGGCTGCACCTGTTGGATGTTATCCCGCTGCCGTTCTCTGGCCCGGGCCAGGTGAACCTGCGAAGGAAAGGCTTCCTCGCCGCCTTCCTGCTCGGCCTTATCTTCGGCGTCGCACTGGGTCCCTGCACGTTCGCTTACATGGCGCCAATCCTTGCGATAACTTTCCGCGTCGGGGCAACGGCTCCGATCTATGCAGCCGGCCTTCTTCTGGCCTATGGCCTCGGCCACTGCAGCGTGATCGTCGCTGCAGGAACCTTCACCGAAGTCGTCCAGCATTACCTGAACTGGAACGAGAGATCCCGCGGCACGCGAATCGTAAAGAAGGTCTGCGGAGCGCTGGTCCTTCTTGGAGGGCTGTATCTGGTCTACACTGCTTGAACTGGGCCTACCCCAGCAGCGCCAGGAAATCCTCCGGCCCAACCTCCTCGAGGCTCTCCAGCACCCGATGGGCCGCGCTCAGCGCCTCCCGTGAATGGTTCGTCGTCACCGCCAGCGCTTTCATCCCAGCCCTCAGCGCCGCCTCGACGCCCGCTACGGCGTCCTCCACAACGACACACCTCTCCGGCCGGATTCCCAGCCGTTCAGCGGCGACCAGGAAGACCTGCGGATCCGGCTTGCCTCGCGTAACATCCTCTCCCGCGGCGATGGCCTCGAAAGAATCGGTCAGCCCCAACTCGCTCAGCACGAGTTCAACGTTCGCCCTCGGCGTGGACGAGCCGATTCCCAGGTGAAACCCCGCCGCCCTCAAAGCCGGAACTAGTTCCGCCACGCCCGGCATGGCGGGAACTCTGCCCCGAATCATGTCCCGGAATATCTCCTCCTTCCGTTCCGCCAGCCTGCTTACCTCCTCGGATGGGAGCGGATGCCCATAAACATAGGGAAAGATGTCCAGGTTGTGCCAGCCAAAGGTGTCCAGAAACTGCTGCTGGCTCATCTTGAACCCCTCCTCTTCCTCCGCTAACTTGACGAAGGCCGGAAAATGATAATCCTTCGTATCAACCAACACCCCATCCACGTCGAAAATGACTCCACATTGTTCAGCCAAAACCATTCGCCATGCTCCTAACCGAGTCTGCCCCAAGAGCCCAATACTACCTCCCCTCTCTCATCCGGGCAACCTTCCCTTGCCTGCTCATTTGACAACCTGCGGAGCGTTTCCTCAAAATGTCGAATGCGAAAGGATAGTGACATGACCCAATCAGTTCGTCGTGAGGGAGACCGGGTGTGGATTGAAGGCGTCCGTGGCTGGTCCCCCGGAGAGAAGGCCAGTTCAGTCCACGCCGCCCAGGAAGCAGCGATGCAAGCGGTCGGCGAGAACGTCACCTATGACTACCTCGTGGGCGTATCCGGTCCGGCATTTCGGATGCAGGTTTCCACGGAGGGGTTGTGCCCGAGCTCGGCTCATCCAATGTGCGGCTTCCGGTGCGCGGCATCGTGTTCAACCACGACAGGGATAAGAACTCTCCCCTCTGCGATCTGGTCGAGGACACACATTATGATGCCACCGCTCAAAGAGGTTCGGCATACCGGCTCGCGGTGCGTACCTGGGATGGCCAGGAGGTGACCCTGCGCAAGGCCGATGCATTGCATCTGAATGACGGTTATCCCTGGCAACTCCAACGCAGGCAAATCAAGTTCTTGCTGGGGGCGGCCGAGAGTCAGGTCGGTTTCGACAAGGTGCAACGCATCGAGTTCAAGGAGAAGGGGGAATCAGATATCAGGATGACGACTACCTCGGGAACGGTTATTGATGCGTCGTTGGGGTATTATTTCCCGGAATGGTGCCTCGGTGGACTCCTGGAGGAATTCGGGCCGGCCCGGATTTCCCTAGCCGACGTTGCCTCTTTCGAGGTCAGCAAAGAGCCGGCCCCCGAGCCCCCCACGGGCGGTGACCAGCCGCCGGGCCTCCCCAATTAATAAGCGGCCATGTCCCCGCATCGCTTGACGCCGTTCCCGCCGCGGCCTAGCCTGACTGCGAAGTCGCCGGCGAGACGAGGGGCAGCAATCTCAAAGCTGGAGGCGCTGACATGAACAAGTGGAACATAGTTCTACTGACAGTCGTGATGGTATCCGGATGCTCCAAGCTGTCGTCCGAAGCCGTCGCTCCCCAACGTGCCCCAACATCTGTCGAGGGCACTGCCACGTCTCCACCGCCGGCGGCCAGTCAGCAATCTGCTGCCCTCTCGAAAAAAGGGGTTGTCACCATTGTCGCGGTCAACAATGGGAAGCATGAGCTGAGCCTATACCTCTCGCAAGGCAGCCTCATAGAGGGGAAGGCAGAGGCACCCAAGGACAAGGAAGAGCCTAAATACGAGCACCAGGTGAAGTCCGGGCAGGGGGTCACATTCCAGGTACCCACGGGCAAGTACAACTGCTTGTGGGCGTCCTTCACGGCCGAGGGAAAGGTCGAATCCGGCACGGCCGGCAGGATGACTGACGACGAACCCCTCTATGCGTCGGAAACCTGGTCTTTCAAGGAGGTCCCTGATCCCGGGCTCCAAAGATCTCTATGGGAACGAGAACGGACTCCCTTGACCGCTGCCCCGTGAAAGGCGGAACTCGAAGCCTGTCGTTCATGTCAACAGGAGGCATGATATGAGTAATCGAAGCACCGCACCTAAGCACTTTGCACATCCCGTTGCCGCCATGTGCCTGTTCCTTCTCTCGCTCTGCGTCATTAGCATCTCCCCCGTTCTCGCTAAGCCCAAATTGCCCAGCATAAAGGATCTGCAGTCTTCCTCCCAAGCCTATGTCCTGGCTCAGTTTACTCCCGTGTCTAGCGAAACCGAGTTCCTTGATCATGTCAAGTCTGTCGCGTACCTCATCGACATCGAGCGCCTCGACGCAACCGGCAATTCGCAGCCGATTTCAGTGCCTCTGGCGACAAGGAAGATGCCGAAGGGATGGGAATCCCCCTGTAAGCACGACACAATAATGTTCGGGCCCGATCGCACCGTAGCCGTACTCTTCAGCCCACTCGATCCCGGGACTTACAGGATCTTGCGCTACACGGCCACCAAGATTACCACACGACAAATTCCCCTGGAAATGTACAAATGGTACGAAATAAAGAGAACTCTTAGCGTACCACTCCAGGTGGACTTCACGGTTGCGCCCGGGAAGGTTAACTACATCGGATCTTTCCTGATGGAAGATCTGAGCGGATACTCAGAGGCTGAGGTCTGGGTCCGCTGCGAACCACTAGACAACCTGCCGACGGTGCTGGATCTCCTCGACCAATGGCAGAAAGGTCTTGGCAAGGCTGTCGAGCACCTCATCACCAAGGCTGACTATCTGGCCGCCCCCTATTTTACTGACTTCCAGTGGCGCGGGATTCCGTGGTGGCGATCAATTCCCCTGCTGAGGGCCGCCGAGAGGGGGGATGCGGAAGCCATCGAGTCAGAGCTCAATGAGGGCGCCTACGTACAAGTTAGGGATGATCTAGGTCGGACTCCGCTGCACCTTGCCGCGGCCTCAGGGGTGCCGCTGGCAGTGGAACTCCTTCTGGCCAGAGGTGCCGATGTAAACGCCAAGGACGAGCCAAAGGAATCTGGCAGGGAGCGGCTCCCTGATTATCTCATGCAATACTTTGAAAAGATGCGCCCTGAGGGCGTGCCCAAGACATTAAGCTCGGCGAGGCTCCTGACGCGACGGGACGCCGGGCTCGATGAGACTGGGGAGGCAACTGCCTTGCATCGCGCGGCTTATCGTGGTCACCTAGCCATTGTTCAGTTGCTCCTGGACAAAGGAGCGATGGTCGACGCCGAGGATTTTGAAGGCCAGACGCCCCTCCAGAGGGCCTTGGCCCAAGGTCATGCCGAGGTCGCCGACCTACTCGTATCCCGAGGAGCCAGCCTTGACCACGTTGCGAGAGGTAACTGGACGATGCTCCATGCCGCCGCGGCCGGGGGCCTCATCACCTGGGTCGGGCGGCTTCTGGACAAGGGCGCCGATGTAAGCGCCACCACCGCGGAAGGCAAGACGCCGCTGCACTGGGCCGCCTATCGGGGTTACAAGGACTTGGCACTTCTCCTGATCGACAAGGGTGCGGATGTCAACGCGTCTGATGTGAACGGTAAGACCGCTCTGCTGCTGGCGGTTGCCGGCGATAAGGAGGAAGTGGCCCTGGCCTTGATTGAGCGGCATGCCGACGTGAACACACCCGACCGCGACGGGCATACTCCCCTGATGGATGCAGTCCAAGCGGGGCTGACGGATGTCGCGGTAGTCCTTGTGAAGAATGGCGCCGACGTGAATGCGGCCTGCGCCGGTGGTTGGACACCGCTCATGTGGGCTGAGGACAAGTCCGTCGCGATACTCCTGATCGATGCAGGCGCCAACGTGAACGCCCGGGACGATGATGGTGACACACCCCTGCACCACGCAGTGCTTCGTCCGTCGCGGCCCTACCTCGTGGAGGTATTGCTCTTCAGGGGCGCCGATGTCAATGCCAAGAACAGCGAAGGCAAGACCCCCCTGGGAATCGCCGACGAGCGGCCCGAGTACAAGGAAATAGCGAAGTTGCTGCGCGACCACGGCGGCACGAAGTAGCCCGCCCAGTTGTTCCGGACGTTGTCCGACTGTCTCGCAGGAAACGCATGGCATCCTAGGAGGTGCCCTTGGGATGAGGAACTGCATCTGCATAGTTTTCGCCATCGCCCTTCTCACCTTCCAGCCCGGCTGCGACAGAAAGAGGGAGGCCCCACCTCCGATGCCAGGGGCAGTGTGTGCACCAAAGATGCCACCTCCCAGTACCCCACCAACCGCGCCCCCGTCAAAGACTGATGCCCAGCCCTCTCCTTCGCTCAGTGCCTATCTACCCCCGGCCAACGCCCCCACCTACTCAGAGGTTCTCAAGACCTACCCAGCGGGTGTCCGATTGTGTGAGACCGTGGCCACGGTCGAGGGCATCGGTGAGTCCGGTTGGCTGCTCAACGGTGAGGTCGACTACCGCGAGGGCAAGCCTCTCGTTCGCTACTACGGTGCCAAGATCACCTTGGGTGTCGCAGTCGAGATCAACGGCAAGACCTTCCAGCCAGGTGCCAAGCTCACCGTTGACAAGGACAGCAATTGGATTGAGGTAAAGAGCTGGGACTAGATTGCTGCGCCCTGCATATGACGCCGGCCGAAAGCCCGTCGCAGGAAAATCAAGGAGGAGATATCATGCCTGCACTAACTTACAGAATGCCACCGCCCCTTTCAGGTCTGTTCTTGGCCGGTTTGGTGGTCGCGCTGGGTATCGGCACTGTCTCCAGTGGTTGCGCAAAAAGGGCCGAGCAGCCCGGCCAGGGAGCTGACGCCACGCACGTAGGCAGGCGATCCACCCAGTCCATACCAACTTCCGCCGAGCCACCCCGTACCAAGACGGTGGAAGAGGCGTGGTCTGCGGCCGCAAAGGATGACACACTAGAGGCCTACGCCGCCTTTGCCAGGGAGTACCCGGGTGAGATGAAAGAGGAGTTGAGGAGCCGAGCCGACGCCTGCATTATCAGCCAAGTCAGGAAAGCGCAGCCGTCGGGGAAATCACGCATCTTGAAAGACCAAGAGAGAATTCCGGTGGTCATTTTCGGGAACGGAGCAGAGGCCACGGCGGCTTCCGGCAAGCTGACATTTGAACAAACCATTCTTCTCAGTGACCCAACGGACCCATTGGTGCTGCGCGGCTCATCCCAGGACACCGTTTACGTTCGGGGCAGAGGCGCAATCATCCTGGAAGACAAACTGGTCTATATCTACCAGTTTTCGCTTCCCTAAGATCCTAGTTTGCCCAGGTAAGGCCAATGCCCTGCGCTGGCTCAGAGACTACGCGGGGAAGCCCCCAATCGCACCGGGCGAGCAGGGGGGGCGCAAGCCCCTGCACGCTTTCCGACCGTTGGTGGATCGATCCGGTTGTGGCAGCCTTGACAGCCGCGCGCAGGCGGTTGAGACTGTTATGCGGCAGGCATAAGCCGGCAGCCTTCACCATACCCCAGGATCAGCGCCACTGCCCTTGGCCGGCAGAATCAAGGAGGTAGCAGCTATGCGTTGTAGGTGGTTCTTGCCCTTGCTCTGTGCGTTGCTGTTTGTCTCTGTGGGGCAGGCGGAGGAGGAGCGCCCCACAGAACCAGCGTCACCTGTACCGGAGATCAATCCGACTGCGGTGATCTGGCGCACGCCATCCCCGCCGGCCGACCCCCAGGCGGGAGATGTCTGGGTGAATCCCCAGGACGGTGCGGAGATGGTCTACGTGCCCGCCGGCTTATTCCTGATGGGTAGCAAGGAGGGGGAAGGATACGATGAAGATGAACGCCCGCAGCACAAGGTGTACCTCGACGCGTATTGGGTCTACAAGTACGAGGTCACGGTGGCGCAGTACCGTAAGTTCTGCGAGGCGACGGGAAGGGAGATGCCGGATGCGCCGGACTGGGGTTGGCAGGACGATCATCCGATGGTGAGGAGCTGGGAGAATGCGGAGGCCTACGCGAAGTGGGCGGGGGCGGCGCTGCCTACGGAGGCGCAGTGGGAGAAGGCGGCCCGCGGCACGGACGGTAGGATCTACCCTTGGGGGAACGACTGGGACCCAGCGAAATGCGTCAACTGGACGAACAGTCCGGGAGGCACGAAGCCCGTGGGCAGTTGCCCGGATGGCGCTTCCCCCTATGGGGCATTGGACATGGCGGGAAATGTGCAGGAGCGGTGCGCGGATCGGTATGATAGCAATTACTACCAGTCCTCGCCGCCGAGAAATCCCACCGGGCCGGCGACCGGCTGGGAACCTGTGATGCGCGGGGGCTCGTGGTACAACTGCCTCTACTACTACTTGCGGTGCGCCCACCGCATCTACCGCGTCCCCATGATGGCCCGGCCCCCCGTCATCGACGGCTTTCGGTGCGTCAGGACTGAATGACTTTTGCGGCTTGCAGCTTGACGGCTTGCCGCGCGCAGCCTTGACAGCCGCGCGCAGGCGGTTGAGACTGTTAGCCGGCAGGCATAAGCCGGCAGCCTGCACCATACCCCAGGATCAGCGCCCCTCCCCTTGGCCGGCAAAATCAAGGAGGCAGAAGCGATGCGTTGTAGGTGGTTCTTACCCTTGCTCTGTACATTGCTGTTTGTCTATGTGGGGCAGGCGGCGGCGGAGCGCCCCACCGAGCTGGTGCCATCTGCACCGGAGATCAATCCGACAGCGGTGATCTGGCGCACGCCATCCCCGCCGGCCGAACCCCAGGCGGGAGATGTCTGGGTGAACCGCCAGGACGGCGCGGAGATGGTGTATGTCCCCGCCGGGGAGTTCCTGATGGGCAGCAAGGAAGGGGAGGGAGCTTCTGAGGAGCACCCGCAGCACAAGGTGTATCTTGATGGATACTGGATCTACAAGACCGAGGTGACGGTGGCGCAATATCGGAAGTTCTGCCAGGCAACGGGACGGCAGATGCCGCGGGAGCCGGACACCCATCCTGTGGTCAACGTGAACTGGGATGATGCCACGGCCTACGCGCAATGGGCCGGCGCTGCCTTGCCCACGGAGGCGCAATGGGAGAAGGCGGCGCGCGGGACGGACGGCCGGCAATACCCATGGGGGAATGACTGGGATGCCAAGAAATGCTACAACTCGGTCGGTGGGAACGCTCCGTGGGAACCGAAACCGGTCGGCAGTTACCCGGACGGAGCCTCCCCCTATGGCACCCTGGACATGGCGGGCAACGCATTGGAGTGGTGCGCCGATTGGTATGATAGCAAGTACTACCAGTCCTCGCCGCTGCGAAATCCCACCGGTCCGGCAACGGGCACGGCGCGCCTGCAGCGCGGGGGCTCCTGGTACTTCGATACTCCAGACTTCTTCCGCGCCGCCTACCGGGTCACCGGCCTTCCGACGGCCAGCTTCGAAAGCTGGGGTTTCCGGTGC
>Ga0315294_10009536_pt1 | contig 10665 bp, 9 predicted proteins | sample YL17G13_40_MG_FD_203626 | JGI IMG/M metagenome (GOLD analysis project Ga0315294, IMG submission 203626) | Sediment microbial communities from Yellowstone Lake, YNP, Wyoming, USA - YL17G13_40 | ecosystem: Environmental > Aquatic > Freshwater > Lake > Sediment | place: USA: Wyoming | collected... | reverse complement strand
CTTGCAAGCGAACAAGCTCTTGCTGCTGGGAGTCCAAAGCCACGGAAAATCTGGCCTGCTCTATCTCGCAGGCAGAAATCTTCTCCTTGGCGACCTCGGCCCAGACGTTGATACGATGGAGGTTGAAAACGCGCTCGAGGATGGCTCGGCGCTTCGCATCCGTCAGCTCCAGGAAGAACTTCCCGAGCTGCCCGAAGAAGACGCAGCTGGTGAAGATCTCGAAATCCAGACCGAAGAGCTTGATGACATACTTCTGGGTATTTTCCGTAGTGGACTGCGTGATGTCCGCGCCATCCTTGGCGATGGATAGCTCGGCGACTCCCTTCGACTTCCGGGTCCTCGTGATGACATATCCGTCCACCGTCTCTATTTGGACGAAGCAGTCCTTCCCGGTGAACCAGTTGATGACTCCGTCGCCAGGACGATCCTTGTTGATGGTACGCCCGAAGAGACACCACAGGATGGCCGCGGCCAGGGAGGACTTACCCGCCCCGTTGGAGCTTCCTTCCTCGTCGCCCAGCTTCTCGCCGACGATAAGGGTCGGTCCGAGATCAGCCACTTCAATGCGGCTGATCTCGTCTCCGTAGGATAGGAAGTTTTTGAGCTCGACGCTCTTGATACGGATCATGTGGTTGGGAAGTCAAATTCCTGTCCACGCGTGACGAAACCCAGGAAGCCATCGGCCTTCGGATCCTGCGTCGGCTTCGGCTGATAGTGGTACAGCCACATCTTCTTCTTGATGTCAGAGTGGAGCGTCTTGAGGTCATCGTAATGAGCGTGGACCTTGGAGTAGTAAGGCGCCGTCTCCGTGTCGTGGAAGATGAGGTCAGCAGACTGGTAGAACTTCGTGATCTGGTTCGGGCAGAACTGCGTGTCCGTCGTGAAGAAGATCCGTGGACCGAACACCGCGTATTCAGCCCCACGAAGCTCTTTCAACGAAGAAATACTAGGAATGTTATTCTGGTCGACAATACAGCCGGTCGCCATTCTGTGCTTGCATTGCTGAATCATGAGTCCATAGCTGTGTGTGATCTTGAAGCCACTCATGATGTGGACTGTCTGGACCGGCGTGAACAAGATGCCTTCCCATACGAAACTGCTATTGATCGGTACCGGGTGGCATTCGAAGTAATCGGTGATGTTCATCACCTTCTCTTCGAGGCTCTCGAGCCCACCGCACAGGCTGTGTTCCCAGAGCTCCTTCATGAGCTCCGGGACGCAGAAGAGAAGAGGCCGTGGATCGCCCGGCTTCTTGGTGAAGTAGCGGACGAACGCCAGATATTCCATCCCGCCGATGTGGTCTGCGTGGAGGTGCGAGATATAAGCGGCATCGATGTTTCGCGCGTCCAGACCCAGCTTGCCCAGAGCGAACCGAATGTCGCTCCCGCAGTCGATGAGCAGCCTCTTACCCGAGGCAGCCTGCACGATCGCGTTGGACTGGAAGTACTCTTCCGTCGTAAACGCGCTACCGCATCCCGCAAAGGTGAGTTTCATGTTAGTCCTCGCTGATTTGGACGCTGATCCGTTCCTCTGCCTCTGCGATGATCTGCGCATTCAACTTGGCCAGGATCTTGTAGTTCAAGCCTTCCGGCTTCTCCTTCTCCAACCATCTCTCTAGGAGCTTCTCGGGGGTCTTCATGTCCACTTCACTCTTGCGGGCGGCCTCGATCTCGACATCCTTCTCTTTCGGTCTGATCCAGCTGACACCAAGAGCCCCACGCTCCCGGGCCATCTTGTCCAGCTTGGACAGGTCTTCCTTGGTATAGTCCTTCGTGAGGATCAGCCTAACGTTGTTCCCCTTGAAGAACTCGGGAGGCTTCTTGTCGGCATCGGCATCCAAGACCGTGAGATAAAGGGGCGGCGGCTCGCCTTCCGCACCGATGGACCGGATGTTGATGAACTCCCACTTCATCTTGTCCGTGTCGCAGACGATGAAGCCGTGCGGGACGAGCCCCTCATCGAACCTGAACGCGACCGGGCTTCCGGGATAGGTGATGTTCCCGACCGTCTGATGGCAGTGAAAGTGGCCCGCAAAGGCGAGGTTGAATTTCGTCTTATCGAAGTTCACGAAGGACCAGTTCTTTAGCAGGAAGCATTCGTTCAGCTTCGCGCCGCAGACGCCGATGTGCGTCAGGAGGATGTCGTCCGACTTGATCTTCTTCTCGACAGCGGCGAGCTCCTTCATGTACTGCTGCTCGTCGTAGATGAAGGGGATGATCCAATACTTGCCGCCGACTTTCTTGATGGATGGCTCAATGGTAACGAGGGATGAGAGCGATCTTAACGAATGAATGTCCCAGGAATTCTTCAAGAACATGTCGTGATTGCCAGGGAAGGCAAGCCATGACAACTGCTGGCTCTCTTCTTCCTCGAAGAATGCGTGAACGGCGTTGAGGACCTCAATGTTGAGATTGACACGGTCGTGAAAAAGATCCCCAAGGATAAGGACGTTCTTGATTCCCATCCGAATGGCGTAATGGCGAATAGCCCGCGCCGCCCAGAGCGTATAGCTCAGCTTCCGGGGGACTCCCGCGTGCCAATCCGCCGTTATGATGACCTTCATTTCTTCTGCTTCTTGTCCTCTTTCTTGCCATACTCCGCCTCAACGGCTTCCTCGGCGCCCCTGAGGATCTCGACAGACTTGGCAATGGCCTGGTCGATGGACCCCTCGCCATTGGCGCTGATGATCGCCGCCATCTTGGCCACCATCTTCACGGCTTCCTGCTTGTCCATGTGGATCATATTCAGCCTCCTGAACCCGTTCCACTAAAATACGCCACGTATTTCACTTTCACATGAGCATCACAGACGCAGACATCCAGGCGAAATTCCCATTCTCCCAGTTCCGGCCTGACCAGCTCGAGGCCGTCCGCCTCACGCTTGACCAGTTCGACAAGGGCAAGAAGTTCGTCATCATCGAGATGCCCGTAGGCTGCGGCAAGTCCGCCATTGCCTATTCCGTCGCCCAGTTCTTTGCCAATTCCTATTACCTTACGATCCAGCGCTTCCTCCAGGACCAGCTCATGGGGGACTTCGGCCAGCCGCCCAGAGATGGCCTCCTTCCGATGGTGGACCTGAAGGGCCGCGGAAACTACCAGTGCACCCATGCCCAAAGAAACGCCTTCGCTCTCGTCCGGGGACTGCTTTCGTCCCTCGGCCATCCCGATACCATAGCAAAACAGGTAGCGGAATACTTCGTCAAGAATCGGAACTTCGAGGGCCTATCCATAAAGCTGGACTTCGACGCCGTCTCCAAGATCGTCGAGATGGTCGAGAACAAGCCGGGCTGCGATAAGGGAGTCTGCCGGACTCGGGACGGCAAATCCAGATGCAAGGATTGCTTCCCGAACGGCCTTCCAGCGCTGTGTCCTTATTGGGCTAGGAATGCCCAGGCCCAAGCCGCCCAAATCTGCCTCATGAACTTCCGGGTGTTCCTCCACCAGACGGTCCTGACGAACGCCTTCGGCCACCGGGATCTGATGATCGTGGATGAGTGCTTCCACCCGCACACGAATATCGTAACCGACAGAGGAAGAATCCCCATCGGCAAATTAGTGAACAAAAGAATTGATTGTTCTGTACTGTCCTATAACAAAAAGCTTCAAAAGCTCGAATTCAAGCCAATATCCCGCTTCTTAAAACGAGGAAAGCGACCAACTTTTAAAGTGATTGCCGGGAACAGGGTGATGTACCCAACAGCAGACCACAAGATCCATACGCCAAATGGCCTCAAGAAACTCTGCGACCTTCGTGTCGGCGATTTGATCATCGTAAACGAACCAGAAATCTCCCACACACAACAACAAATCCTCCTTGGATCGTTATTAGGTGATGCGTCAGTACAAATAGTCCCATCGAAAAGGAAATCGTGGAAATATGCCCCCAAAGGGGCAAGAGCCCGAGTTCGATTCGTCCACAGCTCAAAACAGCTTACTTTCCTGCGTTGGAAGTACAATATTCTGAAGGAACATGTAAATACTGGCCCCAAGATTTTTAAAAGTAAGGGGTTCTCAAAACGTGTCGCACGATTCAACACAAAGTGCAACATGTTTGAACAAATTAAAGTCGTAATCCGGAACCACAAGAAAACTCCCAACAAAGCATGGTTCCAGAAAATAGAAGACCTTGGATTGGCTGTATGGTTTATGGACGATGGGTCTTGCAACAGAAACACAATCCACCTTCACACAGAAGGATATACCTTACAAGAAAATCGAAAAATTGCCTTCTGGCTGCGGGAAACTCTCGATATCCCAGCTAAGGTTCTGTCATACTGCAAGCGCGACCATGTGCTGTACTATATTACGCTTGGTAGAAGTGGCAGCAGGATCTTAGCACAAAAGATAGCCAGGTTTATACCACCATTCATGCGATACAAGCTACCCAGTGGACAGTGGGATCCTTATAACCCAGAACTGGAAGTCAAAAGATCAAAGCCAGTTAGCGCACAGCCCGTCTTCTCTATTAACCCATACAAGGAAACTGTCACGTACGATCTAGAAGTAGCAGACAACCATAATTATTTTGCCGGTTCTAGCCTCGTCTCCAATTGTCATCAAATGGAATCGGAGCTGATGAACTTCATCGGCTTCAGCCTGAATGACAAGTCGCTCCGGGAATACGGCATCGTCCTGTCCGAGATGGGTTCCGCTGCCGAATATGCAAGGTTCCTAAAGGATAAGGACATCCTGGCCGTCATCGAGAACATCCTGAAAATGGCGCGCGCGGCCGGAGACCTCGAGAAGGAAGACGAATGGATGGACATCGAGAGGCGGTGCGGGCACTTCCTCTCAACGGCCGAAGATGGCAACTGGGTCGCGCTCTTCAAGGATACGGACCAGAAGAAGAAATATAAGGTCATCTGGAACACGGTGGAACTCAAGCCCGTCTATGTCCGCAAGATGGCCCACGACTTCGTGTTCAACAGGGCGGACAAGGTCCTCATGATGAGCGCCACGGTCCTGTCGGCGAAGACGGTCTGCTCATCCCTGGGGATCGAAACGAATGACATGTACGCCATCCGGTACGGAAGCCGCTTCCCCGTCGAGAACCGCCCGATCTTCTTCACGCCGGTAGGTTCACTCAGTTATAAGAACAAGGCGGAGACCCTGCCCAAGATCGTGCCGGCCGTCGACAAGATCCTGAATAAGTATAAGGGCAAGAAGGGCATCATCCACACGCACAACTTCGAGATTGCCAGGTTGTTGATCAGCGAGTGCGAGACCAGGGACCGCATGCTCTTCCAGGAGGGCTTCGAAAACAAGAAGGAGATGCTCAAAGAGCACGCCGAACGCGAGGATTCCGTGATCGTGGCTCCCGCTATGCACGAAGGGCTGGACCTGAAAGACGAGCTCAGTCGTTTTCAGATCATTGTAAAGATGCCGTACCCGCCGATCAAGGGAAACCCACAGCTTGAAGCCCGGATGCAAGACTCGCAGGAATATTATGACTGGCTGACGGCTCTCAAGCTGGTCCAGGCAACGGGCAGGTCAGTGAGGTCAGAAACGGATTGGGCGCACACCTACATTCTGGACGCTGACTTTGAGTGGTTTCTCCGTAAAGCTCGTGGAATTCTGCCGAAGTGGTTCAAGGAAGCGATCAGATCCTAACTTTCCCGGATCCGAAGATTTTATAGGAAGAATCCTGTCCACTTCGATAGTTGGCATGGAAATCGGCGGCAGCCTTCCCAGCTGCACCAACTGCCGGGTCAGGCCAGACTTTCTCCAGCAGTTCAACAATTTCGTCACCGTCCATTGTTTCACTCGCGTCTACCAGTTCGTAGTCCCCGCGATGTTCACCTGAGTATTCTTGAATATCGGGGATGTGATTTGGCCCATAGAGGGAGAAGAAAACACCTTTACCGTCACCGCTAGTCCAGGAATGGCCCCAATCAGCATCCGCTTGCTGACAAGCTTTTCCATCTTTTGGATCAATAAAATAAATGACCCAATCCAACTCCTGTCCCTCTAGCGCCTCATTCAGCTTTTTCGCGAAGTCCATTTTGCACCTCGTACCATTCAAGGGTCTTCTTAAGACCGTCATCGAACGTTGTCATAGTTTTGAATCCGAACTCCTCCTCGGCCCGGGTCGTATCCAGGCAGCGCCGCGGCTGGCCGTCCGGCTTGGTCGTGTCCCAGAAGATCTCACCATCAAACCCGACGAGGTCCCTTATCTTATTGACCAAGTCGAATATCCGAATCTCGAAACCCGCCCCGATATTCACCGGTTCCGGCTTGTCGTACAAATCCGTGGCTAGGACGATGGCTCTAGCGGCGTCCTCGACATATAAGAACTCCCGCGTTGCCGTGCCAGTTCCCCAGATAGTGACCACTGACTCCTTCGCCGCCTTTGCTTCTACGAACTTCTTGATCAGGGCCGGGATGACGTGAGACGATTCTGGGTTGAAGTTATCGCCTGGACCGTACAGATTAACGGGCATGAGAAAGATCGCATTCAGACCATATTCCTGTCGATAAGCCTGGGACTGTACAAGAAGCATCTTCTTGGCCAGGCCATAGGGCGCATTCGTCTCTTCCGGATAGCCGTTCCAGATATTTTCCTCTTTAAACGGGACCGGCGTGAACTTGGGATAACAACAGATTGTCCCAAGGGCTACGAGCTTCTCGATGCCCGCCTTGCGGCCCTCTTCTATTATGTTAGCACCCATCATCAGGTTATCGTAATAGAACTTCCCTGGATGGGCCTTGTTAGCGCCGATGCCGCCTACGACGGCCGCAAGATGAATGACAATGTCGGGCTTGGAGTCGTTATAGAGCTTCTTGACTGCCTCGGGATCAACAAGATTATAGTTCTTGCTGCGGGGTACGAAGAGGTGGCAGCCAGCCTTCTCGAGCTCACGCCCTACGTAGCGCCCAAGAAACCCGCTGCCTCCCGTTACCGTAACCCTCTTATGTTGTAGGCTCATGTAGATCCGGAGCCCCCAAACGACGGCAGGACAGGGAAATCGCTCTGACCCGTCGGATTATAGGCCACGACGATATGCGAGGCCTCTGTAATGTAGAAGGCGTCTCCGGACTCGATCCTGGCCCTTATTCCCTTCTCTTTGATATATACCTGGAAGATGCCGTTCGATCCGTCAACGATGTAGGCAAGAATGCTACCAAAGGGGATGTTCAGGTAGGTTTCTGCCCTAGAGACGGCTATAAGAGCCTCGTCGTTGTCATAGAACAGGAAACCGTCTCGCCACACGTCAGTCACCAGGATCTCGTTCGTGGACGACATGCGCAAGAAAGTGACGATCTCGCCGGTCTGGGGAACATAAGTTCCCTCGCCGGCTATGCTTATCGTCTCGACCTTGCGTAGATAATCGAAGAGGAAGTTCCCGCGAACCTCCAGCCGCGAATTGTAGTTCAGGATGTCCTGATCCGGCGACGAAACTTTTGCGATCTCAAGGTCGCGCAGGCTTGAAAGCAGAAGGGGACAGAAGGCGCTTATGAACGACTTCGCGCGGGACTTCACGCTATACCCGACGTCGGCTATTGCTTCCATGTTATTAGCTTTGATACTCAAAGTTTAAGAAATGGATCATTATAAGAACCTCTTCTACGAGCGGATGATCGGCTGGAAGCCGGCCCAGTTCGGCAGTCGCGTCCACACCGTCTTCAGCTGCACGGATACCCTCTATCAGTACTGGCAATGCGAGCTTCTAGCCTATACTTATCGAAAGGTGGGCCAGCCAGGGCCTCTCACCCGCCTCGTCTCAACCAACAAGGAAGTAAAATACCCGTTCTCGGAGAAGACGTTCAAAGCGACTGACTATAGCATCCATCCGCGGTCCGGCGACAAGTACCTGGCCTACAATAAGCCATCCGCACTCATGGAATGGCTAAAGCAGGCCAAGCCCAAGGAATCCACCATCGTCGTCATCGATCCGGATTGCGTGTTCCTCTCCAAATACGTCGGCGAAGCACTACCGGGCAAGCCAAAGGCAGCTTATTACTGCTATATGGAGCCGGGAGGCGACTTAGGTAAGTTGCTGATTTCCAGACATTGCCGGAGGAACAAGGAACTGGTCCAGTCCGTAGGCATCCCCGTCGTCATCCATAGGCAAGACCTCGAAATCGTCGCGCCAAGATGGCTGGAGGTAACCCGGGAAATCCGCGATGACAAGGAATGCCATAATGCCGTCGGCTGGATCGCCGAGATGTTCGGCTATACGATTGCCGCCGCGGAGGCCGGACTGAAGGGTGACGTAAAGCGGCTGTGCGTCTTCCCACCCGAAGATTCAGTGGACGCACCTTTCATGCATTATTGCGCCGCAAGCGAGAACGAGGCAGAGGGCTTCATGTGGCACAAGGGAATCTACAAGCCCTGGGAGCAGCCTCCGATGCCTCCTCCGGGTAGCCCAAAAGCAACCCTAGTCCTTGCTCAGCTCTTGAAGGAGGCTGCAGACGTTTATGGCAACGCAGCAGGCGTGGGCGTCCCCGTCTGAACGACCGGCCCAAGGGCTTCCTTCACCACTTGCATGACCTGCTCGCGCGGGACGAATTCCGAGAAATGCTCGACGACTGGCGCAATATCCAACCCAAGCTCGGCATGTCCGATGACGTAATTGTAGAGCTTGTCTTCGATCCGGACTGGATAACTCATGCCGTGCGGCCTATTAAACCTGTGCACCCACTTTAACCAGGGCATGCAAAGACACTTCCGACCCGCCTGTCTAAACTTCTCGTGAATGTAGCCTTCCTCGCCGCCGAAGCCCCTGAACCTCGGATTGAAGCCGAGCCACGCAGATTTCTTGCAGGAAAAAGCGCCCATCCCCTGCATCGGGATCTCTTTTACGGCGCTGTCCAAGTTGTCTACGTGAACGCTATCACTCCAGATGCCCCACATCTCGCCACGCCAGACGGGATTGAAATGCGTCGCCACATATTTCAAGTCATCGTAAAGCAGAGGACCTTGAATGAGATCCTTACACTCCGGATTTGCCTCGTAGAAGGCCTTCAGACTTTCTATGGCCCCCGGCGGGAAGAGGACGTGGCAGTCGCAGCAGAGTACAAAGTCGCCCCTGGCTTCCATAAAGACAGCGCCCTTCGCAGCCGCGGGGCCAGACCTGTTCATCAGGCGCATATATCTGCCGTCGACGCTCTTGACGAAGTTTTCCGTCGTCTTGCACCCGTAGCTGTCGATGACCAGAATCTCCGTATCCTTCAGGTTCTGATACATCCGGAGGGCCATGATAGTGAAGAAGACGCCGTCATAATCGTCATAGACCGGGATGCCTATCGTCAGCTTCATACGATAGTTACGGTTGAGGCGTGGTGGATGACGACGTTGAAGATGAACTCGAAGTTGGCCTTCGTGTCGAGGACGAGGATGAGGTCCTATAACTCATACCGCTGCCCGAAGTGTAGCTCCCGCCCTTTTCAACGAATGCAGGAATGACGGCGCCCCTTTCCGGAGGTATGAAGTCGCCCTGGATGCCGCAGGGCCCGTCGCCCACGTTCGGGCACCAGAAGAATTCCGCCTGGCAGCATTGTTCCGGCGGCGGCGGGTCCAACAGGATCTCGAATGGGAGCGGCGTCTCGGCATTCGTAAACCAGTCGAACGTGAAGGATTGATAGTGTGCCAGGTCGACGCAACAGGATGCTGGCTGCCAGTTCGGCAGATCCAGGGGCGGCGGCGTGAAGTCAGGCGGCGCGAAGAGGAACGACCAGATCGGCTTGCAGGACTTCATGGTTACGGCAACGGCACAGAAGAGCGCTTCCCGGATGCCGCCAATGGGCATCGAATTAGACGATGGCGAGAGGTCGCTGACGCAGATGTCCCTCGGAAGCGTAGCCTTGACGAGGTACATCGTGCTCGAGATGGGCGATTTCCGCATTGATATGACGGCAGAAGTCGCCTTGATCGAGGCGTCATCAAAGAAACTCGTAACGACTTCCAGGAAGCGAGTTCCGTCCTGTCCCGCCTGCCCTTTTGCGCCCTTCTGTCTTGCCTTAAACCGCCAGTCAGTCAGATTGCCGATATTACCCGTGAGCTTGACGGTTCCAGTAACGGCCCCCGTGGCGAAGATGAGGTCGCTCGAGGGATCAACGCCGATTGTCTCATCAACGACATTCACGGTAGAACCGGTTCCGCCGAGTGGTACCACGAATTCAATTGCGTACTCCGAAGCCTGACCTGATCTGAACAGCCTAACCGAAATGTCGGTTTCGATAGGCGTACCAACTAGCGCGTCGATCTTGATCGTATCCGGCTGTACGAAGACTGGCGTCTGGAATTCTTCGGGCGCCGCCGGCGTTCCGTCCTTCCCCGCGTCGCCTTTCTCGCCCTTTGGACCCTTGCATCCCACGCAGCAGCGGCTCATAACATTGTGGAAGAGCCGTGCCTTATCGACCTCGATGCGGAGGTTGGTGGACCCGTCGTCCAGCTTCTCTACGGTGAAGGCAATGAGCCTGTCGGACGAATAGAAATAGTAATAGTACGGTGAGGCGCTGTCCGTCCTGATCTTGAAGGCTTCGAAGGACGTGCCCCCTTTGATGAGATCCTGGACGAGCTTCAACAGCTTATAGATGTCGGGGGAGACGAGGCCGGATTCCTGCTCGGTGACCACCTGAAACGCGCGCAGGAGACCCCTTGCGTTCCAAGTCTTCGTGGAGCCGTTATACTCGAAGATGTTCCCGAAGAGGTCGGCTATTGCGT
>Ga0315294_10009535_pt1 | contig 10665 bp, 4 predicted proteins | sample YL17G13_40_MG_FD_203626 | JGI IMG/M metagenome (GOLD analysis project Ga0315294, IMG submission 203626) | Sediment microbial communities from Yellowstone Lake, YNP, Wyoming, USA - YL17G13_40 | ecosystem: Environmental > Aquatic > Freshwater > Lake > Sediment | place: USA: Wyoming | collected... | reverse complement strand
GTCTGCATATCTTCGACCGCGTCGCGCACCTTTGCCAGTCGGACGCCGTCCTGAAGCGAGTTGACCTTGTTCTGCAAGGCGCGGATCTCGTCAGCGATTTGTTGAGCGGGGCTAGGGGTAGCCATAATGCCTCCTATGTTCTAAGAATCATCCTTCCGAAGTTTGTCAATATTATGGTAGCTGCATTTCAGCTACCATTATGTCACACTTGCATCGGAAAGGCAACTCTAATTGTGTCATTGCGAGACCGGCGCTCTTTGCCGGTCGAAGCAATCCCCTGTTTTAACGAGGAGATTGCTTCGCAAAGTGCGCTCGCAACGACATACTGAGAATTGCTAAAGGCCACTCGCGTCAGTAGAATGGTAAAATTACTCTCTCGCGCCAACACTTTCACAAAAGGGCTTTCTATGTCTGACAACGATCTCCAACAACGCGCCATCAATACGCTGCGATTTCTCTCCGCCGATGCGGTCCAGCAGGCCAATTCCGGCCATCCCGGCCTGCCGATGGGTGCGGCCGCCATGGCGTACACCATCTGGACCCGACACCTGCGCCACAATCCCAGGCATCCGCGCTGGCCGGATCGGGATCGCTTCGTACTCTCCGGCGGACACGGCTCTGCGCTGCTCTATTCCCTTCTCCACCTGACCGGTTACGACCTCTCGCTGGACGAGCTCAAGCGTTTCCGCCAGTGGGGCAGCCTCACGCCCGGCCATCCCGAATACGGCCTGACCCCCGGCGTGGAGACCACCACCGGGCCGCTGGGGCAGGGATTCGCCAACGGCGTCGGCTTTGCGATTGCCGAGGCGCACCTGGCAGCGGAGTTCAACCAACCTGCTCAAAGCCGGTCTGAGATTGGTGTAAAACGTGGGTCTCAGACCCCCTCCGAGCATCAAATCGTTGACCATTATGTTTATGCCATCGTCACAGACGGCGACCTGATGGAAGGCGTGGCCTCCGAAGCGGCCTCGCTGGCCGGTCACTTGCGCCTGGGCAAGCTAATCTACCTTTACGACGATAACCACATCTCGATTGATGGCTCAACCGACCTGGCCTTCACCGAAGAGCGCGCTGCCCGTTTCGCCGCTTACGGCTGGCACACGCAAATCGTGCCGGATGGCAACGATGTGGAGGCCATTGACGCTGCCATCCGCGCCGCCAAACAGGAGCCGCGTCCCTCGCTCATCCTGTGCCGTACGCACATTGGCTACGGCCTCCCGACGCGGCAGGATACGGCCAAGGCGCACGGCGAGCCTCCCGGTAAGGACGAATTGAACGCTGCCAAGCAAAATCTTGGTTGGCCGCTGGAACCGCGCTTTTATATCCCCGAGGATGTGCTGGCACACTTCAGTGAAGCGGTGACGTGCGGCGCACAGGCTGAGGCTGAATGGCAGGAACGTTTGGACGCCTATCGCGCCGCGTTTCCCGAAAAAGCCGCTGAATTGGAAAGGCGATTGGCAGGCGAACTTCCCGAAAATTGGGAGACGGACTTGCCCGTCTTCCCAGCCGACGCGAAGGGCATGGCAACGCGCGCCGCTTCCGGTAAAACCCTCAACGCGCTGGCAGCCAAAATTCCCGAATTGATCGGCGGCTCAGCTGACCTTGCCCCCTCAAACAATACCTGGCTGGAGGGCTATCCCGATTTCCAGTCCACGACCCCTCAGGGACGCAACTTTCACTTCGGCGTGCGCGAGCACGGTATGGGCGCAATTGTCAACGGCATGGCGCTGCATGGCGGTGTGATCCCTTACGGCGCGACCTTCCTGGTCTTCTCGGATTACATGCGCGGCGCCATCCGCCTCTCGGCGTTCTCGCACATCCCTTCGATTTGGGTCTTTACCCATGACAGCATCGGCGTTGGCGAAGACGGGCCGACGCACCAGCCGGTCGAGCATATCGCTGCGCTGCGGGCAATCCCCAATCTGGTGGTGATCCGTCCCGGCGACGCCAACGAGACGGTCGAGGCCTGGAAGTGGGCCATCAGCCACCGCAGCGACCCAACAGCTCTCCTCCTGACCCGTCAGGCCGTCCCGACCCTGGATCGCTCGATCTACACGCCTGCATCCGAGTTGGCGCGCGGCGCTTACGTGCTGGCTGACATCGGCGATATCGAACCAGAACTCATCCTGATGGCCTCTGGCTCGGAAGTCAGCCTGATCGTAGAAGCCGGGCTGCGCCTGGCTGCGGAGGGCGTCAACGTGCGCCTGGTCTCGTTCCCCTCGTGGGAGTTGTTCGAAGCGCAGGAGGCCGAGTATCGTCAGGCAGTCTTGCTGCCAAGTGTGCGCGCCTGCCTGGCCGTCGAGGCGGGGGTTGCCCAGGGCTGGGAGCGTTGGGTCGGCGACGGCGGCGCGGTCATTGCTGTGGATCGCTTTGGCGCTTCCGCGCCGGCCAAGGTGCTGCTTGAGCAGTTCGGTTTCACCGTAGAAAATGTCATTGCGAAAGCCAGGGAGTTGCTAAGATGAAAATTGCCGTTGCCTGTGACCATGGCGGCTTCCCGCTCAAGGAAGCTGTCCTCGAAGCCGTACGCGATTCCGGGGATGAGCTGCTCGACCTGGGCGCGTTCAGCGTTGCGCCCGACGACTACCCGGATTACGCCGAAAAGCTTGGCCGGGTGATCCAAAAGGGTGAGGCTGAGCGCGGGATTTTGCTGTGCGGGTCGGGGGTGGGGGCGAGCATCGCTGCCAACAAGCTGAAGGGCGTCTACGCGGCGGTCTGTCACGATACCTATTCCGCGCATCAAGGCGTCGAGCACGATGCCATGAACGTACTCTGCCTGGGGGCGCGCGTCGTCGGCCCGAAGCTGGCGAACGAGCTAGTGGCTGCGTTCTTGGCGGCGCGTTTTCGCAACGAGGAACGTTATATCCGGCGGATAGAGATGGTCAAGAAGTTGGAGTTGTGAACCCAATTCAGCAACTACACTCTCTTGGCCAATCCCTTTGGCTGGACAATATCCAGCGCAGCCAGTTGGAGAACGGCGAATTTGCCGCCATGATCGCGCGTGGGGATATACGCGGCGTGACCTCCAACCCGTCTATCTTCCTCAATGCCATCGCCAAATCGCACGATTACGATGCGGCTATCCTGCCGTTAGCCTGGTCTGGCTGGAACGCTGAACAGATCTTCTGGCGGCTTGCCTTCGAGGATATCCGTGCCGCGGCTGATTTCTTCATGCCACTTTACACCCAGACCGAGGGCGTGGACGGCTACGTCAGCCTGGAGGTCAGCCCTTACCTGGCCCATGACACCCACGCGACCATCGCCCAGGCGCGCCATCTCTGGGAGATGGTCAATCGCCCGAACCTGATGATCAAGATCCCTGCCACCAAAGAGGGCCTGCCAGCCATCCGCCAGTCTATCGCGGCGGGCATCAACGTCAACGTGACGCTGATCTTCTCCATCGAGCGGTATAAAGAGGTCATGGAGGCTTACTTGGCGGGTTTGGAGGAAATGCTCTTGGGACCTATCCCCCCGCTCCCCCCTTCCCTCCCAGGGAAGGGGGGCTGGGTGATTGGGTCTGTCGCCTCCTTTTTTGTCTCCCGCGTCGACACCAAAGTAGACAAACTCCTGCCGGAAAGTTCCCCACTGCGCGGAAAAGCTGCGGTGGCCAACACAAAACTGGTCTATGAGGAGTTCCGCAAGGTTTTCAACGGGCAGCGCTTTGCAAGGTTGCAGGCTGCCGGCTGCCGCATCCAGCGTCCGCTGTGGGCTTCGACCAGCACCAAGAATCCGGCCTACCCCGACACGCTCTACGTGGACGAGCTGATCGGTCCGGCCACCGTCAACACCGTCCCGCCGCAAACGCTCGAAGCCTTCCGCGAGCACGGCAAGGCCGAGGTCACTATCATGCGCGACCTGGAAGGCGCGCGCCAGGTGATTGCCGACCTGGAAGCAGCCGGCATTTCCATGGCGCAGGTAACGCAGGAGTTGGAAGATGAGGGTGTCAAGGCGTTTGCGGATGCTTTTACGGATTTGCTCAAGACGATTGAAGACCGGCGACAGACTGCTGTCGCGCAACTTGGACCCCTGCCTGCTTCCGTTAAGCGGCAGGTTGCCCGCCTCGAAGCCGAGTCCGTACCCCAGCGCCTGCACGACGGCGATCCCGCGCTGTGGACGACCGATCCGCATGGTCAAGCGGAAATCCGCAAGCGCATGGGTTGGCTGACGCTGCCCGAAAGCTCACACCCCTTGATCCGTGACCTGCGCGCCTTCGCCGACCAGGTCCGCTCGGACGGTTTTACCGTCGTTTTGCTGCTCGGCATGGGCGGCTCCTCGCTCGCGCCGGAAGTGATGAGCAAATTATTCGCTCCCCCCTTCCAGGGGGGAGCCGGAGGGGGGTTGAATTTTACTATCCTCGATTCGACCGACCCCGCGCAAGTTCTCGCCGCCGACCACGCCTTCCCGGCTGGGAAGACCCTTTATGTCGTTTCCAGCAAATCCGGCGGGACGGCGGAGGTCAATGCCCTGTTCGATTACTTCTGGGAACGCTCTGGCCAAAATGGGAAGCAATTCGTCGCCATCACCGATCCTGGCACTTCTTTGGAAGCGCTGGCCAAAGTGCGCGGCTTTCGCGCAACTTTCCTGGCTGATCCCAACGTCGGCGGGCGCTATTCTGCACTGACGCACTTCGGCCTTGTCCCGGCGGCGCTGATGGGCATTGACCTCGAACGTTTGCTCGACCGTGCCGCGTGGATGGCGCGTCAGTGTGCCGCAGATATACCAGCTGCCCGCAACCCCGGTCTGGTGCTGGGGGCAATCCTCGGCCAGGCCGCTCTGGACGGTCGCAACAAATTGACTATCCTGGCTGACCCGCTGGTTGCTCCATTTGGGTCGTGGCTCGAACAGTTGGTCGCCGAATCCAGCGGCAAGCAGGGTAAGGGTATTATGCCGGTCGAAGGCGAGCCGGTGGGCAGTCCGGCCGACTACGGCGACGACCGCCTGTTCATCTATCTACGCCGTGAAGGGAAGTACGACAAGACCGTGAAGGAGCTGCAAGAAGCTGGTCATCCAGACTTGGCCTTCGACATTCTGGATGCTTACGACCTGGGTGCCGAGTTCTATCGCTGGGAAGTGGCAACCGCGGTTGCCTGCCACATTCTCCATGTCAACGCCTTCGACCAGCCCGACGTACAGGATAGCAAGGATCGCACGAAGGCCAAGATCGTGGCGTATAAGCAGAACAAGAACTTAGACGAAGGCAACCCTGCCTGGGAGGTGGACGGCGTCCGCGTCTTCTCACCCGGCGCGGTGACCGGAGCTGATCTGGGTGAAATCGTGAAAAACTTCTTGTCTCAGGCCCGGAAAGGCGATTATGTTGCCATCAACGCCTATCTGCCGCACAAACCGGAAATGGTCGAAATCTTACAGAAAATTCGCCTTGCCGTTCGTAACCGTACCGGCTGCGCCACGACGTACGGTTTTGGGCCGCGCTTTCTGCACTCGACCGGTCAACTGCATAAGGGCGGGCCAGATACCGGTCTATTTATCCAAATTACTGCCGAGCCTGGAAAAGATATCGAAATCCCCGGCCAGGCAATGAGTTTTGGCGTTTTAGAGCACGCTCAGGCCCTTGGCGATTACGAGGCTTTAGCCGCACGCGAACGGCGCATTTTGCGGGTGCATTTTCCCTCAACAGAAGCTATCCATTTGCTGGTCGAAGCACTGAAATGATAGACAGAAGTGAAGTGGACTTCACAATCCACTTCTCTTTGCTATTTGTGGTTGATGCTTTCCATTATCGCCGGCAGCACCTGGTATCTGCCTAACTCCAGAATGCCAAGATTTTTCGCTAGCCAAACGGGGACATTGACACTTGCAGGCAAGGGGATGGCAGGACGGAAGTCCACTTGACGGCCGTCTATTTGATACTGATACCGGCTTGTTTTCTGGATCTCGGGGGTGGACTCCAGAAATTCCCGCAATGATTCTCGTTCCCCGTGCGTCAACCACTGCGGCAGGTCTGACGTAGCCTTGAAACCCGATATTCTTCCCAGATCTTGCAGCAATTCCTTTTCATACTTTTTGAGGGCATTGTGCTTTGAGCGGAAAAAGATGACATCAGGGTCAGTGTGGACAAGCAGTTGCAGCCACAGGCGGTGCAAGCTGGTACGGATGGCATTCTGCGTGGCTGAATCGTTGGGGTTGTTCAGCCAGGTACTGAGTGGCTTGTTGATCCAGTAGGGTGTCACGTCCGGGCCGACGCGTATGCCGTCGCACAGGCCGAGGGAGGGGATGATCGGCGCACCGCAGGCCAGGATGTACGCGTCTTCTGCCGCCTCGCGCATCACTTGTAGCGCATTCCGGTAGGCAATTTCGCGGGGCATGTCCTGATGGCGTTTGCCAGCCAACGCGCCCGAGTAGAGAAAGTCCAGTTTCAGGTAGCCGAATCCCCAGCCGCGCACTTTGCGGATCAGTTTTCCCAGCCAGTCAAGCACCGCGGGATGGCTGGCGTCCAGCGCGTAAGGATTGCCTCCCCAGGTAATTCCAACAGGGACGGGTTGCCCGTTTTCATTGCGCAGAAGCCAGTCAGGATGTTCGCGAACGAGACTGGAACCTGGTGCGGTCATTAAAGGCGCGAGCCACAGACCGGGGATGCGACCTGTCGATGCAATTTGGGATGCGATTTTACTCATTCCTGAGGGGAATTTGCTGTTTGCTTCCCAGTCGCCGTGTGCGATTTGCCAGCCGTCATCAAGTTGGAAAACGTCAAAAGGCAGATCGCCAAGTTGGGCGAGGGTTTTCAGAATGACCGGTTCGTTGATCCATTTGTACAGGCTGTACCACGAGCACCAGACGCGCGGCGCGCTTGTTCTGTACGTTTTGCCCATTTTTTCTACCAGTAAAACCGCATATTTTGAAAACACTTTGTCTTCAAGACCGCGCCCAAGAAACCAACCATTTTCTCTGTACCCATCTTCGTAGAACCCACGCAGGGACGCGCCATCCAGTTCAACGCGGCCGCCGAGACCGAGCGCGCCGAGAAGCAAAATCTCACCATCTTCCAATTCCACCGCGCCAACCCAGGCGCTGACGTGGTTCTTTGCAAAGGCGTACAGGGGATCTTCGTCTTTGGCGCGGAATTCGGGGGCGCGGATGGGCAGGGGCGGCTCGGATGGGTCGAGCCAGGTCGCCAGCGTCCACGACTGCCAGCCGTGGCGGAAGAAACGCTCAGGTCGACACGGCAGGTTCAGGGTCAGGCATGAGGCGGTGACGATTTGCTCGGACGCGGACGTCCTCAGCCAGTTTGAGTCAATTTGGATGGTCTGCATGGCCTTATTATCCCGCAGGAACGCGCGTCGTGCAAGTCGTTGACGTTCCAGTTGATTTGTGGCATAATTCTATCAATCCAAAAGGCATTGATGGGAACGAGTAAGCCCCTCCACGCTGACAGCGAGCCTGGATTGAGTGCGAGCCAAGCCAGCGAGACGGGCCGAAAATCCTCCAGGAGCCGCGATCTGAAATTGGTCGGATAGTCTGATGGTCAGATAGTTTGACTGAAAGTAAGAAAGCCGAAGTCATCCGCCGTTATAAGGATGCGGGTATCAGCCACGAGGCCGTACTCGATTGAGTGCTTGCATTTTGGCAAGAAGCAGAGTGGTACCACGAGCCATCACGCTCGTCCCTGCATGGGATGAGCGTTTTTCTTTTACAAGACTACTTGTCTACTTGATACTTGACCGCGAGATCACAAGACCCCGCGACCATGCGACTACCCGACCAGGAGAATACCATGTTCAAACCAGTTTCATCAAAATTAGATATAACTGCCATGGAAGAGGCCGTGCAGAGATTCTGGAAAGCGCAGGCCATCTTCAAGAAAACCATTGAACAGCGTCAGGGCAGCCCGGATTACATCTTCTTCGAGGGACCGCCGACGGCCAATGGCAAGCCCGGCGTCCATCACGTGCTGGCGCGCGTCTTTAAAGATATGTTCCCGCGCTACAAGATCATGCGCGGCTACCACGTCTCGCGGCGCGGCGGCTGGGACACACACGGCCTGCCGGTCGAGATCGAGGTCGAGAAGCAGCTCGGCTTCACCAGCAAGAACCAAATCGAAGAGTATGGCATTGACCGGTTCAACGAGCTGTGCCGCAAATCGGTCTTTGCCTACATCCAGGATTGGGAGAAACTAACCGACCGCATCGCTTTCTGGGTGGACCTGGAAGATGCCTACGTCACCTATACCAACGACTACATCGAGTCGGTCTGGTGGATTTTGAAAAACTTCTGGGACAAGGGCCTGCTCTACCAGGGCTACAAAGTCGTGCCTTATTGCCCGCGCTGCGGCACGCCACTTTCGGATCACGAAGTGGCGCTCGGATACGAAGACACCACCGACCCCTCGGTCTTCGTGCGCCTACCGCTGGTTGAGACGCCCGGCACTTCGCTTTTAGTCTGGACGACCACGCCCTGGACGCTGCCCGGCAACGTGGCCGTGGCCGCTCACCCGGATGTTGAGTATGTCACCGTCGAGCGTAATCTACCCGAGGGCGGCAGCGAGCGTCTCATCCTGGCGAAGCTATTGCTTGAGAAGGTTTTCCCCGGCGAAGAGGTCAAGGTTGTGGATACATTCAAGGGGAAAAAGCTCAAGGGCAAGCACTACCAACCGCTGTTCACCTTTATGCCGCCGGACAAACCCGCTCATTACGTCGTAATGGGCGATTTCGTTACCACCGAAGACGGCACGGGCCTTGTCCACATGGCTCCCGCCTTCGGCGCGGAGGATATGGCTGCGGCGATGGAATTCGACCTGCCGGTGCTGATGACCGTCGCGCCGGATGGCGCATTCCTGCCCGAGGTCACGCCCTGGCGCGGCATGTTCGTCAAGGATACGGATCCACTCATCATCCAGGATTTGCAGGCGCGCGGCCTGTTGTTGAAATCCGAGTTGTACACGCACGCCTATCCCTTCTGTTGGCGCTGCCATACCCCGCTGCTGTATTACGCACGCGGCACGTGGTACATCCGTACCAGCCAGTTCAGGGACAGGCTGGTGGCCCTCAACCAGACCATCAATTGGGTGCCGGAGCACATCAAGGACGGCCGTTTTGGCAACTGGCTGGAAAACAACGTGGATTGGGCGCTGGGCCGCGAGCGTTACTGGGGCACGCCGCTGCCGGTCTGGGAGTGCGCGGATTGCAAGAATCAGGACGCAGTCGGCTCGCGCCGCGAACTCTCCGAAAAGGCTGGCCGCGACCTCTCGGACCTCGAACTGCACCGCCCGTACGTGGACGACGTCCATTGGAACTGCCCGAAGTGCGGCGGCCGGATGCAGCGCGTCCCCGAACTGATTGACTGCTGGTTCGACTCAGGCTCGATGCCTGCCGCGCAGTGGCATTACCCATTCGAGAACGAGGATAAGTTCAAAGAACAATTCCCCGCCGATTTTATTTGCGAGGCTGTGGATCAGACGCGCGGCTGGTTCTACTCGCTCCATGCCATCAGCACCTTGTTGTTCGACAGTGTGGCCTACCGAAACGTCATCTGCCTGGGCCATATCCAGGATGCTGAAGGGAGTAAAATGTCCAAATCCCTGGGCAATATCGTCGAACCGTGGGATGTGCTTCGGGTTCATGGCGCGGATGCCTTGCGCTGGTATCTTTATACGGCCACACCGCCCGGCAACGAACGCCGCTTCTCTGGTAACCTGGTCGGCGATGTGGTGCGCAACTTCACGCTCACGCTGTGGAACGTGTATTCGTTTTTCGTGATTTATGCGAATCTGGATAAGCCCGATCTTACGAAGAAGGTCAGGCCGACCAACGATCTCGACAAATGGCTGCTCTCCTCGCTGAATGCCCTAGTCCGTGATGTGACGCATGCCTACGAGACGTACGACGTTCCCGGCGCGACGCGCCCCATCGAGGCCTTCGTCGAAACGCTCTCGACTTGGTACCTGCGCCGCTCCCGCCGGCGTTTCTGGAAGTCCGAATCAGACACCGACAAACAGGCTGCCTACAGCACGCTTTACACCGCGCTGGTCACGCTGGCGAAATTACTGGCTCCAACCATGCCCTTCCTGGCCGAAGAACTCTACCAGAACCTTGTGCGTTCGGTTGACCCATCTGCACCCGAGTCGGTCCACCTTGCCGAGTGGCCTCTGGTTGACGACGCTCGAATTGACGAATCGCTGAATCGCGACATGGCCCTGGTCATGAGAATGGTCTCGCTGGGACATTCCGCTCGCCAGAAGGCCAATCGTAAAGTCCGCCAACCACTGGCCGAGGCCGCTTTCTCAGTTGGCAATGTGGATGAGCGCGGCGCGGTGGAAGCCTACGCCGATTTGATTGCCGACGAACTGAATGTCAGGAAAGTCCGCTTGTTGAATGCCAGCACGGATGCGGTGACTTACGCGGTCAAGCCGCTGCCGAAGCAGCTAGGCCAGAAATACGGCAACAAATTCCCAGCCATCCGTGAGGCGATTTTGAAGATGGATGCCGAGTCGGTAGCAAACACCTTGCTGGCTGGTCAGCCGCTCACGGTGAAGTCGGCGGGCGAAACCTTCGACATTCTGGGTGAAGAGGTCGAAGTCCACGCGGACGCCAAGGCCGGCTTTGCCGTTGCGAATGACGGCGCGTACCTGGCCGCGCTGGTCACCGAACTGACGCCGGAGTTGGTGCGCGAGGGCCTGGCGCGCGAGTTCGTCCGCCGCGTGCAGGATTTGCGCAA
>Ga0315294_10009533_pt1 | contig 10666 bp, 5 predicted proteins | sample YL17G13_40_MG_FD_203626 | JGI IMG/M metagenome (GOLD analysis project Ga0315294, IMG submission 203626) | Sediment microbial communities from Yellowstone Lake, YNP, Wyoming, USA - YL17G13_40 | ecosystem: Environmental > Aquatic > Freshwater > Lake > Sediment | place: USA: Wyoming | collected... | reverse complement strand
CCCACGGTTGATCGGAATGCGATTACTACACTCCTGGAGAATAGCGCCGACGGCATAGGCGCAGACGTTGCTGCCGTAGTCCGAGCGCACATCAAGCAGCATCTGGACAACGACGGCGAGAACTGGCTCGCATATGGCGCGAGGCATACGGAGACGGACAACAAATGCCCATTTTGCGCTCAGGACATTGCCGGATCGAGTCTCGTCGCGACCATCCGCTCCTACTTCAGTGCGGAGTATCGTGCCTACACCGAATTATTGTCACTGGAGATTCAGACAATCCGGGACCATCTTGGCACGGCTGCTTTCCCGCATATACGGGCAGCGTTCTCGGCTGAGGTCGCTGTGGCTGCCCAGTGGGCGGACGAGATGCCGATTGATCAGTCCGCTATTGCCACCACCCTTACCGAGGCCGAGGCGGTCTGGAAGTCTGCCGCGGGAAAGTTGGAAGCAGTTGTCGCAAGGAAACAAGCGAAGCCGCTCGAGAGGATGGAGCCCGCTTTGGCTGAGGAGACACCGGCGGAATATGAGCCTGCGGTAGCCATGCTCGTCAAGGTGAACGACATCCTCTCCGCCAGCGGCAGAAAGGCTCAAGAACGAAAGGCCGCTCTGTCGAAGGCGGACACGACGGAGATCGAACAGCGTCTGCGCCGTCTTGAGAACCAGAAGGTCCGGTTCGAGCCATTAGCTCAGGAGAAGCTTGGAAAGAGAAACGCTCTCATTGAGAAACGGTCGAAGCTTGACGGGGAGAAAACGGGTCTGAAGAAAGAAATTGATGAACACGCTTCCAGGGTGGTCGGCAAGTATCAAAACGGCATCAATCACTACCTTGAACACTTCGGCTGCGACATAAGAATCGAATCCATTGAGCCAAAGTTTCCTAGTGGGAAAGCCAGCGTGCAGTACACACTCAGGGCGCATGGCCACGAGATCGAACTCGGCCTCTCTGCGACTGAACCTTCTTTCGAGACCGTACTTAGCGAGGGGGACAAGTACACGCTCGCGCTCGCGTTCTTCCTTGCACGACTAAAGGACCACAGCAATCTGGCTGGACGGACCGTGGTGCTTGATGACCCGGTCAACAGCCTTGGAAGTTCTCGCCGCACTCTCATCGAAGGGGTCGTTCGAGACTTGCGTGTCCGTGGCGCGCAGGTAGTTGTCCTGACTCACGACGAGCGGTTGGCTGCAATGATGTGGCGGGACAAGAAGCTGAAGAATATCGTCCCGTTGCAGGTGGAAAGGACCAACAGGGGCAGCCAACTGCTGCCATGGGACGTGGATCGCGCAACGCAAAGCGAATATGTGGAGCATTACCTCACGCTTCACGACTTCCTGGAACACGGCGGCGATCACAGGCTAGCAGCAGCGTGCATTCGGCCGTACTTGGAACAGCGACTCCGGCACCTGTTTCCTGGGCCGCCTTTTCATACGCGTGATGCTCTCCCTCAAATGATTGCCACAATACGAGACAGTGATCCAGGATCGCGACTATATGCGCTGCGCGCGAAAGTCCCGGACTTGGAGTCCATCAACGATGCCTCGCTTCCAAGTCATCACGCGACTGACGATGTTCCGGGAATGCTTCCGCTGACCCCAGAGGGAGTGCGGCTATTCGCGCAGAAGGCGCTGGGAGTTTTGGGATAACCGAGAGCGAACAATCGCTTGGACTCGTACGCGAGACCCGCGGCGGGTCTCGCGACGGTGAAGCGTGACGTTACACGGCTTCAGCAAGCCCGTCAGGGCTTTGCCAAATAGCCCTCTTGCGAATAGCGCTGACACGTTGTAGTCTGCATTGGCGAAGCGCCACCCTATTGTATGACGTGGGAAGCAGGCGATGTTCATGATGGTGTCATCGAGGTCCAGGCTGAGTCGTGGGGAGGATTTGTATCCTACGTCCAAGATGATCTCGCAAACTATAGGGCCTACGTATACAGGGGACAGAGGGAACCGGAATGGAAGTTGGTACCTTCGATCGACCGAATCGATGCTTTGGCCACCCTCCGGAATGATACACTTAAGACATTCAAGAACGCCAGCAGAGGCAGGCGTGGGGCTTCTCCCGCAGCGCTCACAGATGATGAATGGTGGGCACTCGGCCAGCATTTTGGTCTCAAGACGCCCCTACTAGATTGGACCGAGTCCCCTTTTGTCGCGGCATTTTTCGCCTTCCAAACTAAGCGTGATCCAAAGAATTTACCAAAGCCGCGGATAGTCTACGCAATTGCGCGGCAGCAAATCATAAGAAAGAAGGAAGAGATCCAACGAGATGACCCAGGCACCCTTCTTACGGGAACTGATGCTATCGATATTCTCTCTCCACAGGTAGACGACAATCATAGACTCGTAAGTCAACGTGGCATGTTCACCAAGTCACTCGGGAGCTTTGTTGAAATAGAGGCATGGATTAGGAAAAGGTTTCAGGGCAGCCCAAATGGCATCATGATCAAAATCAATATTATGGAATCAGAGGACGAAAGAAGCGCATTTCTAAGATTTCTGAATAGAATGAACATAAACCACTTGAGTCTATTTCCTGATCTTGACGGCGCCTCGCGGTACTGCAACATGCAGCTGGAGATAAGAGACTATTGAAAAGAAGCCGTGTAACATATCGTTGGAGCTATCGCCTTGACTTGGGTTTGGATACAGTGAGTGCCATCCTAGTCGTCGGCTGGATGATCGGCCGATTCGGCGGTGCAGCTCAACTCTATCGACTGATATGACTTCCACTGTCAAGAGAAATGTGAGGCGGCTTGGTCTCTTTGTTGGTTTTTTATTCTTCGTCGTCCTCCCTGGGAAATCGGGGACCTGAAGAGTGGCGGGGCCCGTAATCCCTACGGTTGATCATGCTGATATTCGTGGGTTGGGTACCACCTTACATGTTCCGTCAAGCGCCTATCCTCACACTAGGCACGAGGATCTGCGGCCTCTTAAAGACACCGAGGGTTGCGCTTTCACCGCGGCCGCGCCTCTCCTCCGATCCCCAGATTTCTCACAACGCCTTTCGTTCACCGATTACGTTACAGGCAGCTGCACCTGCTGCGTGATCGCCCACAGCATGGGGCATACCGTCTCTAAAAGATGCGGTTCCACGGGCGCTTACGAAGGAGAGTGTAGCTCAACGATGTTGGAGGGATTGGAGAGAGTGAGGTTTCCGACCGTGCCCCCAAGAGTGGCTTTTTTCGATCGGAAGGGTGGCTTTCTATTTTCGGAACGCTGGCTTTTTTAAAACGGAACAGTGGCTTTTTTCGTGCGGATTATGCATAGAGAGGGAGGGGCTCAAAATAACAGGGATCGAGGCACGGCTTGTTCACAAAAAACGAGACACTGTGAAAGCAATCCTTTCAGGATTTGCTGGTACCGTGTAATCCTCGACGGCAAAGGAGCTTTCACGAATCCCGCGTATATCGGCATTTGGGGAAACGCGAACATCCAATGAAAGCACCCCTCCGGCCTTCACGCTCCACCAATTCCGCTCCACATCGCGGACATGCATCTCCCGGTTCAGATTCTTCTTCTTTGGAATCCTCCGCCCTTTTCCGTACGCCCGCGTAGGAGCCGTGTTCCATGCGAGAGCTGCACACTTCGTTAAAGCCACACCAGTTGCATAAAATCGAAGGCTTCGCAGGATAGGAGGCGGCCCTTTCGATTCGCTGGATCTTTTCTACGAGCTGGTCTGTGACATTTTGCATCTGCTTTCTGGCAAAATTACCCATTAGCGAAATTTCGCCTCTGAGGTCCTCATAACACAGTTCAATTTCATTTACTTCTTCATAGGCACTGAAAACAAAGAGCGAATAAGATCGGAGTTGCAAGTCTTCAGAGGGATTCTGGACGGATTTGCCCGTCTTATAGTCAGTTATTCTCAACCATCCCGCACTTTGCTTTGAAAGACGGTCTATCACACCTGAGTAGTCATATGCCTTACCATTTGCTTTTATTGTAGTCGCGAACCTGTTCTCAAGCTGAAGGGATTCGCTATTGTCTTGAAGGTAAATACGCGAGCAATAGGACTTAAGCATTCTGAGGCCTTCAAAGTAGTAGGTCGATATAGGAATTACACGTTTGATGACCCGTGCCTCATTGAGTTCCTGAGAATTCCAAAGCTCATCATAAAAACGCTGAATGGAGGACTCGTCCATAGGGTTAGATTTGGCCTTTGCGGTATAGGCTTGCTGTAGGGTAGCGTGAACTGTCCTGCCTACATGCTGTTCAATGGTCGAAAATGCCTCATCTTCTTTCTTGAGATACTTATACTCGAACGCCTTTGGGCATTGCTCGAAAAGACCCAGACTGCTATGGCTGTACGATTCCATTCTTGCCCTCCAACGCCCATACCTTGCTTTATTGAGCGAAGTACCGCTTATGTCTGTGCTCGGCATTCTATCACACGCAGCTTCTCTTGACATGGCAAATCGTTTGAGGGCCGTTTATAGACTCCCTATCAAGCAGAACTGTTTGGGGGCGAGGCACGGGGCCGGCCGATAACCCGGGTGACGCGCAGACAGGTGGGCAGAAGCACGATCTTCCACACCTCAGGTAGGACGCTGCGAGCTGCCGTTCCGAGTAATCCGTTCAGCTTCGCGGCATAGCGCTCAAATGTTGTTGGATTTCCCGATCAACATTGACGTCAGCCATCACCAATGGGCGAGTCAACCGGATCCCTTCCATGGTCCGGCATCGGCTAAGCGCGACATAGGTCATCCCCGCCTCGAAAGCGCCCCCCGTGAGGTCGATCGTGATGCGGTCCACTGTTTGGCCCTGCATCTTGTGGATCGTCGCTGCCCACCCGAGGCGAACAGGAAACTGGCGGAATTTTCCGTACTCGTGCGGGATGAGCTTGTGGGTGATCGCGTCAATCTCGTACCGGACTAGCGGCCAGGTCACGCATTCGACCTTCCAGGTGCCACTTCGGGTGGTAACCCTCACCCAATCGTCTGCCAATTCCTCGACTATGCCGAGATCGCCGTTAACCCAGTGTTTCCCGTCATCATTCTTAACGAAGACGACTTGGGCCAATGGCTTCAGTTCTAGGAGAATGTCAGCAGGGAACTTGTTCGAGTTCTCTGACTGACGGAGGACGCGCTCACCTACATCGCCTTCCAAAAGAGCTCGGTAAGTTCTGACAGTTCCCGGAAGCGAGTCTAGCAGTTGACGATTGAGATGCGATGCAGTAGCTCGATACGGGGTGACAACGAGGTGAAACTCGTGGGGGCCGAATTCTGGAAGATTTCGGCACATCGCATTGAAGCGGTCGAGCTCTTCTCCGGAAATCGTTGCGCCCCTGATGTGTGCTAGAAAATCGAGGAAAGCCGCTTGCTTCTGTCGGAAAACCCTGGTCAGTTCAAAGAGCAGAGGCTGCGTGTGCTCAAATACCTTGGATGATACAAAGAACCGTGCGTCACGATAGACGTGGCGATAATGCTCCAGGACGACTGGGTCGTTGCCCAGCACAGGTGGGAGCTGGTATAGGTCTCCGACGAGCACGAGCTGGACACCGCCGAACGGGCGAGAGTCTGCTCGAGCCTTTTTCAACGAGCTGTCCATGGCATCCAGCATGTCGGGTCGAAGCATCGATACCTCGTCCACAATGAGGATTTCGAGTGCCTGTGCACGAGTCCTGAATGACCGGGTATCATTGGACCACAGAAGTGGAAGGATTTGGGGCGGCATCATAAAGAACGAGTTGATTGTCTGGCCACCGATGTTGAAGGCTGCGGTTCCCGTGAATGAGAGAATCACGATATTCCTTGAAGACAGTCGCTCTCGCAGAGCCCGTATTATTGTGCTCTTACCGGTTCCGGGCTTCCCTGTGATAAATAACAGCTTTTTCCCCTGCTCGATAAGGTCGAACACCGTCTGGAACTCCTCGGTCACGATAAGCTCAGTCGGGTCCGCCTCTCCATGACCCGAGGCAAGGGCCTTCCTCAGGGCTTCTACTCGTTCTGATCGAATTCTTTCTAGCCTCTCTTGTTCGATCCTCTGTCTTTCTTTCTCCTCTTCAACCTTCTTGCGTTCCTCCTCTTCTCTAGCCCGTTGCTCCTCAACGGCGCGCGCTCTCCGGTCCCCGAACTCGGCGATCTCCGTTGGGTCGAGCAGCCATTGCGACAGTGAGAGTACCTCTTCAGGAAGGGGACGGACGATGTCGATCCACTTTTCGTCGATTCGAAGCTCCTTACGGAGCAGAGGATATAGGGCATGGTCAAGCGCGCTTAGGAATTCGTTGTGATTACTGACCATCCATGGGAGGGCAAGCAGCGATACCTTCTCCTGGTCGCTCACTCTGCAATCCAACAGAAGTTCTCGGATAAGGGTGGAGACTTCTTCTGATTTGACTGAACCCGGTTTCCACTTTGCAATGTGGGAAACGGCCGTAGAAAGCGATGAAGCTACAGCGTTGTCGGGCAAGGCAGAGCAGTCACTTGCGACATTCAGGCCACCAAAACTGGATTCGAAGAGCCAACCGCCGAACTCTTTTGGCCGCGCGCGTATTGTGGGCCGCGCATCGGTCGAGAGGTCAGATTTCCTAATCCCTCTCTTCACACCCGTGAGTGCGCCGACAAATGTCAACGAGAACAGCGACTTGGTGAATGTTCCATACTCAACTCGACAATCCACGGGCATAAACATCAGATCTTGTCGATCTGTCGTGCGAATGCGGTCAGGATGCGCTGGCTAGGGAACTCCGACAGTGAGACGAGCTTGTTCGCCAGCGCCACGGGAACAAGAGCGTTGTCGTACATACTACACCGAAGCTCCCCGATCAGCGCTAGAATCTCCTGGAGGTGGGGAATGTCCGAGGGTTTCGGTTCCGACTTGAAGTTTTCCGCGGGAATCGTAGCGACGTGCATCTCGCCGCCAGGCGCGCGAAAAAACACCTTCTGCCCGTAGTAGGTGTTTTGACCATAAATCGCGCCCGCATCGCCCCCAGGAACAACGTACTTCCGGATATACGTGTCCCCTACGACGAAGAAAGAGCCGCGGCGCATCCGGTCTTGGATGGCGGCAGCGTGCTCGACGAACGCCCCACTCTTCTCAAGTCCTGCAACTCGCAGAATTGGGCTCGAAGGACCGCCGGGTTTACTGAGAAGATACTCGACGAGCTCGCGCATAGGTCGGTATAGGGGCGCGACGAGCCCAAAGAATGCAAGTGGGCCGTCCTTGATGAATAGAATGTTCCTCAACAGCGAGGGCTTCATGGCCAGAATGTTGTGGATTAGGTGCACGAGCACGAGTTGTTCTAGCATGGTCATCACATAAGCGGCGATGCCGGAGCCTCCGATCTCCTCGTCCACGCGTTCGTGCAGACGGAACGAGTCGGTCAGATAGACGGGTAGCCCGCATCCTGGGCAGTCCTTCATCGCTGGATCGGCATATGAGAATCTGATGAGGCCGTGCCCGCAGGCATAAGGGCAATGCTCTAGGTCGACTCGGATTTCTTCATCAGGCTGTTTTTTCCACCGGCGGAAAAGAAACCACTTTAGGCTCGCAAGAAGCTGGTCACCTTCGGAACTCCGTTTTGTCTCAAAAAAGTCATACACTGCTCGTCGGATGGTCGCAGCCAATGACGGTTGGGCCCTGTGTCGGATCCCTTTTGTCGGCAGAACGAGAGTGTAGCGCTCGATATGCTTGAGCTTTTGCAAGTCCTCCGGCGCGATGAAGCGCTTGGTGTCGAGTGACCTAAAATCTGCGAGATTAAACAGTAGCGGCCCGAAAGTGAAAAATGCAAGGCAAGCGGACGGGTAGTCCTCCCGCACGAACGTTTCTGTGTAGCCGCCGTCAATCGCGATGACTGCCGATACCTCGGTGAGATCCACGTCGACCAAATCGGTGAGGTTGTCCTTCAGGGACTCGGGGTCCGACGCAGACGGTAGGACGCACTCTTTGACGTAGGCTTGGACGTCAGGGTTCTTGATTATCTCAACATGTGCGATTTTACTCGCACGCTCGATCGGCTTCCGGCCCTTGGATGCGTAGCCCATGAGCGACCTCAGGACTTCACGGCGCTGAACCGGTCGATCTGGACCGGTACGATAAAGGCGTTAGAGTAAGTCTTCATGCGGATAAAGCCCTTATCAGTCGTGCGACGCAGGCTCTCGAGGAAATCCTCAAAGTCGTAATACTTCGCAACCTCCCGCAGCTCGTCGTTGTTGTTCAGGTGGGACACGAACCAGTTCTGGGTGTTCTTAAGGACGTTGGCCGAGATCGAGCTGACCTCTTGCGTTGCGTAGACGAGGCCGAGGTTCAGTTTCGCACCCTCCTTAGCGATTCGATTGTAGATAAGGGTCAGGTCCGACTCATTTTTCTTTGGAAAGAGATTGTGTGCCTCCTCGAAGTACATCTGGATGAAATTCGAGGTCTCGTTCTTGATGAAACGGTCCATCGCATCGCGAAAGATGGTGGCGCAAAGCCGATCCGAATAAGTACGCTGAATCACTGGGTTGCCCTGAGAGAGGTCGATGAGGACAATCTTGCCCGCCCGTAGAAGTTCAATGATCTCCAGCTCATAGGACCTCTGGAGCGTCGAAGTGTGTAGGTCGCGCAGCCTTACAAGCTTCCTGAAACCGGCCTCACTTGCATGCGCGCCGGGCGAAGGTTTCCGTGTTAGGAAGCGCATGAGGCTCTTCAGGTCATCGTCAGCCCACTCGCGACCGTTGTGCTGCGCCGGGTAGTTCACAAAGCAGGGGGCGGTCGCGTAGTGGTCCCAGACCCAGGTGAACCACTGGACAGTTTGGTCCAGCGTGATTCCTTCCTTCGGGTCGCACCCAACCGCCACATTGACTGAGTTCTCCCCGATGAATGTTACCCGCTGCGCGGTCGGAGCGCTGAAGCCCGCCTCTCGTAGGATAGCCAGATAACAGGCGAGGCGTCGACCATAACGGGTCGTTGCAGAATGATCCTGTTGGTCGGGTTCTTCCCAATTAATGTTTAAGAACGCCTGCGTGTAAATAGCCCCATCTTCCTGGAGGTTCGAGCGGATCATCTCCAAGCCTTCGAGTATCTCGCGGTAGAAATTCAGCTTCATGACCTTAAAGCCGTCTTTGCTAAGGATGCTGTACCGTGTGACATCGTTCGCGTAGAGCTGATAGATGGCTGTGCCCTCGTCTTGCTGATTGTCGTTAGCATATTCGCCGTTGACATCGAAGATGATCTGGCCGATCGGCTTGACCGCTGGGCCGATGAGCTGGGCGCCAGCAGGAGCGAGCTCGGCTGTAGCCTTGATGATCATCTTCACAGTGTTTGATTTCCCGGTTCGCGTCATTCCGAACAACGCTGTACGTTTGCCGAGGTAGTCGAGCGCTGAGACGTAAACGGGAACCGTGCCTTTCCATGGGTGACGACGGCTCGAAGCATACCGCACCTCCCCTATGCGTTGGTCGCCTACGCCGCCGGGGATCGACATCCCGTCGCGGAAGTTCACGATATACTCGAGCACCCGGCCAGAAGGCCGGTACACGGAGTAGTTGTTAGGTCCATAAAAGTTGTCGACATCGGCGCCGAATTGCGTGCGCTCTCCCTCGTCACGGTAGAATGAGCCAAGCACTCGGCACTCCAAGCCGGAGAACTGAAACTCATAGCGGGTGTAGCTGTCGAGCTTGTCGGCCGAATCGTCCGTGGCCGCGTTCTCCTTATAGTGCTCGACCATCGCAGCGACTACATCGGAGTCTGACGGCAAAATCGTTGGACCCAGGACGCGTAGAAGCACGATCTCGGGTCGATCCCCTGCGTCGTCGTAGACGGCCGCTAGAAATGTACCTGCCGCGATTCCTCCGACTTTCTCCTTCCAGTGATCGTTTGAAAGAATTTTCATCTTCGAGAAGTCGAAGTAGAACGGTCGGCCAACGAACGCATCAGGAGTGACGGCCTCTTTGAACAAGTCGATCGAGGCCATGTCTCGAAGTTTTTCTTTGATAGACATTAGACTTCCTCTACAGGGGATTGTGCCCAAATGTGGGCATTATTCCAGGTGAAGGTTCGCGGGCGGGGCGGGAGCCGATGGCTGCTTCCGGGCGGGGCGAGGACAAGAATGCGATCAACTTTAGTCGCCTGTCCTTTCTTGCCATGACCCCAGATCCTGCTGACCTTGTGCTGCTGGGGCAAATGATCGTTGAGAATTCCGAGCCGTCGCCAACCCATCTGCTTCGCAGTGTTGCACCACACAGTCTCAGCCAGATTCAGAGTAGTGCCTGAAGACTTGTCTGTAACGTCGCCGATCATGAGGCAGACGTAGCCATCGGCCCGCACCACGTCGCAGAGCTTTGACAGCACCTCGGCCAAGAAATCGAGATAGCGCGGGAGGGAGGCGGTTGCCATCAGTTGGTCATCTACCGCGCGCGGCTCATGCCCCAGCATCCACAGTCTGATCCAGTTGTACTTGCCGTACTTGATGACTCCCAGATACGGCGGAGATGTGAACACGAGCCTTGCCGGCCCCTCCGCCAAGTCACCCGGGTTGCGGGCGTCTGCGCTCCAGGCGCGCCCGCGCCGTGCGGAAGAGACTGGGAGGCACATTTTGTTGGCCTTGCGCAGAACCATGTCGATCACGTCCACATCGGGAGGCTTGAGGCGATGCTCGGCGATGTAGCCGCGTACATAGGCCGACGACATCGAGAACGTATTTGGCATACTAATCGAGAGTCCGCGTGCGGGAGAACCCGGTTTATAG
>Ga0315294_10009529_pt1 | contig 10670 bp, 15 predicted proteins | sample YL17G13_40_MG_FD_203626 | JGI IMG/M metagenome (GOLD analysis project Ga0315294, IMG submission 203626) | Sediment microbial communities from Yellowstone Lake, YNP, Wyoming, USA - YL17G13_40 | ecosystem: Environmental > Aquatic > Freshwater > Lake > Sediment | place: USA: Wyoming | collected... | reverse complement strand
AAAGGTTAGAAGTACAATTAAACGTACCAAAGGAGGTGCGTTCATGAGTAGGATTCCTAAGATCGTCCCGATAACCGACCTGAGGCAGGATGCCGCCGCGGTCTTGCGCCGCGTGCGCGGCCAGAAGCAACCACTCGTGATCACACAGAGAGGACGCGCCGCGGCCATAATGTTGAGCCCCGAGGCATATGAGAAATCTGAACACGAGCGACAGTTATTGCTGGCACTGGCCAGGGGAGAGCGTGAGATAGCAGTCGGCGTGGGTCATGACCTGGCGAGTGTTCTTGCAGAGGCCGACGCACTCCTCATGGAGGACCGTGATTGAAGGTTCGGTTTACGCCTTCGGCCCGGGAGCAATTCCTGGCCGCAGTCGAATACATTAGACGAGACAAGCCTTCGGCTGCCCTAAGGTTTCGCAAGCGTGCCGAGCGGGTTCTCCGCAGACTTGAGAAGTTTCCTCATTCCGGTAGGGTCATACCCGAGTTTCCGGGCTTGCCGTACCGGGAAGTAATAGTCAAGCCGTACCGCTTCTTCTACCGGTCGAAGGACAATGTCATATGGGTCGTGGCGGTCTGGCACAGTGCCCAGCTTCCTGAAGCCGGGCTTGAATGAGCGCCACAACCTGCGGCTAGAGCGGGCGGAAAAACCCCGCCGCTCAGCCACACCGCCAGGCAGAAGATGATGCGACTGATTACGAACCTTGTGTCAGTGCTTGTTCTTTCAGTTGGTCTCCTGAGTCTATTGGGCAACTGTAGCGAAAAGAAGCGCAAGAGTGAACGTCAACCATCATCCGGGTTGACGGAACACCAACGTGATAGCGCGATAGCTGCTTCAAGACTTCCGGGGGCAGAAGTGGTCGGTCGAGCTATGGAGCTATCGGACTCTGCCGAAGCCCGGGCGAAACGGATAGACGACGAGCATCCCTAGGTTGGAATTCTGCCTAACACGCGCATTCACCTGGCGGGCCGTGCCCTCTGGTGATGCGCTGACCGTTAGGCTCATGCCACGGAGCATATCATGCCAGCGAGATTCATCTGTCGAGGCGGCTGCCTCCTCTGTTTTCTCATTATATGCGGCTGCTCTCACGACTATCGAAGGCCCGAGTATAACTCGTTGATACCGCTGCGCGTCGGCAACACCTGGGTCTATTCAGTCTATATGCCTGATTCTGGCGGCGGGGAGCCTATCTACGGGTATGAAGACACGATGAGCATAATTGGTGTAGGGAAGCTCGGTGGCGAGGACTACTACCTAACAGATGTTCGCTTCGCGTTTCGGCCTACTCTTGAGGGCCTGTCAGTGGCGCTGTACGACGGGAACGATTTCGGTGAACTTGAGGTGCTCCTCCGATATCCGATAGCTGACGGCACGAATACGAATATTCTTCGTCGAAGGTCGACCAGTACGACTTGTTGGTGAGGGTGATGGTGCAAGACGAGGCCACACCCTCCGGTCAGTACAAGACCTGCACATATCAAGTATGCAGCCTGTTAGCTCGCCCACCCCACCTCTTTCTCACGCTTAGCTTTGCACCCGGGGTTGGCATGGTAGTGCTGAAGGACGGAATGTGGTGGCTGTTGTCGTCGTTCGTCTTGGCGGAACACGAGCCTAACTGGCCGCTACAGCCGCCCGATCCCAATTTTTGGAAATGAACCAGCTACTCGAAGGTGAGGATCATGAAGAATAGGCAGACAGCAATTCTTACGTTCCTTGGCTGCATTGTTGCGTTCTCGGGCTGCCAAGACAATTTGGCGGGGCCGCGAGACGGTCACCGCACATGGGTTGCGACTGAGCCCATCCAGTGTCTGGGGAATTCCTGGGAGAGAGATTGGCTCGCGAAACATGGGGAAGACTACGACTGCTACCCGAGGGATCTCGCTGGTCAATTCGAAGTTATAGAGGCCTATTACGAGGAACTTGGTGTCGCAGTGTATGCCATTGCGAGCCGACACAAGTATTCGATTGTGTGTGGTGCATGTTCGTGTCCTCGAGGGGACACCCTTTATATTCTGGTTGGGCTCGAAAACATAGATGTGATGAAGCTAGAAGGATTCCGGCGCGAATGGCCCAGTATGCCTGGGCCGATTACAGTATATGATTAAGGCGCAGGCGACATGTAACTCTGCATACTGCCGACGGCCGCGGCGGACGCGGCCGCAGCTGATGCCTGGCGTTGATATGACTTCCGTTGTCAATGTTGTTTTTAGTTCTCTGGGTGGGTGGTGCCTCCTCAGCGTTCAGTGGTTAGCGTTGGGTAGCTGGGAAGAGGCGGGCCAGTAACAGCGACGGTTGATCCTGCTGATATCCGTGGGTTGGCTACCACCTTACTTGTGTCCGTCGGGCGCCTTCCTCTCTCTAGGCACGAGGGTTTGGCATTCCTCATAACGCCGTCGAGGGTTTCGCCTAACCGGGGCCACACCTCTTCCCCTCTATTGTTGGTCTATGCTGCTGGCTTCACCTCCTGGGCAATGGCCCACATGAAGGAGGCTAGCTCCCGGGCAACGGCAGTAACGGCGACGTTCGGGTTCTTTCCGCGCGCTGTGAGTCTGCGGAAGCGTTTGCACAGTCTCAGCTGCGCCTTCCAGGCGATATTCTGTATGTGCTTTGGGATGTTCTCCTGGCGTTCCTTGATCTGTCTGGAGACTTTGGTCGGGTAGCGGTAAGCCCAGGCGCCCTCGATGATGGCGCGGCGGGCGTGTGTGTTTCCTGTCTTGGTGATACCACCCTGACGTCGTTTCTCTCCGCTTGAGTGTTCACTGGGAGCGAGGCCCAGGTAGGCGGTGAGTTGCCGCGGGTTCGTGAAGCGCGCGAGGTCACCTATCTCAGCTACTGTGGTGACGGCGACGGTGAACTGGACTCCGCGCAGCGCCTGGATGGTGTTCACGAGCGGGAAGAGTCTCCAGGAAGTGGCGTGCTCTCGGAGTTCTGTCTCGAGGTGTGAGAGGCGTTCCTGGTGTTCAGAGACTGTGTGGACGTATTCTTGAAAGACGATCTATTGTGTCGGGGTCGGGCAGACGACCTCTGCGAGCCAGCGCAGGTGAGCCGGGGTCCACGATGCTCTGCCGGTATAGTAAATGCCGTGGCGCAGGAGAAACGATTTAAGGCGGAGCTTGGCTGCTTTGAGACCTTTCAAAGTGTCCTCGCGTGCGCGCGAGAGGTCTCTGATGGCTTCATCCTCTATCTTGGGAACGTAGACCGAGCTCAGGTCGCCTGACCGCATGAGACGCGCGAGCTGGACTGCGTCGCGTCGGTCGGTCTTCACTCTGTCGCCTGATCTTCTGGGAATGAGTGATGGAGCGACGACGACACAGGTATAGCCCTTGGAAAGCAGATAGCGGTAGAGGCCGTAGCCTGAGGGACCTGCTTCGTAGGCGAAGACGAGGCGCGAGGCCTTGGCCTTGAGTTGCCGCGTGAGCTTGTCGATGTCGGACTCTCGAGTGCCTATGGGTCCGAGGTAGGTGATGTCCGCTTCGCGGTCATCGGGTACGTAGGCGACTGAGATGAAGTCTCTGTGGACATCGAGTCCGACGAAGAGTGTGGTAGAATGGTCGATGGCTGACCTCCGTGTGAGAGTTAATGGTGTGACAACCATTATGTGGCTCTGGCCTCTCCGAGGCTAACCCACGTTAAGGCCGGAGGCCAGCCTCCTCTCCACAGAAGTCATTATGTCTAGACGGGCTTTAATGAGCTACGCAAGTTAGCTCTGGAGAAAGGACGGATGAACAGATTAGGATTCTTGGGTTTTCTTGGATTCCTGGGTTGTTTGGGATTTCTCCCGGGGTATCGAAACCTGTTTGTTCTTTTTGTGCTATGCGCGTTGTTCATTCTGTTTGCTGTTCCTACAAAAGGCAAACAAAAGTGAATTGCTGAAAAATGGTTAGCCGTCTAACCGTCGCTTGCAGCTGACAGATCCGGCCAGCGGCTGAAGCGCAGACGGTTAGCTGGATATGGAGGGAATTTGCCTTATGATTAGATACCGTCACCGTCAGTTGGGCGCGTTGGTACTGGTGGTTGGAGGATTGAGTGTACTTCTGCTTGCCGTGCTCCTCTACTTCGTCGAAGCCCACCCAGTTGGAATCGCCGTATTGATCCTCCTCGTCTTGTGCTTGTCATTATTCCCAACACTCACCGTTGAGGTGACAGAAACTGACATTCTCTTGAAGTTTGGCCTCGGACTCATCCGAAAGAGGTTTTTACTCAGTGCCGTTCGGAGCGCTAAAGCGGTACGCAATCGGTGGTATTTTGGATGGGGGATTCGAATGCTGCCCAAAGGGTTGTTGTACAATGTGTCGGGTTTGGATGCGGTTGAGCTTGAAATGATGGACGGCAGTATTCATCGCATCGGGACGGATCAGCCGGCTGAATTGCTTAGAGCAATAAGAGATGCATGCGGCATGACCAGCTAACTTCGCATTCGGCTGACGGCCGCAGCTGATGCACGCGTTAGCTCGGGCTGAAATCGGCAGGCTCCCCGGCGGCTGTCGCGGGATCGACTGCCGGGGTCCTCGCCCGATGAGGGTAAAGTCATGAGACACATCGTTCGCGGACCGGTGCTGTTCCTCGCCCTGTTGCTCGGGGTGATCTCCCAGATCGGGAATCTCACCGCGGCCTCGCCGGACACGGGCGCCGCGCAGGAGATGCGGCAGATTACCATCGAGGACATGTCGCGATTCCGCGAGGTCGGAGAGCCGCGCGTCTCGCCCGACGGTGCCTGGGTGGCGTACACGGTTACCACCCAGAACCTCGCAGCGGATCTGATGCAGAGTGACTTGTGGATGACGAGCTGGGACGGCACGACGACGCTCCGGCTGACGACCACCGACCAGGAATCCGAGGACACTCCCCGCTGGAGTCCAGACGGGAGGTACCTGGCGTTCTTGTCCAGCCGCGGAGATGACAACGATGCCAACCAGTTGTGGCTGCTCCCGCGTCCGGGCGGCGAAGCCGAGCGGGTGACGGAAGTCAGCTCCGGCGTCAGCGACTACGCCTGGTCGCCCGACGGGACGAGGATGGTGCTCGCGGTGGCGGATTCGGATTCAGTAGCGCTCGGCGACGACACCCGCAAGGACCGTACACCTCCGCCAATCGTGATAGACCGGCTGTACTTCAAGGAGGACGAGACCGGCTACCTGACTCACCGGCGTTTCCATCTCTTCCTGTTCGACCTCGCCACCCGCAAGGTAGAACAACTGACGATGGGTGACCACGACGATGTGAATCCGGTGTGGTCGCCGGACGGCAAGTCAATCGCATTCCTGAGCAAACGTGGGCCCGACGCCGACAGGACCAACAGCTGGGAGGTCTATGTCGTCGAGGCACGGCCGGGTGGCGAGACTCGGCAGGTCACGCGTTTCGAGGGCTCGGTCAACAACCCTGGCGGAGAGGGCGGAGAGAATCACGTCGCCTGGAGCCCCGACGGCAGTCTGATCGCCTTCCTGCAGGGCGGCCCACCGAAGCTCATCTACTATGCGGTGGACAAGCTCGCGGTGGTGCCGGTGACTGGCGGGCCGGTGCGCGTGCTCACCGCTGGTCTTGACCGCTGGGTCTCGAACGTCGCCTTCGCGCCCGACAACAAGGCTATCTACGTTCTCCTCGAAGATGATCGGGTCCAGCACCTGGTGCGCGTGCCGTTGGACGGCGGGCGGCCGGTGCCAGTGATCCAGGGGCGTCTCGTCGTCCGGACGTTCGATGTGAGTCCGACCGGACGGATCGCGGCGCTGGTAACCACGACGGCCACGCCTCCCGAGGTCTTTGCCGTGGACGGGACTGAGCTGAGACAGCTGTCGCGCCAGAACGACAACTTGCTGGCCGAGCTCCGGCTGGCGTCCGTCGAGGAGATCAGCTTCAAGAGCCGTGACGGAACCACAATCAACGGCTTCATGGTGAAGCCGCCCGACTATCGGGGAGACACGAGGTGTCCGACGGTCCTCCGCATCCACGGGGGTCCGGTCAGCCAATTCGGATGCGCAATGGACCTCTGGTACGACCCATGCCTCCAGGTACTGGCGGCGCGAGGATACGTGGTTCTGGCGGTGAACCCGCGGGGCAGCTCGGGCCGCGGCGAGGCCTTCGCCCGCGCCATCTACGCGGACTCGGGCAACAAGGACGCGCAAGACGTGATCGCCGCCATCGATTACGCCATCGCCCGCGGCGTGGCAGACCCGAAGCGGCTCGGTGTCGGCGGCTGGAGCTACGGCGGCATCCTCACCAACTACGTCATCGCCAGGGACCGCCGTTTCAAGGCGGCCACGAGCGGCGCAGGTATGTCTAACATGCTCGCAGGCTACGGCACGGATATGTACCTGCGGGAGTGGGAGGAAGAACTCGGGCGCCCGTGGGACGCGACCGCGAAGTGGCTCAGGCTCTCCTTTCCCTATTTGCACTCGGACCGCATTGTGACGCCGACCTTATTTCTGTGCGGAGAGAAGGACTTCAACGTCCCGCTACTCAACAGCGAACAGATGTACCAGGCTCTCCGCAGCCTGGGGCGCGACACGAAGCTGGTAATCTATCCCGGCCAGTACCACACCTTCACCCGACCCAGCTACCTTCAGGACCGGATGAAGCGCTATCTCGACTGGTACGACCAGCACCTGAGACGGGACGCGGCGGCAACGACACCGTCCGTCCCTGCACGAGAGGGGCCGAGGTGAGGGGCCGTACGCACGATTGGCATCACCGCGCCATGGGCAGGGGATGTGTGAGCTAACAACGCCATGCGCCGGACGATTGGCCTTGTCATGGCCAGGATTTGAACGGCTGTAGCCCCTGCCGCAGCCTGGCGGGGCCGGGGCCGCGCCAAGCCCACCCGCCAGTGACGACTGGCGTTAGCCTACGCATTGAAGAAAGGGGGCTGTATGAGATTTCAGTGGGCCTTCTTACCCATCCTCATTCTGACGCATTCTTCAGCACCAGCTGATACGTATCCGGAAACCAAGCTGTTGAATCTGAGCAAGCAGTACGGTCCTGTCTTCTATGCGGCCCTGCATTCCCTGCCAGAGTACGAAACTGTGTTCGATTCAATTGAAAGGGTCGAAGAGTGGAAGCTTGTCGAGCCAAGCTCCTTCCCCGTCAAAGATGCCGATACCAAGTTGTTGCCGGCAGCCTTGCGATACGTATTAAGCAAGAACCGCGACGAACAGATGGTGGTTATATCGAAAACCGGCTACTGGTGTGCGGCTTACTGTACGCTGTTCCGAGATGTGTGCATTTTTCAGAAGCAACACGTCGAGACAAGGATTGAGATATTCTTTCAGATACCAGAAACAGCCGATCTCTTCGACTACGTCATTTCTGGGAGGCGGTTCGCACCTGACATTGTCACACCAAACCTGATTGCTGGGACGTTGACATCGGGGGAGCATACTGCGCTAACCTATTCGATACTAAACAGGATCGCAGCACTGGGTGAACGTGATCAAATTGGGGTCTACATGCAATACTTCGAACGGTTGGGTCAACATTACTAAACATGTTCTTGCGCAGGCTAACACCGGCATCCAGCTGCCGGAGGATTGTCGGCAGCAAGAGTGGCTCTAGCCACACAACCATGCCCCACCCCAGCTGATGCCGAACGTTAGGGTTCATGAACAGGCCTTGCATACAGGGGCGCTGTGGTGTACAGTGTAATACAGTGAGTACAGGAGGTACACCATGACTACACCGATTTCCGTAAGGCTCCCGGCGGACTTGGCCAAGAGACTGGATGGCGTCGCCAGAGAGACTGAGAGGCCCAGGTCCTACATTGTCCAGAAGGCGCTTGAATCCTATCTTGAGGACTACGCCGACCTGCAGATAGCGCTCGATCGTCTGCATGACAAGACCGACAAGGTGGTCTCCGGTAAGGAACTAAGGAGATCCCTTGGCCTATAACGTGGTCTACAAGAAGTCTGTTTCCCGGGACCTGACCAAGCTGACCAAGGAAGAGGCCCGCCGCATCGTCAGGCAGCTCGAGAAGGACCTGTGCGACAATCCAGGTTCTTACCCCGTCTTGAAGGGGAAGTTTGCCGGACTCAGGAAATATCGCGTTGGGAGTTACCGCGTTATCTACGCGATCCTCGGACAGGACGTGCTTGTCCTTCGTGTAGGGCACCGGCGCGAAATTTACAAGTGACGCAACATGAGAACCCTAACCAGGCCATGCACCTGCCGGTCGAGGCAAGAAGCCGAGATTGAAATCTCTTCCCTTCGGCCCTCCCTCCCGCAGCTGATGGGCATCGTTATGCGGCACAAGGTGGAGCCCGCAAGTTCGAGGGGCGGCTATAGCCGACCGACGGCTATCAGTCACAAGAGTCCGACTCTGGTTCTGACAGGTATTTTTAGAGGAACTGCATGAAAGCGATCGTATTCACAAAATACGGATCACCCGATGTTCTTGAACTAAAGGAGGTAGAAAAACCCACTCCCAAGGACGATGAAGTCTTGATAAGAGTTCATGCTGCATCACTAAATGATTGGGACTGGGGTGCCCTCCAAGGTACTCCGTTCGTGAACCGTCTGATATTCGGCCTTCTAAATCCGAAGAAACAAATACTCGGCTCTGACATAGCAGGGCGAATAGAAGCAGTCGGCAAGAACGTACGGCAATTTCAGCCAGGTGATGAAGTGTTCGGGGACCTAAGCGGCCACTGGGGCGGTTTCGCTGAATATGTTTGTGCTCGTGAAAATGCATTAGTGCTGAAACCGGCCAGTATGACGTTCGAGGAAGCAGCGGCGATACCTCAAGCGGGAATGCTGGCCCTGCAGGGCCTTCGCGATAAAGGGCGAATTCAACCAGGACAAAAGCTTTTGATTAACGGTGCAGGCGGAGGTGTAGGTACTTTTGCAATCCAGATTGCCAAACTATACGGGGTAGAGGTAACCGGGGTTGATAGCCCGGGGAAATTGGACATGCTGCGCTCAATGGGTGCCACGCATGTCATTGATTACACACAAGAAGATTTCACGAAAAATGGGCAGTGTTATGACCTGATTCTCGATGTAAAGACAAGTCGTTCGATATTCGATTGCGCGCGCGCATTAAGTCCCAATGGCACTTACGTCACAGTCGGAGGTTCCATGGCTCGACTTTTCCAAGCCTTATTCCTGGTGCCGTTGATTTCGATGATCAGCGAAAAACACATACGTATCGTTTCCCTGAAGCCAAACAAGGATTTATCTTATATGAACGAGCTCTTCGAAGCTGGCAAGGTTGTACCGGTGATAGATGGACCATACAAGTTAAGTGAGGTTCCTAAAGCATTCCGGCATTTTGGAGAAGGACGCCACAAAGGGAAGGTGGTTATAACTTTGGAATAGTTAGATGTCTCCTGGTGGCCTAGAGCTGAAGCAACATTGACACACAGTGGTGCCGCATAACAAGGCGCTGCAGGCGACTTGCTCCGCTTCGCTCCGCAAACGGCCGATGTGCGCCGTTATACCGCTAGAAGCGGGAGCGGCAAATGGGTAAAGGAGGGATTGTGAAGAAAGCCCCTGCAATCGTGTGGGTGATTATTGTGCCGCTGCTTCTTTCGGCGCTAGTCCACTCAACCGATCGCGACATTGGTGGGATTCGGGGCTTGGCTACCCCATCGGCATTCTTCTCGGTTGTTGCCTATGGGTTGCTCGCTGTGGCTATTACCTTGGTATGCCTTGGGCTCGCGATTCGCTTCCACTGGGTGGTATGGGTGTCCGTGAGTGTCGTGTTCTCTGTTGTAGTCGCGTTGACGCTAGCGTTGTTGCAGACACCGCGCCTACCGGGGCTTGCAGGAATTACACGGCCACTTATTGGTGGCGCATTGCTCGTCTGGCTGTTTCTGGCGATTGCGATTCTGCCTGCTCGCGCGTTGGGTTGGCCACGTAGGGGTGCCAAGAGTGAACCGGGGGTCTAACCCGTGGTGCACCTGACAGCCGCCTCTCGTCTGCAGCTGACGCCCCGCGTTATGCCTTCAAGGAGAAAACACATGCAGTACCTGCTCATCATCAGCCACGATGACTTTTTTTGCTCCAACTGAGACTTTGATAATGGACATCGGTGCCTGGACCAAGAAGATGGAACGCCGGGGAGTCCGAGTGTATGGAAATCCACTGCGACCACCCGGCGACGCCACAACCGTGAGAGTGCGTGAAGGCAAGGTGGTACTGACCAAAGGGCCATTTGCCAAGTCCAAGGAAAAGATGGCAGCCTACAAACTGATAGAGTGCGCAAGCCTCCAAGAAGCCATTGACGCGGCATCCCAACATCCCATGGCGAAGGCGGCAACGATTGAGGTAAGGCCGATTTGGAGCGAGTTGGCCGGCTGATAAATCGTTTGCCAACTTCGTCAGGTGCCCCTTTGTGGCGTAACAATTCATTCCAGCGAGCCGGGTCTCTTCTTGTCCGGATTCGCCATCTTGTTGCCCCAGCCGCAGAGGACGGACGGATGCGACTTGACCCCCCGGTGCCGTCTTATACCAGACCCCATGCCCCTGCCGAGACCGGCCGTTTCGTTGACACAAATGTGAGATCACGCTAGTCTGAGGGCGAGAAGGGGCCGGCATTATGTGGGCGGGATAGAAGCCCGAAACTGCTTATGTGGGAACGGAATAAGCCGCAGTTAGCGCGAGGAAACAAACGATGAAACAACCGCTTAACAAGGGTGTGTCGTTCGGACTGACTTCAGGCGCCATCACCACGCTGGGACTGATGGTCG
>Ga0315294_10009528_pt1 | contig 10671 bp, 12 predicted proteins | sample YL17G13_40_MG_FD_203626 | JGI IMG/M metagenome (GOLD analysis project Ga0315294, IMG submission 203626) | Sediment microbial communities from Yellowstone Lake, YNP, Wyoming, USA - YL17G13_40 | ecosystem: Environmental > Aquatic > Freshwater > Lake > Sediment | place: USA: Wyoming | collected... | reverse complement strand
CGGATTCCAGCATTGAACAAATCGGGTTCGAGATAAATTTGCCCATCCGTGATGGAAATAACATTGGTTGGGATATAAGCTGAAATATCTCCCAGTTGGGTTTCAATGATAGGCAAAGCTGTCAGTGAACCCCCTCCATATTTTGCATCGAGCCTGGCAGCCCTCTCCAGCAGTCGGCTATGAATGTAAAAAATGTCTCCAGGATAAGCCTCTCTCCCCGGCGGACGTCGCAATAACAGTGAAAGTTGGCGATAGGCCCAGGCATGCTTATAAAGGTCGTCATAGAGAATCAAAGCATCTTTCCCCTGTTCCATGAATTCTTCACCCATTGCACAACCAGAATAGGGGGCGATATATTGGAGCGGAGCTGGGTCAGAGGAATCTGCTGCTACGATGATCGTGTATTCCATCGCTCCGAACTTCTCCAATGTAGCTATGGCCTGAGCAACTTTGGATGTTTTTTGGCCTATGGCGACGTAAATGCAAATGAGATTTTGACCCTTCTGAGCGATGATACTATCAAGGACAATGGCCGATTTACCGGTAAATCGGTCACCAATAATAAGCTCACGCTGGCCTCGGCCAATAGGGATCATACTGTCGATTGCCTTAATCCCCGTCATGACGGGTGTATTGACCGGTGCTCTCTTCGTTACGTCTGGTGCCACTCTCTCTATGGGACGAGTCTTCTCAGCTTTAATGGGTCCCTTACCGTCAAGCGGACGTCCCAGAGGGTCAACCACCCTGCCTATGAGGGCATCTCCCACAGGGACCTCTATGACCCTTCCTGTTGCTTTTACCTCATCCCCCTCTTTGATTTTGCTGCAATCGCCGAGGACAACCGCTCCAATATTATCCTCCTCCAAGTTTAAGGCCAGACCAGTAATATCATGGGGGAATTGGAGCAATTCATTGTAGGCCGCTTGTCCTAACCCATGGATACGGGCGATGCCATCGCCGACTTCGATCACCGTACCCACGTTTGTTACAGTAACAGCAGCACCAAAACGCTCAATTTGCTCTTTGATTACAGAAACAATATCTTGTTCGTGGGTTGCCATCTTAACCCCTCTCTTTTGTAAATTGTTAGAGGATCGCTCCGCCCTGAACCTCATAGGGTTTCATGGCTCCGCTTGAGGATCGTTTCACTTGAGGAGCACTTCGTTCGAGGCAAAAACCTAACTTGCCTTATCCCTCAAGTGCCCCGAAGGGATACGCTCCTCTAACCTCAAGGGCTTTAGCCCGATCCTCAAGTTCCATCTATGGAACGCTCCTTAAGGCCTTTCTTCAGGGCCGATCCTCTTCCCTCTTACTTTCCTGCTTCAACCAAACTTTTTCTCAAGGTTTCTAATTTCTGATGTATGCTGCCGTCAATCAGCGTATCACCCACCCTGGCGATGAATCCTCCGATGATTGAAGGATCTACTTGAACGTCGATGACCACCTTATGCTCAACGATTTTTTCAAGGCGGCGGGAAATTGCCTCCTGATCTTCGTCAACCAAAGGCAGTGCAGTGGTCACTTTAGCACGTTCGATACCACGATGAAAATCCAGCAAGGAATTATACTGTTGGTATATATCGCCGCCGCGTCTTAGTATTCCTTTACTGACTAGAAGAAGAGCCAGGTTAAAGGCCAGAGGGTTTATCTCCCCCAATTGCTTCTGCAAAAGAGTTTTTTTAGCTGCAAATGGAAGCCGAGGATTTTGCAGCAAAGCCATGAGTTCTTCATCTTTGGTTAAGTCGGCTATTTTGCCCAAACCTTCTTGCCAGCTCTCGAGCTCATTTCTTTCCAGGGCTATCTCGAAAGCAGCCTGGGCATAGCGTTTACCAGAAGTTATTCTAGGCATTTTTTAAGTCAATCCTTCGGCTTTCTCCGGCCTGAAGGCCAGAGCTTGTTCAGGATTGACCCTGAGTGCGCCTTTATCCCTGTTCTAAAGAGTAGGGCTTGGGCGCAATCGAAGGGTCAACTCTTCTTGAAAACAACACTTTCCTGAAGTGTTTCCTCGATGAGCTTACGATGTTTCTCCTTGTCCAGGGTCTCTTTGATCACTTTTTCAGCGGCTGATATGGAAATATCTACAAACTCCCGACGTAAATCCTCAACGATTTTATCGCGCTCTGCCTCTAACTCAGCTCGAGTTCGATCAACGATCACCTGTGCCTGCTTTGTGGCTTCCTGTCTCGATTCTTCCTTCAGTCTTTCCCCGACTTGCATCGTTTGGACGATGATGGCCTGTGCTTCCTGGCGTCCTTTCTCAATCTGTTTTTGCACCTCTACCCTGGCCTGCTCATATTCTTTCTTTGTCGCCTCAGCCAGTTCCATTCCTTCCTTTGTTCTTTTCGCCCTCTCGTCAAGCATCTTCAGCACCGGTTTGTACAAAAAGATGCGCAATAGAACAAATAGGAGAATGAAATTGATGATAAAAACTACCAACAGCGGTAAATTAATACCTAAACTGGCGAAGCCTCCCATGTTGCCCTCTTCAGCTATTCATTCGCAGCAGACGAAAGTATCGCCTGAAGAATTAAACACGTAGAACTAAAAAAGTAACCAATCCGGCAAAGGTAAATACCAATAGCACTATGGTGATCATGATGAGTGCTAAACTGATGGGTAAACCACCTCCGTTGTCCATGGTTACACCTCCTTACTTGACTACCATAGCTAAGATAATACATACGATAAGGACGTAAATCCCTATAGCCTCGGCGAGGGCACCAATCAAAATCATGTTGGTTAGAATTGCCCCTCTGGCTTCGGGGTTTCGTCCCAGGGATTGCATCGCTGAAAAGCCGATCAGCCCCAAAGCTAATGCCGGCCCCAAAAACCCTAAACCTGCAGCTAACCCGATAACTAACATTTTCATTACTTCTGGTGTCATTTACTATACCCTCCTTTCATCTTTTTATTCTGTCTCTTCGTGCGGAGTTGAAGCAATCGTACCAAATACCAGGGTTAAACCGGAAAAGATAAGGGCCTGGATCAGACCAATAAGTAATTCCAACCCATAAAAGGGGATGGTGAATACAAGAGGAACAAGAAAACAGGAGACTAAGATCAATATCTCACCAGCAGTCATATTGCCGAAAAGACGGAAGGTAAAACTCAGCATGCGTGTCAGATGGCTAAATATCTCTAATACGCCAACAAATAAACTAATAAATCCGAAAACAATGTTCATAATTGCTTGGCGTATCTTACCTGTAAATAACTGCTTAAGCCCTTGTCCCATCTGACCAACATTGATGAACTCGCTGAGGTAATGAAAAACTCCTACTGACCTCATTCCCCAGGATTCAACGAAGATGAAAGACATAATGGCGATGGAAAGGGGAACATTGACGTCCGTATTTGCTGACCGGAATAGAGGTGCAAATTTCCCATCGTGTTCAATGACCCCTATGGAGCCAAAGAAGGGCAAGAGAGCCAGATAAGCATTAGATATGACGTAGATGAAGATCGTAGCCACCCCGGGGAAGAGCATCCTGGCATGTTTTTTGCTGGCAACACTTTCAACAAAATTCAACAACCCCTCTACGATCACCTCTGCCATACCTTGACGTCTGCCAGGAATAAGTTTCATCTTAAGAGTACAGACAAAGGACAAACCTACCAGCACGATGATCGTGAACCAAGAGGCAATGAGAGTGTTCGTTACAGAAAAGTGGCCGATATGAAATACTGGCTCCGAAGGAAGCTCAACAGTTGGTCGAGGGACTTGGAAAATGCTTGGTGGTTTCATCCCCAAAAAACTGGATCCGAGAGGGCCAAAAACCAGACCAATGCCAAAGAGGACTAAAACAGGGACAAAGAAAAAAACTAAAATTTTGAGGGGGTCCCGACCCATTATTGTTTGCTCTGTTTCATTTATTATTTTTTCTTAGTTTTTTTTCTTCAGCTTGATAACGGATAAGCATGCGAAATAATCCAAAGAAAGCCACGACTGTCCCGATACCAAGACCAATAAGGGTAAATAAGGGACGTCTATTAAACATCTCAGGGCGATCAAGCCAATAACCAATCCCTACTGGGATCATCAAGCTCAAAGCCACATACCAACCTACTGTAAGTAAGAATTGAAGTGGTCTTACCCACTCTTTCAGATAACCCTCCTGGTGCGGTTAGACAGATTACAATTTGCGCCCTTTTTACATGAGTGCTTATTTAAAGTGAATAGCATTAGGAAGCGACAAAATGTGAATTAGTTAACATACATCAAAAAAGTTGTCAATCCTTTTTTCAGTTCCTATTTTCATATTTAATATCAAGAAGATAGGGGTTAATCCACTTGGTTGGAGGGGGGTTGAAGATCATTTTCTTTATCGACTCTCCCCTCCATTTTACAATGGCCATCAAAGAACCCACCTTCATTAATGGTGAGGATTGGGGTGAGGAGGTTTCCATAGAACTTCCCTGTCGGATGTACCTCCACCCGTCCCTTGGCACAAACCTCTCCCTCCACATGGCCATTGATGACGATCGTATTGGCCTCGATTTTTCCTTTGACGAATGCCGTTTCGCCAACGATTAATGTTCCACTCTCGAAGATCTCTCCCTCGAACCTTCCGTCCAAGCGAAACACGCCTTCAAAAGTCATCTTTCCCTCAAAGACGACCTCCTTCCCGAAATAGCCGCTGATCTCCTCTGAAACAGGGGAGGGTTTAGAACCACCTTTTGTGAACAGAGATTTTCCTCCTGACATGGGTTACTCCTTTCCCATAAGGCATAGTGCAGAGGGCATAGAGAATCTCAAGATTAAAATGGGCTTGCCCTCTGCTCCATGCTCTATGCTCTATGCGTTTTTTAGGATGGCCTCTACAATCCTTTCCAAATCGTCAAGGGAATAGTATTCGATCTCAATCTTTCCCCTTTTCCCATTTTGTGTAATGCGAACTTTCGTCCCCAAGTATCGCCTCAGGGAGTCCTGGAGGCTGTTCAATTGACTTTCTAAGTCTCCCCTCCTCGCTGGAACGGTCCTCCTTTTTGGTCTCTCTGACCACCGCTTCGCTATGGCTTCGGCCTCTCTTACCGAGAGCCCCTTCTTGATAATCAGAGCGCAGAGTTCCTTCTGCTTCTCTTTGGTTTCGAGGCTGAGGATGGCCCTCGCATGTCCTGAAGTGATGCGATTTTGGAGGAGTTGGTTTTTTATTTCCAGAGGGAGTTTCAGCAGACGGAGGGTATTGGCAATGGTGGTTCGATCTTTTCCGATCCGTGTGCTCAATTCTTCTTGACTGATGTGGGACTCTTCAGTGAGGCGCTTGAAGGCCTCAGCCTCCTCAATCGGGTTAAGATCCTCTCTCTGCAGGTTTTCGATGAGAGAAATCTCCAGGGCATCTGATCCTTCGACCTCCTTCACCAACACAGGAACTTCCTTCAAGCCTGCTTTTTGAGCTGCCCGCCAGCGACGTTCTCCTATGATCAGTTCATAACCCTGGTCCACCCTTCTGACGATCAGAGGTTCCAAGATTCCTTTTTCTTTAATGGATTCTGCTAATTCCTGAAGTTTCGATTCGTCAAAATGTTTTCTGGGCTGGGATCGGTTGGGGACGATCTCCTCGATCCCGCAATAGAGGAGTCTCTTAGATTCCTCTTGTCCAAATTCTGGGATGAGTGCTCCCAGACCTTTTCCCAAAGCTATTCTCTTAGTTGCCATCGATCTTTCCGTCGGCCATTATCTCTCTGGCCAAGTTGAAATAACTTTCTGCACCCTTTGAATGAATATCGTATAAGAGGACAGGTTTTCCATGGCTGGGCGCTTCGCTTAATCGAATGTTTCGTGGGATGATCGTCTTAAACACCTTATCTTTGAAGTGGCGTTTCACCTCGATGGCTACTTGGTGAGAGAGGTTGTTCCGGCCGTCGAACATGGTGAGCAGGATGCCCTCGATCTCCAATTTTGGATTGAAGGACTGTTTTATCAGGCGGATCGTTTTGAGAAGCTGTCCCAGCCCTTCCATGGCATAATATTCGCATTGGAGAGGGATGATGACGGAGTGGGCCGCCGTCAATGAATTGATCGTCAGCAGGCCCAGGGAGGGGGGGCAGTCAATAAAGATATAATCGTAGTCCGCCTCCACCTCTTTGATCAGGCGATCCAACTTCCTCTCGCGATCCTTTTCCTGGATCAGTTCCACTTCTGCACCGATAAGGTCGGTATTGGAAATGACGACATCCAAGTATGAGAGGGAAGTCTTCTGTATCATCTCCTTTAACCCTGAACCCAGTAGCAGGGCGTGATAAATGGTCCCATTGGGCGCCTCTTTGCTTAAACCCACACCGCTCGTTGAGTTTCCCTGAGGGTCGATGTCAATGAGCAGGACCTTCTTCTCTGCAACAGCAATGGAGGCAGAAAGATTGACTGCCGTTGTAGTCTTTCCCACCCCTCCTTTTTGATTGGCAATACAAATCACTCTCGCCATCCCGAACCCGTTTTAAAGGAATAGTGGAATGGTGGAATAATGGAATATTGGGTAAAAATACCGAATTTCATGGATTAGATTTCAGAACAAAATTCGAGACTCCATTCCCCCAATTTTCAGATTTTTTGTAATTGAGATTTTTGGTCATTATTTGATTTTTGGTGCTCGCAGCTTTACTCTTCTCTGCTCTTAACCCATTATTCCAATATTCCATTATTCTAATTGTTGTTTATAGCATAAAAAAGGGGAGGATGGAAAGGTAAAAGTTATTGTTTTTCAAAAAAAAGTATCGATCTTTTAAGAACACTGTGAGGGAGAGACAAAAGAATGGTCTTTTGCAAACGGTATCGGGTTTCTTCCATTTTGGATAGGAGTCGAATTTCTTCACTGTCCACTTCTCCTTTCATCGCCAATGCAATGCCTCCCTTTTTCAAGAAAGGGAAACTGAGGACGAGAAAGGTCCGGAGATCGGAGAAGCCCCTCGAGATGACCATATCAAACCGCTCTCCCATACATTGGAGGATCTCCTTGTCTTGAACACGGCCATGGATCGCCTCAATCCCTTTTAAACCGAGCATTCGGATGATATGCCTTTGGAAATCGACTTTTTTGCGAACCGAGTCAATCAAAGTAATCTCCAGAGAATGTTTTGCTATTTTTAAGGGAATGCCAGGGAAGCCTGCTCCTGAACCAATGTCTAAGAGAGAGGAGATGTTGGAAAGGTAAGGAAAGACAGAGAGGGAGTCGAGAAAATGCTTGAGTACAATTCCCTTCTCCGTTCGAATGGCGGTGAGGTTCATCTTTTGATTCCATTTGAGGAGTTCCTTGAGATAAAGATCAAAAGCTTCTACCATCTTTTCATCCAAATGGATCCCAAACGCCTTTGCTCCTTCTATGAGGAGTTTTTTATTTTCCATCTCCACATTTGAGATTCATATCATAAATCCCTTTCTTTTGAAAGGGTTCCACCTGCCTGCCGCAGGTAGGGGATTCTACGGTTCAAGGGTTCGAGTGGGTAGAGGGGATTTACAAATTGAATAGATTTGATAGAATGGCAAAGTAAGGCGAAAGGGTGCCTTTTACAAAAACGTGCAGAAATTAACGCCCTCACCCAAAGAGGTCTCAGATATTTCTAGAACCTCAAGGATCTTGATAGAACAGGAGGTGTTCATATGAAAGGGTTGCTGGTTTCGATTCTCATACTTGTTGCCATTACAACAACTGGAATACCACAGTTAATAGCCAGTCCTAATTGCACGGAACAGATTCCAGAGCTTTTCCAGCGAGTTTCGCCATCCGTTGTATTAATCACAGCAGTGGCCATCGACCCTTTTAAGGTCACTAACCGGGTAAGCTCGGTCATTGGCTCAGGATTTATTATCAGCGATGATGGTCTCGTCCTGACGAACTCACACGTGGTTTTTGGACGCCAGGCAATCACAGTAACCTTAGACAGCGGCCAAAAGACAGAAGCAAAACTCCTTGGGGCAGATCCAATTCTTGACCTCGCTGTCCTCCGCATTCCAGTCCCTCCTGAAGGACATCCCAAAGCAACCCTTGGTGACTCGGATGCGGTTCGAATCGGTGAAGAGGTCATTGCAATTGGCAACCCCCTTGGCCTTGAACAGACCCTGACGCGAGGCGTAATTTCAGGAGTCAATCGTATTTTGCCCGAGTCCCCCATGGCCCTTATGCTTCCGCTCATTCAGACCGATGCACCTATCAACCCGGGCAACTCAGGCGGACCGCTTTTGAACCGGTGTGGAGAGGTGATTGGGATAAATACATCTATTCTGAGTGATGCTCAGAATATCGGTTTTGCTATACCCATTAACATCGCTAAATGGGTCATCCTGGACCTGGTAGCACATGGACGGGTCATCCGTCCGTGGGTCGGCATAAGCGGTAAGCTGATCAAGAAGGAACTCATGGAGATCATCAACGTTCCATTGGTCGACGGTTTTCTGGTCGAGACGATCGAACCCGGGAGCCCAGCCCAACAGGAAGGATTGCATGGAGGCTGGCTGCCGGTCACGATTGGGGATATGGAATTATTGCTGGGAGGCGACATCATTACCGATATCAATGGGCAGCCTCTGGATGAGCCAGAGAAGTTTGAGAAATTGGTTGGTTCATTGAAGGTAGGCGATAAAGTTTATCTAACCCTCTATCGCGAACAGAAGACACGGAGGGTCGAGTTCAGTCTCCCGGAACGACCCATTCTTCCAGGCGATTTGCGTTCGAATGGCTCAAGCGCTCTGTTGCCGATGGGAGATGGGTTTAAAAAAAGCTTTCTCCTCCGTCGATGGTAGTTTTGGGAGAAGAGAAAGGTCGGGAGATTCTCAAGGAGAGCCTTTTTCTATAAACAATGACCTTAATGTCAAGACATTAGTTCCTATTTTGTTTGTCATCCCGAACTTATTTCGGGATCTCACAGTGGTTGAATGGGGTCTGGATAAGCGCAGAGAGGAGTATTATTTTGATGAAAAAGACCTGGGTTTATAGGCCAAAACCCGCAATGTTGGATCGGTTCGCCATCTTAAAATGAATGAAAAGGTCACCCTCCTATTTTATTCTTGATTTTCGCAGAAGGTGTTTTGCTTTCAGAAGGTACTCAATGTCCTGTTCGTCTTTTACATTTGGTTTCTTAATCTTTTTAAGACGGATGAGATCGTCGATGGATGGAATTCGGAAACTAACATTTTCTGCCGATTCCTCTTTTAAAACAGAATTCTTGTAGCACTCTTCAAATTCGATCGTTTCATTCTCGATATTTTTGACACTTCTTTGGAAAAAAAGTCGTATTTCTTCATCCCAGAGAAACCTGTCACAATAGGTCTCTGTGTGTCAGGAGGATGGGAAAGCTCAAAATGAAGTTCATCTGAGAGAAAGTGAAGGGTTTTTTTCTTGTCAGCAGGGTGAACCCAGAGATCGTACTCTGCCGTAAGGACAGGCCCACCGTAGAGGATGACCGCTCGGCGACCGATAATCAGATATCGAATTTTTCGCCGATTGAACTCCCGAATAAGGTCGAAAAGGTTAACTTCTTTTTCTGGTTCCATACTTCTGGAGGCCGAACTTCTTGATGAATATCTGGATCTCGTCCCACTCCCGATCAATATAACGTAACCTCTCACAGGGAGAATACTTCGAAAACCAGAGAAGATCCTGGGTAATCTGGCGTCTCCGCCATGGAGGAATGTCTTTAAGTGATTTTGGATACACGATCTTTTTAGGAGGCATTAGATAATATTAGCATGTTTTTGAGAAAGTTTGAACTTAAAAAGAAAAATAGAGGGGATTATAGGAGATATAGTAGAGAAGGTTAGAAAGCAGTCCAGCTAAATGGTAAGTTCAACATAAGGCGTGATTTACTTTTTGACCTCCTTTTTTCTTTCTGTTACAATGCCCACAATTTCAATTTTTACCCTCACCCTCGCCCTCTCCCTTCGAGGGAGAGGGAAATGAAGGAACTCTCTCCCATCAAGGGTGAGGGAAGGTCACGAAGCTTTGCCCGGAGGCAGACAAAGGAGATAGGGTAGGGAAACGTAATATGACCAAAGCGAAAACCCATTTTGTGTGTCAATCCTGTGGATATCAAGCTCCTAAATGGCTGGGCAGGTGTCCAGGATGTCTGGAGTGGAACACCTTCATTGAAGAGCGAGTGATCGAGGAAAAAGTTCCTGAACGAGACCTTCTCGGTTTTGAGGCGGAGGCTGTTCCAATGCCCATCACCGAGATCGTCGGTGAAGAAAGAGGTAGGCTCCAGATTGGGATCGGAGAGTTCGATCGGGTCTTGGGAGGAGGAATTGTTTTCGGATCGGTGATCTTGGTCGGAGGCGATCCAGGCATTGGCAAATCGACCCTTCTCCTCCAGGCGATGAACCGCTTGGCATCGAAAGGAAAAAAAATCCTTTACATCTCAGGAGAGGAGTCTCTCCAACAGACTAAGATGAGGGCAGATCGGTTGGGAATCTTCTCCGATCAACTCTTTGTCGTCTCAGAAACATCCTTAGAGAAGATCCTCCAGGACATCCAAACACTCAAACCCTCAGCCGTAGTGGTCGATTCGATTCAGACAATCTATTCCTCTGACCTTCCTTCCACACCCGGATCGATCACCCAGGTGAGGGAGGCGTCCAGTCGATTACTCTATTTGGCAAAACATCTCTCTATCCCCATCTTTCTTGTTGGCCATGTGACCAAAGAGGGTTTCATCGCAGGGCCGAAAGTCCTGGAGCATATGGTG